>Ga0134122_10003458_pt1 | contig 11716 bp, 8 predicted proteins | sample KB302_FD_96461 | JGI IMG/M metagenome (GOLD analysis project Ga0134122, IMG submission 96461) | Terrestrial soil microbial communities without Nitrogen fertilizer from Kellogg Biological Station, Michigan, USA - KB3-0-2 | ecosystem: Environmental > Terrestrial > Soil > Unclassified ...
ATGCGCCGTCTGCTGGAAGACCTGGGCCGCCATGTGCTGATGCCTGAGCTTAGAACCCTCAAGATCTCAGCAGACAACATCGAGTTCTTTGAAGCCCCGTACGAGCTGGTCAAGACTATGCGTGCCTCGGTGCTTGCACTGGGGCCGCTGCTTGCGCGGTTCGGCGAGGCGCGAGTCTCAATGCCCGGTGGGTGCGCGATCGGTCAAAGACCGATCGACCTTCACCTCGCCGGGTTTGAGAAGCTCGGCGCATCGGTGACACTGGAAGGCGGAGACGTGATCGCGCGGGCCTCGCGACTCCAGGGGCGCGACGTCTACTTTGACACCGTCACCGTGACCGGCACCGAGAATCTGATGATGGCGGCGGCGCTTGCCGATGGAGTGACCGTTCTTAACAACGCAGCTCGCGAGCCCGAGATTGTCGACCTCGCCGAACTGCTCAACAAGATGGGCGCCCGCGTCGAGGGCGCCGGACGGAGCGAGATCATTATTGAAGGAGTCGAAAAGCTTGGCGGGGCCGAACACACCGTCATACCCGACCGGATCGAAACGGCGACTTTCGCAGTCGCGGCGGCTATCACCGGCGGGTGTCTCGACATAACAAACTGCAACCCTCAACACATCACAGCAGTGCTCGACAAGCTCCGGGAGACGGGGGTGATCATCGAGCAACCAAACGCCTTCTCGCTTCGAGTAAAAGCGGCCGATCACCTCAACCCCTCGGATGTTACAACCTTGCCGCATCCCGGATTTCCCACCGACGTCCAGGCTCAATACATGGCCTTGATGTCGCTAGCAGGCGGGGTATCAATAATCACCGAGACAATTTTTGAGAACCGCTTCATGCACGCTTCTGAGCTTTTGAGGATGGGTGCGAACATTCATTTGAACGGCCGCCAGGCCGTAGTGGAGGGCGGCGGTGGGTTGATGGGCGCGCGGGTTCAAGCTTCGGATTTGCGGGCTTCTGCCTCACTGGTATTGGCCGGTCTTGCGGCGCGAGGCGAGACAATAGTCGACCGCGTTTACCATATCGATCGTGGATACGAGAAGATCGAAGAAAAGCTAAGCTCGGTCGGCGCTCAGATCGAAAGGTTCAGGGAGTGAGTTAGTCGTCATTGGTCATTCGTCATTGGTCGTTGGCTAGTTGCTAGTCGTGACCCTGCCACAGATTCTTGAGCTCTCAATAACTATCATCTATTCGCAGACCACCCATGACCAGAAACCAACCAATGACGAATGACCAATGACGAATTACCAATGACCAATGACGAATGAATTTGACTCATCTGCGACGGTTGGTGATAATTGCAGTCGAGAACACTATGGAAACCATGTCCGATCAAAGCTGTGTATTTTGCAGCATAGCCGCCAAAGACACCCCCGCGGAGTTTGTCTATCAAGACGATAACGTCGTTGCGATCAAAGACGCCAACCCGCAAGCGCCCGTCCACATTTTGCTGATTCCTCGGGTGCATGATTTGGAATCCCTCAATGACGCATCGAAGCTTGATGTGTCGATGCTTGGGCATCTCCTATACACCGCTGCCAAAGTTGCCAACTTGCTGGATATCGCTGAAACCGGTTATCGAGTTGTGATCAACACCGGCGATGTGGCGGGACAGAGCGTAGCCCATCTACACGTTCACGTGCTCGGCGGCCGCAAGCTCGCCTGGCCTCCCGGCTGATCGACTCTGCCAAAAGTCAGCTCCGCGTGATAACCCCGGCCTACTGTGCCCTGGTCCGTTAGAACAACACTGACAATCGCGCTCGTCGGGGCACTCCTTCAATTGTACGTCGCCAGAAAAGCAGTATTGGCGATCGCTTTTCTCACCGGCTGGCCCAAGGCTCGGCTGAGCATCGCTGCCGGCGCGATCTTCTTGTTCCTCGAACTACTACCGCTCTCGCTGCTCCTCACTTATGCATTCGGGGTTGACACCTCTTTCCAGGCGTCCGCGCTTTTTGACCTGGCAGTCACCTACCCTTTTTGGATTGGGATAGTATTAGGCGCACAGCTTTTCATTGTTGTCCTTGCTATGGACCTCGTGAAGCTCGCTTTGTTTCCAGTCTACAGGCGCAAGAAATCCGGATGGCAGATTTTCGAGGCGTGGGTGATCGTCATCGCCGTGGGTCTTGCGAGTTTGTACGTCAGCGCCAGGGTCTACAACGACACGTTTCAGTTGCGGATTCGGACTACCGACCTCCAAGTCGCCAATCTGCCTCCCGGACTGGCTGGTCTTCGGATCGTACACATAGCGGATATACAAGTTGACAGCCGAACCAACACAAGCAAGCTCGATCCCTACATCGCCCTTATCAACAGTTTGAAACCCGACCTCATTCTGTTTAGCGGTGATGCGGTGACTTCAGGGACCAGCTTTGTCGAGCAAGCAGCCGACACGCTAAGCAAGCTGAACTCTCGATTCGGTACCTACGCCTGTGTCGGCGATCACGACTACTTCGCGGACCGCAAATTCGTGGTGGACCAGCTTGAAGCGAGGGCCATCGTGGTCCTTGAAAACAAAACCACAAGCGTAGCTATTGATGGCGGCTCGGTTGCGATTACTGGCGTAACAAACGTCTATCGTAATCAGGTCTCTGAACAAACCGTAGCCAGTCTCTCGCGCGCGCGAGTCCCGGCTTCGCTCAGCATTCTTCTTACTCATCAACCTTCTCCCTGGCTTGTGAAGTCCGCAGCAGCTAACGAGTACGACCTCTTCCTTGCGGGACACACCCACGGTGGTCAAATCGTGTTTCCATTTCCTGGTTTCCTGCTGACAGGTTCGTCCTTCGAGACCAAATATGTGACTGGCTTTTACCGTGTCGGCCCGATGTTTGTCAGCATCAACAATGGGCTCGGACTGACGCTGGCCCCAATCAGATACCATGCCCCAGCGGAAGTGACGCTAATCGTTTTGAGATGATAGCGAGCGCGGCTCTCTTCTCCGCACAGACCTCTGTGTCTCTGTGTTTCTGTGGTTAAAGGGTACTCGGGCAGTTGCCGGCGCGTGACACCCTCTAACCACAAAGACACAGAGACGCAGAGGTTTGCACAGAGAAGACCTCACGACTCCAAACTTTTTTTGTCTCGGCGCCTGTAGTAGCATTGTCCATTCGACATACCAACTAGTTCATCACCCAGGAGCGATCGTGACTCAGACCTACATCAGAGACGTGTCCAAACACGATGGCGAAGAAATAACCATCAAAGGCTGGCTTTACAATCTTCGGTCCAGCGGCAAGCTGATCTTTCCGCAGATCCGCGACGGCTCGGGCATCATCCAGGGAGTCGTTTTCAAAAAGAGTGTTCCCGAGCAGGTGTGGAATGATTTCGAAAAGCTCACCCAGGAGTCGTCGATCATCGTAACCGGCAAAGTGCGCGCCGACGAACGCGCACCCGGCGGCTACGAGATGGATGTGACCGGAGTACAAGTCTTGCAGGTCGCCGATGCTTTTCCCATCACTCCAAAAGAACACGGCGTCGAGTTTCTGATGGACAACCGCCATCTATGGCTTCGCTCAAAACGGCAGCACGCCATTCTGAGCGTGCGAGCAGAGGTGATCCGGGCCGTCCGCGACTTCTTCGACTCGAACGGGTTCCTGCTGATGGACACGCCGATCTTCACTCCGGCCGCCTGCGAAGGCACCACCAATCTTTTCGAGGTCGACTACTTCGAGGAAGCTAAGGCGTATCTGACTCAATCAGGACAGCTCTACAACGAAGCGACCGCCGCGGCGTTTGGCAAGGTCTATTGTTTTGGTCCCACCTTCCGAGCGGAAAAATCCAAGACCCGCCGGCATTTGACTGAGTTCTGGATGGTCGAGCCGGAGGTCGCTTATGCCGAGCTCGACGACACAATGAAGCTGGCCGAAGATTTCATCACGTTTATCGTGCATCGAGTGCTCGAGAACAAAAGAACAGAACTCGCGGAACTCGAGCGCGATGTGTCCAAGCTCGAAGCGATTCAAACTCCGTTCCCTCGGCTGCAATATGACGACGCGGTGAAGATGCTTCAGGAAGGTCACGCAAAGGGCGAGCTCGAGAACTCGTTCGAGTGGGGAGGTGACTTCGGCGCGCCTGACGAAACCTACTTGTCCAGCAAGTATGACCGGCCGGTGATGGTGCATCGCTACCCTGCTGCCGTGAAGGCTTTTTACATGCAGCCGGACCCTGAGCGGCCCGAGCTTGCGATGTGCGTCGACGTATTGGCGCCCGAAGGCTATGGCGAAGTGATCGGCGGCGGACAGCGCGCAAGCGATTTGGATTATCTGTTGAAACAGATTCATGCGCACGGATTGCCGGAAGACGCCTTCGATTGGTATCTCGATCTTCGCAAGTACGGCACGTTTCCGCACGGGGGATTTGGCATGGGCATCGAGCGTTGCACGGCCTGGCTCTGCGGGATCGAGCACATACGTGAGACGATTCCCTTCCCGCGCATGCTTTATCGACTGAAACCTTAGTGCTCAGCCGGAACGTACAGCTTTGACAGGTTTACGTGCCGCGCTCGCCACGAGTGAGATCAACCCAGCGTTTGTTGTAGCATAGACTTCAGTCTGTGTTCTTCGAGTTCTCGATCAGACACAGACTAAAGTCTATGCTACCTCAGGTGAATTCGGAGTCGAATCAAATGAACCCAAGATTGCTGCTCTTAACCCTCATCCTTTTGCTCGCCATGAACGGAACCAGCGCAAGCTTGCTTGCGCAATCGCAGCGAAGCCAGCCTCGCGGACGAGGCATCGACGCCTCCAGCATCGCTACGACCGTGCAGCCGTGTGGAGACTTTTATCAGTATGCCAACGGTCATTGGATGGAGTGGAACCCGATCCCACCCGATCGATCATCGTGGGGAGCAGGCTCCGAGCTGTATGAAAAGAACCTCGCTGTCCTCCATGAGATCCTCGAAGACGCGGCAAAGAACACCACCGCGCCCAAGGGAAGCATCACGCGAAAAGTTGGCGACTTCTATCGCGCGGGGATGGACGAAGCACGAATCGAAGCGGAAGGAGTTACCCCGCTCAATAAAGAATTCGCGCGCATCGCGGCGATCACGGACGTTCCAGGTCTTCAGGACGAAATAGCGCACCTGCACAGGATGAACATAACTCCCGCATACGGGTTCTTCCCTTATCAGGACTTCAAGGACAGCACACGAATCATCATCTACATCTTCCAGGGCGGGCTGGGTTTGCCGGATCGCGACTACTACACGAATGAGGACGACAAATCGAAGGAGATCCGCAAGCAATACGTTGAACACGTAGCAAAGATGTTCGAATTGCTCGGAGACAAGGCGGCACAAGCCGCGGCGAATTCAAAGACCGTGATGGACATGGAAACTCGGCTGGCGCGGTCGTCGATGACTCAGGTCGAGCAGCGCGATCCAAACGCGATCTATCACAAGATGACGATCACGGAGGTCAATGCGCTTACGCCGGGCTACTCGTGGAACCGCTACTTCGCAAGCCTCGGGGTCGCCGATCCGGGCGACATCAATGTGGCCCAGCCGGAGTTCATCAAGGAAGCCGGCAAGATGTTGACCACCCTGTCGCTGGACGATTGGAAAACGTATCTGAGATGGAATCTGATTTCCGCTACGGCCAGCAAGCTCAGCTCGCCGTTTGTGAATGAGAAGTTTCGTTTCAACGGAACGGTTCTGGGCGGCGCCAAAGAGCTGAGTGTCCGTTGGAAGCGGGTGCTCGAAGCAACCGACCAGGGGCTGGGCGAAGCCCTCGGCCAGCTCTATGTTGAAAGAGCGTTTAGTCCGGAAGCAAAGACGCGCGCGCAGCAGTTGGTCGCGAATCTCAAGGCCGCGTTGCGCGACCGCCTCCTCGCTCTCGACTGGATAAGCGAAGCGACACGCAAACAGGCTTTGAGGAAACTCGACGCAATTGTGGTGAAGATCGGATATCCCGACAAGTGGCGCGACTACTCAGGGCTTGCCGTAGACGGCGGGTCTTATGTGATGAACGACTTGCAAGCCGGGGAGTTCGAATTCGAACGAAACCTGAAGAAGATTGGAAAACCGATCGATCGCTCCGAGTGGGGCATCACGACTCCAACGGTTGATGCGTACTACAATCCGAACTTGAATGAGATAGTGTTCCCTGCCGGGATCTTGCAGCCGCCGTTCTTTAACGCCCAGGCTGACGATGCGGTGAACTACGGCGGGATCGGGAGCGTCATCGGTCATGAACTGACTCACGGCTTTGACGATCAGGGTCGCCAGTTCGACGCAGACGGCAACTTGAAGAACTGGTGGACGGCCGAGGACGAAAAGAGCTACAACTCGCGAGCGGAGCTCATCGAGAAGCAGTACAGCGGCTACATTGCAATTGATATGCTTCACATCAACGGCAAGTTGACGATGGGCGAGAACATCGCCGATCTCGGGGGGCTGAAGATCGCTTACCTGGCGTTGCAGAAATCGCTTGAGGGTAAGCCGCGGCCTCCGAAGATCGACGGCTACACCGCCGAGCAACGGTTCTTTCTCGCGTTCGCGCAAGGCTGGCGGCGCAACGCGCGTCCTGAATCGGTTCGGCTTCAGATTGCGACAGACCCGCACTCGCCTGCGCGGTTCCGAGTGCTCGGGCCGTTGTCGAACATGCCCGAGTTCTTTAGCGCATTTGGCTGCGAAGGCCGCAGTTCGATAGCACGGCCCGAGGCGTTGCGAGTCAAGATATGGTGAGAAGCGGAGGTGAGACTTGGCGGAACCAGTTGAGCCGAAGCGAATAACGGTCTTCGGTGGTTCGCGGTGCGGCCCCGAAGCGCCCGAGTATCAGGAAGCGTTGAACCTCGGGCGCTTCCTGGTCGAGGCCGGATATGAAGTCGCATCGGGCGGTTACTACGGCGTGATGGAAGCCATAAGCCGGGGCGCGCACGAAGCCGGCGGTCACGTCATCGGCGTGACCATGGATCAGTTCAAGGCCGCGCCCAATCCTTACCTCAAGAAGATCGAGCCGAGCGCGGATTTCTATGCGCGGCTTCAGACGCTGATCATGGGTTCGTCCGGCTACATCGCGCTACGCGGCGGGATGGGCACGGTCACCGAGATTTCGCTGGTTTGGAACAAGCTCACGATGAACGTGCTACCCGCCCGGCCTCTGATTCTGATCGGGGATTGTTGGCGTCGAGCCATTGAGTGCATGAGCCAGCATCTGGTTGTCTCAGATAAGGACCTGTCTCACCTGTTGTTCGCCGCCAACGCGGAACAAGCTGTCGAGCTGCTACGCGATTGGAGTGCGAAAGTATGAACTGAGTTAGAGCTCTAGGGCTTGAGGAGATAGTGTCCAAGAACGAGTTCGAGTGCCTTTCAGAAAGGGTGCCTTCGAAGTGCTCGGGACGGGCACAGGAATCTAGCCGGTTGCAAGCGAAGCGCCGCCATCGGTACGGTTGAACCAGATTCCGGCACCCCGGCGGTTGAGGGATTTCGGACCAGGCAACCGGTGGCGGCGATTTTCTTGCCAGAAGCTAAATCCCACCGCCGCTTCGTGGCGAAGAGCGCAAACTGGTTCACAAGCGGAATCAAACTGAACCATTACTCGCTTTTCTTGTGATTTGATTGCAATGATATCCCAGGCTAGACGCCCCGCAAATGTCTTGGCATCATAGTTTTGTCCCTTTGAGCGGAGATCAGATAATAAAAAGAAGCGAAGCGATTGCGGAATAAGAATCGAGACTTTTGCGTCCGGAAGTGAATTGGCCTCTCAGAGAAGTAATTCACACTTAGTCCCAAGACTTCAAACCCCATAACTGTTGTTAGACCGGTGCGCGTCAGCGGCACCAGAGTGGAATGTCTATGAAGCCAAACCTGTGTCTTGTCCCCACATCTGAAACTACATCCTCAAAGAACCAAATACTTAAGAAACTTTTTGCAGCTCTCCTCACATCCCTTGCGCTAATCACTGGAGTCCTCCTATTTGGTTCCGCCGTCTACAAACCCTCGCACCAGCGCCCTGCTCGCGCGACCTCAAAAAAGGTAGTTCACGATACCCCGGCAACTTCCGGCCTTAGCCGCCGGCGTGGTGCATTCAACAAGGCGATCAATATGCTGGCTGACGGCGCCGAATCCGACCCGCGACTCGCTCGTTACTACAATCGCGTTTCAAAGAGAGTAAGGGGAACGGCTGGTCATAACAGTGCCGGCGTGGTGATTTCCAAATCAATTAACAACACGAATTCAGCTCCTGGCGACGCAAAGCCCAAGACGGCAAAGTCCGAGTCGCCCACCACGCACTATGCCTTAACCGTCCAGGCTCGCGAGATTATTGAGCCGCCGACGTCAAACGCCGAGGCGCGCGATTCGCGCTCAAACAAGAATGTCATTGAGGAAGAAACGAGAGCGTCGTACCGATATACGGTCGGAGATATGGAGGTCGATACAAACGCCGCGGTCGACCACTGGATGAATTACTATGGTGCTACTCCGGTTGGGAGAAGCACCATGATGATCGGCATGGGGCGCAGCCACTCTTATCTGGAAATGGCGCGGGCCGAGTTTCGCGAAGCCGGCGTTCCTGAGGACCTGGTGTGGCTCGCGTTCGTAGAAAGCGTGTGGAACCCGCGCGCGGTTTCGCCCGCGGCCGCCGGCGGAATCTGGCAGTTCATTCCATCAACCGCAACCGACTATGGCCTTACAGTGGAAGCCGGCAACGACGAACGCTCCGATCCATTGAAGCAAACCCGAGTCGCCGCCGCATACCTTCGCGACCTCCACACATTGTTTGGCGACTGGGCCCTTGCAATGGCTGCCTACAACTCCGGCGAACCGCGAGTCATGGGTGCGATTGTTAAGAACGGCCGCGCAGATTTTTGGGACCTCTGCGACAAACAGTTGCTGCCAAAAGAAACGCGGGACTATGTTCCTAAAATACTGGCCGCCATCAAAATCGCAAGCCAGGCTGAAGACTACGGACTTGCGCCTGTGACCAGGGAGACGGCCTCAGCTCGCGGTTGAGAATCAGGTTTCTTACAGCATCATCCCCGATCGAGCCCCGGAGGGGCGGTGCAGATTCGCATGGCATCAGTCGCCCCTCCGGGGCTCTGGTCAGTTTGCGACCCATCCCCGGGCTTGCGCCCGGGGCTGTAATCTGCCGCCGCTACGCGGCTCTTACACCTCGATCGCGGAGCAGTCGTAGTCTTTAAGGTTGGCTGCTGCTTCCAGCCGATCTGAGCAACACACTATCACCCATTACCCGGGGTTTCTTGCCACTCGATGTACCGGATGGGAGAATAGCATCACAATCAAAGACGCATAGTCTTCATGAAAGAAGTAAGAGGCTTATGAACAAAAAGGCCAAGATCATCGGGGTGCCCATGGACTTGGGAGCGGGACGGCGCGGCGTGGACATGGGTCCATCGGCCATTCGAATAGCCGGGATCAACCAGGCGATCGCGCTGCTCGGCTACCAGGTTTCGGACGCGGGCAACGTTCACGTTCACCCGCCCGAAGCTATCGAACGCACGAGCCCCCGCGCGCACTTCCTGCCACAAATCGCAGAGGCCGCCGAGGAACTCGCGGTCATGGTCGAAGCCGCTTTGGATGAAGGCGCGTTGCCCGTAATCCTCGGCGGCGACCACTCGATCGCGATCGGCAGCGTTGCGGGCGTCGCGAGCTTTTATCGAAAACGTCAGCAGAAGATCGGTATCATCTGGCTGGACGCACATACCGACGTAAACACACCGGAGACTTCGCCGTCAGGGAACATACACGGGATGCCGCTCGCCGCGCTGCTGGGCAAAGGCGCTCGCGAGCTTACTCACGTCGCGGGCTTCGCGCCGAAGGTACTGCCTGAGAACGTCGCGGTGATCGGCGCTCGCAGCGTCGATCCCGGCGAGCGCGAGTTCGTCAAGAACATGGGCATTCGCGTCTTCTCGATGAGCGAGTTGGACGACCGGGGATTTCCGGATGTTGTCGCCGAAGCGGTTGAGATAGCTTCGATGAACACGGCTGGGATTCACGTCACGATGGACATGGACTTCATCGATCCGTCGTACGCGCCAGGGGTTGGAACGCCCGAACGCGGCGGTGCGACTTATCGCGAGAGCCATCTTGCGATGGAAAAGATCGCAGCTTCAGGACGCGTGCTTTCGGTGGAGCTTACTGAAGTAAATCCTGTGTTCGATGTGAGCAATCAAACCGCGCAGCTTGCGGTCGAGTTGATTCTCTCCGCGCTTGGGAAACGAATAATCTAGCCCTGGGACCGCGGCCTTCCGGGACGCGCCATCTGGGAGCACGGCCGTCCCGGCGGCAGTTTTTCCTCTATAGCGAGATTCTTGATTCGATTTATGCGGCAGGGACGGCCGCGCTCCCAGGACTAAAGTTGCGCGCCGCCGATTGCAACGATCATCTCGCGGACTGCGCGTTCCATCCCCACGAGCGCAGCTCGCGCAACTATGTTGTGACCGATATTCAGTTCTTCGATTGGCGGGATAGCCGCAATCGCAGCGACGTTTCGATAAGTCAACCCGTGACCGGCCGCCACCCGCAAACCCAACTTATCCGCCAGTCGCGCCGAGTCCGCTACTCGGGCAAGTTCCGCCGCGATGTCTTCGCTTTCAGCCTCGCGCGTTGGGTCGGTCAGCTCCGCATACCGCGCAGTGCATATCTCGATCTGATTGGCGCCCGCTCGATGTGAAGCTTCGATCTGGTCCGAGTCGGGATCGACGAAAATGCTCACCGCCAGCCCCGCGGCGGATATCCTGTCGACCGCACTCTTGATCTCCGCCTCGTGAGTCGTCACATCCAGTCCACCTTCGGTAGTCACTTCAGCCGCGATCTCTGGCACAAGCGTAACCGTGTTCGGACGTAGCTCGCAGGCGATCGTGATCATCTCTACGGTTGCGGCCATCTCCAGATTCAAGTGAGTCTTTACCACTGCGCGGAGCACGCGGACGTCGTCGTCCTGGATGTGCCGGCGGTCGCCGCGAAGGTGAACCGTGATGCCGCGAGCTCCCGCAAGATCGGCAAGCACCGCCGCCGCGACCACGCTCGGCTCGAAAGTCCGCCGCGCTTGTCTGATCGTAGCGATGTGGTCGATGTTGACGTTGAGGCGAATCATATATTAGTCGAGCTTGCGGATTATTGTTTACGAGCGTTTGGTGGCCTGGTTTGCTTTTGGGGAAACCTGGCCCGTCCGCTCCACTGTCGGCCCGTTGTAGCGTCCCGCGATATCGTTCATCCGAATCCTAACCAGGTCCAAAAACATGTTGAGCGAGTCGCTGGCGTAACGCACCGTGCTCCCTTCGGCGTCGTTCCACACCACCGGCACTTCAAGCAACCGCAGTCCTTGCTTTCGCGCGATGTACAGGACTTCAGGATCGAACCCAAACCGCTCGATGCTTTGTAGCTCAAACACCGGCAGCGCAGGCTCCCGTCTGAAAGCTTTGAATCCGCACTGAGTGTCTTTGAATGGAAGCCCGGTGATTGTTCTCATGAACAGGTTGAATACGCGGCCTCCGAAGTCTCTAAACAACGGCTGGTGTTTTCCTATCAATTTGCGGTTGAGGGCTCGCGAGCCAAACGTCACATCAGCTTTCCCTTCCAGTATCGGGTCTATGAGTTTTGGAGCTTCGGTCACCGGCGAAGAGAAATCGGCGTCGCTAAACAGGACTATGTCGCCTCGTGCTTCGGTCAGCCCGCGCTTCACGCTGAACCCCTTGCCTCGATTAGGCGTGTTGGTAAGCAGCCTCAATTCCTCGCCGGCTTCTCGATATCTG
>Ga0134122_10003459_pt1 | contig 11715 bp, 10 predicted proteins | sample KB302_FD_96461 | JGI IMG/M metagenome (GOLD analysis project Ga0134122, IMG submission 96461) | Terrestrial soil microbial communities without Nitrogen fertilizer from Kellogg Biological Station, Michigan, USA - KB3-0-2 | ecosystem: Environmental > Terrestrial > Soil > Unclassified ...
CCAGCCGGTCAGCTTTCGTTGCAGATCGTGCACCAACGTTTTGGGCGCGCTCGGCTCGATCGCAATTTCGAGCTGGCCGTCCTCACAACGCACCAGGCGCACATCACGTTCGAGCGCCATCATGACGGTGATATCGCGTTTTTCCGCAGCGAGTGCGATCAGCTCCTCGAATGAACCGACGGAAAGCGTCGGCGCAGCTGCGGGCTCATCAAGTTGCGCGACCGGATCGTCTGCCGGTCGCGGCGATACCGCGGCAGACGACCGCGGCGAACCGCGCGGCGCCTCATAACGCGGCGCGTAGCTTTGCGGTTGCCCGGAACCACCATTGCCCTGCGGCCGCGCGGCGCTCGACTCGTTTTCACCGAGCGAGCGGACCACTTCGTCAGGTGTCGGCAGATCCGCCGCATAGGCAATGCGCACGAGCACCATCTCGGCGGCGGCAACCGGCCGGCCAGACGCCTGCACCTCGGAAATACCTTTCAATAACATCTGCCAGGCCCGTGACAGCACCCGCATGGACAGCTGGGCAGCGAATGCCCGGCCGCGTATGCGCTCGGCCTCCGACAGAGACACGTCGTCGGCAACCGCGGGGACGACTTTGACGCGCGTAACAAAATGCGTGAATTCAGCGAGATCACTCAGGACAACCGCTGGATCGGCGCCGATGTCGTATTGTTCGCGGAGCTCTTTGAGGGCGGTGCTGACGTCCCCCTTCATGAGCGCCTCGAACAGATCGACCACGCGCACGCGATCGGCCAATCCCAGCATCTGGCGCACGTCTTCCGCGCCAACCGGTCCAGCGGCGTGCGCGATCGCCTGATCGAGCAGCGAAAGCGCGTCGCGCACCGAGCCTTCAGCCGCGCGCGCGATCAACGCGAGCGCCGCCGGCTCGATCTGGACCTTTTCTTTCGTCGCGATACCCGCAAGATGATTGACGAGCGTGCTGGCATCGACGCGCCGCAGATCGAAGCGCTGGCAGCGTGACAACACCGTCACCGGCACTTTCCGGATTTCAGTCGTGGCAAAGATGAATTTGGCGTGCGGCGGCGGCTCCTCCAGCGTCTTGAGCAGCGCGTTGAAGGCCGCGCCGGAGAGCATATGCACCTCGTCAAGGATGTAGACCTTGTAGCGTGCGCTCATTGGCGCGTATCGAATGGCATCGTTGATCTGCCGCACGTCCTCGACGCTGTTGTGGGAGGCGGCATCCATTTCCAGCACGTCCGGGTGCCGGCTTTCGATGATGGCCTGGCAGTGCAGGCCCATCACCGGCATTTTGATGGTCGGTTCCTTCACCGACCCGTCCGGCAATTCGTAATTGAGCGCGCGCGCAAGGATGCGCGCGGTCGTCGTTTTTCCGACGCCGCGCACGCCGGTGAGGATCCATGCTTGCGGGATGCGGCCGCTGTCGAACGCGTTCGAAAGCGTTCGCACCATGGCATCCTGACCAATGAGATCGTCGAAGCTCGCCGGCCGGTATTTGCGTGCGAGCACACGATAACCGTCGGCCGACACATCGGCCGGAACGGAACCGGAAGCAGCAGATTTTTTAGCCTCGCTCATTGTGCCATCCGCTTCGCCGCCGCGCGGAGCACGGGCTTATTGCGAACGAATCGAGGAATTGGTGGGAGGCTGACGAGCGACCCGAACCGCGCTCGTTAGGGCTGCTTCCTTCCGGACCTGACCCGGTTGGCGAGTGGCTCGTCCACCGCCAACCTCCCGTGTCTATATCGGGCCAATAATGCGGGAAAGCAAGCAGCGGGGCAGCGTCTCTGCTAGCTTTCCTCCGAAAGAATCGCGCGGATTTGTTCAATGGATTCAGGGCTTACGACGGACTGGTCGCTGCACCCGCAGCTCGTTCTGGACACGGTTCCGGTCGGCGACCTGCCGCTGACCCGCGTGCTGCTGGCGAGTGACGCCAATTATCCGTGGCTGATCCTTGTCCCGCGGCTGCCCGGTCTCATCGAGCTCATCGATCTCGAGGAGACCGCGCAGGTACGGCTGGTTGGCGAGATCGCGGCGGCCGCGCGCGCGCTCAGGACGCTTACCGCGTGCGACAAGCTCAATATCGCGGCGCTCGGAAACCAGGTACCGCAGCTGCACGTGCACGTGATTGCGCGTCGGCGAACCGACGCCGCCTGGCCCAAGCCCGTCTGGGGCGTGAAGCCGCCGCTCACCTATGCGGAAGACCGACAAGCGGCGCTGCTCAATTCATTGCGTCAGCAGCTCAAATCCAGCGGACTGGCCGGGATGGACCGGTAGCTACGGGTCTGCGAAAAAACATCATGGTCGCCAATCCTTCGCGAATCCTGGTCATCTCTCTGCGTCGCATCGGCGACCTGCTGTTGACGACACCGTTGATCCGCAGCCTGCGCCGGGCCTGGCCGGATTCCGACATCGACGTGCTCGTGTTCGCCAATACCGCAGGGATCCTCGCCGGCAATCCTGACATCAATCGGATCATCAGCATGCCGCATCGGCCGACGACGGCAGAGAGCGCACGCCTCTTCGTACGACTCTGGCGGCGCTACGATATCGCGATTTCGACGCAAAGCGGTGATCGCCCCACCGTTTTTGCATTTGCCGCTGGCCGTCTGCGCGCCGGTGTGGTCACCGACGACGACCCAAGGATCGGGCGTGTGCTCAAGCGCGCCGCTTTGCATCGAAGCGTCCACGCCGCGGACAAGCTCCATCGCGTAGAGCAGATGCTGCGCCTCGCCGACATTTTCGAAATCCCGCGCGTTGGAGAATTGGTCTGCCCCGCTCCCTCACCGTCCTCAAATATTGCCGTCGGCAGCAATTTTGCATTGATCCATGCAGCGCCCATGTTCGCTTACAAGGAATGGACACGAGACGGATGGCGTGCGGTTGCTGCCGGCGTTACCGCACGTGGTCTTTCTACTGTCGCAATTGGGGGTCCGGGCGAAGCCGAACGCCAATATCTCGAGGATGTCTGGCGCGGCGTCGCTCCGGTTCATCAGGTGGAGTGGCCCGAAATGATGAATTTGCTTTCAAGGGCGCGGGTCTATGTCGGGCCGGATACTTCGGTGACGCATCTTGCCACCGCTGCTGGATGTCGGACCGTCGCCTTGTTTGGCCCGACCGATCCGCGTGTCTGGGGGCCTTGGCCGGCCGGTGGACTCGCAACACCTTGGGCGGCGAGCGGTACAATTCAGAACCGCGGCAATGTCTGGATCGTGCAGAATCCTTTGCCTTGCATGCCCTGCACCTTCGAAGGATGTGAGCGCAATATCCGCAGCCGCAGCGTGTGCCTCGACGAACTTATGCCCGAGCAAGTGCTGACAGCCATCGATCAAGCTCTCGCTTGACCGCACCATCCGCCCGTTTCAAGCTCGTACTGACACTGGGTTCCTCGTCTGGAGTAACGCATGACATTCCGCATCGCCGTTGTGCAGCCGATCGCCAATCCGATTGAGGAGGCGCAGAAAAATATCGCCGATGCGGTCAACTTCATCGCCCGCGCCAAAGAGGAAGGCGCAGATTTTGTGTGCTTTCCGGAGACCTACCCCGGCCCCTGGCGAATGCCCGCAACCTTCGACCCGACACCAAGCATCGCCGAGGCCTCTGCCAAGCACGGCATTAACGTTGTCTACGGCACCATCGAACCGCTGAGCCATAATGAAGGCACGGCGCACAATCTGATCTGCATGGCCTATGGCGACGGCCGCCCACCGGTCAGTTACCGCCGCACGCATCCGAATGGGCCATGGATCTACTCCGGCGGTCAGTGGTGGGATTTTCAGTACGTACCGGGCAATGAATTTCCCGTTTTTGAAACCAACCAGGGCAAGGTTGGCCTGGCCATGTGCAGCGAGGCCTATATGCCCGAGGTCACGCGCGCACTGGCGCTGCGCGGCGCCGAACTGATCTTTTTGCCCGCAGGCACCGACAAACGGCGGCTGTGGGCGAGCTGGCGCAATCTGATCTGGTCGCGCGCGATTGAAAATCTGGCCATCGTCGTCACCACGCAGAACCTGTTCAGCAACGGGGAGCGTGGCCTCGCCATGGTGGCAACACCGGAGGAAATCCTGTTCGAGAGCACGGCTGCCGGTCTCTTTGTGGTCGATGTGAGTCTCGACCGCGCACGGGAAATGCGGTCAACAACCGATTCCTTGACCTCGGCTCTCAACTATGGCGCAAAGCAGGGCGTACTCGGCCCGCAGTGGCAGCGGCCGGAACTGCGAGAGACCATGTACCCGCGTTCGCGATGATGCCGCGGAGTAAGCATTGCACCCATCAAATGGTCGTGCGAATTTGCGCGGCGCATGTCGTCTCGCCCGAATCTAGGCCCTAAACCCCGTCTCGGATATTCCGAAAGTCGCGTCGAGCGTGCGGCGGAGCTTCGCTCCGATGCCGCCGCCATCGCTGCGTTGGCGCGCGATCCGGCCGCAGGAGCCTATGTGATCGGCGGCGACTGGGTCGTGATGAAGAAAGGGTCGCCACTCCACGAACCGTTGTTCACCTTGGGCGAAGCGCAAGTGCTTGGTCCTGCAACGGAAACAATCTTCCTAGGACTGCTCGATGGGGCGCCACAATTCGGTTACGGACTGACGCCGCAATCAGCGGATGCGTTGAAGGCGCGCGAGGAATTGCATGTGACAGATCTGCGCTCGATTGCGGTGCAGGGGCTTGTCGCTCCCGATCACCTTGCCCCGATCGCCGAGGCAAAGGCCGTGCTGCACTGGCACGCACGACACCGCTTTTGTCCGAACTGCGGCGCCGGGACACGCCCTGTAAACGGAGGGTGGCGACGCGATTGCCCGCAATGCAAGGCCGAGCACTTTCCGCGCACCGACCCTGTCGTGATCATGCTGGCGAGCGATCACGACCGCTGCCTCTTGGGACGCTCGCCACGTTTTGTGCCGACAATGTGGTCATGCCTCGCGGGTTTCGTCGAGCCTGGCGAATCGATCGAAGACGCAGTGCATCGGGAAACTCGCGAGGAGGCCGGCATTGTCTGCGGCAGGGTGGTCTATTTCGCCTCGCAGCCCTGGCCGTTTCCGGCCTCGTTGATGATCGGCTGTCACGCCGAAGCGGTGACGCACGAGATTGTGGTCGACCGCGAGGAACTTGAGGACGCCCGCTGGTTTACCAAAGATGAGGTCGAAGCGATGCTGATGCGCAAACATCCGCAAGGACTCACCACACCGCCCCCGGTCGCGATCGCGCATCACATCATCCGCGCCTGGATTGAGGATGAGGTCAATTTTGGCTGAACGCGTGAAGCCAAAAATTCTTTGCGCCGGCATTGCCGTGCAGGACATCATCATGCGCGTGCAGGACTTTCCTGCTCCCGGCACCAAAGTGGCCGCCAGCGAATTCATCGTCACCGGCGGCGGATGCGCCGCCAATGCGGCGGTTACGATCGCGCGCCTCGATGGGCGCGTTGCGTTCGCGGGGCCGCTCGGTGGCAGCGCTGACCCCGTGAGTAACCGTATTCTCTCCGATCTTGCAAAGGAGGGCGTTGATTGTGCCGGGGTTGAGCGCGTTGACGGGGGTACGGCATCGGTCTCATTGATTCTGCTCGATGCGACCGGCGAAAAGACCATCGCTACCCGCCGCGGCATCAATTTGAACAGCGTCCTGCCGAAGGATCCTGCCAGGCTGGTTGCGGATGCAAACGCCGTTCTCGTGGATAACCGCTTCCCGGAATTCGTGACCGCCGTGTGTCGTGCCGCGCAGGGGCGCAAAATTCCGATCGTGATCGATCTCGACCAGGCAACGAAGCTGGACGATCCTTTGCTCGCCCTTGGCACTCACGTGGTGGCCTCGACGGAAGCTTTATTCGGGATGACCGGATCAAACGACTACGAGGATGCCCTTAACGCACTCTCCACGCATCTTTCCAGCTTTGTCGCGATCACAGACGGCCCGAAAGGGGTTTACTGGCTCGAAGGCGGCGGGCTACGCCACCTGCCGGCCTTCAACGTCGACGTGATCGACTCGCTGGGCGCCGGCGACGCCTTCCACGGCGGCTTCACGCTGGGACTGGTGGAAGGCCGCGCACTTCCCGATATTCTGCGTTTCGCCAGTGCCACTGCGGCGCTCAAATGCACAAAATTCGGCGGCGCCTCGGGCGCTCCGATGCGCGCTGACGTCGAAGCGTTCCTGAAACAGCGCGGTTAGTCAGTTTACTTCTTTGATGGACACGGCGCGCCGCACGGTGCGCAGGCGCCCGCAAAATCTTCTGGCGAAACGGCGCGTCCACTCGACGGGCTCGATAAATGGTCGACGAGAATGGCTGCGACGCCGAGCAGGACAACGACGATATAGACGGATCGCATCGTTGTTACTCCCGCGACAGGCCGAATAGCGGCCGCAGGCGGATACCGATCAGGCAGCCGGGCAGCGCCGCCAGGAACCAGATCCAGCCGTGCAGCGACCCGGAAGCGACACCGCCGACGAAGGCGCCGATATTGCAACCAAACCCGAGGCGCGCTCCCCACCCCATCAGCAAACCACCGACCCCGGCCGCCAACAGCGATTTCACCGGGGGCCACGGGGCCGCGGCGAATGGCTTGGTGGCCGCGGCCGCGGCCATTGCCCCGAAGAGCATCCCGAAATCTGTCAGGCTGGACGTGTCGGACAGTACTGATTCAGCAAGGGCGTGCTTGGGCCCTGGCCACTGCCAAAACGCGGACTGCGACAGGTCGAACCCCAGCGCTGTTGCAGCTTTGGCCCCCCATACCGTGTAGCCGAAGGTGACGCTCCAAGGATGGCCGCCGGCGGCGAATACTCCGACGCACAGCAGACCGATAATGACCCCGCCGACCAGATAGTGACGCGAGGGCATGAAATTGGCGCCGCGCCGTTTCGCAACTGCAATGATGAGCGCCGCTGCTATGGCAATACTGACAAGCGTCGCCGCCAACCCGCCCCAGGCGCCGAGATAGTCCGATGCCAACACCGGATCCACGCCGCCGAGGGAAAGGAACGCCGGTAAAGACAGGCTGCCAAATACGCTCCCGACGACGAAGAACAACAGGGTAACCAGCATGCGCCCTGAGCCTCCGCCGACAGTGTAGAGCGTGCCGGAGCCACAGCCGTTGGCGAGCTGCATGCCGATGCCGAAGACAAATGCCCCGATAACCAGGGACGGACCGAGAGGCGCGATGGCTCCGCCAAATCTTGGACTCAGCGCGGCGACCGGCACCACCGCGAGCGCACAGACCGCAATCACGATCAACCCACCGAGCAGGCCGCCTGCCTCTCCGCGCGTGAGAAAACGTCGCCAGGACGCGGTGTAGCTGAATTCGGCTTTCAAAAATGCAATGCCCAGGCCGAAGCCGCCGATGATCAGCGCCGCCGATGCGGGCTGATGATCGAGCAGCACCAGCGCAATCAGAATCGCCGTAGAGGCGAGCGCGAGCCCGAGGAAAAGGAGATCGATGCGAACAGCCGCGCCCTTCTCGGACGCGGCCAAGCTTGCCGTGGACATGAAAACTCCAGCGCGCGGATCAGGAACCCAGGCCGAGGGCCTTCTTTAGATCGTCCCATTTCGTGCGCGAGGATTCAATTGGCCGATTTGCATTGCTCGTCCACTCGACCATTGAGCCGGCGTAGAGCCTGGTTTCCTTCCGGCCGAGCAAGTCATGCAAAACGAACCAGTCGGTCGCCGCCCAGTGGCCGGTGTTGCAATAGCTTACCGCGGGCCCTGCGGGCAAAGTGTTGGCAATTGCCGCGAGCTCCGCCTTCGGCTTCAGCCGGTTGGTCTTCGGATCATAGAACCCGGCGCTGTCGACATTCAACGCGCCTGGAATATGACCATAGGCCTGCGAAGCCGGCGCCTTTTCCTTGCCGAAGAAGAACGACGCAGGCCGCGCATCGACGAGCGTTGTGCCGCCCTTCTCTTCGATGGTTTCGACATCGGTGGCTTCGGCCAGGATGCTTTTGTCGATCGTTGCCGTAAAAATCTTTGGCGATGGAGCTTTTACTCCGCTCTCCAGCGGCAGACCTGCTTGCCGCCAGGCGGCAACACCGCCGTCGAGAATGGAGACGTCTTTGACGCCGGCATATTTCAGGGTCCAATAAGTACGGGCGGCCGAGCCGAAATCGAGGACGTTGACACCCGCCGGCACCACGACCACGTGGCTGTCTTCGTCGATCCCAAGATCTCCGATCAACTTTTCCAGTTCGGCTGCTGTCGGGACCATGAATGGCACGTTGTTTCGAGTGACACGCCAACCGGCCTTGTCGTAGTCGCTGTGGACGCTGCCCGGAATGTGGGCGGCCGCGTAGGCCTGCGCCCCGCCACCGTCAATCGCCGACCGGATGTCGAGGACGACAAGGTTCGCATCGGCACGATGAACGCTCAGCCACTCTGCGGTGACGAGCGGTTCGGCATGCGCAGCGGCGACCGAGGCGGCCAGCGCGGCGCTGAAAAGTATCGCCGCACCGAGGCGTCGGGCGGCAGCGGCAGGACGGAGTCGGGAAAATATTTTCATGGCGTGCAGTCGTTATTTGGAAAACCGCTTGTCGGTGGCGACAGATTGCCCTTGAAATAGAATATTGTTCTCTATAAAGACAGGTGCAGGAGACAAATAAGAAGTTTATTCTATATGAAATGGGCATCTTGGAATGCCCGTCTCATTTCTGAGAGAAAGAGAGAATGGACGCCATCGACCGAAAGATCCTCGCGGTGGTGCAGGAGGATGCCTCCCTTTCGGTAGCCGAGATCGGTCAGCGCGTCGGCCTGTCATCGACGCCCTGCTGGAAACGGCTGCAGCGGCTGGAGGCAGACGGCGTCATCACGCGACGGGTGGCGATCATCGACCCTGCAAAAGTCGGTCTCGGCATCACCGTGTTCGTTTCGATCGAGACCGGAGACCACTCCCAGGACTGGCTCAAGCGTTTTGCCGACGTGGTGGGCGCCATGCCCGAGGTGATGGAATTCTACAGGATGGCCGGCGATGTCGATTACATGCTGCGCGTGGTCGTGCCCGACATTGCAGGCTACGACGCGTTCTACAAGAAGCTGATCGCGACGGTGCCGCTGAAGAACGTCACGTCACGCTTTGCAATGGAGCGGATCAAATCGACGACAGCGCTGCCAATTGCCGAGGCCCGGTAACGGTCCGCTTGGCCGGGTGGCCTACTGCAACGCCATCACCTTGATGACGGCCGGTCCAAGAATGACGACAAACAGCACCGGCAGGAAAAAGAGAATCATCGGCACGGTGAGCTTTGGCGGCAGTCCGGCTGCCTTTTTCTCGGCTTCCGACATACGCATGTCGCGGTTTTCTTGCGCCATCACGCGCAACATGGTGGCGAGTGGCGTGCCGTAGCGCTCGGATTGCTGCAGGGCCATGCAGACAGATTTCACGCCATCGAGATTCGTCCGCTTCGCGAGATTCTCGTAGGCCTGGCGCCGGTCGGGCAGATAGGACAATTCGGCGGTTGTCAGGGTGAGTTCTTCCGCGAGCGCGACAGATTGGGTACCGACTTCGTTACTGACTTTCCTGAAGGCTGCCTCGATCGACATGCCGGATTCGACGCAGATCAGGAGCAAGTCGAGCGTATCCGGGAAAGCCCGTTTGATGGACAACTGACGTCGCGTGATCTTGTTCTTGAGCAACACGAGCGGCAACTGCATGCCGACATAGGCTGCGGCAATACAGATACCGAGTTTGATCGTGGCCGGTTGATCAAATTTGAGCACGACAAACAAGTAGATCAAGGAAAACAGAAAGCACACTACGGGCGTAATCATCCGGACGAAAAGGTAGGTAACGTAGGGAGCTTGACCCCGATAACCGGCCTGTATGAGCTTGAGGCGCGCCTCTTCCTGACCGACCCACTTGCTCAGGTTGAATTGGTCGACGATCTTCTGGACGTATTGCTTGGGCGATTGTCTTAATTTGACCTTCTGGCTTTCCTGCGCCATGCGCTCGCGCTCACGCTGGCGGATCTTCTCCCGCTCGATCGCTACCGCACGCATGCGCTTGTCGAGCGGGTCGACAAAGACAAATGGCATTGTGAGCGTCAGCACCGTGGCGGCCGCCGCGACGGCTGCGAACAGCATCGTCAGGGTCTTGACGTTCAGTGCGTTGACCAGAAATTCCATCATCGGTCGGTGCCTAGAAATCGAAATTGATCATTTTCTTCATCACCAGCACACCCATCGTCATCCAGACGGCGGATCCGGCCAGCATGATGTGGCCCATCGGGTTGGTGAACAGCAGCGAAATGTATTGCGGACTGGTGATGTAGACGAGGATCATCACGGCAATCGGCAGCGCGCCGATGATGGCAGCGGACGCTTTCGCTTCTTGCGACATCGCCTGAATCTTGGCTCGCATTTTCTTGCGGTCGCGCAGGACCTTTGAAAGGTTGCCAAGTGCTTCCGAAAGATTGCCGCCTGCCTTCTGCTGGATTGCCACAACGATCCCGAAGAAATTTGCCTCAGGCAACGGCGTCCGTTCATAGAGTTTGCCGCATGCCTCGCCAAGCGGCATGCCTATGGCTTGTGTCTCCATGATCAGACGGAATTCCGTCTTCAGAGGCTCGGATGACTCCATGGTGATCATTCTTATGCAATCGCCCAACGGCAAGCCGGCCTTGACGCCGCGCACGATAATGTCGACCGCGTCAGCAAGCCCGTCTATGAATTTCGCCTCCCGCCGCTTTCTCAGAAACGAAAGGAGCCAACGCGGGAAACCAAAAGCCCCGGCAAAACCGAGGCCCGCTGCCCCAAGCATTCCTGCACCTGACAGGAAACCGAGAAAAGCCATGAAGAGGCCGATAAAGGCCGAAATGATTATGAATTGCCGCTTCGACCAAGACAGTCCTGCGCGCATAATTCGAACGGAAATGGGTACTCTTTTACTTTTCTTGTGGCGTTCGTCGAAGTCCTTAAGCGAAGATTCGACGAGGTCGCGGCGGGATTTCTGAGGCCCGCGCGACACTCGCGTCAGGGGTTCGGTCTTGGTGACACTTTGCATGCGCTGTTCGGCTTTGCGTTCGCCGGACAACAACGGATAGAGAAATACGTAGACCACTCCGCCGATGGCGACCGTGACCAGGAAGAAGACAGCGATAATTTGCACACCGCGCTCCGCTTAGGTTCGCATGGCGTCGTTGCCGGCGTCTGATGCGTCGAGCGCGGCAGCCAGATTTTTTTCCTCGCCGTAGTAACGGGCGCGATCCCAGAAGCGCGGGTGACCAATACCGGTAGACCGATGGCGGCCGATGATATTGCCTTTGGCGTCTTCGCCTTCCATGTCGTAGAGGAAGACGTCCTGGGTAACGATCACGTCGCCTTCCATTCCCATGACTTCGGTGACGTGCGTGATTTTGCGCGAACCGTCGCGCAAGCGTGCGGCCTGGATTACGACGTCAACCGAAGCGCAGATCATTTCTCGAATGGTGCGAGACGGCAGTGAAAAGCCGCCCATCGTAATCATGGATTCCAGCCGCGACAGCGCTTCGCGAGGATTGTTGGCGTGCAGCGTGCCCATCGAGCCGTCGTGACCGGTATTCATGGCCTGCAACAGATCGAATGCTTCCGGTCCGCGGACTTCGCCGACGATGATGCGTTCAGGGCGCATACGCAGGCAGTTGCGGACGAGGTCGCGCATTGTGACCTGCCCTTCGCCCTCGAGGTTGGGTGGCCGCGTTTCCAGCCGCACGACATGCGGTTGTTGAAGCTGGAGCTCGGCGGCGTCTTCGCAGGTGATGATGCGTTCGTCGTCGTCGATA
>Ga0134122_10003460_pt1 | contig 11711 bp, 8 predicted proteins | sample KB302_FD_96461 | JGI IMG/M metagenome (GOLD analysis project Ga0134122, IMG submission 96461) | Terrestrial soil microbial communities without Nitrogen fertilizer from Kellogg Biological Station, Michigan, USA - KB3-0-2 | ecosystem: Environmental > Terrestrial > Soil > Unclassified ...
ATCGGCGTTGGGACAGGGCACGAAGTTCTTCAGTATGGCAGCAGCCGCCGGGTCGAAGCAGTTGGTGGGAATCACGTGGGTGGGAAAGAGTGAGTTGTAGGTTGCTCCCGCCGTGGCGCCCACACCACAACGGGCGTTCAATATAGCCGCGAACGTATCGGTCCCAACCACGGCGGTAGGGTCAAACGGGGATGCAGAAAAATCCCCGGCGCGCTCGGCTGCGGTGGGAACAATGACCGGGTCAGAAGAAATACCATGGACGACGCGTCGTCCTTCATACGATGCAAAGAAGAAAGTCCGGTCCTTCTTGATCGGACCACCGAAAGTGCCGCCAAATTGGTTCTGCTTGTCATCGGCCCGGCGCAGGTCAAGGTAGCCCTTGGCATTCAAGGATTGATTTCGCAAAAATTCGTATACGCTGCCGTGCCAATTATTGGTCCCCGACTTGGTGACCACATTAATGACCGCTCCAGAGTTGCGGCCGTATTCAGCGTCAAAGGTATTGGAAAGAACGCGGAATTCCGCGATGCTGTCTGGTGTAGGTTGAATCGCGGGGGAGTTCACGAATAAATCGTTGCCGTCGCCGCCGTTGACGTTGAAATTGTTGGAGCGGCCGCGGCCTCCGTTGACCGACACCGCGCCGGACTGATTACTGCCGTAGAAAAGATCGGCACCTCCTACGCCCTGCACACCCGGCTGCAATTGAAGCAACTGGTAAGTGTCACGAGCATTGAGGGGAAGACCAGCCACCTGGCGTTGGTCCATGACAGCGCCCAGCTGTGTGCTGGTGGTGTCCACCAAAGGCGCTTCCGAAGTAACTTCCACTGTCTCCTTGGTCTCGCCGATCTGCATGATCATGTTCACAGTGATGACCTGGTTCAGATCCAGGTTCAAACCACGTTGCACATTCTTCTTGAAGCCAGCCAGGTCGAACTCCAGCCGGTACACGCCGACCGGGACTTGTGGAAAGCCATAGTCACCCGTGGGGCTGGTTTGCGTTTCCTGGCTGACGCCGGTCGCTTCATTGGTCGCCGTGACTTTTACATTGGCCAAAACTGCGCCGCTGGGATCCGCGACCCGGCCCAGAATTCTGCCGCCTGTGCTTTGGGCTAGAAGGAAGGTGGGGTACACAAGACAAAACAAGACGGCCAGCCAACGGGCTGCCCAGCGCGTTGTCGACGAAGGCATGGGGATTCTCCGAGCTGCGGGTGGATATTTCAATTTTCCAAATGCAAAGCTTGCATGCATAGCAAACCTTGCTATAATCGCGCAAGGTTAGAGGCACCTTCCGCAAACTGTCAAGCAAAAAATAGCGCTACTCCATATCGGCAAAACACGTGGGAGCAGGGTTCGGGATGAAGCCGGCTGAGCGAAAACCCTACTTGAAAATCGGCGACGTGGCGCGATTAGTCGGCGTCTCTCCGTCGGTCATTCGCTCCTGGGAAAGCTTGGGCCTCACCCGTCCGCATCGCACCGCCAGCAAGTACCGCCTCTACGCTCCGGAGGACGTAAAGCTGCTCAAGCGGGCCCGCTTTCTGCGCAAGGTCCGAGGTTTGAACGCTGCTGCCATCGTGCAAATGCTCAAGCGCGAGGGTCGGGTACGACCTTCTTCGAACGGCGCCTCCAACGCGATCGGTGTGCGCCTGCGCCAATTGCGTATCCGCCGCGGGCTTTCCCTGGCACAGGTAGCTAAGGCGGTGGGCATCTCACTGGGATTTCTGAGCGCTCTCGAACGCTCGCACATGAGCGCTTCGGTTTCGACGCTGCGCAAGCTGGCGCGGTTTTACAAAACCAACATCCTGGAATTTTTCGACCCCGCGGAATCAAGTGTGCGGCTGGTGTCTCCGGACAAGCGCAAAGTGCTCGAAGCCGGTCCCGGAGTTCGCATGGAATTGCTGGCCTGGGGCAACACGGTCATGGAACCTCACTTGTTCCGCATTGCTCCCCAGAGCGGTAGCGGCGAGTCTTACCACCACGAAGGCGAAGAGTTTCTGTACGTCCTGCAGGGAGAATTGCAGATTTCTCTGGAGGGCGAGGAGTACCATCTCCAGCCGGGTGACAGTTTCTACTTCGAGAGCGCCACGCCGCATAGCTGGAAAAACCTGGGCCGAAGCGAAACCTGGGTGCTGTGGGTCAACACGCCGCCTACGTTCTAGCGCGCCGCGGCGAGTGCAGGACCGTAACGAAGCTTGGTCGAGTAGCTGGCAACGCCGCCGCAGCGGGGATGAACCCATGATTCGACGTCTCGCGTTTTCACTTGCACTGTTTGCATCACTCGTTCTGCTCGGCTCCTGCAGCAAGAAGACTCCCACGCTGAACCTGCTGGTGTGGGAAGGTTATGCCGATCCATCTTTCGTAAAGGATTTCGAAGAGAAGTATCACTGCAAAATCTCCGCTTCCTACATGGGATCGAGCGACGAACTCGTCGCCAAGCTGCGTGGCGGTAGCAGCGGAAATTATGATGTGATCTCGCCCTCGAGCGATGTTGCGGCCTCGATCGCGGCGGCCGGCTTGGCTCTGCCGCTCGATCTTGCCCAGATTCCCAGTTACGGCCGGCTCTCGCCGCAGCTGACTTCCCTGCCCCTGGTCCGAATAAAGGAGCGAGTCTATGGAGTGCCCTTTATGTGGGGGCCGGATCCGCTCCTCTACGACACCACAGTTTTCCCTAAGCCTCCGGAGAGCTGGACGGTATTCTGGGACCCGAAGTATCGCGGCAAGATCTCTGTGTGGGATGATCTTTCGACCGTCTACCTGGCGGCACAAGTTCTGGGCTTCGACAAACCCGATCCCTCGCAGCTTTACAACCTCACGGACGAACAGCTCGACGCCGTCAAGAAGAAGTTGCTGGAACTGAAGCCCAACATCCGAAAGATGTGGTCGACCGGGGGCGAACTGACCAACCTCTTCCAGAATCACGAGGTGGTCGCCGCCATGGGCTGGCCGCTGATGACCAATCAGCTCCGAAAGATCAATTTTCCCGTCGGAGAGACCATTCCCAAAGAAAACACCACCGGCTGGATTGACCACCTCATGGTCACCGCGGGCAGCGAGAACAAAGAGCTGGCCTACAAATTCCTGCAGTACATGGTCGAGGCGCAAACTCAGAAGAAGGTCACGGATATCACCGGATACACTCCGGCGAATCCGCAGGCTGCCCAGTTCATGACGCCGGAGGAGATCAAGGGGCTGCACCTCGACGACGTGGACAACTATCAGGCGCGTCTTTATTTCTGGCAAAATGTGCCGCGCCGCGCCAAGTACAACGAAGTCTGGAACGAAGTGAAAGCAGCACAGTAACAATGGGTCCCCGTCCTGTCTCTCCCCAGGAACGGGAGAGACGAGGGTGGGGCGCACCGACGCCGGACTCTGAGAACAATATTGGCCACGATCAGCCAACCCACGACCTCTGCAATTTCTCCCTCGGCAGCTCCATTGCTCGAGATCCGCAACCTGGCGAAGTCGTTCGGCAAGACGGCTGTGCTGCGCGACATTTCGCTGCAAGTCGCCGAGGGAGAATTCCTCACCATTCTTGGCGAAAGCGGTTCGGGCAAGACGACGCTGCTGCGCATCATCGCTGGTTTCGAAAGCGCCACGTCCGGCGAAATTCTTATGGGTGGCGAGCGGCTCGATAACTTGCCGCCATACCGGCGCCGCGTCAATACCGTATTTCAGCACTACGCTCTCTTCCCGCATCTGACGGTCGCAGAAAACGTCGGCTACGGATTAAAGATCGCGCGCCTGCCGCAGCAGGAGGTCGCGACCCGAGTCGAGCAGGCGCTCGATATGGTCAAGATGACTGCGTACGCCGCCTCCAAACCGGCGAAGATCAGCGGGGGACAGCAGCAGCGCATCGCTCTCGTCCGCGCGCTGGTGAACCGTCCCCGGCTGTTGCTGCTCGATGAACCTCTCTCCGCCCTGGACGCCAACCTCCGCCGCCAGATGCAGGTCGAACTGAAATCGTTACAACGTGAAGTCGGAATCTCCTTCGTGTTTGTTACTCACGACCAGGAAGAAGCCATGGTCATGTCCGACCGCATCGCTCTCCTGCGCGGGGGAGAACTGGAACAGGTCGCGTCTCCCAGGGAGATTTACAACCGGCCGGCCACCGCCTATACCGCGCAGTTCATCGGCCACACCAATCTGCTCAGCGGCGAGGTCAAGGACGGAGTGGCACGCTGCTGCGACCTCACCTGGCGAACCGGCTTGCGGGATGGCCTGGGCCTGTTCTCGCTGCGCCCCGAAAACATCAGGCTGGCAAGCGCCGACAAGAGTTCGAAGGTACGCTTTCGCGGCAAGATTCTGCGCCAAGCTTTTCACGGAGCCACCGAACTGCTGCAGGTCCAGTGCAGCGACGGCTTGGTGCTATCTATCCGCGCCGCCAGCCAGGAGAATTGGAACGGAGATATCGAACTAGAGTTTTCGCCGGCAGACGCCGTGCCAGTTCGAGCATCCGAAATCCGGCAGCAGGAAAGAACCTGAACATGTTGTGTGGGCGGACACTCCTGTCCGCCGCCTTTGACTTTGATTTTATGTTCTCTCGCGCCTATCGAGCCGCCATCACCGCACCGCCGCTGCTATGGGTGGCCGTGTTCCTGCTCGTCCCCTATGCCATCCTTTTCTGCTACAGCTTCTGGTCGGTCTCGTCATCGCAAGACATTGTCCGCTCCTGGACGGGGGACAACTACCGCCAACTCCTGCAGGTGAATGTCTACTGGCAAACGCTCTTGCGTTCCATGTGGATCGCCGCGCAGGTGATGATCTTCTCCCTGTGCCTCGGCTACCCCCTGGCCTACTTTCTGTCGTTTCACGCCAAGAGAAAAGACCTCCTGTACCAGTTGGTAATCATCCCACTTTGGGTCAGCTACCTGGTGCGCGCCTACGCCTGGAAAACGATTCTGGGCAGCGATGGCGTGCTCAACACACTTCTGCAGTATGTGCACCTGACAACCCATCCGCTCGATTTTCTCTTGTACAGTCCATTCGCGGTCGTGCTGACACTCACGCATATCTACACGCCGTTTACGTTCTTGCCGATCTATGCAGCGCTTGAGCACATTCCGCGAAACCTGATGGAGGCGTCGCACGATTTGGGTGCGACCCCGTTTCAGACTTTCTGGCAAGTAATTTTCCCGCTTTCAATTCCCGGAGTCCTGGCAGGAGCGACATTTGCTTTCGTGCTGAGCCTAGGAGATTTTCTCGCTCCTCAGTTGCTCGGTGGTCCCAGCGGCATCATGATTTCCAATATCGTGGTCAGCCTGTTTGGAGCTGCTTACAACTGGCCGCTCGGCGCGGCGATTTCCTTCTGCATGCTGGCGCTGGTACTCGGACTGCTCTTTCTCTCGGAAAGCTTGGAGAAGAAATGGAGCTTTAAATGAGCCGCCAGCGCACGGTTCCAACCTCACGCTGGCTGCCCTGGCACGCCATGGTTGTCTTCGGTTTTCTTTACCTGCCCATCGTCACGTTGATCGTCTATTCGTTCAACGGTGCGGGCGTAGGCGGATTTCCTCCGCGCGATTTGACCCTGAACTGGTATCGCCTGCTGTTTTCCGATGAAGCTATTTGGACTTCAGTTCTGAATAGTCTTCTGGTTGCTTTTGCAGCGATGGCAATTTCGCTGATCTTCGGTATTCCGGCAGCGCTGGCGCTCGATCGCGCCAACTTCCCCGGCAAGGCGCTGTTCCGCCGGCTCGTCCTATTGCCGCTGATCTTGCCCGGCATTATCACCGGACTTTCTCTACTGATGCTGTTTCGCGAAGCCGACGTGAAGTTAAGCCTGCTCACTATTGTTCTGGGACACGGCACGGCCCTGATCTCGGTCGCGACCACTGAGGTCTTCGCCGGGTTGCAGAAACTCGATCGCGCGCAAGAGGAAGCGTCCCTTGACCTGGGCGCAAACTACTGGCAGACATTCTGGCGCGTCACCCTGCCCAACCTGCGGCTGTCCATCATCGGCGCGGCGCTATTGATCTTCACGCTATCCATGGACGAGATCGCAGTCAGTTTTTTCCTCATCGGACGCGATAACACGTTGCCGCTAGAGATCTGGGGGCGGCTGCGGCGAGGTATCACCCCGGAAATCAACGCGGTCTCTACCATCATCTTTATTTTTTCATTGGCCGCAATCGTAACTTGGTACCGATTAAGGGCAGGTGCCGAAGTGAAGACAGGCGCCTTGTAGCGTCGCCGGCGAGAAATCCAAATGGCTCCAAATCGCAGAGACTTCATTAAGTTCGTCGTGGCGGGATCAGTAGCGGGCGGTTGCCCGGTTGACCTTTCCCTTCTCTCCGCGCAGACCGCCGATCCCAAATCTCCCGTGGTGGAGGGCGAAGACAACCACATCTGTCACCAGGTGCGCGACGGGAAAATATTCAGCCGCCCTTCCGTTTCCGCAAAGCACAACGTGGTCATCGTCGGTGGCGGCGTCAGCGGACTTGCGGCCGCGTATCGTCTGCGTGACCTGGATTTCCTTCTGCTGGAGAAAGAACCGCACTGGGGCGGCAACGCCTACCTGATGAAATATCAAGGCATGCCATACGCTACTGGTTCGGCCTTCCTGGGTAAGAGTGAACCCGCGTACGACTTTGCCAAGGAGATTGGCCTCGAACCGCTTCCCATCAACGACTCGGATGGCACCATCCTCAAGGGCGAATGGATTCCCGATACCTGGCGCAGCGGACTGGACAAACTTCCCTATTCAGTCGCTGTCCGTGAAAGTTTCAAGAAGTTCAGGAGGGAGCTTCTCGCCATTGATCTCGAGAAACGTGCGAAGGAATTCGACCGCCTCCCTTTTGCCGATTTAATCAAGGGGTATCCAGCCGAAATCAAACAATGGTGGGACACCTACGGGCCTTCGAATTGGGGCGCTACCAGCGATGAAACCGCCGCCTCTTTGGCGCTTGACGATTTTCACGAACTGGCAGGAGAAAACGGCAACGACTACTACACGTGGCCCGGAGGCCTGGGCGCCATCACCAAGAAGCTGTCTGAAATTCTGCAGCAAAAATCTTCGAGCCAGATGCGCTCGGGCGCCACCATTGTGGCCGTGGTTCCGGAGAAGGACGAAGTCCACGTGACCTACATGGAGGGAGCGGAATTAAAAACCGTCGCCGCCAAGGCCGTGATCATGGCCACTCCCAAGTTCATTACTCGCCGCCTGGTCGATGGCCTGCCCGCCAAGCAAAGCGCAGCCATGAACCAGATTCGCTACATTCCTTATGCGGTGGTCAATCTCATCTTCGACAAACCGGTGTTCAACAAAGGCTATGACACGTGGTGCCCGGGCAACAGCTTTTCGGACATCGTCGTTGCAGATTGGGTAGTTCGGAACCGGCCGGGCTATAAACAGAAATACAACATCCTTACCTGTTACACCCCCTTGCGCGAGGAAGAACGAGGCCTGTTGCTTACCGAATCCGGCGCCCGACAGGTCGCTGCCAAGGTGCTACACGATTTCCAGCACCTGTTCCCCGGTTCGAACGTCGATCCGCTAGAGGTGCATCTTTACCGGCGCGGCCATCCTTTATACATGTCCACTCCCGGCCTCTTCGCAGAGGTGCAGCCTCTGGTGCGGCAACCCATGGACCGCATATTTTTCGCCAACACGGATTCTGAAGGTCCGGAATCCACGACCAACGGCGGAATCGAGGCCGCCGAACGCACGGTGAAGGAAGTGAAGGCCCGCTTGGCGGAATAAGCCAATCGCCGCAAGAACGCCTTGCGCGGATTCCTTCTGCCGGACGAATCGGAGCCCGCACCGCCTCGCCAACTCCCTGTCACACCCGCTTACATAGTAAAGTAGTAGCAGAGCTGTATTTGTGAGCCTCAGGAAGGCAACTGACTTTTGACTTCAAACATTCGTAATATCGCCATCATCGCCCACGTAGACCATGGCAAAACCACGCTGGTGGACGCCATGCTGCGGCAGAGCGGCACGTTTCGGGCCAACGAGCATTTGATTGAACGCGTCATGGACTCCAACGATCTGGAGCGTGAGCGCGGCATCACGATTCTGGCCAAGAATACCGCCATCTTCTACCACGACATCAAGATCAACATCGTAGACACGCCCGGCCACAGCGACTTTGGCGGCGAAGTGGAACGTGCCCTCAAGATGGTCGATGGCGTCATGTTGCTGGTGGACGCAAGCGAGGGCCCGCTGCCGCAGACGCGGTACGTGCTGAGCAAGGCCCTCGAAGCCCACCTACCTCCGATTCTTGTAATCAACAAGATTGACCGAGCCGATGCACGTCCGCAGGAAGTATTGAACGAGGTATACGACCTGTTCATTGACCTCGACGCCAAGGAAGAGCAAATCGACTTTCCGGTCCTCTATACAAACGCCAAGATCGGCACTGCTTCGACAGATATCAAAGGCGGCGGAGAAGATCTGCAGCCCCTGTTCGAGACTATCGTCAAGACTATTCCCGAACCCAAGGGCGATGTTGCCGGGCCGCTACAAATCCTGGTGGCCAATCTCGACTACAGCGACTATCTCGGGCGCCTCGCTATTGCCCGCGTCTTCAACGGTACCATGCGCACCGGCGAAGACGTCGGCATCGCCCGGATTGATGGAGCCCTGCACAAAACGAAAATTACCAAGCTGTTTTCATTCTCCGGCCTCAAGCGGGTTGACATCACGGAGACCACGCTAGGTGACATCATCGCGGTCGCGGGGGTGGAAGGCATCACCATCGGCGAGACCATCACCGACGCCGAGAATCCTTCCCCGCTTCCCCATATCGCGATTGATGAGCCCACCATCGCCATGCTGTTCACGGTGAATACGTCACCCTTCGCCGGCCGCGAGGGCACGTATGTGACTTCCCGAAATTTGCGCGAACGCCTGCAGAAAGAGCTGCTGACGAATGTTTCCCTACGCGTCGAGGACACGGACAGCACGGATTCGTTCGTCGTAATGGGACGTGGCGAACTGCAGCTTTCCATCCTGATCGAAATGATGCGACGTGAGGGCTTCGAACTCATGGTGGGTAAACCCGAGATCGTCACCAAGCGAGTCGAAGGCAAGCTCATGGAGCCGATCGAAAAGCTCACGGTCGACGTGCCGGAAGAATTTGTGGGCGTGGTGATGGAACAATTGGGCGCGCGCAAGAGCGAAGTCCTCAACATGCACAATCATGGATACGGCCGGGTGCGCATCGAGTTCCGCGTCCCCAGCCGCGGATTGATCGGACTACGCAGCCAGTTGCTCACCGATACGCGCGGCACCATCGTCATGAATTCTCTCTTCGATGGTTACATCGAGTGGCAGGGCGAAATTCCACACCGCCTGACCGGCGCGCTGGTATCCGACCGCGCAGGAGTAACCACGCCATACGCTCTTTACAACTTGCAGGAGCGCGGCGAACTCTTCGTCGGCCCCACCATCGATGTCTATGAAGGCATGATCGTGGGTGAGAACGCCAAAGACAACGACCTCGACGTCAACGTGGTGCGCGAGAAGAAACTGACCAACATGCGGTCATCGACCTCCGACATGGCGATCCGCCTGGTTCCCTTCCGCAATTTGAATCTGGAACAGGCCATCGAGTTCATCACCGACGATGAGTACGTCGAGGTCACCCCGAAGTCCCTCCGCCTGCGCAAAAAAGTTTTGCAGTTCAACAGGCGAAAACGCAGCTCCATGGTGGCCGTCGAAGACGAATAGGCTGCCCCACCTTGTCTCTCCGGTCTTGGAGACGAGGACGGGCACGCACTATACTGCGCTCATGCCCGGTGATCCCAAACTCAAGATGTACCTCGTGCCCTGCAGTTGTGGGACCACGTTCGCTGTTTCCGAAAACTACGATCGTCAGGGAACACCCTGGAGCCGATATCTGAAGTGCCCCAATTGCGGCAAACCGCATGATCCCAAGAACCGCCTATTACAACTCGGCTATCAGCACGGAGGATACTGGACGGTGGATGAGTGCTGAGCTCTCCGCAGCGAGTGGACCTCAAGTAAAAGATGGACTTCTTTGCGTAGTTTGCGGATTCCTTTGCGCCCTTTGCGGTCAAAGATTTTGATGGCTAAGTGGAAGTGTGCGTCCCAATATAAGGGGCAACCGATCTCCCGTAGATTCGCTTCCCATCCCTAAAAGACCTGCTATACTTCCCCACGCATTTGACTGTTCATCTGCTCCGGCTGTAAGACGGCCAACCAGCCTTTGCTCTCCGCCGAAGTCAGTCACACTCAGATAGCTCAATTAGAGGGCATCCGCTTGAAGAATATTTTCGTTGGGAACCTCGACTTCAATACTTCAGAGGAAGAGCTGCGGCAGATGTTCGAGGCGCACGGACAGGTAGATCGCGTCAGCATCATGACCGACCGGGACACCGGCCGCTCACGTGGTTTCGGTTTTGTGGAGATGACCAACGCGGAAGAGGGAGACAAGGCAATTGCCGCCCTGAACGGGACCCAGGTAGGCGGACGCACGCTGAACGTCAACGAAGCTCGTCCCAAGGTGGAACGCGGCGGCGGTGGTGGGGGCCGGGACCGCGGTGGTCGCGGCGGTGGCGGCGGTGGTGGCGGTGGCCGAGGTCGCTACTAAATAGACTCTGCGCGCGAAGCGTGAATGGAGGACGGGCGTCCCGGCCGGCTGGACGGGTGGGACGTCCGCCCTCCTACTCATGGTCCGATTGAAGGCCCCAGCGCCGGGATGTAAACTGATTCAGCGCGCCCGTAGCTCAGATGGATAGAGCGATTGCCTCCGGAGCAATAGGTCGGGAGTTCGAATCTCTCCGGGCGCACCAGATTTCAATGGCTTACAGCCCGTCCGCGAAACTCGTCGGACCGACTGTAGCGATAAATGTAGCGGGCCGGCGTTGTTTACTCCGGTCTATCCTGGCCAACAAGCCGCAGTTTAGCTCTTACTGAGTTAACTTCTTCAACTCGGGGACAGGCATCCGAGACAGAGCCGTCAGCACGGCGTCGTCCGATGGGTGTACATAACGCTTGGAAATGCTGATGTCGCTCCATCCTGCAATTCGGGCAAGGGTCCATGCATCACAACCGCTCTCAGCCAATCGGGTGAGGAACGGGTGCCGGAATGAGTACAGTACGAACGGCTTGAGCATAGGTTGACCGTTCTTTTTCGCTTCCTCGTTCAACGTGCGGAACCCACGCGCGTGTTGCTTCTTTAGGGTCGAATGGTCCATATGCCCGCTCTTGGTCGGAGCAGGCCATACGAAGCCTTCCACAGGTTTTCCAGCGGCAACCCAGCGCCCTTCCAGCATTACCCTGACCCTGGGGGTCATTGGCAGCATTCGGCGAGCAGCGGGGGTCTTTCCGTGGGTGATGAGGAGCGTTCCGTTGCGACCATTTGCAAATGTAATGTTCTCCCAGCACAACCGATAACACTCATCCGGCCGCATTCCCGTATCGACCAAAAGGACCCCTACACTCGCCAGTGTGTCCGGCACAGCGGCAAGGTATCTGGCTTCTTCATCGGGTGTTACGACTCGCTCCCTGTGGCGCTCGCCACGTAGGAGCTTGAGTTTCGGAGCGGCCTGAATGGCGCCCCATTCAACGGCGAGCTTAAGCACACGGCGCAAAACTCGGACAGATGCGTTGACCGACGCTACCTCTAACCCCTGAGATTGCCGGTGCGCTGCAAAATCGGCCCCCGATTCGCCGGTGATTTCATCCAGCCTCAGATCGGCAAGCGGTGAATAAGCACAGATCGACCGCAGCCCAGCTCGATACCAGCGCCAAG
>Ga0134122_10003461_pt1 | contig 11710 bp, 8 predicted proteins | sample KB302_FD_96461 | JGI IMG/M metagenome (GOLD analysis project Ga0134122, IMG submission 96461) | Terrestrial soil microbial communities without Nitrogen fertilizer from Kellogg Biological Station, Michigan, USA - KB3-0-2 | ecosystem: Environmental > Terrestrial > Soil > Unclassified ...
AATTCGGCGCGCTGCTGCCATTCTTCACCGAGCATCACGAGCTGCGCGGAACCACCGTCGTCGCCGAAAACAAGTTCAGCTATACCGATTTCCACAAGTTCGCCGCTTCGAGTGATATCAAGTTCGAGACCCAATGACGCCGATCGTCTATATCCACGGGTTTGCGTCCAGTCCCAACTCCAGCAAGGCGCAATTCTTCCGCCGCAAGTTCGCCGAACGCGGCGTGCCGATGGAAATCCCCCAGTTGGACGAAGGCAACTTCGAAGGCTTGACCATTTCCGGCCAGCTAAACGTCATTGAGCGGGCCGTTGCAGGCAAGCCCGCGATCTTGATGGGATCCAGCCTGGGCGGATACCTCGCGGCACTGTACGCGGCACGCCATCCCGAGATCGAACGGCTGGTACTGCTGGCGCCTGCCTTTCAGTTTCCCCGGCGATGGCGGGAGCGCTATTCTGCCGAAGATTGGAAACGCGACGGCTTCGTACCGGTTTTTCATTACGGCGCGGGCCGGGAATGCCGGCTGGGATATCAGTTTGTCGAAGACTCGGCGCAGTACGAAGACGAGCCGGTGTTTTCGCAGCCGGCGCTAATCCTACATGGCATGCACGACACCGTCGTGCCATTGTCTATTTCCAGCGCGTATGCCGGGCAGCATTCGAACGTGAAGCTGCTCCTGATGGAATCCGGTCACGAGCTGACCGACGTTTTGGATCCTATGTGGACGAAAATCTCGAATTTTCTGGCTGTTCCAGAATCCATAGATCGCGAGTCTATAACCCTGTCAGTCGATTAGGGCTGTGATAGACTCAAAATAGGGCTGAGGCCTGTGGTGAAAGTTCCAAAAACTGAAACCTTGGCCCGGCTTTGAACGTCCTAGATAGGCGGAGAGAGAAGTGTCCGAGCAACAGCTTCCAGACGAACCGGTGAAGGCTGGCGGAATTTCCCCGGCGGAACCCGACACATTACGTCTGCTTGCCCCGGATTCCATGGAGTTGCCCTGGTATAGGGGCATCATCCAAAGCATTCGAGAAGCGATCAATCCGCCGAAGCTTGCTCCGCTCGAAGTTACTTCCAAGCCGCTGGATCTTCAAACGTCGATGAGCACCTATGATGGTGCCGATCCCGACGATCATTTGCGCCACTTGCTGGCGCCGGCCGCGATCGAGCTGCCCTGGTACAAAAGCATCGTTCAGGGAATTAAAGAACTCATCAATCCTCCCAAGCTGCCGCCTTTGGAAGTCACTTCCAAGCCGGTGGAAATGGCCAGCCTGAAAGGTCTCTACGGCGGAAATGAAACCACCGCGGGAGTTTCTTCAGTGATCGCCCACGTGGCAGTGGTTGGTCTGCTGTTGTTCGTCGGCACTCTCAAGCCGGTGCAGAAAGCCGTCAAGGAATTTCTTCCGATCTTTGCTCCTCCTCTGAAGGACTTTCAGCCGAAGCCTAAGCCCGAGCAATCTAAGGGCGGCGGCGGCAGCCCGCAGAAGCTGGCGGTAACCAAGGGCGAGCTTCCGAAGGTCGCGCCCAAGTCGTTTATTCCCCCAATTCGCACGGTCGAAGATCCCAAGATTTCGTTGACGCCGACGATCGTGGCGCCGGACCTTCCCAACATCACGGCCAGCAACTACGGCGATCCTCTGGGCAGATTAGGCATCCCGTCGGCGGGTAACGGTATTGGCACAGGCATCGGATCCGGCAAGGGTCCTGGGGTTGGTCCGGGCAGCGGCGGCGGATTTGGCGGCGGCGCCTACAAGATCGGCGGAGGCGTCAGTGCGCCTGTGCCGGTGTTCCGGCCCGAGCCTGAGTACTCCGAAGAAGCCCGTAAAGCCAAGTGGCAGGGCGCCGTACTGCTCTCTCTGATCGTGGATGAAAACGGCGTGCCGCAGGAAATCAAGGTCGTCCGCTCTCTCGGCCTGGGCCTGGATCAAAAGGCGATCGAAGCTGTCCAAAAGTGGCGCTTCAAGCCGGGGCTGAAAGACGGCAAGGCTGTACCCGTTACAGCCAACATCGAAGTCAATTTCAGACTTCTGTAATTCCCTCTGTCATACGCTCCTCCGTATTCTGGGCTACGCTTAAGCTACTGTGTCCGCCCGCCCGTATTCCCGCCGATCCGGGCTCCTAGTCTTCTTCGGCGCTCTCATCCTGATACTGTTCTTCGGCCGATCCTTATGTTCCCTCCTGATCGATTACAAGTGGTGGGGCGAGATGGGCCAGGTCAGCACCTGGCAGCGGATGTGGATGTACCGCTGGCTGCCGGACGTGGCGCAGTGGCTCATTCTCGCCGTTGTACTGTGGATCGCACACAGCCGTGGAATGCACTACGCCGGTACCAGCCTGCGCCAGAATCGGCGCTATGCAGTCTTCGCCACCGGAGGGATTCTGGTGGTCTCCCTGATCCTGGCAACCGCGTCCATTGACGGCTGGGTCATCGCCCGCTTTATCGGCGGGCAGGGAATCGAATCTTCCTGGCACGATCCGGTGTTCGGCCGCTCCCTAATCTTCTATTTCTTCGAGCTTCCCTTCTATACCCAGCTAACCGGATTCCTGGAAGTCTGCGCGGCCGCGGGCGCTATCGTCTATTACGTCACTGCGCGCGTCTGGCAGGTCCAGACGCGGTTCCCCGACCTGTGGGCCTCGGGACAGATGAACTGGGACGATCTGCGTCGGCTGGGGCGTCTGGAGACCGGAATCTTCAAGGTGCTGCTGGCGTTATTCCTGGCCGGCCTGAGCGCCTACTTCTGGCTGGGACGCTACGAACTGCTGTACACCGATCACGGCGAGCTGATGACCGGAATCGACTATGTGCAGCAGCACATCGGGCTCCCTTTGCAGACCGCGAAAGCGATCGCTGCTCTGCTGGCCGCGGCTCTGTTGTTGTTCGGACAGCGGAAGCTGGCGCTGGCTTGTGCACTCGTGTTGGTGGTGGATGCCGTGCTGCCATCGGCAGTCAACGCTCTGCAAGTTCGTCCGAATGAGCTAGCCCTGCAACGGCCGTTCTTAGAGCGCCACATCGAAGCGACGCGCTCTGCCTATGGCCTGGATCATCGAGCTAAGGAGCCGGAATTTCCCGCGCGCAAAGAAGCTCCCATCGACTTCACGCGCAACGCGGCGATGTTGGATAACGTTCGCTTGTGGGACTGGCGCGCGTTCCACGACACGCTCAGCCAGAGCCAGCCGCTCCGCCCGTACGCTTATGGCGATACCGACGTCGACAGGTACCAAATCGACGGTCAGATGCGGCAGGTGTTGTTGGCCCCGCGCGAGCTGGATCTGACTCAGCTTGGCGACGCGCAAAGCCGCTGGGTGATCTCGCATACGATCTACACGCACGGCTACGGGCTGGCGCTGGCGGCGGCGAATCGCATCACTGCCGCCGGGCTTCCAGAACTCCTGATTCGCAATGCGCCGGTCGAAGTGCTGAATCCCACCCTTAAGCTGACGCGTCCGGAGATTTATTACGGCGAGCAGGCTCAAGAACCTGTGTTCGTGCGGACCACGCAGCCCGAATTCAACTATCCTTCCGGATCTCAGGAAGTCCACACGCGCTATGAAGGCCGCGGCGGAATTCCGGCCAATTCGATGGGCATGCGCTTAGCCTCGGCATGGGCCTATGGCGATCCCAACATCGTGCTGTCCGATGCGCTCACCGCGGATAGCCGCATGATGATCCGGCGCGGCATTCGGGACCGGCTGAACACACTGGCTCCGTTCATCACCTGGGATGCCGATCCCTACATGGTGATCGGCGACGATGGCCGCCTTCTGTGGATCGTGGACGGGTACACTTCCAGCGAAGCGCACCCTTACTCGCGTCCGATTCGCAGTCAAGGCATTGAGGAATTCAACTACATCCGCAACTCGGTGAAGGCCACCGTCGATGCGTACGATGGGGAAGCGAAGATCTATTTATTCGACGATCAGGATCCGCTGATTCTGGCCTACCAGAACCTGTTCCCCGAATTGTTCACGCCGGCAGCGGCCATGCCCGCGGATGTGCGGCGTCACGCGCGGTCTCCGGAATTTCTGTTCCGGGTGCAAGCGGAGATTTACCGCACCTATCACATGCGTGTTCCCGAATCGTTCTACAATCGCGCCGACCTGTGGGATATCGGGACCTTCACCAACGGCCAGGCGGGGGCGCCGCAAGCCATGACGCCGACGTATCTCGTCGCGACGCTGCCGGGCGAGACCAAGCCGGAATTCCTGCTGTCGATCGCTTACACGCCGCACAATAAGCAGAACCTGATCGGACTGATGGTGACGCGCTGCGACGGCGAGCATATGGGCGAGATCGTGTTCCTGCAGTTGCCCAAGCAGGAGATTATCCCGGGGCCGTTGCAAATCGAGGCGCTGATTAATCAGAATCCGGTGATCTCCAAGGATCTTTCGCTATGGAACCAGCAGGGTTCGCAGGTCCTGCGAGGGCAGATTCTGGTGCTGCCCATCGATAATACGTTCCTGTTTGTCGCGCCTATCTACATCCAGGCGGCGCAGGCGCGCATGCCCCAGCTTGAGAAGGTGGTCCTGGCGGCCGGGAATCAGTTGGTGTACGCGGACACCTATCAGGAGGCTCTGGCGCAGTTGGCTTCGCTACAGCGAGGTTTGCCTCCTCCCGTCGTTTCTTCTACGAAAAGCGCTCCAACGCCACCGGTTGCCGGTACAGACACCCGCATAGAAACCATCCGCGGTCATTTGGATCGCTACCGAGCCCTCTCGGCGCAAGGGAAGTGGGCCGAAGCCGGCAAGGAACTCGAGGCTGTGGAATCGCTGGTCAAGAAGTAGGAGGGCGGGCTTTAGCCGGCGCGGGGCTTCAGCCCCGCTCAAAGGCCCAAACCCCGAACCGCGTTACGATAAAAGTGAGATGGGCGCCCATTTTCACCCACACTCGCATTCGCACCTGCAGTTCGACCGGGGAGAAGCCACCGGCAGGATCCTGCTGATCTCGCTGCTGATCACCCTGGTGTTCGTCGCCGTCGAAACGGCGGCGGGTCTGTGGTCCAACAGTTTGGCGCTGCTTTCTGACGCTGGACATAATTTCACCGATGCTTTCGGCCTCGGGCTCGCGGCCGGCGGCTATTATTGGGCCGCCAAGCCCGGCGATCATGTCCGGACCTTCGGTTACCAGCGCATGGGCGTACTTGCGGCGTTTCTAAATGCGCTGCTGCTGGTCGTTCTATCGGTAGCACTTCTGTGGGAAAGCTATCATCACCTGCTCGCGCCCGAGCCGATTTCCGAAAAGATCATGCTGTGGGTGGCTGCTCTCGGTCTCGTAGTGAACCTGGCGATCGCCCGCAGTATTTCCGGGCACGGCCACGCGCATCATCACGACCTTAACCTGCGCGCAGCGTGGATCCATCAGGTCGGTGACGCAGCCAGTTGCGTCGGTATCATTCTGGGCGCTGTGGTCATCCACTACACGGGTTGGGTCGTTATCGATCCCATCCTTTCAATTCTGATCGCGCTGGTGATCGTGTGGACCGCCTGGGACATCTTCAAAGACTCGCTCAATATTCTTCTGGAAGGTCTGCCCAAGGGCTTACGTCTGGCCGAGGTCACCTCCGGAATCAAAGGCGTTTCCGGCGTGATTGATGTTCACGATCTGCACGTCTGGAATCTCGGCGCCGAGGAACGCGCGCTGAGCTGTCACGTGCTGATTGAAGACGTGCCTCCTTCGTCCAGCGAGTCCATTTTGCGCGACGTCAACTGCGTTCTGCAGGAACGCTTCGCCATCCACCACAGCACCATTCAGTTCGAACACACCCGCTGCGCTCTGGCCGATATCTCCTGCGCACCTGGCCGTAAGGCACAATAAGCGCCCAGATTCAATTGGTCCGAAACGTGCTCAAACTGGCGAACGTCTGTTAGGTTGTTATACTGAGAAAACACCCGCTTGTCCTCCATTTAGAATGTTCAAAACCTGTGCCCTTATTTCACTGTGTGCCTACGTGGGCCTGGCCGCAGATTTCGTCACCGGCCAAGGTGCGCGGCTGGTCATTGGCCAGACCACCTTTACGGCCCAGCAACCGGGTGCGTCCGACACGCTGCTGGGCGGAGTGGGCGGCGTGGCTTTTGCCAACGGAACTCTGTTCGTAGCCGATGCCAACCGCACCGGCCTCACGCCGATAAACAATCGCGTACTGCTGTTCCCGACACAGTCTTTTCCGGGACCCCTCGATCCTATCCAGCCGTATATCGCACGCTGCGGAACATGCGTCGGAAAGGCCAGCACTGTACTCGGCCAGACGGATTTCACCAGCGTTGATTTTCACATCACGCAAAGTGGCTTTCGGCTGCCGACCGCAGTCGCCACCGACGGAAAAATCCTGGCTGTGGCCGATACCGCTAACAATCGCGTGATGATCTGGAAATCCATTCCGACGGTGAATGGACAGCCGGCCGACCTCGAATTGGGGCAGCCCGATTTCACTACGGTCCTGCAGGGCGCGCAGGTAGTGGTGGACAACAAAAGTTTTCGCGGTCCGCAGGGTGTGTGGATTCAGAACGGCAAACTGTTCGTCGCAGACACGCAGAATCATCGCGTGCTGATCTGGAATTCGATTCCGACGACGAACCGCCAGCCGGCTGACGTCGTGCTGGGCCAAGCCAATTTCAATGTTGCGGTGCAGCCCGATCTGACCAAGGGCGCCACCGACGCGCATGCCAACACCTTGCTAAATCCGGTCTCGGTGACGAGCGACGGGACCCGTCTCTACGTGGCGGATCTGGGCAACAATCGCGTGATGATCTGGAACTCGATTCCCACGACCAACCAGAAGGCTGCGGACGTCGTCGTGGGACAGAAGGATTTCGATACGGCGATCTCAAACGACGCTGCCGGTCTCTGCCCGTCGAATGGCACCGATTCTACCGGCGCCGCGACCTATCCGGCGCGCTGCGGTAAGACCATGGATTTTCCGCGCTTCGCGCTGTCCGATGGAAAGCGTTTGTTTATCGCCGACGGCGGGAACGATCGGGTCTTGATCTACAACACGATTCCCACCACGAACGCCGCTGCCGCGGATATTATTCTTGGACAGCCGGATGAAAACGCCAGCGTGGTTTCCAGCTCCACCGATCTTTTCCATCCGCTGCTGCGCCAGTCTGCCGCCGATATCACTCCTACCCCGACCGGGCTCGCCTGGGATGGGACGAACCTATACGTCACCGATCCCGCCAACCGCCGCGTGCTGGTGTTTACTCCCGGCGAGTTTCTAATTCCTATTAACGGAGTTCGCAATGCCGCCAGCCGGGAGATCTTCGCATTAGGCTCGCTCACGCTGGGGGGCACCATCACCGCGGGAGACATCGTGAAGGTGACCATCACCAATACCGACGGCAAGGCAGTCGAGCACGATCACACCATGGTGAAGGACGATACTTTGGTGACCGCGATGACTGGACTGGCGGCGTCCATTAATTCTGGTACCGGCGATCCGGCGGTTTTTGCCCAATTCGAACCGATTTTAAGCGTGGTCAAGCTGCTAGCGCGCACGCCTGGAACCGACGGAAACAACATCGCATTAGCGGTAAGCGGATCGGACAACGCGACATTTACGATTGCGGCCAGTGGTTCCACGCTGCAAGGTGGTGAGAACGCCACCATTATCGCTCCCGGTACCCTGATTACTCTGCTGGGACACGACTTGGCCGACGCGCCGGCCGCGGCCGACCTGAGCCTGGACCATCTGCCGCTCGATCTGGGCGGCGTTCAGTTGTATTGCGACGGTAACCGGTCGCCCCTGCTGTATGTGTCGCCGACGCAGATCAATGGTCAGATGCCCTTCGAGTTTCTGGATTCGAACAATATCAGTTGCTACGTTCGCATCCAGCATAGCGACGGGCGCTTGATAGCGACTACCGCGATCGCCGTCCCTCTAGATCAGTCCAATCCCGGAATCTTTGCCAATGAGGGCGACGAACCGCGCGTGGCGATTGCGTATCATGCCTCCAGTTACGCCACCGGTACGATCACGGTGGACGGGAGCATCGAAGCCGGCGACACCGGCACCATCACTGTCGCCGACCGGTCTTACACGTACACCGTTCAGGCTGGCGACACGCTGGCTTCGGTGCGTGACGCGTTCGTGGCCCTGATCAATGCGAATCCCGAAGAAGAAGTTGTGGCCGTGCCCGTGGCGGCCTTCAACCGGCTTCAATTACGCGCCAAAATCGCGGGACCGGCAGGCAACGGGATCACCTTCGGCGCCACCACCGACATGGGCGATAACGCCAACCTGTTCCTGATTCTGACGAACTTGAGCAATATCCTGTGCTGCGCCAATCGGGCAGGGAGTCCGGTGACCCAGGCGAATCCCGCCGTGCCTGGCGAAACAATTCTGGTTTACGGGACCGGCTTGGGAACCGTGGAGCCCTTGGTAGCGACTCAGGCGGAGGACACTGGCGCAAAGTACAAGGGCCCGGCCCTGAATGACCCGCGGCAGTTTGTCTCATCGCTCGCCGGTGGATCGACCGCCAACGTGATCTCAGCGAACCTCGCCCCGGGCATGGTGGGAGTCTATGAAGTGAGACTGTCGCTTGGGTTGGGAACGCCTCCCAGCCCGCTCACGCAGCTCACCATCTCGCAGAATATTTATACGAGTAATATCGTGACCGTTCCCGTCGTCGATCCGACTGTCCAGACGCCGGTTCCGGCGCCGTAAGCATCACTCGGGTGCGTAGGGCTTCAATCCGTTCCGCGTTAACGCATCCTTCGCCGCTCCTTCATCATCCGGTGCGACATAGAAGAACGCTCCCACGCGCTCGGCCTGAAAGATGATCCCGCCCATGTATTTATCGGGCTCGACCAGGTAATCGAGCCCTGCATCGGTGAAGAGCGTTTCGACGCCCAAGGCTTCTTTGAGTTTCTTGGCAATGTAGATCAGGGATAAATCCTGGTCGCCGAAATGGTCCGGCTCACGCCGCATTTTGCGACTACCCTACGCGAGCGGTAAACGCTTTGTAGGCTTCTTCGCCGCTGGTCTTCGAAACCCACTCAGCGCAGGCTTTCCCGGCTTTCTCGAGATTGCCCAGATAATTCGGATCCTTGAAAGCCGCGCGAACCTCGCCGATGATCGGCTTCACGCGCTCCCAGATGAAGAGAAGCTCGCGGGTGTTGGCGAAAAACAGATCGGGGTTCAGCACGCCCGAATTGACAAACGATCCGGCCATGTCCCAATAGCTGGCGACCTGGCGGAAGTAGGCATTGGGCTCAGACCCGGGCGGGCAAAGCTGGGTGTACTCCGCCAAAGTCTTACACTTGAAGTTTCCGAAGAACCAGTTGCGGGCGTCGCGCATCTTGGGCTCCCTGCGCAGTTCATAAAGGCGAAGAAGCAGGTTGGCATCATCGTAAGTTGGTTGAGACATAACTCCCAGCGTACCCGATCCGAATTGGGCCGTGAGAATTCGGCGAGCCTCCGGCCACAAATCTACGTGATCGCACCATCTTTAACTCGTGAGACCGACCTGCATTGGCTGGCGCTGCGCATGACCCCCGGCCTGGGAACCCGCACTGCTGTCCAATTGATCGAGACATTTCAAACTCCCGAAGCCGTGTTTCGCGCCTCGCGCTCCGAGCTGGAGGCGGCCGGTATTTCGTCAGGTCTCGCTCAGAGCATTGCGAGTGGCTGCGCCTTTGACGATGCCGTGACGCAGCAGCAGAAACTGGCCGAAGCCGGCGCCGTCGCGATCCCGTTCACCGATCCGCGCTATCCGCCCCGGCTCAAGGATATTTTCGATCCTCCGCCGCTGCTATTCGCGCGCGGAAACGCGGATCTGTTGCAGGAATTGGCGATTGGTATCGTTGGAACGCGTCGCCCCACGGCGTATGGCACTACTGTGGCCGCTCGCCTGGCCAAGGACCTGGCCTGCGCAGGGTTGACCATCGCGAGCGGAATGGCCCGAGGCATCGATACGGCGGCCCACCGCGCGGCGCTGGAAGTCGGGCGGGGTTTGGGCGGCGGGACCATCGCCGTCTTCGGCTGCGGTGTCGACGAGGTCTATCCCTCGGAGAACCGCAAGCTCGCCGACCAGATCGCCAAGGATGGCCTGATCGTTTCCGAGTTCCCGATGGCGACACCTCCCTATCCTCAGAATTTTCCCATCCGCAATCGCGTCATCAGCGGCATGAGTGTGGGCGTTCTGGTGGTGGAAGGAGGCCAATATTCCGGTTCGGCCATCACGGCCAAGCTGGCGGCCGAGCAGAATCGGGAGGTATTTGCGGTGCCTGGAAACATCACTTCGAAGATGAGCTGGGGTCCGAATCTGCTCATCAAACAGGGTGCAAAACTGGTCCAAGAATGGAACGACGTCGTGGTGGAACTGAAGGCGGAAGATCGGCGGAGACTAGTAAATGGATGCCGTAACCGATTGAATTTAAAGGACGGTGAATCCAACGGTCCAACCCAATCATCCTTAACATTCGGAACAGATCCAACCGGGCGGGCTATTCTGAATCACCTGCAATCGGATGCTCCGATCACGCTGGACCACTTGGTCGAAACGCTCCAGGGCACGTCGCCATCAGAGATTATCGCTGCCTTGTTCGAGCTCGAACTGGGCGGTCTGGTCCGGCAGCTTCCCGGGAAGAGCTTCATAAAGGTCTGGGCTGATTGAAGTTACCAGCTTGCCCCGGGAACCGGCGCACGATCATGGTAAGATTTCGGGTGTTCACGGTCGAAGTAGTGAAGGAACGTGTGTTAGAAGGGTAACGCGCTTAATCTATGGCAAAGAATCTCGTCATCGTCGAGTCTCCGGCGAAGGCGAAAACCATCGGCAAGTATCTGGGGAAGAACTTTACGGTCAAGGCCTCGCTGGGCCACGTGAAGGATCTGCCCAAGAAGAATCTGTCCGTCGATGTGGACAATGACTTCACTCCTGTATATGAGGTTATTGAAGGCAAGAAGAAGTTGATCGCCGAGCTCAAGACAGCCGCGAAGGGCTCTGACACGGTATACCTGGCCGCTGACCCTGATCGCGAAGGCGAGGCCATCTGCTTTCACCTGCAGGAAGAATTGAAGGAGAAAAAGAACGGCCCCAAGTTTTTCCGCGTGATGTTTAACGAGATCACCAAGAAGGCCATCGAGAAGGCGTTCGAGACGCCGGCGGCAGTAAACCTGCACCTGGTGGACGCCCAGCAGGCCCGGCGCGTCCTGGACCGGTTGGTGGGCTACAAGATCTCGCCCCTGCTGTGGGATAAGGTCCGGCGTGGTCTTTCCGCGGGCCGCGTGCAAACTGTAGCGCTCCGGCTGATCGTTGACCGCGAGCGCGAAATCAAGGCGTTCATCACCAGGGAATACTGGACCATCGACGCCCACCTGGCTGCCAAGAAGCCGCCGCAGCTCACGGCGCACCTGGCCAAGCAGAATAACGAGAACGTCGAGATCCCGAACGAAGCCTCGGCGCAGGCCATCGTCGCCGCAGTGGATGGTGTGGATTACGTCGTTCGTTCGGTCGTTAATAAGGAGAAGCGCCGCAATCCGGTGCCTCCGTTCATTACATCGACTTTGCAGCAGGAAGCCGCGCGCAAACTGCGTTTTAGCGTGAAGCGCACCATGATGCTGGCGCAGAAGCTGTACGAAGGCGTCGAGCTGAGTAAGGAAGAAGGCGCCACGGGTCTGATCACCTACATGCGTACCGACTCGGTCCGCGTGTCCAACGACGCCTTGGACGAAGTCCGCGCCATGATTACCGACCGTTGGGGGGCCGAATATCGTCC
>Ga0134122_10003462_pt1 | contig 11706 bp, 13 predicted proteins | sample KB302_FD_96461 | JGI IMG/M metagenome (GOLD analysis project Ga0134122, IMG submission 96461) | Terrestrial soil microbial communities without Nitrogen fertilizer from Kellogg Biological Station, Michigan, USA - KB3-0-2 | ecosystem: Environmental > Terrestrial > Soil > Unclassified ...
CCTTCCGCTGAAGGTCACGTGCTCGACAGCTTCGATCAGCTTTTTGCTGCGACCTTCCTGCAAGATTTTCAGCCGGCCGTCGCCGACTTCGAGTTTCGCGCCCGCGGTGAAGAAACCGGAAAATACAATGCGCTTGGCATGGGCGTTGATGTCGACGAATCCGCCGCAGCCCGCAGTCAGGTAAGGTTTGGCGCCGAGCTTGGAAACATTGACGCTGCCGTTGCGATCGATCTGCATAAAGGACAACAGCGCGACATCGAATCCGCCACCCTGGAAATAAGTGAACTGATCCGGTGAAGAGACAATGGCGTCGGCATTGGCTGCGCAGCCGAAGGTGAATCCGAGCAATGGCACGCCGCCGACTGCGCCCTGCTCGATGACCCAGGTGACTTCGCCGTGCAGGCCCTCCTCGAGCAGAACGCGCGGCACGTTGGCGGAAATCCCGAAGCCGAGGTTCACAGCGGAACCGGAGGTGAGCTCCATCGCGGCGCGCCTGGCGATGACTTTTTCGGGACCCCAGTCTTGCAGTTCAAAACTGTTTTCGGGCCGGGTAATCTCGCCGCTGATGGCTGGGTCGTAAAAGGTCTGCGTGGTCTGCATCTGCTCAGGGTCGACCACGATGTAGTCCACCAACGTGCCGGGCACGTGCACCATTTGTGGCTTGAGCGAGCCAGAACCCACTACGCGTTTGACTTGCGCGATGATCACGCCGCCGTTGTTGCGGGCAGCAAGCGCCTGGTCCATTGCACCGAGGAACGCACCCTCGTGCTCGAAGGACAGGTTACCGCGCTCATCCGCGCTGGTGGCACGCAGTATCGCAACGCGCGGTGCGATCGCCGGAAAAAACAACCATTCCTCTTCGGCGAACGTTACTTTTTTCACCACCGGTTGCGTCGATGCACGTTTGTTCATCGCGCCGCCCTGGCGCGCGGGATCGACGAAGGTGTCGAGTCCTACTTTGGTGAGCACGCCGGGACGTTTTGCTGCTGCATCCCGGTGCATGTCGAACAGGATGCCGCTCGGGAGGTTGTATGCGGCGATTTCATCTTCGACGATCTGGCGCCAGATTTCCGGCATCGGCAGGGAGGAAGGCCCGCTCGGGTAGGAGCCTGCCAGCACTGTCTTTAGCATTCCGGGACGGGCCAGATGATCGATGCCGCGGATGCCATACAGGTCGCCGGCCGCAATTGGATGCAGCGTGGTCAGGCCGCGTGGACGACCTTCCGCGGCAAAGCGGTTGCCGAGCGCTTCCAGCACCTTGTCTGGACATCCGAGTCCGCTCGACGAACTAACCGTGACGATGTCGTCATCACGTACCAGTTTTGCCGCTTGTTCGGCTGAGATCACCTTGTTCATCATGAAAGTGCTACGTGAGTCCGATCGCGGTGCGGCGTCCGGTCTGCGCCGCGCCAAGTACCGCAAGCGCGGTCGCAAGTGAGCGCACGCCATCGTCCCCAGTCGCGACTGGCTGGCCTTGCCCACGAATGGCATTTACGAAGGAGCGCACCCCGCGCATATACAGATTCTCGTGATCGAGCGGAACGTCGACTGTTCCTTTGCCGTTGCGCAAAGTCACGCCACCGATCGGCCGCTGCGTCATGACATCACGCCCAACGATCGAGCCGTCCGAGCCATGGATTTCGATGCCGGTACCGGCGAATTTCACCGTGAACGCGTCGTGCAGTTGGGCCAATACCCCATTCTCGAAGCGCAACACTGCCATGACCCCGTCTTCGAGCGCACCTTGCGTCATGCCCGATTGTTGCGCCAGCGCAATCGCCTCCACCGGCTCCGAGCCGAGAATGAAGCGCAGCGTGTCTGCATCGTGAACGGTAATGTCCAGGATTACGCCAGCGCCGGCGGACGGCTTATTCAGCCGCCAACCCTGCAAATGAGGCGGCAGGTAAACGGCGTGAAATACCCGTGCGAACAGCGGTGTGCCGATGGCGCCTGATTGCACCAGTTCACGGATCTTGCGATGGCTGGCCGCATTACGCAGGTGGTGGTTGGTGCCCATGACCACCCCGGCCTTGTCGCACGCGGCTACCATTTCCCGCGCGTCCTGCAGTGTCAACGCCAGCGGCTTTTCGCAGAGCACATGCTTGCCGGCAGCAGCAGCGGCCAGGGTTTGCGCCTTGTGCAGTTCGTTGGTCGTGCTGATGTAGATTGCATCGACTTTCGGGTCGGCCAGCAAATCTTCGATCCCAATGTAGCTCGCGGCAATACGGTTTGCCTCCGCAAAGGTCTTGCCGCGCGCGGGATCTGTGCTCATCACGGCAACGATTTCATTGCCTGCCTGGGCGCGAATCGCATCGACCATCCATTCTCCGGCGATGGTGCTCGCACCAATGAGTCCCCACCCGATCCCTTTGCCCACGAACTCCCCCTGAAGGGCTTGCTGCCCCTTCTTGTACGTTAAGCGCTTTTAAGCGAAATTAATCGTTCCAATATAGTAATTGGAACGTTCCAATCTGAAGTACTATCGCATCATCATCGAATTCTGTCAATAATACTGGCCTGCCAATGAACGAGCCAAACCACACTCCGAAACGGCGTTCGGTCACGATTACTGATGTGGCAAGTGCGGCCGGGGTATCCAAGTCCACGGTTTCACTGGTGCTCCAAGGCAGTTCGCTCATTGCGCCCGAAACTTCCGATCGGGTGCGCAAGAGTGCGGCCGCGCTTGGCTATGTTTACAACCGGCGCGCCGCGGACCTGCGGCGTAAATCCTCGAACATGATCGGGATCGTCATTAACGATCTCGGCAATCCGTTCTTCGCGGAAATGCTCGTCGGCATGGAACGCCGGTTGGCCGATTCCGGTTACATCAGCTTGATGGCTCACACCGATGAACGGCTGGACGTCCAAGACAAGGTGCTGACCTCCATGCATGAGTACCACGCGGCTGGGGTGATCCTGTGCCCGGCATTCGATACGCCGCATGCCTTACTGGAACGCACACGGCAGTCTGGTATTCCACTGGTGATTGTGGTGCGGGAGCCGGCAGCCGGAAGCTTCAACTTCGTCGGGGCCGACAATGAGTACGGGACGTTCAATGCAACTCGACATCTTGTCGAACAAGGCCACCGTCGTATCGCGTTACTCGGCCGCGTCGGTGGCGGGCCGGTCTACGATCGGAGGCGCGCGGGATTTGAACGCGCCATGCGGGAACACGATTTGCCGATCACACCCGACTGGTTCATCGACATCGCTCTCACCCGTGAAGGTGGGCGCGATGGCATCCGTCAAGCGCTGGCGATGAATCCACAGCCCAGTGCGGCGGTGTGCTACAACGATGTTGTTGCCTTCGGCGCGATGAGCGAATTGGGGGAGAACGGTCTCGTGGTCGGGCGCGATTTCGCCATTACGGGCTTCGATGGCGTCGCTGCAGCTGCGCATACCAATCCGCCATTAACTACCATGGATGTTGGTCCGGCTTCGCTCGGTGAATTGGCCGCCGAGGCGTTACTCTTGCGGCTCGCGAGTACCGATGCGCCGCCCACACGGCGGCTTATCAAACCGAAGCTGGTGGTGCGTCAATCATCGGGCCACCCGAAGTAGTCGACTCAAAATAGTTCGGAAGGAAAAGCGAATGGAGAAGTTTGAGCCCTTGCTTGAGCAATTGCTGTCCCAGGAAGCGGAACTTCAATTCCGTACGTTTCGCAATGAGGATGCATTGTCGCTTGGCATGAAAATGGTGGAGCGCGCGAAGGCCGATGGCAAATCGGTCACGGTGGACATCTGTCGCAATGGCCAGCAGCTGTTCCATTGCGCACTGGCTGGAACGTCGGCCGATAACGATGCCTGGATCCGACGCAAAAACAATGTCGTCAATCGTTATGGGCACAGCTCATTCTATGTCGGTACGCTGTTCCGCGCGAAGAACAAGACCTTCGAGGAAGGATCGCGGCTGGACCCCGATCAGTACGCGGCGCATGGCGGCGCTTTTCCCATCATCGTGCGCGATGTCGGCGTCGTCGGGACCATGACCGTGTCCGGGTTGCCGCAGGAAGAAGATCACCGCCTCGTGGTGCAGGTACTGCGGGAATTCCTGACTGGATAGAGTCGCGCGGCGGTTTGCCGGTGCGCGTTACGGGACCGGCGGCTACGAAAGAGGAGAAAGGAGACGGCAGACCGGTCCGCAGGAGCGCGCCTGCGAACCGGAATCAATGGCGTGACTCAGGTCCGCGCGCTGCCGCTGCGGCGGCGACGATCGACCGTCGGTTCGACCTTTGTCGTGCGGCGATCAGAAAGTCCAGCGCGGCGAATCAGTTCATTCCAGACGGTGTCGCTGCCTTCGGATTTGAATTTCACATACAGCGATACTTGCTCCGGATAAGCGTTGGCACAGCCCAGGCGTTCGAGGTGATTGGTCTTTGAATCATAATCGGCCTCCCACGCCCGCATGATGGCCTGCCACAACGCGCGCTCAAAAGGTTCATCGTCTTCGTCAAAGCCGTACTGCCATTTAAGGAACGACGCTTCCGCGGAAGACAGTTCCTTGCTGCGAAACTTGATGCTCATTAGCCCCTCGAAATTTGGCAAATCCGGTGGTTGCTCGGCCTGTTAGCTGCCTACAGTCCGTACCGGTAAATCGACAATAGCATGGGTTGGGCAATTTCCGCCACGAAGGAAACGCCGTGGGCGCCGGGAAGGCAACACAAAATGTGATCCCCGCAATGCGGGATGAATGACGGTCGGGACAGTGGTTTGCGCGTTTACAGCCTGATTTTTGGCGGTGTTTTTATTGAAGGTCAATCGCGTGTTTCTTCAGATCGTCCAAGGTGACGTAGTCGAGCGTGCGTTCGTGTGTGGCGGTCAGAACAACGCGCGGGGCACACCCGGCCTGCAGCGCTTCACGCCAGCGCGCCGCGCACAGACACCAGCGATCGCCTGCTTTAAGTCCCGGAAATCCGAAATCCGGCATCGGCGTGCTGAGATCGTTGCCGCGAGCCAGCGAAAATTCAAGAAATTCTTTCGTCATCAACGAGCACACTGAATGCACGCCGAGATCATCGCGCCCGCTGTTGCAGCAACCGTCGCGGTAAAACCCGGTCAGCGGTTTGCTTCCGCATTCTGACAGAGGACCACCGAGCACATTACGCGCAGTGTTGCCTCCGGGGCCCTTGGGATCGAATGGCATCTTACTTGGCTCGCACGAAAATCATAGTACCGTCTTCACCAGGCAGATCGATGAACAGGTTGGCTCCGCGGGTCCGCTGGCCGACTGCGGCATCGAGCGACTTCAGAAAACGCTCCGACAACGAATTGGTGCCGCAACTGTTTTTCGTCATGCCATACACCTTGATGGCAATGGTGCGTCCATCGAGTTTGTACGATGCCTGACCGCGATTGCAGTCGGCGCGCACCAGTGCTTTGCCGCCGCTTTGCAATTCCAGCGTATAGCGTTCCGGTTGTTCGATCTGCATTTGGCCGACCGAAGAAATCAGGGCCTCCCAGCGCCATGCACCGGCTGTCGTTCCGGCGACGGGCACCACGGCCGGTTGCGGCGGCGGTGGGGCGGCAGCTTTGACCTGGCGCAATTGCAGCCCCTGATTGCCGAACTGCGCGCTGGAATCGCCGGTTGTCTGGAGAAGATCTCCCTGCTTGACGAAGTGCAGCGTGGTTGGCGCCACAGCAACGCCGTCCTTGCGCTCGATGACGAGATCGATTTGCTCCAGTGAGATAGGACTCCAGCGGCCCTCTTCGGTAACCGGTGCGCGGTTGTTGCGCATGTCGGTAATCAGGCTCATGGTGCCGTCCGCCTTGAGTCGCAATTCGATTTTGCGGCCGGGCCCGGCGCCCCCCCCTGCAACTTCGCCGCGGTAGACGGCCATCGCGGTTGCCGACCACGCGGCGCCTGGAGGCAGCATCAGGAATAATGCCAGCGCCAGTGCGGCAGCAATGCCCAGACGGAAAATGTGCGGGTGTCGAATCGGCATGGTCGAATCCGGTCTCAGTGCAATCTTGGCGCCGCGCCTGCCTGCTGGCAAGAGCCCTTAGTTTTTTTCCAATGTGTGTGCCAATACATCACGGTCCACATTTGCGCCGCTGAGCACGACGGCCGCTTTGCGACCTGCCAGGCTGACTTGCTCCTTGCGTGCTGCCGCAAGTCCGGCCGCACCGGCGCCTTCCGCAACGTTGTGGGTTGCCGAGTACATCAGCCGCATCGCATCCTCAACTTCATCGTCGGTCACTCGTACCACTCGGTCGAGATGGTGCCACAGGATGTCGAGTGCTTGCGGTTCCGGCGTACGGCACGCCATGCCATCGGCGATGCGCGTGGCAACCGGATGCTCGACACTGCGGCGTTGCTCGAATGACAACGCATAGGCTGGCGCCTGCTCGGAAACGACGCCCACGATTTCGGCACGGCGTCCGAGTGCATTGCGCGCCGCGATCATGCCACAGACGCCGGAGCCAAGGCCGATCGGAACATAGATAACGTCGAGGTCCGGCACGGCAGTTAATAGTTCCAGCGAATAAGAGGCGACGCCATGCACGAGCAGCGGATGGAAGGAGGGCACCATATGCAATCCGCGCTGCTGCGCGATCCATGCCGCCCGTTCGCGCGCTGCCTGAAAATCCTCGCCGTGCTCGATCAGTTCCACGCCGAGCGCGCGCATGGCTGCATTTTTCTCGGAGCTGTTGCCCTGCGGGACGACGATGGTTGAAGCAATGCCGTATTGTCGAGCAGCGAACCCGACCGATTGACCGTGGTTGCCGCGCGTCGCGCTGATGACGCCGGAAGCCTTGAGCTTGCGTTTGGCGAGATCGCCAAAATAAACCAGTCCACCACGCAACTTGAATGCGCCAATCGGCAGATGATTTTCATGCTTGACCCAGATTTCCGCCCCAATCGCTGCTTTCAGGAGCGGCCAGGGGTATTGCGGCGTAGGTGAAACGGTCTGGTAAACGATTGCGGCGGCGGACTGCAGAGTTTCAAGCGCGGGAAGGAATTCATTCATTGCGTCATTGTATGCGAGTGCGGCAGCGCTTATTTTTCGCTACGGATTGCTGAGCGTTGCCGCCGGCGCGCCCTGGAAGACCTGGCTCCGGACGTACAAAGGGCGCGACTCGCGTCACGCCCTTTGCGTTGCTTCCGGCACCCGGCGAGATAACCCTCAAACACGGGTTCTAAAGTGGTCGCCACCCTGTCCGCATCAGGCACACCGCAACATTGCGGCGCGCGCAACAGCAAACTTCTGGGCTACAACCGGATCGTTCTACCTTGGGCTTGAGCATCTACCCCAGGCTTTGCGCGGAAGCGGATTTAGTAGGCGCCGTTTGTGCGGCGTAGTCAAGCGACTTTTGGATGAATCGCGGGCAGAACACCGAGCGCGTTCGGATCATTGCTTTGGTTCCATCTTTTGCTATTGCGTTTGCCGCTATTTATTCATTGCACGGATTCTGCATGAAAGTAGAATTTCCAATGCCATTGTCCTGCCAGAGCGCTGAGGGTAAGGGACAACAGGCAACCTCTCAACTCGCAAGGAGACCTGAATGAGAATGATGCGGTCGATATGTATAGCCACGATGCTGTGTCTGGTCGCAGTATTTGTCGTCGGATGCGCACAGTTGGGCGGCAAACAGGAATACACCAAAAAATCCGGCGTCGGGCCCGGCATGAATGCCAAGGGCGAAGTGGTGGATTCCAAGCTGGTGGAATCCGGCTATGGCCAACATGTCAAAGGCCTTGGCGACTGGGAAGGTGAGATAACTGGCAAATCCTCGGCCGCGAGCAAGTTTACGAAGTTGAAGATCGGCATGTCCATGAGACAAGTCACTGACCTTGTCGGACAGCCCACCGACCAGGGCTCATACGTGACTGGCAAAGCGTGGATTCCGTACTACTTCGGCAGCGATCGTCACCGTTACGAAATGGTGTACAAGAACCAGGGACGACTGATTTTTGCTGGCGGTTCCCTTAATGACCTTAGCGGCGGCAACCTGATCTGGATCATCAATAACAGGAACGAACCGCAATACCGCTAAGAACACCGAGCGGGGGCGCTTCAGCGACTGGGCGGTCCCTTCAGTTCGACGACATTGCGCTCCGGGTCCATGATGTACATGGACGGGCCTCCGCCCTCCGCGCCATTTCTCGTTTCGACTGGGCCGGCCTCGACCCCGTGAGCGTCTAGGTGGCTGCGAATGGATACCTCATCGAACGGATCGATGCGGACGCAGAAGTGATCGAGATTCCGGCCTTCCTTCCCGGGCGGCGCTCCACCCGCGCTCCCAAGTTTGCCGCTTACGGGGATGAGGTCGATCAGCGAACGCCCCGCACGGAGTTGCACCAGGCCTATGGAGTCCTGTCGCTTTTCGATGGCGCATCCGAGCACGTCGCAATAGAAGCGAATCATCGTGTCGAGCTCGACAACGCGAAGGACCAGATGATCGATTTCGCGGATGCGGATCATGGAGATTGTCGGAGCACTCGCCGGCTTTTCATCGCGTTACTTTACTACCAGTTGCTTATTCTGCTCGCTGCGAACGCCGTCGATCGGCCGCGGGCTAATGGCGCACTTCGCGAAACCAGGTCGCGAAACCAACTCTCGGCCATCGCAGGCTGCCTCACCATCAGGCGGCCGAATTTCTGGCGGGTCTATACTTTTGTACTGGCCATACGGTGGTTCAGCCGGGTATTTGCCTGGAACCGCATATCGAAACGACCGCGATTGGCGTGGCATAGTAGCGTCTCGTTATGGATTCCCTCATCGCCGCTGCCGCCCGCGCCCTCGCCGCCGGCGACGCGCTCGGCGCCCTCAAGCGGGTGGCGCTGCGCGCCGATCCTCCGGCGCTGGCGCTGCGCGGCATCGCCATGGCGCAACTCGGCGAGCACCCGCGTGCCCGCGAGCTGTTGCGCCTCGCTGCCCGCGGCTTCGGCGCACACGAGGAACTGGCGCGCGCGCGTTGCGTCGTCGCCGAAGCTGAAGTGGCGCTGGCGATGCGCGACCTCGGTGGCTCGGCGCGGCCGTTGGCTGCTGCATCCGCCACACTCGAAGAACACGACGATCGTGCCAACGCACTACACGCACGGCTGATAGCGGCACGCCGGCTCTTGTTGCTTGGCCGCTTCAAAGCAGCTTCAGCCGCACTGGTCGATGTAGATGCGCGTGGCCTGCCGGCATCGCTGGCGGCAATCGCCGAATTGACCGCCGCCGAACTTTCATTGCGCTCTCTGCACATCGGTCCGGCGAAGACAGCATTCGCGCGCGCGCACGACGCAGCCTATCGCGCAAGCGTGCCAGCGTTAATAGCGGAAGTGGCGGAGGCACGCGCTACGCTGGATCGTCCTGCCGCGCGGTGCCTTTCTGCAGGCAGCGAGCAGACGCTGCGTCTCGAGGAAGTCGCACTCCTCATGGATTCCGGTGCGCTGGTGGTCGATGCCTGCCGTCGCGGGTTACGCGCGGGTGCGGTCTGGAAACCGCTGGCGCGCCGGCCGGTGCTATTTGAATTGGCACGCGTACTTGCGGAGTCCTGGCCGGGCGATATCGATCGAGAAACTTTAATCGCGCGCGCATTTGGCGCCCGCCGTTCCAACGAATCCCATCGGGCACGCCTGCGTGTCGAGATCGGCCGTTTGCGAACGCTGATCTCATCGCTGGCACGCATCGAAGCCACCGAAAGAGGATTCGTGCTGAAGCCGCGCAGTGCGCGAGAGGTTGTTGTTCTTACGCCGCCGATTGACGGTGATCAGGCGTCGCTGGTGGCGTTGCTTTCCGATGGCGCGGCCTGGTCGACGTCAGCCCTGGCGCTGGCTCTCGGGGCGAGTCAGCGCACCATCCAGCGTGCGCTCGCCGAACTGGAATCGGTCGGGCGCGTGCGCTCAATCGGGCAGGCCCGGGCGCGTCGCTGGCTGTCGCCGCCGCTGGCGGAATTCACGACAAACTTGTTACTCCCTGCCGCGCTGCCGTTCGAATAGAGTGGTCTCCACGGCGCCGATGCAAGGCGCGCCACAAGGAGACAGAGATGACCAGCAAGGCAGGCAACAACAATCCCGAGGCGAAAGCGCGTGCGGCGGAGATCGTGCGCGAGTATTCCTTCGCTGGCACCGAAAAGATCAACGGCGTCACCCACGACGGGCAGAACGTATGGGCGGCCACCGGAGGCAAGTTGATCGCATTCGATCCCGAGAGCGGCAGTCCGACGCGCACGCTCGAGGTTGCCTGCGACGCTGGCACGGCTTTCGACGGCAAGTACCTTTATCAGATCGCCGAAGCCCGCATCGACAAGATCGATCCCGCCACCGGCGATGTCGTGGCATCGATTCCTGCGCCGGGCAAGGGCGGCGATTCGGGAATGGCCTGGGCTGAAGGCAGCTTGTGGGTGGGCAGCTACCGCGATCGCAAGATTCACCAGATCAATCCAGAAACCGGCGCGATCATTCGCAGCATCGAATCCAATCGATTCGTCACCGGCGTGACCTTTGTCGACGGCGAGATGTGGCACGGGACATGGGAAGGAGACGAGAGCGAAATCCGCCGGATCAACCCGAATAGTGGCGCGGTGCTGGAGCGGCTTGAAATGCCGCGCGGTGTTGGCGTCAGCGGGCTCGAATCGGATGGAGCGGATCTCTTTTATGCCGGTGGCGGCGGAAGCGGAAAAGTCCGCGCCGTGCGACGGCCGAAAAGGCCGTAAAGGCCGTGAATATCGTGCCCTGCGTCGCAGGATTCCCAAAGGGATACCGGTCTATCGACCATAACCGGGCTGCCGCCCATAAATGTCGTGAATGCCGTGAATACCGTAAAGGCCGTGACGGCGTGACGGTCGTAAATGCCGTGAAGGCCGCAAAGGCCGCAAAGGCCGTGAATGCCGTGAATGCCGTGAATATCGTAATTGCGAAAACCAGTGCAGTGCAATTGTCAAACCTGTCAAACAACAATTGAAGGAGCACCTCCATGAATACCGCAACTACCCAAGTAAACACAGGGAACCATCCCATCGTGTCCAGTGACCAGTGGATTGCTGAGCGTAAAAAGCTGCTCGCACGCGAAAAGGAATTGACGCACCTGCGTGACCAGATCGCTCAGGCACGACGCGCGCTGCCGTGGGAACGCGTAGAGAAGAACTATGTCTTCGATACGCCAGAGGGACGCCGCTCGCTCGCCGACCTGTTCGAGGGCCGGCGCCAACTGCTGGTGCAGCATTTCATGTTAGGTCCGGGATGGGAGCAGGGCTGCCCGAGCTGCTCGTTCATGGCCGATCACACGGACGGCATGAAGATTCATCTGGAGCATCGCGATGTCAGCTTCGTGGCCATATCGCGCGCCACACTGCCCGAGATCGAACGCTTTCGCAAGCGCATGGGCTGGCAGTTCACGTGGGTATCCTCGCATGGCAACGACTTCAATTACGACTTCCACGTGAGCTTCACGCCGGAAGAGCGCGCGAAGGGCGAGGTCTACTACAACTACGGCATGACGGCGTTCCCGGCGGAGGAAGCGCCCGGCATCAGCCTGTTCTACAAGAACGACGCCGGCGAAATTTTTCATACTTACTCGACCTTCGGGCGCGGTGTTGAAGTCATGATGGGAACCTACCAGATGCTGGATCTCGCGCCCAAAGGCCGGGACGAGGAAGACATACCTTACAAGATGAACTGGGTGCGTCACCACGATCGTTATGAACCGGCACCAAAACCAGCAGGCGGTTCGTGCTGCTCGGCGCACACGTAAGCGAGCCTGCTGAGTCGGCGAACAG
>Ga0134122_10003464_pt1 | contig 11702 bp, 9 predicted proteins | sample KB302_FD_96461 | JGI IMG/M metagenome (GOLD analysis project Ga0134122, IMG submission 96461) | Terrestrial soil microbial communities without Nitrogen fertilizer from Kellogg Biological Station, Michigan, USA - KB3-0-2 | ecosystem: Environmental > Terrestrial > Soil > Unclassified ...
ACCGAAAAATATGATCAGCCCGCCCGCATAAAAATCGCGCTTGCGCACGAGGTTCCGGACAAGATCCACGACAGGGCTGTGTGCAGGGGGCAAAGATTCCTCCACCACTTTATCATTCAACCTTCGCCCCACCGGAGGCTTAGGACGCCTCTGAATGACAATCAATCCCCGTGCACCGGAATGCGGAACGGCGCCGTTTTTTGGCGTCTGGGAACCACGTTGGCCCGAGTAAAAGGTTTGTAAACGTTGCAAGGGCATACTCCTCGCAACGAGGCCATAGGACATCTGTTCGCGACTTCCGGAGGTCCTGACCGGCTGAAAATCAGCTCATTAAATCGAACGGATGCCGGCGAGCGATTTGTGATCATGAGTGCTCCGAAATCACCCACGATCGCGTTTGTCATTCCTTGCTACAATGAGCAGGCTGGAATTCAGCACACGCTTTCGTGTCTGCTTTCCGACATCGCCAGGCTGGAAAAGTCGAAAGCCATCTCGCCGAAAAGCTACGTATTGCTGGTCGATGATGGCAGCACTGACCGAACCTGGGCTTTGATTGAAAAAATCTCAAACGCGCACGCCAAACGCATCCGTGGCCTCAAGCTGTCGCGCAACGTCGGTCATCAGAATGCGCTGTTGGCGGGACTGCTCGCGCAGGTTGGCAAAGCCGATGCCGTGATCTCGCTCGACGCCGACTTACAGGACGACATGTCGGTCGTTGGGAAGATGGTCGAGCACTTTACCGGCGGAGCCGAAATCGTATTCGCCGTCCGCAAAAAACGCTCCAGTGACAGCTGGTTTAAACGGGGCACTGCCGATCTCTACTATCACATGCTCAATTGGCTCGGTGCCGATATCATTCCTCACCATGCCGACTTCCGCCTGATGAGCGATCGGGCACTCCGGGCACTTTCGCTTTTTGGCGAAGCGCATGTATTTCTGCGCGGGCTTGCTGTTCAACTCGGATTCAAGACCGCAAGCGTAGCATATGACCGTCTGCCGCGGATTCACGGTGAGACGAAATATACGCTCGCAAAAATGGTGACTCTCGCAATCAACGGCATCACTTCCCTATCGGTGCGGCCAATCCGGATGATCGCCCTGATGGGGATCATGTTGTTCGTTGTTTTTATGGGCATGAGCGTTTGGGTCTTTGCCACCTGGCTGGCAGGCCAAACCGTGCAGGGCTGGACCTCGGTGATGCTGTTGTTCCTCCTGATCGCCTCGTTCCAGACCTTTGCAATTGCGGTGATCGGTGAATATGTCGGCAAGATCTATTTCGAGGCCAAAGGTCGTCCTCGCTACATCATCGAGCAGGAAATCGGCGTTGCCGCGACCAGGCCTGAGGGTGCCGGTGCCCGTAATCGAGGCGAAGCATTTCAGCCCGCCGAAAATGGATATTCACGCGCAACGCTTTGATCGGCTATTGTGCGGGTGACATGACCTTACCCCCGCCCGAACAAGCCCCGATCGGCACCGACGCCCTCCGTCGATTGCACTATGCGGCAGCTATTGCATGCGGCGTATTCGCGGCTCTGATCGTGCATATCCTGCTGACGGTGTTCGGCATTGGACTCGATGCCGTCCTGCGTGACGCTGCCATCGGCAACAAGCAGCAGTTCGTTTCCGCTATGGCTTGGTGGGTGATCGGCGGCGCCGGGTTCGTCGGAGGCTGGGCTACCGGCGCCTACCTGATTGCGGCTGCCCGCGAACGCGAATTGATCTATCGGCTGGCCCAGTACTTCCTGATTGGGCTCGTGTTCGTGGCCGCGACCACCGGCGGCATCATGAGCAAGACCGGCAATCTTGGCGGCACCGTCGACGTGATCGCAGGCCTTACCGCGCTCGCGCTGGGCCTGATCTGCGCATTCTGCGGAGCACGGCTGGCCTATCTCAACGCCGAGCAGGTCTAGCGTAGTCAAAGGCTGGCAAAGCTCGGTCAGTCATTGGCCAACGAAAGACCAAGCCTAATAGGGGATCTGATAGATCGTCACCTTGTCCGCAACGCCGCGCAAGATCGCATCCTGTGCGGTCGGTGTGAGCTTCGACCCCTCAAGCAGCTTCGAAACCGCCGGATGATCAACGACCGATTTGGTAGCCAGAATAGCCTGTGAATCCGCAAGATTTTGCACGCGCGCAGCGATATTCACGGTCTGGCCGAAATAATCGAGTCGATCGTTGAGCGTGACGGCAAGACAGGGGCCCTCATGAATTCCGATCTTGATCAGCAGGTCGTTTTTGATCTTGCATACTGATTCACGCATGCGCAGGGCGGCGGCAAGCGCTCGGTCAGGCGTGGGAAATGTCGCCATCACCGCGTCGCCGATCGTTTTCACGACTGCGCCCGCTTCGGAGGCCACGATCTCATTAAGCACCCGAAAATGCTCGCGGACGAGATCGTAGGCGACGAGATCACCGACGCGGTCGTAAAGTTCGGTCGAGCCCTTGAGATCGGTAAACAGGAAGGTGAGGCTGGTGAGCTTTAGTCCCTGGTCGACGTCGAGCGTGTCGGTGCGATAGATATCGCGGAATAGCTGATTGGTCAGAAGCCGCTTGGCCGTGACAAATGGCTTTCGCTTGCCGAGCATATGATGAAGCGTATCGCCGGCGATCCACACCGAAGGCAGAGTACGTATATCGATTTTGTTTTCGAGTGCAAGTCGCAACGGGCCGGGACGCATTTCGGTCGTCACGGTTGGCGCCTGTACCTTGTTGAAGATCAGCGCAAGATTTTGACGTTCCTTCGTCGGCTCACCTTTCACATCGATGAAATGCGCTGCGTGGGTGACCGGCTCGAAAACAATCAGGAATTCGGCCGGCATCTGGAGCGACATTTGCGCTTTTTGGCCCGGCGGCAACTCAATTGAGTCGATCGTGACCTCTTCCATGAGATCTTCGAAGCCGACCTCTGGCAAATCAACGCCTGAACCCCAGAAAATCTGCCGAAAATACTCCCAAGGAGAAAGTGACTGCGGATCGTGAGCCTCAATCCGCCGGACGCGCGGATTCACCGTGAAGGCAACCTCCACCATCTGATCGAGCGTCGGCTCATAGCCGGTCGCACAGAGCGCGCAGTCGTACGCCTCCTTGTGAACGGATTTGAGTGTATGGGTGGCGTCCAGAACTCCGCCGCAACCGGGACACAGGACGTTCCAGGTCAGATCGAACAAACCCAGCCGTGCGGCATGCAGGAATCCGCCAATAACTTTTTCCTCATCCAGACCATTCTCTGCAGCGAATGACAGCGCGTTGACACGGCAGAGTTTCCGATCGACACCGTCGCTGATCAGCGCTTCAATGGCGGCAACGACCTTGGGATCAGCCGAATTGCGCAACGAGTCGAAAAGCGGTTTCGTGTCGCTCACAAGATTGAACCTCTGAGGGCTGCACTATTCCCAGATTAAGACGTTGGGAAGCGAGGCATGGGCCTGACGCAGGGATGTATAGCCGACGCCTGCAAGGCCCCTAAATAAACCTAAATTGAACTGCCGTTTACCGCTGTTCCAGCGGTAGTCACCGGTTGCTGATGCGGTTTCAAGCACTGCGGCCAGCCGGCGCGATGCAAGTTCGCGAAGATCGTCGCGCCCAAGAGCGTTTCCAGCCTCGCAGAAAAATTCGACATTGCCGAGGGTACCACAGCACAGCGTATCGACGCCGCCCGGCCAGTATTTCGTCGCTCCTTCAACGGCGTTTTGAATATCGCCCGCAAGATTCTTCGGGTCCATTCCGCCCTGCCTGGCCATTGCTATCCGCGCAAGCCCAATTCCGGTCGCGCCATGACACCACTGACATGGCCAGGATGGCTCCCCCTCACCGCGCAAATCAGGCCAATTGTTGCGGCCCACATCATAGTTCGAATTCTCAAATGCGATGCATTCCGACGCCGCCTGCGCAAACTCCTCGCGCCCGGTCGCTGTAGACAGCGAGGCGAGCGCATAGGCAAAGCCGGCCGCCCCGTGCGACATGCCATTGAGCGCTTGCTTTCCCATGCCTTGTCCGACCCAGCTCCGGCGGCCGTCGGGTCCAACCCGGCTTTGAGTAATCAGATGCTCGCCGCATCTGATTGCGCGGTTCAATACGTCTGTCGATTGGCTATCCCGATAGAGGCGAAGCAAGCAAAGCACTGCGCCGGCGCTCCCACCGATCACGTCCAGCTGTTTGTCTGCTGCAATCAGGTCATCGATGAACAATCTCGCAGCCGCATGTGCATCCGCAAGCAAGCTGTCGTCACGAAGACATTTGGACATCGCGGTGAGCGCATAAACGATCGAGCCCAGGCCAGTCGCGCCCCCGACACCGAGTGAGCGGGCCATTCGCGCCGCATTGCGGCTTTTCAGTTTTTTTCTCAGGTGAGCAACGGCCGCGCGGGCGAGTTCGGCAGAAGACTGACGGCCCGTAACAGCTGAGTGCGCTGCAAAAAACAGTGCGATGCCTGATTCGCCATTATAGAGGTCAGGCCCCAGGCAAACGAGCTGGAAAACCTCGGCATCGCCCAGCCAGTCGAGACCGATCCAGGCGGCACCGGGCGCCTTGCGGATTGCGTGATCCGACAGCTCGTCGGCGATCTTGTCTGCTTCGGCAATGAATACTTTCCTTGTCGGGAGAGCCGTAAGGTCCAAAAGTTCTGCTGATTGCGCCAGACCGGCCGTTATCGGATCGACAGATTTTGACAGTGACCTTGTATTTTCCCTGATGACCTCGACCTGCCAGTCGATCTCACGCTGATCGAGGTTTTTAATGCGAGTGCGAGCGCGACTGAGGCCCGGATTGCCGCTCGTCCGGATAGAGAGGCCGGCCGCATCGTGGATCTCGCTTTCGTCGTTGGGTGAAACAAAGTGTGGCACATTGAGTGCCATGAGAGATGAACGTTCGGCTCGCTGCAGCGGCCAGAAAACATCGGTGTTCTTATCCCACTCCGCCAGTCTGGCCATGAAGTCCGCTTGAGCAGACCAGATGACCCCGTCGTCCATCATTCGGCTATTTTTCAACCGCTGGAGCAACATGGAATAGAATCGTGTGGCGCGGACGACCTTCCGGACTGGAAGGCCGACGAAGTCCTCGTACATGTCCCCGAACTTTGCGTCCCTGCCCTGCCGCTGCAGAAATTTCGCGTAGCCCTCGAACCCCGCGACGAGATCGTCGATGTGATCCGCCAATCTGGCATAGCGGCCATCAACGTGCGGCAGGTTCGGATTGGCCTCGCTCGCCTCCTTCGATCTGGTCGGCCGCATCTCATCAGAATTGATGTTGACCCATTTGATTCTTATTTTTGAATTCCAGTCTGCCGTCATCCCGCCCATCGCGAAGACCTTGTTGTCGGGCGTGCGTCCATAGGCGGGTAGCAGACCGACCATCATGACCGAGTTGGCGAGTTTCTCCATCGCGAGATCGGAAGCCTGCGCCTCCGGATCTGCGGTTTCATGCTCTTCTGTTGTCGACTGGAGAATCGTTTCAAGATCGATCGGGACCGGATGATCGCCCGCCGCGATCATGTTCTCCTGGTGCATGTCGTTGGCAACGAAACAGTGAAAGAGCGCGAGCCACGCGCCGGCGCGCTGGAAGAAGCGTTTGTAGCCTTCCTGATCGGCACACCCGGTGTGATTGATGAATTCGGTCCACCCGTAGCCATCACGCGCAACCGCACGCACGCCTTTGAGCTCGGTCGGCGGGTTCGCGCGGTTCAATCGTTCGACTAACCTGTGCCACGCAATATCAAGCCGCAGATCCTTCGGCTTGTAGACGACTCGTGAACTATCGGCGAAGGTGACGATGCGGACCGATCGGCCACCATTGTGTGGGTCGGAGAGGTCCCCTTCGATCTTTGCGATCGGGCTCTCTGCGTCCGAACGCAGAATATCGCGGCGGATGACCCGAAAGTCGGCGGCAAGGCGTACAATGAACTCGCGTGACGTCTCGATCCACTGCCGGGTCACTACAGCGATCAGACGCAAGAGCACCGGCTTCTCTTCAAAAAGACGCCGAAACCCCGTGACTTTCATGTCGGCGATGAATTGGTCGTAGCGCGACGTGCCGTGGGCCTGCTTCGAGGCTTCGTCGGCGTTCCGCGCTATGACGAACTGTTCATAGATTGCGGGCGCGCAAAGGTCGCACAATTCCCTGAGTAGCGAATGGCGCAAGCAAGCGCGCGCCGATTCCATCAGATTGCCGGCTGTTCGCCGATCGAGGCCCGACCAAATGAATTCTGCCGCCTGCATAACTAGCGGCTTGAACAACTGCTCGAACGCAAGGGGCTCATATTCGCCGTCGGAGTGGTCGACGCCTATTTCGCGGTCTTGCAGGGCGGCCTCGACCCAAATCGCATCGGCAACCCAGGCCGGCTGGATGGCCGAAGCTTTGTAACGGACGGTCGCAAAACTCTTCAGGACCCCGTCGATCGCCCACCCGTCCCGCTGCAGCCGCTGACCAAATAACGACCAATCCCCGCTGGCAGATGACTGACACCAGGCAGCAAGCCGGCGGGCAGCCAGGTCGGCATCGCCTTTTTGACCCGGCAAGACCTCAAAATTGTCCGACAGGAGCTCGTCAATGGTCGCAGCGCGAACGATCAAGCGCTCATAGAAGGCATCCATCGATCCCACTCCGGGGGCAACTATACCCGACCCCTCAGTCATTCTATTCAGCCATGCTCTGCGGGGGCTGGCCCCGGCTGGCTCGGCTTTCCATGAATTGCAGAGGGACGCCCTGTGCAACTGGCCATCTCGGAAAGTGCGTTTTTATGACCCGGTTTGGTTAAGACGGGACGCGTTTTACCCACATAAATCAGACAGCTACGTGTCATAAGTGTCTGCGGATATAGGCTTATTCCAATTGACATTGCTAGGAGCGCATCGGATCATGGCTTATGGCGCTGGGAGGGGGCGTTTTTTTGAGCAACTCTTAGCTGACTGCTGGCGCCGCTGGCGAACGAAAGGATCGTGACATGAAGACTATTGGACTTGAAAAGGCTGAAAAAGAGATCCTTGCCTTCGAAGTCTCCGACGAAGCGTTGGAGATCGCGGCAGGCACGGCAAAAGAGAAGGCGGGCTTCACCCTTGGAGCTTGCACCGGCCTGTCCGTGTGCGACGGCTAACCGGTTACTAGACTGGTCCTAGCCTCTTAAAAAAAACTTCTGACCCGCGGGACCGAAAAGTCTTGCGCGAGGCGCCGAAATATTTTCGGCGCCTCGTTGCGTTTTGGCGCTGCCGTTACGGGTTCATCTCACAGACCGCATTTTCAGGCTGATGTCTCGCGTGATTTCTTTTTGCCGGCGCGCGCCTCTGGACTGTCGTTAAAATTGAAAACCACATAGCATTGGCATTGAATGTCGCCCGCCCAGCCGTGACCTCCCTGGAGTGCTAGATGAATCGCCGGACATTGCTCACCTCTGCCGTGGCGGTGTTTGCCGGGCAGCGGCTCCCCTTCCCCGACTGGATAAATCGCGCCGAAGCGCAAGGGACTGGTCCGACGTGGCGGCACGGCCTGGCGAAGTTCGGTGAATTGAAATATCCGACCGGTTTCAAGCAATTTGGCTACGTCAATGCGAGCGCGCCGAAGGGCGGCGCGGCGTCGCAGATCGCACTCGGTACGTTTGACAACTTCAATATGGTCGTTGCCGGCGTGAAGGGCACGCTCGCTCAGGGCATCGACCAGATCTATGACACACTCTTGGTGCAGTCGCTCGACGAAGTATCCAGTGCGTACGGGCTTCTCGCTGAATCCGTGAGTTTTCCGGAGGATGTCTCTTCGGCCACCTTTCGACTCCGCGCTGAAGCAAAATGGCAAGACGGCAAGCCTGTAACGCCGGACGATGTTATTTTCTCATTCAATGCATTCAAAAAAATAAGCCCGCAGGCTGGCGCAAGTTATCGTCATGTCGTCAAAGCAGAAAAAACCGGCGACCGTGACGTCACCTTCACATTCGACAGTACTGGCAGTCGCGAACTGCCGCAGGTTGTCGGCCAACTCACTGTCTTTCCGAAGCACTGGTGGGAAGGCACCGACAAGAGCGGCAAGACGCGCAGCATTGAAGAAACAACTCTAGATATGCCGCTCGGCAGCGGTCCATATAAAATCAAGGAATTCTCGCCCGCCCACAATATCGTCTATGAGCGCGTCAAGGACTATTGGGGCAAAGATCTCAACGTCAATATCGGTCGAAATAATTTCGACGAGTTAAGATTCGAATATTTTCGTGACGCTACTGTCGCCATCGAGGCGTTCAAGGGAGATTTGGTCGACTGGCGCATGGAGAACAGCGCCAAGAATTGGGCCACAGCCTACGATTTCCCCCCGGTGACCGAGAAACGAGTCATCCTCGAAGAGTTTCCCATTAACAACGTCGGCCTGATGCAGGCGTTCACTTTCAACCTGCGGCGAAACAAGTTCAAGGATCCGCGCGTTCGGCTCGCCTTCAACTATGCGTTCGACTTCGAGGAGATGAACAAGAAGATCTTTTTCGGGCAATACAAGCGCATAAACAGCTATTTCGAGGGCACTGAACTCGCAGCAACCGGACTTCCGACTGGGCGAGAGCTCGAACTGCTCGAAGCAGTCCGCGACAAGATTCCTCCGGAGGTCTTTACCAAGCCATATTCCAATCCGACCGGAGGCGATACGAACGCTGTTCGCAACAATTTTCGTGAGGCTCTGCGGCTGTTCAAAGAGGCTGGTTACGAAGTGCGCAATCAGCAACTCGTCAATGTAAAGACAGGCGAGCAGTTTGAAGTAGAGTTTCTTACAAATGCTCCGCTATTCGAGCGCGTGTTCTTGTTCTACAAACCGTCGCTGGAGCGACTCGGCATTGCCGTATCGGTACGCACAGTTGACGAAGCGCACTACGAGAACCGGCTGCGTGGGTGGGATTTCGATGTCATTACATTTGCCTGGGGTGAGTCGCTTTTGCCTGGAAATGAGCAGCGCGGCTATTGGGGCTCGGATGCAGCGGACCAGTCAGGATCGGACAACATCCTCGGTATCAAGAACCCGGCGGTCGACGAGATGATCACGAAAATACTTCAGGCCAAGACACGCGATGATCTGATCGCCGCCACCAGAGCGCTTGACCGCATATTGCTTTGGAATCAATACGTCGTGCCGCAGTGGGGCTATGGCAAGTTGCGGACCGCTCGCTGGAACCGGTTCGGTCGCCCGGACCCGATGCCGAGATACGGCATGGCAGCATTCCCCGCCGTGTGGTGGTGGGACGCGGACAGAGCCGGCAAGACGGGCGGCAAAAGGCAAACCCAATAGGATTGTGATTGCATCACTCGGGCCGTCGGATGCCGTGCAATGATCAGGTCGTCTTGCCCGAAGCCATATTGGCTTTGATGAATTCCTGATAGTCGGGCGGCTCGAAATCAAGCAGCGTCCCGCCCGAAGCAAAGTGCTCGATGAAAGCCATTCCGATCACGTAAGTAGCCCCGACGGATAACGCCGGTGTAGTGAGCGCGCCAATCGCAGTTCCAGCAACAGGAACCGCCTTTATCATGCTGGCCACCCCCAGCCCGGTGCTCGCCGGAATCATCGTTCCGGCAAAGCTCGCCATGATCGCTTTACCGCGGTTCTTCGAAAACGGGATGTCGAAAATCTGCGATAGGCGACGCAGCATCTGGAGCTGGACCCCGCCGACGGCAGCCAGGTCGACGACGGGCACCGGCAGAAGTCCGGCGACCCCCGACCATAAAGAGAAACGCTCAACGAGCTTGCGTGCACGTACCTTGCGTTCGCCGGCGGCGATTTCCGTAACGTCTTCCGCCGAGACTGAAGAGGCCTGCTGAGCAGCCGAATAGCTGGCGCCCTCCGGCACCGGCTCGGAGATCCTGGGATCTGGGTCAGAAGTGCCTGCGCGAACGACACCAGGCCGGATCGCCTTCGGCAGGGTCTTCTTAGTCATCGTTACGCCGCCTGCTTGATACCTGCGATTCCATCGACTTCACTGGCGATTGCGGCAATCTCTCGCGCCGCGAGCCCGTTCCAATTGATGAGGCTCGGCGTCGCTCCCCACAGGCCCGCTTCCGCATAGGCAACACGATTGGTCATCTCGCTGTTAAGCACCGGAAACCCGGCCTCGATCAATTCCGCGCGTATATGTTTGGAAATGACCGAGTCCCTCGTGGTCTGGGTCAGAACGCAGCGGAAAGTCGGCCGCCGGCTGCCAGCACCGTCGATAAGCGAATTAAGAGTATCCAGCATACGATCGACGTCAAGCGGCGAAGCCTTGACCGGAACTAGAAGAAAATCGGCCGCAGCGATACACGCCAGCGTCGCCTGCGAGCGGAATCCGGGAGTGTCGATGATGATTGGACGACCTGCGGCAGCCAGATTTTGGGCGGTCTTCCACGCGTCCGCTGTTGCATCCTCGACCACCGGAACTCCGCCAAGTGCCCGCTCGCGCGCGGCGAGGCGTGCGATCGAGCGTTGAGGGTCGGCATCGATGATTGTCGGAGCCCGACCGGTAAGATGCCAATGAACCGCCAGGCAACTTGCAATGGTGCTTTTGCCACTGCCGCCTTTCATTGTTGCAACCGTGATTATCTGTCTCATGGCAGACCTGCCTTTCCGCTCAATTTGCGTACGGCGAATCACTTCCGCCGATGCTATCGGATTCTTGGCCGCCATTCTCCGGATGGTGCCGATTTGGCGTGGATATTTAGGATTTTCGGCCAACGCCCCACGACAGAGTGCGGTCTTACCCCCCTATTGCCGCTTCGGAAGGCTTATTGCGCCTGCGTGCACGATGCGTTGAGCACAGCCCTGAACATGTCAAAAGATTGGACCCGAACCTGACATACCGTCGACGGATCGAGCGTCACTTTAATGACATCGCCCGTCGCCGCCGTTTGTTGCTTTCCATTGATATTGATAGTGACGCTGTCGTTGGAGGGAGGACCGATCAAACCAACGGTCAAGCGTCCGCTCGCAACGATCATCGATTGGTTCGGTTTCACATTATAGGTGTTCTTCGCAGGGATAATCTCGTCTAACGCGGCTTCAAACGTCGAAAGCTTGTTTTGCAAGGCGACCTGTGTTGCGTTCAGGTCGGCAATTTGAGTTTTGAGCTTCTGGTTATCGGCCCGAAGTTGCTGAATAAATTGCCTGGCGCCGGCAATATCGAGATATCCGACGTTGAGACCAATGACGTAAGAACCGATTCCGACCAGTATCGTGATCAGGAATAACCACCGCCCCGCGAACAGACGACCCAGTCGAGATTTTTTCTGAACCGATTCTCGTGTGTCCGTCACTGTTTAGGCGCTCCTGTTCCGGAACCCGCCCCCGACGTGGCAGACCGCAGCCACTCCGGAAGATTCGGCACGTAATTTTTGATCTGTGAAAGATCAAATGGCAGAATTGAGCCCGGCGCCGTGGATGGCTGTGCCTGCGTGACGTTAGGCGGGGTGCCGGGGATGATGGCCCCGCTGTTCTTGTCGCGTGCCGATGGAGTTGGAGCAGCTCCCGCTGGCCGGGGCAGTGTATTGACTTGGCCCGGCGCAGGCGCGGACATCTTTTCGTTCGGGGCCCCTTCATTCGGCGTCACATCCCCCTCGCCTGCGGTAGCCTTTGAGTTCGATCCGGCGACCCCGTCGACGTTGCCGAGAATAATCGGCAAGCCATCCTTGCCGCCGCCGATAATCACGATTTTTGAATTCCGGGACTGGGCAAGCGCAAGCGTCGCCTCGATACCACGCCAGCGTAGATAGGAATCC
>Ga0134122_10003466_pt1 | contig 11699 bp, 7 predicted proteins | sample KB302_FD_96461 | JGI IMG/M metagenome (GOLD analysis project Ga0134122, IMG submission 96461) | Terrestrial soil microbial communities without Nitrogen fertilizer from Kellogg Biological Station, Michigan, USA - KB3-0-2 | ecosystem: Environmental > Terrestrial > Soil > Unclassified ...
GCCCCCTCCCGCCCGAGCCGCCCACCCCCATCGTGGACATCGCCCGGATGTCCGCCGCCCTCGCCGGCCCCGGCCCCGCCCCCGCCGGCGCCTACTCGCTCCGGGCGGAGTCCGCGACGGTCGTGCCGCCCGTGCCGCCCATGGTCCCCATGCGCGCCGCCGCGGCCCCGCCGCCTCCTCCGAGGAAGGCCCCCAAGGCGGCGATGGCGATGAAGCGCCGCTCCCGCGCGAGGGACGACGACGACGAGGCCCCCATGGCGGAGGCGGCCGAGACCACGGAGGCGTTCGGGAGGGCCCTGGAGGACCGCTCGGTGGCGCTGGACGGCGGCGGCGGGATGCCCATGCCCTCGGACGAGCCCGCGGGCCTGGACGTGGGCCTGGAACCGGAAGAAGCCATGCTCGACTACGACGGCCTGACCATCGCCGGCCCCGAGGGCCGCGGCCGCCTCCAGCCGGAGGACGAGGTGCGGCGCGACCTGGCCGCCATCGGCCTCTACGCCGCCGCCAGCGTGGAGGTGCAGGTCCAGGTCCAGGTGATCGCCGCCCTCGTCACGCAGCACCGCCTGGAGTCGGAGCGCGCCGGGGACGCCCTGGCCTGGCCGTCCGGCGCCGTCGCCCCGCGCGAGTCGGCCGGCTCCTACGACTACCGCTACGACGCGGAGAACGCCGTGGACGTGCCCTCGGACGGGGCGTGGCACTCGGTGCCGGTGGCGCAGGCGGACGTGGCGCTGTCGCCCCGCTACGTCTCCGTCCCCGCGGTGGAACCCAAGGTGTACCGGACGGTCACCGTGCTCAACCAGTCCCCGCACGCGTTGCTCGCCGGCCCCACCGACGTGAGCTTCGGCGAGGAGCTGGCGATGACGGTGCAATTGCCCACCGTGCCGCCGCGCGGCGAGGAGCGCGCCGGCCTGGGCGTGGAGGAGTCCATCCAGGTGGCGCGCAACACCCGCTACAAGGAGACCACCGGCGGGTTGCTGGGCGGCGCCTCCGTCCTCCAGCACGAGGTGGAGATCGAGCTGCGCAACAACCTGGCGCGGCCCGTCCCGGTGGAAATACGGGAGCGCGTCCCCGTCTCCACCCACGAGCAGATCAAGGTGGAGGAGGGCCAGGCGTCGCCGCCCTGGAAGCCCGCCTCGGAGCTGGGGCCGCCGAAGCCAGGCGCCGCCACCACCGGCGCGCGCGTGTGGCAGGTGACGGTGGCGCCCGGCCAGAAGGCGAAGCTCACCGCGCAGTACTCCATTCGCCTCCCGGGCGACCAGGTGCTGGTCGGCGGGAACCGGAGGATCTGACCCATGGCCACGGCGAACCTCCCGATCGCGAAGGTGATGGTGCTGGAGGACCGGGCGCAGGTGGAGCGCCAGGGCCCGGTGGAGCTGACCGCGGGCCGCAACGTCCTCCGGGTGGAGGGCGTCTCCACCCTGGTGGTGGAGCGCTCGCTCCGCGCGCAGGTGGCGGGCGCCAAGGTGGTGGAGGCGCGCGTGCTGCGCACCTTCAAGGCGGTGCCGCCCGGCGGCCTGCCGGCCGACGCCTCGAAGCTCCGGGCGAAGGCGAAGGACCTGGAGAAGGCGCTGGCGGAGCAGATCTCCGACGCCAGCCGCCGCGCCGCGGAGCTGGAGGTGGTGCGCGCCGCGCGGGCCGACCTCCTCCGCGCCGCCGGCGAGCTGAGCGCCACCGGGAGCGCGGCGCCGGAGGTGTGGTCGAAGCAGCTGCAGCAGCTCCGCGCCGCCGAGGCCGCCGCCGAGGGAGCGGTGGGCGACCTCCAGGCGGCGCAGCTGCGCACCCAGCGCGAGCTGGCCGAGGCGCGCGCCGCCCTCAACGTCTCCGAGCAGCCGCCCGAGGCGCTGGAGGCCGCGCTGGAGCTGACCGTGGAGGCGGCCGCGCCCGCCACCGCCGCCGCCGCGCGCGTCACCTACCTGGTGCCCTGCGCCGCCTGGCGCCCGCGCTACCGGGCGACGCTGCGGCAAGCCGCGGGCGAAGGCGCGCAGGTGGAGTTGGAGACCGAGGCCTCCGTCTGGCAGCGCACCGGCGAGGCGTGGGCGGAGGTGGCGCTCTCGCTCTCGACGGCCCGGCCGGCGCTGGGCACCGCCCCGCCGGAGCTGATGGACGACTTCCTCTCCGCCCGGCCCAAGTCCGCGGAGGAGAAGCGCACCGTGGAGGTCTCCGTCCGCGAGGAGGTCATCCAGACGGTGGGCGAAGGCAACGCCACCCCCGCCTCGGAGGTCCCCGGCATCGACGACGCGGGCGAGGTGCAGGTGCTCTCCGCGCCCGCCAAGGTCACCGTCCCGTCCGACGGGCAGCCGCACCGGGTGCCGCTGTCGTCGTTCAAGAGCCCGGCCCAGACGCAGCTGCTCTGCGCGCCGGAGGAGTCGCCGCTGGTGTCGCTGGTGGCCACGTTCCGCAACTCGCCGAGCGCGCTGCTGCTGGCCGGACCGGTGGACCTGATCCGGGAGAGCGGCTACGTGGGTCGCTCGCAGCTCCGCTTCGCCGCGCGCGGTGACCAGGTGAAGCTCTCCTTCGGCAGCGAGGACCACCTCCGCGTGGCGCGCGACGAGACCCGGCGCGAGGAGGAGAGCCGCCTCACCGGCCGCCGCACCATCCAGCGGGCGGTGAAGCTGTTCGTCTCCAACGCCGGGGCGGAGAGCGTGAAGCTGGCGCTGGAGGAGCGCATCCCCGTCTCCGAGGTGAAGGAGGTGGAGGTGTCGGTCCGGGCGAAGGACACCAAGCCGGCGCCGGCGGAGGTGACCCGCGACGGCATCGTGCGGTTCGTGCTCGACCTGCCGGCGCGCGACCACCGCGAGGTGACGCTGGCCTACGACGTGTCCGCGTCGGCGAAGGTGGCCGGGCTCTGACCGCGAGTCGTGGGGGAACCGGCTTCACGGCGGTGGCCGCAGCGCCGCGAAGGTCCCGGGCGCTGCCTTCAGTTGGCTTGCTGCTCCACGGTCTTCCGTTCCACGCGCTGGCGGTCGCGCTCGCGCTTGGCCAGCGCGGCCTTGCGGGCGATGTCCACCACGAACGAGACGTCGAACGGCTTCTCCACGAACGCCTCCGCGCCGGCGCGCAGGCACTCCTCGCGCAGCTCGGGCGTGCCGTTGGCGGTGAGCACCACCACCGGCACCTCGCGCGTCTCCGGATCCGCCTTCAGCTCCAAAAGGAGGTCCACGCCCCAGCGCGCCTGGTTGAGGTCCAGCACCACCAGGGACGGGTGCACCACCTTGGCGATCTGCCGCACCTCCGACGAGAGGTCCGGCACCGCCCACGCGCCCGCCCGGTTCACCTGCTGGGAGAGCGCGCGCACGACCCGCGGGTCGTCGTCCGAGATCAGGATCACCGGTGAAACGAGATCGTCGCGGTTCACGGGAGAGGCATTGTGGCACGAACCGGACGGCCACTCTCCAGGGGAAAACGCACGACCCGCTCCCACACGCGCCACGGGATTTCAGGGCGCGCGCACCTTGATGGTGAGAGCGGTCGGATTCTGGCTCTCCGTGCCGGGCGGGCCGGGGGGCGCCGCGGGCGCGGTGCCGATCTGCGAGAGCAGCGAGGGCTCGTCCATCATCGCCTCGGTCTGCCGGTCCCCGAGGGTGAGGCGCACCGCGCGCGCCAGCTCCGCGCGGCCGCGCGGGTACGGCGCCAGCTCCGGCGGGAGCGCGAGCAGCGCCTGGCGGAACGCCTCCGCGGACGGCGTGCGGTCGTGCGGGAGCCGCGCCAGGAGCTTCATGATCAGCGCGTCCAGCGCCCCCGGCACGTCGCTCCGCAGCTCCGAGGGCGGCGGCACCTCCTGCTCCACCGAGGCCCGCATCAGCGCCGCGTCCGAGTCGCCCTTGAGCACGCGCGCGCCGGTGAGCGCCTCGTGCAGCGTCAGCCCCAGCGCGAACAGGTCCGCCCGCCCGTCGAAGGGCCGCGCCGAGGCCTGCTCCGGCGCCATGTAGCCCGCCTTCCCCCGCACCGTGCCCACCCGGGTGACGTGGGTGCGGCCCATGGCGCGGGCGATCCCGAAGTCCGCCAGCTTCACCTCGCCGTGGCGGGAGACGAGGATGTTGGGCGGGTTGAGGTCGCGGTGGACGAGGTTGAGCGGCTGCCCCTCCGGCGACGCCTTGCGGTGCACGTAGTCCAGCGCGGAGGCGATCTCCGCGCCCAGGTAGGTCACCGCCTGGAGCGGCAGCGGCGCCCCGGAGGCGGTGGCCGCGCGCAGCACGTTCTTCAGCGACGGCCCGTCGATGTACTCCATGGCCAAGAACAGCGTGTCGCCGTGCCGCACCAGGTCCAGCACCTGGACGATGTTGGGATGGTTGAGCAGCGAGCACAGCTCCGCCTCCTGGCGGAACAGCGCCACGAACTCCGGGTCCTCGGCGAAGGCGGGCAGCACGCGCTTGATCGCCACCATCTTCTCGAAGCCGCCCTCCGGCGAGTAGGTGGCCCGGAACACCTCCGCCATCCCGCCCGACCCCACGCGCTCGTGCAGGAGGTACTTCCCCATCAGGTCCTGCGCGCGGATCGCGGAGAGCGCCTGCTCCGCCTGCCGCATGATGTAGCGGGCGGTGAGCGCGGTGAGCGGGCCGAAGCAGAACAGCAGCGCCACCCGCGCCGCCACCATCGCCGGGCGGAAGGTGACCAGCGCGTCCTGGGGCAGCCGCGGCAGGATGAGCAGCCAGTAGATGGCCGCGTACTCCGCCGCCGCCATCGCCCCCGCCATCAGCGCCAGCCGCGGCCAGGAGCGCAGCGCGGAGGTCATCACCAGCGCGCCCCACACCACCAGGGGCGGCGAGGAGAGCGCGTACTCGGGCCCGCGGTAGAGCGTGTCGGCGATCAGGAAGGCCGAGGGCGCGGAGACCTCGATGCAGCAGTTCACCACGTAGATCCACCGGTGGAAGAACCCGCGCTTGAGGACCACGTAGAGCGTCCCGTAGTAGCCCACCAGCCCCATCAGCACCGCCGCCAGCCACTTCCCCAGGTCCCAGTCGATGGCGCCCACCTGGACCACCACCAGCAACAGGACGATGGAGAGCGCGGAGAGGCCGGCCACGAACGCGGAGACGTACGCCTCGCGCTTCTTGGCGTCGTTGGCCAGCCGCTGCCGGAGCGAGACGGTGGGCGTGGTGTGCGGCTCAGGTGCGGGCGGCATGCGGGCACCCCGGGGGTGGATGCGGGCCAGTAGAGCAGAGTACGCGCGTCCTAGGCGCGCGGATGCACCGCCATCCATACCCCGGGCTGGGGCCTCAGCGTGGACGTCGGCTGCGCCCGCACCGGCCGCCCCGGCACCAGGTCCAGCCGGAAGCGCTGCGCCGCCATCGCCAGGATCAGGGTGGCCTCCATCAGCGCGAAGTTGTTGCCGATGCAGACCCGCTGGCCGCCGCTGAACGGGAGGTAGGCGTACTTGTGGCGGTGGAGGGCGCGCTCGGGGGCGAAGCGCCAGGGATCGAACGCCTCCGGGTTCGGCCAGAGATCCGCCCGGCGGTGGAGGACGTAGGGGCTGAGCATCAGCACCTGCCCGGCGGGCACGTGGTAGCCGGCGACCTCGTCCTCCTCCAGCGCGGTGCGCGCGAACATCCACGCCGCCGGGTAGAGGCGCAGCGTCTCGTCCACCACCATCCGGGTGAAGGTCAGCCTGGGCACGTCCTCCGCCTGCGGCACCCGCGCCTGAAGCACCTGGTCCACCTCCTCCTCCACCCGCCGGCACACCTCCGGGTGGAGCGAGAGCTGGTACCAGGCCCAGGCCAGGGTGGTGGCCGTGGTCTCGTGGCCGGCGAGGAAGATGGTCATCACCTCGTCGCGGATCTGCCGGTCGCTCATCCCTTCGCCGGTCTCCTCGTCGCGCGCCTCCACCAGCATGGAGAGGACGTCGTCGCGCCGCTCGCCGGACGCGCGCCGCTGGGCGATCAGCCGGTACACCACCTGCTCCAGGGTCCCGACGGCCGCGCGGAAGCGCCGGTGGGTGGGCGTGGGCACCCAGCCCGGCAGCCGCAGCCGGCGGAACATCAGGTACGTGAAGTACTCCAGGGTGACGGTGAAGGCCGCGTGGATCCGCTCCGCCTCGGCCTCGGTGCCCAGTCCGCCGTCGCTGAACATGGTCTTGACGATGATGGACTGGGTGGCGCGCATCGCCTCCTCCAACACGTCCAGCGGGACGCGGTCGCGCGCGGCGCCGGCCCAGCGGTCCAGCATGACCGCCGCGTCCTCCGTCATCGTCCGGACGAAGCCGCGGATGCGGTCGCGGTGGAAGGCGGGCTGCAGCAGCCGGCGCTGGCGCCGCCACTGCTCTCCTTCGGAGGTGACCAGGCCGTCGCCCAGGAGCGGCTGCACGATGGCGTAGCCCTTCACGTAGTTCTTCGCGTTGTCGTGGAGGACGTGCTTGAGCCCGTCCGGCGCGGTCACCAGCAGGAAGCGCCGCAGCCCGAAGTCCAGCGTCGCCACGCCGCCGTAGTCGCGCGCCGCGCCCACGAAGAAGGCCAGCGAATCCTTCCGGACCTGGGGGAGCACGCCCCACAGCGGAGATCCCTTCGGGCCCGGGGCAGGCCACGAAGGCGGCGAAATGGTCGCGAGCGGCGGTGCACGGCCCATGCGACAAAGGTAGCTTGCTAGAAACGGGGCGAAATGGCTCCCCGTCCTGTCGCTCTCCTTTTGACACTCCTTCTGTTGGCTGGCTGCAGGTACCGCGATCCGTACCAGCCGCCGCCTCCTCCACCTCCACCGCCGGACGCGGGCTCCGGGAGCGACGGCGGCGTGATCCCGCCGGAGACGCCGCTGCCCTGGTCCCGCCGCGCGGTGACGTACGAGATCCTGGTGCGGAGCTTCCAGGACTCGGACGGCGACGGGAAGGGAGACCTGCCCGGGCTGATCTCGCGGCTGGACTACCTGAACGACGGCGACCCTTCGACCACCTCGGACCTGGGGGTGGACGCCATCTGGCTGATGCCGGTCTTCGCCTCGCCCAGCTACCACGGCTACGACACCACCGACTACGACCGGATCAACCCGGACTACGGCACCAACGCCGACTTCCAGCGGCTGGCGTCGGAGGCGCACCGCCGCGGCATCAAGGTGGTGCTGGACCTGGTGGTGAACCACACCGGCTCCGGCCACCCGTGGTTCCAGGACGCGGCCTCGTCGGCGACGTCGGCGCACCGCGACTGGTACGTGTGGAATCCCACCGACCTGGGCTGGCGGCCGCCGTGGGACCCGTACACCGGGGGCGACTGCTGGCACCTCAAGAACGGCGCCTGGTACTACGCGCTCTTCTGGAGCGAGATGCCGGACCTCGACTTCCAGACCCCGGCGGTGCGGGACGAGATGAAGCGCGTCGCGCAGCAGTGGCTGAACCTGGGCGCGGACGGGTACCGGCTGGACGCGGCGCGGTACCTGATCGAGGGCAGCGGCGGGTCGGCGGACACCGCGCAGACGCACCAGTACTGGAGGGAATTCGCCTCGGCGGTGCGGGCGGTGAAGCCGGACGCGATGATGGTCGGGGAGGTATGGACGGATACCTCCACCATCGCCAGCTACTACGACGACCTGCCGCTCAACTTCGACTTCCCGCTCGCGTCCGCCGTGATCGACTCGGTCAACGCCGGCAACGGCGCCGGGATCGCCAGCACCATCGACCAGGTCCGCGCCACCTACCCCGCCGGCGCCACCGACGCGCCGTTCCTCCGCAACCACGACATGCAGCGGACGGCGTCCGGCCTGGGCGGCTCCACCGGGAAGATCGCCAACGCCCTCGCCGTCCTGCTGACCATCCCCGGCTCCCCGTTCCTCTACTACGGCGAGGAGCTGGGCCTGCTGAACGGGAGCAGCTGCAACGGCTGCGACGAGGACAAGCGTTCGCCCATGCCCTGGGACGCCACGCCGGGCGGCGGCTTCACCACCGGCACGCCCTGGCACGCGTTCGCGCCCGGGCAGGGGGCGGCCAACGTCGCCGCGGAGACCGGCGTGGACACCTCGCTGCTGTCGAGGACGCGGAAGCTGATCGCCGCGCACCGCGACTCCAACGCGCTCAGCCAGGGCTCCATCCAGTGGCTCTCCCGGAGCGGGTCGGTGCTGGCGTTCGTCCGGCGCTTCGGCTCCGAGACGGTGGTGGTGGTGCACAACCTGAGCGACACCTCCGCCAACGCCGGGCCGTACCAGGTGAGCGGCAGCGCCGCGGTCACGCTGTTCGCGGACCCGGGCGTGACGGACCTGAGCGGTTCGAGCGGGAGCTTCCACGCCTCGCTCGGCGGGCGGGGGACGGGGATCTACCGGATGGTGCCCTGAGGGCTACGGCGCCCCGGCGTCGACTCCGCCACCTGGGCTGCCGGCGTCCGCGGCCTCGGGTGGCGGTGGCGGCGGCGGAGGAGGCGGCTGGCCGGCGGGGATGACGGGCGGCACCTGCACGCGCTCGCCGATCTTCCGCGTGGGCCCGGTGAGGACCTCCTCCTGCCGGCGCCCAGGGGGGACGATGAGATCCAGGATGGGCGGCTCCCACGGATCGACCGCGCGCCCGCCGCCGAGGTGCTCCGCGTTGGCGATGGAGCCCAGGGGGACGATCATCAGCCCGCCCTGCGCCTGCTCCAGCCCCAGCAGCGACTTGAGGTGCACCTTGGTGGCGATGTCCGCGGCGGTGACGGCGATCACGTAGCCCCACTCCGGGCTGGCCACCCCGCCGAAGAAGGACCGCGGCACGGTGAAGGTGAGCGACGGCCCGGAGACGTGCACCCGGGTGGGGAAGAACACCGCGCCCTGGATCTCCCGCTCCACCTCGCGCTGGAGGAACCCCTCGGTGGACGGGTCCAGCTGGCCGCCCGCGCTCCGGCGCTCTCGGACCTTCTCCCCCAGCCACAGCCGGCGCAGCTCCTCGCGCGCGTCGGCCGGCCGCGGGGTGAGGCAGATCACCTTCTCCCACGCGCCGTCCGCGGTCACCTCCGCCAGCCGCCCGGGGAGCATGGCCCGGCGCCCCGATCCCTCCACCCGGTCGGTGTCCACGTAGAGGTCGACGTTGAAGGTGTAGAAGCCCAGCTTGGCGACGTCGGTGAGCGCCGTCCCGGAGATGTCCACCGCGCGCGCGTCAGGGCGGCGGACGGCGTGCGCGAAGGTGAGCTCGAAGTCCGTCCCCTCCCGCCCGGCGCGCGCCTCGACGCGGAGGAGGTCCAGGTCCCCGTCCTGGAGGTCGTCCCGGACGGGGTAGGCGATCTGGCCGTCGCCGTGGTCGTCGCCGCGCGGGTCCTCCAGGGAGAACAGCGGCGGCGCCTCGCGGGTCGCCCCACCGCGGGGGCAAGAGAGCGCGAGGGCCGCCGCCGCGAGCGCGGCGAGGCGGACGCTCAGAGGTCCGCCCACTTCACCACGGTGTCGCCGTGTGAGACGTCCTCGGTGATGGTGAGCGCGCGATCCGGCCGCTCCGATCCGTCCGCGTTCTTCTCCACCTTCGACCAGTCGCCGAAGCTGCGCACGTACTTGTAATGGAGCTCCTTCCCCACATCGAAGCAGAGGTGGCTGGAGTACGTGTACGCGCCGTCACTGGTCATGGTGAAGAACTTCGACGGATTCCATTGCCCCAGCTGGTCGTCGTCGCCGCCCATGTAGACGGGATCGCCGGATGGGGTGTTGGCGGGCACGGTGACGGTGAAGTCCACGCAGGGCTTGACGATGTTCTGGGGCACGTCGAACGCGGCGACGGTGATCGACTCGCCGGTGGCGCGGGTAAAGTCCACCGTGTGGCTGACCGGCGACCCACCCGCCGAGGCGATCTCCGGGGCGTACGGGTTGCTCATGTACACCGCGTAGGTCACCAGCTCCTCCGGCAGCGGATGCGCCGGGTCCTTGGGCTGCAGCTTCGGCAGCCACGCCGAGGCGCGCCAGGTGCCGTCCGGCTGCTGGCGCAGCTTCAATCCGTGGACCGGATCGCCGTCCGGCTTGTCCGCGGTGGCGCCCAGGGAGAACGCGTTGCCCACGATGGACACGCCGGAGCCCTGCGGGCGGATCACCCCGGAGACGTCCACGGTGAAATCCACCGAGACCGTGTTGGAGGGGGGCTCACAACCCAGCAGCAGCGCGGCGGTGGAGGCGGCGAGCGCCGCCGCCAGCTTCATGGCCTTGTGATTCATGGTCGGTACCTCGTTCTCAGGATCGCGAGTGGGTGGATGGATGACGGGCGGTGGCCCGGCGGCGGCGCCAGAGCGTGGCCAGCGCCAGCAGGGCCAGCCCGGCCGCGGCGGTCGTTCCGGAGCTGGAGCAGGCGCACGCGGGGGCGATGGTGTCCGGCAGGAACTTGACCTTCCCTCCGTTGTTCCGGAACACCACCGCGCTCCGCCCGGGGATGTCGAACTTGCCGGTGAGCGGGTGGAACTTCGCCGCCTTCACCACGTCGTCCGCGCCGTCCGCCTGGATCCGGTGGAGCGCGTAGTCCTGCCGGGCGAAGTCCAGGTCCTGGAACGTCTTGGTGTCCGGGGTGGCGTTGAAGAAGATCGCCAGGTCGCCCGCCCCGGCCGTCCCCTCCCCGCTGGCGCTGATCTTCTCGACGATCAGGCCCAGCGACTGGGTCGCGCCGGTGTCGTAGAACTTCACCTGCTGCTGGACGGCGTCGGCCGTGGCCAGCCGCAGGACGGGCTCCTCCTTGCGGATCTTGAGGAAGTCGGTGAACACGTCCATGGCGTGCGCCATGTCCGCCGGCCCCGGCCGGATGCTGGTGTCCGCCAGCAGCGGGCGCAGCGTATTCCAGTTCGACCCGTTGTCGCCCTGGAGCGGCAGCCCGCTCCCCCAGCCGTTGGACGCCAGCGACCAGTCGATCCGGTTGAACCAGTCTCCGGAGTTGTAGCTGTTGTTGTCGCCGGACTTGGACCTCAGGATCTCGTCGCCCGCGTGGAAGAACGGGACGCCCTGCGACAGCAGCACCACCGCCAGCGCCAGGTTGTTGTAGCGGATGCGGGTGGCCAGGTTGGCCCCGGCGGGTGACTTCACCTGGATGGCGTCGAACAGCGTCATGTTGTCGTGGGCGGAGACGTAGTTGATGCTCTCCTGGGGCATCCCGGTGTAGCCCGCGCCCGGGTGGCCGTTGTAGCTGAGCTGGGCGCCCGGGTGGGTCAGGCCGCTGGAGTCCTGGAGGTCGTAGGTCTTCAGGTTGCCGGCCAGGGACAACCGGACCAGGTCCTGCGCCGCCAGCAGCCGGTTCTTCTGTCCCAGGGCGCCGATCTCGCCCGCCGCCGCGTTGGGGTCGGAGAGCAGGCCGGTGGCGAAGCCCTGGTCGGTGATGGGCGTGAACGGGCTGCCGCCGCGGACCGCGTCGCGGATGCGGTCGTTGAAGGTGCCGATGCCGGTGCCCGCCATGTCCGCCTGCTTGGCCTGGACGAACTCGCGGTTGCCCGCCACCTCGCCGAAGTCCCAGCCCTCGCCGTAGAGGTAGATGGCCGGGTCCACCGCCTGGAGCGCGGTCTGCGCGTCCACCAGCACCTGCTTGGGCATGTGGCCCATCAGGTCGAAGCGGAAGCCGCTCACCTTGAAGTCGCGCGCCCAGGTGACCAGCGTGTCCACCACCAGCTTGCCCATCATGGCGTGCTCGGTGGCGGTGTCCTCGCAGCAGGAGGAGCGCTCCTGGTTCCCGGAGAGGTCCAGCCGGTAGTAGTAGCCGGGGACGATCTTGTCGAGCACCGACCTGGGGCCCTGGCCCGACTCGCTGGTGTGGTTGTAGACGACGTCCATCACCGTCCGCAGGCCGGCCGCGTTCAGCCCCTGCA
>Ga0134122_10003467_pt1 | contig 11699 bp, 13 predicted proteins | sample KB302_FD_96461 | JGI IMG/M metagenome (GOLD analysis project Ga0134122, IMG submission 96461) | Terrestrial soil microbial communities without Nitrogen fertilizer from Kellogg Biological Station, Michigan, USA - KB3-0-2 | ecosystem: Environmental > Terrestrial > Soil > Unclassified ...
ATGATGATTCCAATCCTGCGAACTTCGATTAGGCAGCCCAGGTGGGCAGGCTCTTCAAGCTGACCGATGGAGCCGAGGTCTTCAAAGGTCGTGAGATACGGGAACGGTGTACTTCGTGCCCTAACGAGTCTGGCGTTCATCCATGTTTGAACTCGGATCTATGTTCCCTCCGCCTGATAGCGGATCTGGACTTTGTATTTTTCCTCCGACTTCTGCATCCGACTGTTGAATATGATCTTGCCCTTGCTTGGCCTGACCGCTCCCTGCTGGTTGACTAGATGGGCTCTCTCGGAAGTCTTTCTGTGCATGGGGAGGAGCAGGTAAGTCCTTCGGTTTGGGGATGTCAGCAAGTTTGACGATCGCATTCGCCTCTCCCTTTGAGGTGAGTTGTGCCGCGATCTTATCGCCGACTTTCGGTATTTCCGCCATCTTGGTATCTCTCGTCACTTTCACGTGCGTTTCCTCTCCTTCAGGACCTTGAATCCAATAGGACTCTTCAATTCGCAAAATTTCTCCGGTTAAATTGCGGCAAGGCGAATTCGTCGAGCATTTAAAACTTGGTGGAAATACCACCGACTTATCCCCCGTCACCGGCTGATCTTGACTGAATGCCAGCGAGGGCAAGCTCAGCAAGCCACAAGTAGCAATCCAAACTATCGTGCGTGTTTTCATAACATTCTCCTTTCATGATTAATGTTTCGATTTTATGATGCTGATTGGTTCTCGCCATATTCAACCAAACGGATTGACAGCGCATGTTGACTGGAAGTTGCGTCGAGTCCCTAGGGGCGACTTCAATAACTGCAAGACCGAGCTGCATATTCTATGCACGGCACCACGAGCGAAATGGGATGGTTCCATCTCCATGAAAGAGCTACACTTCCCACTGCAATCCGGCTGTGTACGCCATCCTGTGATCTCCTAACCGTGATTCTTTGCGCGGGTCGGAACCTTAACGAAAACCGCGAACTTCCCCAAATCCATGCATCACATGCGAGGCTCTTCTGCCAAAGAGAACAATTATCCCATTGAGACACAATGTCAGAATCCTGATCTCTTAAAAAATACAAGTTGTTAGCAACAGGGCAAGGACAAGCTGTTCTCTCAACCTCAACTCAAGTTCCTATACTCCCTTTCTTCCTAAAGAATACATAACGCTGTTCTCCGTATGGCCGCTTGGCATGCGATATGCGCATTCCGAGACCAACTAGAGGAAGATTGAAAAACGGAACAGCAAGGGGGTGGCAATAATTTCCGCAAGTCGACATGGTCGGCTGTCTTCGCTGAAGAAGTTCGGACTCTTCTTCATGGGCGCGCTCGTCTTGATCATGAGCCTGCTCTTTTACGTGCAGACCCGGCATGGATTCCATCACCTCCTCGTTCCCCTTGTAGTGAAATTCACTGGCACTAAGGTGGAAGCCAGGGATGGACGCCTCTCACTGCTTGGGACTCTCAGGGTGGATGAGCTCCTCTACCAAGATCCGAAAACGGGGATCTCTTTTGCCGTGGAACGCGTGACGCTCCGCGCTGTGCCATGGTCGTTCATGACGGAAGGTGCGCCCCGGATCGAGGAGCTGGAGATCAAAGGGGCAAATCTGAAGATGGTCCACCAACCAGGGCAGGAAACGGAGTCGGTTCTGGAAGAGAAGATGGAGCCTGCTTTCCGTCCAATACTAGTATTCGTCGCAATCGAGCGAGCACGATTCGACGATGTGACTGTCACCCTTGAGCATGGCAATCGCCGGATCACTGGGCAAGTTGCTGCAACGCTGGAGAAGTTCGGGCCAGCTCGAGCAGGGAATTTCACGCTCCAGACTGACTTCCTCCTAGAGCGCGATGGTACGCCAGACGTTTCTGGCAAGATTGATATGACCCTCTCAGTGGATGTCGGTCCAGGCGGGACGCCTATTGCATGGAGCGGATCCAACTCGGTGCTCGCCCGAGCCGGGCGCGGTGCGATGGAGGCGTCCGATCCGGAGGTCGTTAACTTCAAGCAAACCCTGGCTGGTCTGTATGATTGGGGTGCACAGAGTCTGCGGGCCAGCTCCACCATTATGATCGGCAGGGGCGAAGCGTCTTCGGGGACGTCCGAGCTGATGGTTTCGATGGAGGGGGGAAGTCGCCCGGCTGTGACGGACATATCGCTGACACTGGCAGACGTCATGGGGGACACCCTGAATCTCTGGTTAGGAGAAACCTCGGCTACGAGCGTGTATGCGGGACGATTCGACGCGAAAGTAGCGGCGCATGTCGTAGGGACTCAGACATCCATTCGGGGCGAAGTTACGGGATCCGGCGTCCGCCTCAAACTCGGCGATCAGGAGGCGAGTCCAGCTGTTGATATCTCGCTGAAGCAGGTCGGCTCGTTCAATTCTGCCACCAAAGACCTGGCCATCGAGACACTCACGCTCGGTTGCAGCAACAGAGGCAAAACTCTGCTGTCCGGGATGTTGGACCGTCCGGTCTCGCTCCATTTGGATTGGCGTAAGGGAGGAACACTCCCGTCTGGCGCGGATGCCGAGCCAGCAGTGTGGTCCCTCCGACTGAGCCCACAGTCGAGCGTCCAGACGCTACGCCCTTGGCTGGCATTACTACTGGGCCGCGACCCCATGCAACGAGTTGCAGCAGGCAGGTTTGGAGGCTCGCTCCATGTATCGATGTATGAGCATGGGACGATCGTGGATGTGGCGAGTCGGCTCGAAGGCATCGAGGTCATGCTGCGGGGGCAAGAGGGCAAACGGGAGGTACTAGTGGGGCCGGTGGGAATCGTCGCCGATTGGAAATCACGACTGACTGACCTGCAACTGTTCAAGCTGGATCCACTGATGACTCGCGTCACCCTGAAGGGCAAGCCAGTAGCCGCAATGCATGCGACGGCCCTATGGAGGGTCGGCAATGCAACGAGGATTACTGCACTTAAGGGTACAGTGAAGCTTACCGGATTGCCCGGCGAGACGCTCAATCCGCTGTTCGACGGGTGGGGCCAGACAAGGATCGGTCAGGCACAGATTGACGGTCAGGCCAAAGTTGACATTGAGCAGGGACGTGTCAGATGGGAAGTCGATGTCCGTGGCCAGGAGGTGCAGATGCATCTACCGAATGCGACAACCGACGCGCCGTCGCTAGACTTATGGGCCAAGCAAGCTGGCGAGTTCGACCCGACGGCGCATGAACTTCGCCTGGATTGGCTGAACATCCAGATCCTCGAGCAGCGTCGCCCCGTCGTCACGATATGGCTTGATCAGCCACTGATGCTGAGCCTGGCGCAGGGCACGGAAGGAAACGCCTCGAAAATAGGCGGATCTTCAAAGCCGATCACATTGGGGCTCAGGGTAAACCGCTTGGGAATTCATCAGCTGCGTCCTTGGGTGGCAATGGCAGCAAGTCAGCCCCTTGCATTGATCCGAGGCGGCGCACTGGATGCAGATTTGAAGGTCCGACTCAGCGGAGATCACGATGTCGGGGTCGTCGGGCGCTTAGATCTGAATGAGGTTACAGTAGAGCGTGAGAAGCGGGCGCGCGCGCCCATAACCCTGAACACCGAGGTCCGTGCGTCGGTTGTCGGCCGGTCGCGCATTACCATAGACTCCTGGACAGTGCAGGCCCTAGTTCGAAAGAGGCTCCTGGCGCAGGCGCGTCTTGCCGGATCGGCGAGTTTCGGCAGCGAGACGAACTTCGCACTGGATCTCACTGCCAGCGATCTGAGTCAACTCGTCGACCGGCTGGGGCTGCTGACTGAACGGCAGCAGGGGCTGATTTCAGGCGGCACCCTCGCAGGCGATATGCGGCTGGTCATGGCGGGCCCTCAACAGCCCGTCGCCTTCAAGGCCGCGTTCCGATCGGCGAACCTGAACATCGGGCTGGACAAGACACACCCACTTATACGATCGCTCGGCTTGCAGGCCGAGGTCGAGGTGGATCCGGCATGGTCCGTAGCCGAGCTCCGGCATGTGGAGGCGATCGTAGAGTCCGTCGGCGCCAGGAGTGGTACTCTGACCGCGAGCGGACGGTGGCCGCTTGCCGACGCTGGCACGACGACTCCTATTGGCATCCTAAGCGTGACAGTCAAGGATTGGGACAGCGAACCATTCGCGAAATTCTTCGGCATCATGCCAGGTCGTACGCCCGGTCCGCTGCCGCTGAACGCAGATCTGAGGGTCACGCAAGAGCCTGGCGATAAACCGCTTGTCCTGCAGGGCAATGAGACGCTTGGGCCGATTAGCGTTGCGGTGAACGGCCGTGATCCTGAGCCGACCACAATACATCTGGTGCATGATATTGCCAAAAGTGGCGACGCGATCAGGATCACGGCACTGTCGCTTATCGCGGAGCGACCGAAGGGGCGGTCGGATCGGGCCGCGGTGAATGGGAGCTTTCGGATTGGCCCTCGACCTCACGTGCAGCTTCACGGGAGTTTGGATGCGTTCGACGCCGACTGGTACGGAGCCCTGGCGGCTTCGCCTTCAGACAGGCCGTCGACTGGCAAGACTTTTGACACGCGGCATGATGCAAAAGATGACGCAACCGGCCTCGCTCTTCCTTGGGACCTCGATGTCGACCTCAGCATCGGATCTATAACTTATCGGACTCTCGAGATCAGCAACGGGCGACTCCTCGCGAAGGGGGATGGAAGCACCATGCAGGTGACGCTGCAGCCGACCGACCTCGCTGGAGGATCAGTGCAAGGGGTCGTCACGGTCGCTCTGAAGGGAGGCCAGCTGGAATTTAGCTGGGATGCGGAGGGGAATGCCCTAGATCTCAGCGTCCTCACGAAGGTCGCGTATGCCGAGTCTGAGCCGCGAGTCACCGGTCGCGGCAGGTTCATCACCTCGGGAACTGCTCAGGGCCAAGGCGAGATGTTACGTCGGAGCCTGAGCGGTACGGCGGTCTTCAATATTGCTGATGGCCAATTCATCAAGTCGCGGCTATTTGAGTTTATCGCAGAGCAGACCCATATACAGCAGTTCCGCGGACTAGGGTTCCAGACCGCACGTGGCGAGCTCCAGATCAAGGATGAATGGGTACAGCTGAATCAGGTTCGTGTGGATGGCCCCTCCGTCGCCGTGGAGGCTGGTGGGAAGATCGGGCTGGATGGTCAGCTCGACATACAAGTACAGCCAAAGGTCGGGCCGACATTATCCGATCACGTCCACATCCCATGTGTCGATCAGTTTATGAAAACCGTGGACGGCTTCACCGTGTTGCCGATTGCCATTACGGTCACGGGAACAGCCGAGAAATCGGCCTACGGAGTAGATGTTATGGCTGGTAGCATGATTAGACGGCACACGGCAACGCTGATCGGGACAATTGCGAACCTGGTGACTGCTTGCCAGGGTGGTGAAGCTGCGCAGAAGGCGACGGAGAAAGCATTGGGGACGGCCACAACAACAATGGACGATCTCATTAAGGATGTGTTCGTTGGAAAGAAAAACCGATGAAGCCATTCCGAGAATGGCATTCAGAATTGCCCAAGAAATCCTCCCTCGTACCGAGACTCACCCAACCGAGAGGGATGTCGAAGGTTCCGTCTAGGCCGAGAAACGCTACATAGCCCAACCAGCCATTTCCTTGAAATACTGTCCAACTGCGAGTGGTGTAAGTGGTTGAAGTATTTGGTGGGCCGTGTAGGGGGCGAACCTACGGCCCGCTGATTAAGAGTGGCAGAAGGCCAATGATTCGAACAGCTCGATGTTGCGAAGGTTTCCCCCTTTATCGTTGAACACCATGAGCTTGCTGGTTTTCTACTGATTCCCTTGCTTCTACTCAGTTTAGTAGCTTGTGAGGATTTCGAGCACAAAATTAGCACACACGGCTGGGGTGAACCCCTCCGGTGAGAGTGTTTCGAATGAGTACTGTTGTGCCTTGAAGTGGGAATTAGGTTGATTGCGGGGGAAGGATTTGAACCTTCGACCTTTGGGTTATCAGGCCGCATGCACATAATTCTTAACACCATGGTTTACCGCATTCTATTTGCTTCTAAGGGACCTGACTAATTTTCGCTTATTATCCGTTTCCTCGAAATCGCTAAACCACTGCCTGGGAGAGTGATTTGATGTGCTGAGGGACAGAATTGAACTGTCGACGCCAGCCTTTTCAGGGCATCAACAAGCTAAGCAGAATCAACAACATACAAGGAAAAGACGATGCAAAAAAATGCCATTTCATGGCACGGAAAATCAATGAGTTACAGGCGCAGGTGCCATTAGTGGCACCTGACCACTGTGGTGAAGGAAGCCTCCGGAGGGGCCGGAGACTTCCCATTGAAATAACTCAACGCTTCAAGACATGAGCGGCAATCCATTCCTTGGCGTCACACGCGACGGTGACAAATGCCTCAAGGTCATTGAGACCGAATGAGTTCCCATTGCGCCACGCCCCAGACTGATTCTTGAACGGGCGGGAAAAAGTTCTTGAGAAGAACGAACCCTTTTCGCTGAGATTCTCCCAGATCGTCGCTTTGATGTTGCCGTATCGCAGCGTGTTCGCGGGTTTGTTGTTGGAGCCATCTTGGTTCCTCCTTTGTTGAAATGAAATTGGCTCTCTCACAGGAAGAGGAGAGCCAACGCACAGTTCATGGAGGAAACGCGAGGTAGAGGCCGTCGCCGGTGTGCCAGCGAGGAACAAGCGGCGGGAGTGACAGTCTTAGTGGTACGAGCGGTGTTATTGCGCTTTCACAAGGGGAGCCAATGGTCAAGAAAGCCTCGTTCTCGTCTGAATACAAACTCTTTTGTAGGTTATTGAGAGAGGCCAGGCTGAACGCTGGATTTTCACAAGGGGAGGTGGCGAAGCAGCTCAACCGTCCACAGTCTTACGTGTCGAAATATGAGTCGGGAGAATGCCGGCTGGATGTAATTGAGTTTATGAGAGTGGCTACAGTGCTGAAAGTGGCTCCTGAAGACCTCGTAAAAAAACTCAGCTGACCCGAACCATCATAGCAACCCGTATTCAGCCCTAACTTGAGAGCTACTGAATTCATCAACGCTGAGCCTGATTCTCAAGCTGTCTCGTGCGCTGAATGCATCAGCGAGCAAGCTCGTGGCTACTGTAGAGCGGAGAGGGTGGTGTATTCACTGAGAGTGAATCCTAGTGCTTGAGGCTTGCCTCAATTCGACTTGAGCGGGTCACGAATATTTTTTGCTGCTACCAAGATATCTACTCTTTTCTGCACTCTGTAGACGAAACTGCATCCTTACTTCCGATATCTCATTTACCGAGATTTGGACGTATCCGTCGATAACAACGCGATGGCGGGGGCGCTCTTTTCAAAAGATTTCACGGTGTTCACCCTCTGCTTCATCCTCTTCACTAGTCCTGCATAGGTGTTATCGTGGATAATTTGGCCAAATTGTGCCCGGTAGTTCCTCACGATACTGGTGCCGTCAATCACCACGTCGTACACTAGCCATTTGCCAGAATGGTTCTCTAACCGAAAATCTAAGGCGGTATCAACCTTCGGGCCACTCAAGTTGGTGCTGACCTGGGCAAAATCACCTTCACGTTGTTCATCGAGATAGAAAATCTGCTCGCCATAATACTGGTCGATATTATTGGCAACGCTGTCGCGTAACAGCTCAACAAAAAGACTCACAAATTCGTCTTGTTCCTGATCACTGAGTCTGGTCCAAGGAGCCCCCAGAGAGTATTGGGCCATTTGCCAAAAGTTGACGCGACGTCTTATGACTTGCTCAATTTGTTGGCGGCGCTCCTGAGACCGACCCGGCTGCTTCAATGCCTCACTCCCGATGATTGAGAGCACATCGGTGATCGTGTTTTTCACTGATTTAGTGGGTGAGTATTCGATGGCTATAATCGCCGGGGGACTCATCAGTCGATCAAGGCTCCTTTGATCTCCCATCATCGTTTCGCCGGATGACCTTATCGAGGCGCATCCAGTCACTGCCATAGCCATTCCGAGACCAACAATCCATGAAACAAGATGTGATTGCATGGCAAGCCTGCTTTGTTAAATGGGTAATACCAAATTGACTTTCGCCGTGAGACGGGGGTGGGCTGCACGAACTCATCCCCCTTTATCGGTGGTAACCCGCATACTACTCCAGTGATACATCCGTGGTGTATTTGATGACCTATTCACAAGCTCCATGTTGTGCCCCTAAAGGGATGGAATCTGCTCAAAAGTGCTCAGCTGGGAGAAATTAATGGAAGAGGCGCTTAGCTGTATCTCTGCGCGAAATCAACAATGACTCATTGAGCGCATGCAGTCGTGGAACAGATTGAGGAGTGACTGTGCCGGGAATTGATGAGGCTGGACCAATACAGCAGCGTCCAGGCCAGCCGCTTCTCGCTCGAGTTAAAGGGTTGATCCACTACGTCCTGGGTTCCCGTCTTCCTGCTGAATCTTCGCCCAGGCTGCGGCGGCAAGATCGGCGGAAATAGGTCACTGGCCTCGTTCGGCCTAGACACGTTTGCGGGGCAAGATGGCTTCGAGGCGGTGCCGTTGTAGCGGGTCAGTCGATCAGAGCTCTGTGGAATCGCCGCTAGTACGCCTCGTAGGCGTCGCTCAATCGCTTCCCCACACTCAAGGCAATGATTGGTGGGCGTCACATAGCCCTCGTCGCTGGGGGCCAGTTCTTGAATCTGATGCTGACAGGCTGAGGGCGGATCTCCTCGCTGTTTCCACTCCGCTTGAAGTTCAGCTGCCCGAGCCTTCCTCATGTGATCTCGTCAAGCTCCCCCGGCCAGGCCGGATTCTTACCGGTATACTGGCGTGGAACTGGAAAACACCCGTCCTCTGAAGCCTCTTCACTCTACTGCACCCTCGCCACCATGAGGGAACATCATAGCCAGGCCTATGTCGGACTTTTCAAAACTCCTCGGGCTGAAAAATCTCTCTGTGAGTTGCTGGACACACATTTGGAGAATGTCCAGCTCGCCCTTAGTCAGCGTGACGCGTGTGATGGGGTCATTCAGGAGTCGATCGCATGCCAGCGTGAATTCTGTGATAGGTGTGACGAGAGGCGTGGTGAGTTTAAGGATCATTGCATGACTTGCTTTTCTGGCTTGACTGCGCAAACTTACTGTGCCGACAAAATAAAGGCCCAATGCCGGTCGGCATCGGGCCTTCGGGCGATTCCGTGATGGTTCCCCGGCGAAGCATGTCCCACGTGGCCAACGTGGATTAGGCCGTGGTTCCATCACGGTTTCTTTGATCACCCTCGCCTACTCAATACCCAAACTCAATACCCAAACCCGAGAGAACCTTAAGTGGGAAAGCCGCGCGAGGATAACCCCCGGATGATAAGCTAACCCAGCCTCAGGGTCTGGTCTCTTTAGCTCACTTTCGCATTGATTGAGCGCCCATCACCCCGGCCATCTCGATCTCGGGCTGCCACGAGGTAGGGACCGGTGGCGCAGAAGCGACCGGAGCCGTACAGAGGAATTACAGCAGATGCAAAAGGAGGCGGGACAGTTGGTGCGGCAGGCGGTCGAGGCGGGTTGGCGCGCGTATGTCTTGGTCAACAATCGGGCTGAGGGGAATGCGCTCCTAACCGTGCAGGGACTTGTGGGGATGTTGCGGGGCTAGACCGGGGGATTCCGAAGTGGCGGTTTTTGTTTATCTTCATATGTCTAGCACCACCCGTGTACCACGTGCCTTTTGTCAGCATTGGACACAAATACAAGCCAGTCCGGCAGGAGGCCGTTCCGTTTCACGGTGGTCAGGCCGGTGGCTCCGAGTGCGAGGCCATGAAACGATCCCAGTCCTCTTTGGTGATTGCCCCATCAATGACAAGTGTTTGCCCTGCGGTGTCTGCCATTGGAGCCTCAGATCCATGCTGGGCAGCCCATGTACAGAACTTCGTCAGGTTCTCCCACGTCATGTCCATAGTTACTTCGGCACTTCCAGGGGCCCGGCCCAGTGAGCCTGCGAATCTTCGATCCATTCATTATCGCTATTCGAATGGCGACAAACCAACCGATCTTCCTCTGTGATTACTTCTACGATTGAGATGCCATCGGCGTGAAACTCTATATCGGGATCTTCCCCTTTATACCAGTACCAGCCAGTCTGCGTCGGCTTCTTGGTTGTCCAAGTCATTCCTTCACCTCGCTCGGAGAACCGCTAAGCGGCTTTGGTTTTTCCACCGGTGTTCCCACCACGCATTGTGGGGGCGACAGGGGCAGGGCTCTTCTTTTCACAGGCCTCTTTGACCGACGCAGATTGGCGAGGCTCAGCGGCCTCTTTTAGGAGGTCGGCGACGATCTGTGTGGCGTCTGAATGCTTGCGTGGGTGTGTGGGCATGTCTCTTTTCCTAGACTGCTCTCCAGTGCTGCGACACACTATGGCGAGAAAACCGGCAGAAGTCTGGTCAAACTTGCTCAGATAGCTGGAATGGATGATCTTGAAGATTCGCTGTGTACTCTATGCAAGGTCGGCAGCGATACACGGCGCTAATCGTGAAGGACGACATTCAAGAGGGAACTGTGCACGTGGACGCCGCCGTTATAGTCGATGAATCCCAGCTTCCTGAACTTATTCATGAAGTGACTCACCCGTGACCGTGTGGTGCCGATTATTTCGGCCAGTACTTCCTGACTAATCTTTGGAATGATCGCCTCCGCCTCGCCTTCCTTCCCGAAATGGGCCATTAAGAGCAGTACTCGCGCCAGCCGCTTCTCGCTGGAATTAAACAGCTGATCGACCAAGTCCTCTTGGATGCGAATGTTGCGAGAGAGAAGATACGTGAGGAATAGCTCGGAGAATCGGGGGTCGTCGTGGATCGCACGGATCATCGCCTGTTTGTCAATGCGGACGATTGTAGATTTTTCTGTAGCGGCTGCCGTGGTCATGCACACGAGCTGGCCAGCGAGACACCCTTCCCCGAAAAAGGCCCCCTCCTCCAATATCGCAATGATCGCTTCTTGGCCCTGGGATGACGCCACGGAAAGCCTGACCTTCCCCGTCTGGATATAGAACACGGCGGACGCCGCGTCCCCTTGCGAGAAGAGAATCTGTTTCTTCTGGCAAGTCAGCGTGGTCTTGCCGTTACCGACTTGGGCCAGAAATTGCTGGGGGTTAAACTTTGGATTGAACTTCGCCATACATGCCTCTCCGACAATTGAGGCACCCCTCACTTTATCGAGACCAGATGAGGTTAGCAAACCTTGAGAGCGAGCATAGAGGCCTCGCAGGGAGAGACATATTATAGGAGGGTTCCCAACGAAGGTGCAAGGGGTCGGAGTAACTATTGCCTAGTGAGTAGTCCGTGTGCCAAAAGGGGCAGAATGAGGAGGGTGGACCAGATCATCATGTGCCCTGGATGACCAATCTGGGAGCGCACCATCATGGACAAGGGTGATCGCCACATGGGCCAGTTCCCCGCCACTTCCATACTGCTCATTGATGGGAGCAAGAACCACCGTGAGTACTGGACCGATCAACTGACGCGTTGCTCACCCGACTTGAGGATTCTCGAAGCTTCAGATGGACAATCAGGACTTGCTCTCTTTCGTGCTCAGAGGATTGATTGCGTGGTGATGGATCTTACCTTACCGGATACACCGGGCTTCGAGGTGTTAGCAGAGTTAGTACCAACTCCCAGTAAACCGACCGTCGCGGTACTGGTTCTGACCCTGCTCGTACATCGAACTGTATGGGAGTTAGCCACGGCATACGGCGCGTACGCGTGTTTTCACAAGAAGCACACGAGAGGCGAGGACTTGGAGAAAGCGATCCA
>Ga0134122_10003468_pt1 | contig 11698 bp, 9 predicted proteins | sample KB302_FD_96461 | JGI IMG/M metagenome (GOLD analysis project Ga0134122, IMG submission 96461) | Terrestrial soil microbial communities without Nitrogen fertilizer from Kellogg Biological Station, Michigan, USA - KB3-0-2 | ecosystem: Environmental > Terrestrial > Soil > Unclassified ...
CCACATCGACGACGGCGAACGACCGCAGAGCGTCGTACCGAAAAGCCATTGGCAACGAGCCCGAAGCCTTGGCGAATGGACGCTCGTCGGCTGCACCGTCGCGCCCGCCTTCACGTTCGACGGCTTCACGCTCGCTGCGCGGGACTTCTCTCCAGGTCCGCCTTCGCGGATGGATTGAGCGGCGCGGAAGCAACAGCGCAACGTCTTTCGAAGACTATCCACCGCTCGTCCCCAGACCTAAATTTTTCGGACGTGGCGCAATGGCATTCAATCCACGGGATAATTGTCGCTTTGGTTCATAGCCGCGCGTGCGCTTCTTGCTGGCGGCAGCCGACTCGTCAACAGTGGCTGCGAATCAAGTGTGCGATTCACGGGGGTTGCCGTCTATGAAACGCGAGTCCTCAGGACCCGTCCTATCCACGGTGTTCGTCGATTACGACAACATCTACCTATCACTGAAACGCAAGAACGAGGACGCCGCAAAGCGCTTCGCGAAGGACAGTAATGTATGGTTGCAGGGCATTGTCTCGGGCGAACTCATTACACCGACGTCCCCTTACGTAGCGACGACCGAGCGGCGCATCGCAATGAACCGCTGCTATGGCAATCCCGTGCCGCGGCGGAATGCGCACGACAATTCCACCGATATGAACTCTTTCCCGTTCATCCGGCATCATTTCCTGCGCTCAGGCTTTGAAGTCATCGACTGCCCGCCGCTGACGGCGCAACTCAAGAACTCGGCCGACATTCGCATCGTGATGGACGTCCGCGACATTCTCACCCATGACACCTTCTTCGACGAGTTCATCATTTTGTCGGGCGATGCCGATTTCACGCCGGTGCTGCATCGTCTGCGGGCCCATGCCCGGCGCACTGTCGTGTTCGCGAACGATCATACGGCGCAGCCCTACACCGCGCTGAGCGATGGCGAAATACGCGAGTCAAGTCTGATCGCTTTGTTGACAAGCAACAAAGTCCTCTCCGGGGCGACGACGCGCGAAATCAGTACGCAGACCCCGACGCCTGCGATTGATGTCGAGGCGGCGCGCAAAGCCGTCGTGTCAGAGGTCATCGATTTCGTGCGCAATGCGCCGCAGGCCGTGCCACTCGAAACGCTCGCGGATCGCGCGGTGCGCATCGTCGGCCGCGAAAAAACGGTTGGCACGAACTGGGGAGGCTACGGATCGTTCCGCGAGTTGCTGCTCGCCGATCTTCCGGACGATATCCATCTCAGCGACACGGCGCCTTATACGGTTTTCGATGGCAACCGGCATATTTCGGCATCCGGCTTGATTGCACCGCAGCTGGCACCGCCTGCGGCTGACCCGCGGCGGCGCGAGGGGGTGATGGAACCGCTCACTGCGCAAACGCAGCCCGAACCGCGAACGTCTTTGCAGCGTATGCAAATTCCGGTGTCGCAGACGGCACCCCAGCAGCCGTTCGAGACCGCTTATCAGTCATCTCAACAGCAACGTTACGGCGAGACGCCGAACGCCGTCGCCGTGCCGGCGCCTCCAATCACCGCGCCGCGTGTTGCGGCCTCCGCATCGGCGCAGCCTCCGCAATCGACCGAGTCGTCGACGCTACTGCGCCGCGGTCCGATCGCCCCTCCGACGAACCAGCCCGGCTATCAAATTGATCCGCGTCGCGAAGCGCCGAGACAGCAGACGCAGCAGGCGCCGCCACCGCCGCCGATGTCGGTTCAGCCGCGCAACGCCGATCAGGCGACGCAGATCCAGCAATCGATCGCGCGCATTCACGAAGCTTGTCAGGCTCCCGCCCTGGCTCCTGCCGAGTACCGCGTGCTGTTCGACGCCATGGCTCAGGAGATCACGGCGAACGGACTGCAGGGTGCGCAGACGCTCACCAACATCACCCAGCGCGCGCGTGAATCCGGGCTCGACATCAAGCGCGACGATCTGCGATTCATCTATGACGTCATCAGCGAACCGGATCCGTGGTTCGAGCAAGGAACGTCGGCCGGTCTGTTCGCGAGCCGCTTCCGAAATTTCGTGGTCGCGCGGTGCCGCAGCCAGGGCCTCAGCCTTTCGGTCGATGAACTGGACTTGATCGAAGCCTGGTTCTCAGCGCCGCAACAGGCGTCGCGCCCGGCGCAACATGGACGCGGCGGCCCGGCTTTGCCTGCCGCGCCATCGCCCGCCAAGACTGCGGTGACCGCAGCGCCGACGGGCGAGCAGTGGTGGAGCCTCGAAGAAGGGCGGCAGCATATTGTCGAACAACGCGAAGCCGAGCAGCGTAGCGCCAGCTCTTATCGCCAGAACCAGAACGACGCCGAAGAAGAGTTTCCGCGTATCGTGCGGTCGAGGTTCCGCGGCTAGCTAGCATCTCGGAGTCGGTTGGCGCATTCGGATCGAGGGTCCGTTCGGTCGGGCTATGCCCGCTGCGCCGATTGCTTCCGCCAGAGTTCCGCACCTCCGAGCGTCGCGCCCAACGTCACAAGCAGCGCCGCCAGCCATAGTCGCGGCGATGCTTGCGCAAGGCCACTGGCAACGAGGACAAGTGTCGACAGCAATGGCGTAGCGTAGGACGCTATTCCAACAAACCGCAGATGGCCGCGCTTCATCGCCCTATCCCAGAAATAGAAGGCGACGCCGACGGGGCCACATCCCTGCAGGACGAGTGCGAGCCACTGCGCCGAGCCGGCGGGCCAGACCCAAGTCTCAAAGCTGAGGCTGACAAGCGCCGCGAGAAGCGCCGTCGCCATCGACGTTCCCATGACGGCGACGGTCGGCACGTCTGCGTAGATGCGGGAGCCGACCGAATAGCTCGACCAAATCAGCGCGGCGGCGACCGCCCCGAGATAGCCCTTGAACGGACCCGAGCCGAGCGCCGTTGCCGGCGCGCCGCCCGAAATGATAACGGCGACTCCGGCAAAGCCGAGTAGCGCGCCCGCAACGTGCCACCAACGCAACGGATGCCCGCCGCGGGAAGGCGGAAGCAGAACGGAAAATAGAACGATGAGGAGTGGCCAGAAATAGTTGATCAGGTTGGCTTCTACGGGCGGGGAGTTCTGAAGCGCAAAGAAATACGCCGCGTGGTATCCAAAGAGGCCGTAGATGCCGAGAAGCCAATAGCCGAGCGGCACACGCCTGAGCGCCGACAGGCTTTCGCCCGTCGCCGCCACCCATGCAAAACCTGCGACCGATGCAAGCGCGAACGACATCGCGACGAGCTGGAGCGGCGGGATTGCTCTCAACGAAGTCGCGATTGCCGCAAGCAACGACCATAGCGCGATCGCGACCAGCCCGAGGCCGGTCGCGCGTCCCGGCGCACGATTTCCGGCGCCAGGTTTCAACTCATCATGCGAAGTATTGGCCGCCGTTGGCGGTCAACGTCGAACCGGTGACGAAGCCGGCGTCGTCGGAAGCGAGGAAGACGACGCAACGTGCGATTTCGCTGGGTTCGCCGAGCCTACCGACCGGAATCTGCGGAAGAATGTTTTTCTCAAGCACTTCTTTCGGCACGGCCTTAACCATCTCGGTTGCGATGTAACCCGGGCAGATGGCGTTGACGGTGATACCAGCACGCGCACCTTCTTGCGCCAGCGCTTTCGTGAAGCCGAGATCGCCCGCCTTCGACGCGGAGTAATTGACTTGGCCCATCTGGCCCTTCTGACCATTGATCGACGAGATGTTGATCACGCGGCCGAACTTGCGCGCCCGCATGCCTTCCCAAACTTGGCGCGTGACGTTGAAAAGTCCGTTGAGGTTCGTACCGATGACTTCGTCCCACTGCTGCTTCGTCATTTTGTGGAACATGCCGTCGCGCGTGATGCCGGCGTTATTGACGAGGACGTCGATGGGACCGAGGTCCTTGGCGATTTGCTGAACCGCCTTTTCCGTCGCTTCGTAATTCGAAACGTCGAACTTGTAGACCGGAATGCCCGTCTCGACCTGGAAGGCTTGAGCGGCCGCATCGTTGCCGGCGTAGCTGGCCGCGACGCGATAGCCGCTGTTCTTGAGTGCAATCGAAATTGCGTGGCCAATGCCGCGCGTGCCTCCAGTGACGAGGGCAACCCGTGCCATAATACTTTCTCCCTGAATTTTTTGTGTAGGCTTGCGAAGTGAGGTGAGGCGCGCAGCCGTCCGTCTGCAAACGGCTGCGTTAAGTGTTGTTCAGCTTAGTCGCGGGCGACGCACATGGCGACGCCCATGCCGCCGCCGATGCACAGCGTGGCGAGGCCTTTCTTGGCACCGCGACGCTTCATTTCGTGCAGAAGCGTATTGAGGATGCGAGCTCCCGAAGCGCCGATCGGATGACCGATGGCGATGGCGCCGCCGTTTACGTTGACCTTGTCGGTGTCCCAGCCGAGGCCCTTATTCACAGCGAGCGCCTGGGAGGCGAAAGCTTCGTTGGCCTCGATCAGATCGAGATCCTTGATCGTCCAGCCGGCTTTCTCGAGCGCCTTCTTGGAAGCCGAAATTGGTCCGGTACCCATGATCGACGGATCGACGCCGGTGGTTGCCCACGAAACGATGCGGGCAAGCGGTTCGATGCCGCGCTTAGCAGCTTCGGCGGCCGTCATCAGCACGACCACTGCGGCACCGTCGTTGATGCCCGAAGCGTTGGCGGCCGTGACGGTGCCTTCCTTCGGATCGAATGCGGGGCGAAGCTTGGAGACGCCTTCAACCGTCACGCCTTCCTTGATGTACTCGTCCTGATCGACGACGGTGTCGCCCTTCTTGCCCTTAATCGTGACGGGCGCGATCTCGTCCTTGAACTTGCCAGCCTTCTTCGCGGCCTCTGCCTTGTTCTGCGAACCGACAGCGAACTTGTCCTGTTCCTCACGTGTGATCTGCCACTGGCGCGCCACGTTCTCGGCCGTCGCGCCCATGTGATAGTCGTTGAATGCGTCCCAGAGACCATCCGAGACCATCGTATCGATGAACTTGATGTCGCCCATCTTCGTGCCGTTGCGCATATGAGCGGCATGCACGGACTGGCTCATGCTTTCCTGTCCGCCGGCAACGACGATCGAGGCCGAGCCGGTCTGGATCTGCTGCATGCCGAGCGCGACCGCACGCAAGCCTGAGCCGCAAATCTGATTGACGCCCCATGCCGGCGTGTCGACGGGAATTCCGGCTCCAATCGAAGCCTGCCGCGCCGGACCTTGCCCCTGGGCGGCCGTCAGAACCTGGCCGAGGATGACCTCCGAGACGTCGCCTGGCTGGACGTGGGCGCGCTCAAGCGCCGCCTTGATGGCAATTTCTCCAAGCTTTGAAGCGGGTAACGACGACAAAGAGCCGTTGAACGAGCCGACGGGTGTACGGGCAGCACTTGCGATGACAATCGTCGAAGCATCTTGGCTCATTTGCGGCGCCCCTCCCTGGGCACTATCCTAATTGCTGGTTTATCGGGTACGCCGCTGCGGCGCTATTTTCGCATCAATCGTGAAGATAACTACTTTGCAGTGCGCGGCGATATTCAGCAATTGCGACCTGTTGGCTATTCGGTGTCAAATGACCGTTAGAAACGTCTAGCGGGCTACCCTGCCGGTGTGATACGCTGCCGCAGTGCAGCATAAAATTCCAGAGCAGCCGTTTAGCGAGAACGCGAAAGCGATGTTGAACAACGCCGAGACTCAGGCCCCGAAACGCGAGACGGTGGTCGTCAAGAAATACGCCAACCGCCGTCTCTATAATACTGAGACGAGTACCTACGTCACGCTTGACGATTTGGCGAAGATGGTGCGCGGCGATCGTGACTTCGTTGTTTATGATGCGAAGAACGGCGATGATCTCACCCACGCCGTTTTGACGCAGATCATTGTCGAGCAGGAAAGCCGCGAGGGCGGACAGGCGTTGCTGCCAATTCCGTTTCTTCGTCAGCTCATCCGTTTCTACGATGACAGCATTGCACGCATGGTGCCAAGCTATTTGCAATTCAGCCTCGAGCATCTGGCGAAGGAGCAAGTTCGTTTTCGCGAGCAGTTCGCTTCGGCGTTCGCCAATCCCGCCGCAGCCTTTGACTTTTATCAGCAGCAGGCGCGGCAGAACATGGCGATGTTCGAGCAAGCGATGTCGATGTGGGCATCGTTCGGCGCGGCAGCCAGTGGACCGCGAACGGCGAAGGGAACAGAAGGCCAGCCCGCAGCAACGACGGGGGCTGCAGGTACAGCAGCCACAGAACGCGATGAACTGAGCGAGCTCAAATCGCAGCTGTCAGCGATGCAGCAAAAGATCGAGAAGCTTTCTCAGTCCCGGCCCTAGCCCGTCGATTCATCGGCAGCGTCACTCTCATTTTCATTTTTTGCTTTTCCGCTTGATATCTGCGCCAGATGCCTCTGCCTTCGCAGCCGCGAACCAGACCACTAGTTTTCAGTGTGCGGATTAAGTAAGAAGCGGCGGGCTCCCATAGTTTTATTCAAGTTATAGTTGGCCGCCCGCTGAAGCGGAGCCGTCACTGTGCAGATATTTATCATCAATCTTGACCGCTCGCCCGATCGGCTCGCATTCATGCGTGGCCAAGCTGAGCGCTTGGACTTTGAGTTCGAACGGGTCGCCGCCGTGAACGGGTTGGACGTGCCGTCATGGCTTTCCGACGAATTCGCGGGACCGCACAGCCTGTTCCCAGGAGAGGTCGGATGCTTTGCTAGCCACCTTATTGCAGCAAAGCAGATCGTGTCACGGGACCTCGATGCGGCAATCGTCATGGAAGACGATGCGGTTCTACCGTCGGACTTTATGGCGATTGTAGAGAATGCGGTAAAAGTCGCGCCAACAGGATGGGACGTGATTCATCTCTGTTCGCTCTTCAAAAAATCGGTGATTTCCATCGACTATTTGGAATCTGGTCGCCGGCTCGTTCGCTATACTCAATGGCCTGCAAGCGCAGTAGCCTACGTTCTATCGAACAGGGGCGCACGAAAGGTGCTCTCAACACGCCAGCGCATACTTCCGCTTGACATACAGACAAGGTACGCTTGGCGACAAGGATTAGACATCGTTGGCGTTTACCCGGCGCCGGTTACTCAAAGAGGCACGTTTTCTACCACTGTCAGGGTAGGAGCGCGTCGCGCAAGTAAGCCGTGGCTGGCCGGTCCGTTCTCGTTATTCTATGGCGCCATGTGGACTGCTCGGAAGATCGGCGTATCGGCTTACATCCAAGGCATCGCCTGGAATTACGTGAATTCGACGCGCAAGTACTTAGGTTGGCCAAGTCGCGTGGCTATTATCGATCGAAGCGGAATTGAGCGATGACGTCGTGTGGATCGCCCGGCTAAAAATTTGCTGAATTGCCCCCACGCTCGCGTACGACGGCAATCATGCATCCTCAGGACGATCGGCAGGGATAATAACCGCGCTCGCCGCCGTGCCGAAATCGGCGGCATCGAACGGCATGCCGTAATAGAATCCCTGCATATACGTAATGCCGGCGTCGGTCAGATGCTTCACCGTGCGCTCATTGCCGACCCACTCGGCGACGGTCTCCATGCCGAAGGTCTGGGCGAGTTCGATCATCGTCTTGATGAAAATCTGATCGCTCGTATCGTCGGCGAGATTCTTGACGAAGGCACCATCGATCTTGACAATGTCGACGTTCAGCAGCTTCAAATTCTTAAACGACGTGTAGCCGGCTCCGAAATCGTCAATGGCGACCCGGCAGCCGAGTTCCTTCAGCGTGTCGACAAAGTTGATGGACTGATCGATGTCTTCGATCGCGACCGTCTCGGTAATTTCGACGACGATGCGATTCAGCAGTTCTTTGCGCCCGCCCGTTAGCCGTCTCAGCGTGGCGAGCCACTCGTTATCGGAACACGTCAAGCCCGACACATTGAGCGAAAGCACGATATCCGGGTGCCGCACCAGCAGGTCGACCGTAAGTTCGAGCGTGCGCCGGTCGATGAGTCGCGAAAGTCCCAACTGCTCGGCCACCGGAACGAACTCGCCGGCCGATACGAGGCTGCCGTCGGGCCTCTCCATGCGCAGCAGGCATTCGTAAAGCTCGGGCTTGCCCGTCTTCGCGCCGATCATAGGCTGCAGCGCCAGCCGCATGCGGCGCTCCTCGATCGCACTGATGACGTTGTCGGCAATCTTTTTACTGCGGGCGCGTGTGTTATCGCTCGCCGCGGTCGCCTCGTAGAGAACAAAGCAATCGGACCGCTTCGACTTGGCGAGATCCAAGGCACGCAGGGCAAAATTCAACGCATCCTGAACGGCGTGGGCTTGATCAGGAACAATTACGCCGCCGAGCGAAATGGTCGCCGATAGCTGGCAGGCCGACGTCTTGATCGTCGTCTCCCGGACGGCCTTCATGAAGCGCTCGGCGGCGATGCGCGACGCGCCGGCACCACAATCCATCAAGACGATGCCGAACTTGTTCGACGAATAGCGGCCGATGATATCGCCGCCGCGCTGCTTTTCGCGGATTCGCCGGGCGACTTCCGCGATCGTCTCGTCGCCGACCTCGAATCCGAACGTCTCATTGATGACCGCAAGATTATTAACCGCAACCATCAGAAAAGCGCATGACTGGCGATCGCGTTCGGTGCGCAAGAGAACGGTACTCAACGCCTCTGTCAGGCGAATGCGATTGAGCTGGCCCGTCAACTCGTCGAGATCGTTGCGCACGAGGAGCCGTTGCTCTTCGAGATACTGGTCATGGAGGATTCGAACAACGCCGCGGGCGCGTTCAGGGTGACCATCGGAACCTGGCCACCAGCGGCCCTGATCTTCGACGCGGATGGCCTTGCGGCTGCGGCGGCCGCCAATGAGCAGACGGTATTGAACGCGATAGGGAACGCCGCGTTTGCGGTCGCCGCCGACACTGCGCGAAAACGCTTCGAGGCGGCGATTGAGATGTTCGGCAGCGATCAGCGCATGATAGCCGGCCCCGGTTGCGATCTGCTCGGGGTCGCTAATGCTGAGAATGGCGCAGGCATTGCGTTCCCAGTCGATGCGGCCGGTCTTGATGTCCCAGACGTAAGCCGTCTCGTCGATCGACGAGAGGATGCCGATGAGGTCAAGGCCCTCGGTTTCCGTCAGAGGATCGATGTCCCTCGTAACGCCGTCGTCAGACGGAACGTCGTCGTTCGAGTCAGCGCCCTGTCCGTGGAAGTTTGCCGGGGGAAACACGGTTTGACCTCGAGCTGGCCCCCGAGCACGCCCCACGCAAATTGGAACGGGGCCGGTTGTATCCAAACTTCAAGACGAGAAGTTAATGTGAAATTGCTAACACTTGTTAAAGTTCGAGCCGCCAATAGAATTGAACGCGCGTCTATTTAGGCTTTTCTAGTACGAAATTGCGCGATGCTTACTGGTCCGCGCCGATATTGAGATCGCGGCGCGCAACGCGAATGCCAATCGTGTAACCGCCGATAACGTCGATCAGCGATGCAACGAGGATCAGGAAAAACACCGACGTCGCCGCTTGCGGCACGATCAAGAACTCCGCACCGACAGCCATGAACACGATCATCGAAAGCGCATGATCGATCAACGTCGACGTCGTCGTGAAGGTCGACTTGACGATTTCGACAAAGAGCAGGAGCAGCGTCACGAGTAGAACGAGGTCGCCCCAAGTGAACTTCCAAATGCCGCCGCTCAAGAGCCTGAGTTCGAAAATCTGGCGGCCGAGAGCCTCTTCTCCCAGCGACAACGCAATGACGTTGTAGAGTACGAAGGCGAAGACCAAGAGCGGAAGGGCTCTAATCGACATGAGGCTTCTCCTGACATTTCGCAGCCGCCGGGCGCGCCGGACTTTCTGACACGCCGTATCCGATTTGCCAAGCAACAGGAGACCGGCAAAACCAGTGATCAACGGCGCCAATGCAATGGCGCCTAACTTAGCCGATCCCGGTGCAGACCTACTGGTCGGTCTTGGGCGTCAGGATCTGCCGGCCGCGGTATTTGCCGGATTTCATATCGATGTGATGCGGACGGCGACGCTCGCCGCTTTCCTTGTCCTCGACGTAGGCCGGTGCCGTCAGCGCATCATGTGAACGCCGCTGGCCACGCTTCATCGGGGACATCTTACTGCGCGGTACTGCCATAGTTTTGCTCCAAAGTTGGCATCATCCGCCAAATGGCGAGGCGCCGCAGAACATGCGGCGGGGACGCCGAACGTCTTATTGCTGAATCGGCCCGGCAGCGTCGCCTTTTTGGCGCGGCTCGCGAGCCCTGGCCGGGCTTATACGCAAACTCGATACGGAACGCCAGTCCCCGCGCACGCTGCTGCCGGCGCCAAAACCCGGTTTCACATGCGTCGTTTCGGCCAGATGCACACCGTCTGGCTCGAAGGGGCAAACCGCATACGCACCTGAACCGCGCTGGCCAGCCGGCGCGTCCCGGGACCCGGCTTTCCGGCATTACGCGTCAGCGGATTGGGCAGCGCCACGGCCAGCCGCGCCGCCTCCCGCTCGTTCAGACTTTTCGCCGGCTTCTTGAAGTAGAACCTCGAGGCCGTCTCGACGCCGAAAATGCCTGGGCCCCACTCGGCGATGTTGAGATAAACCTCCATGATCCGGCGTTTCGGCCAGACCAACTCCAAGACATAGGTCAAAGGCAACTCAATCGCCTTGCGCAGGAAACTCTTGGACGGCCAGAGGAACAGGTTTTTGACGACCTGCATCGAAATCGTACTAGCGCCACGCATCTTGCCGCTTCCGGCGTCTTCGACCGCGTCCTCGATGGCCTCGAAATCTATGCCGTTGTGTTGGCAAAACCGGGCATCTTCGCTCACCAGCACGGCACGGACCACGTTCGGCGACATGTCCTCGAAGTCTACCCACTGCTGCGAGATGTCCTCTCCGAAGGCCCAGCGCTGCAGCATCAGTTCCGAAATCGGCGGATTAACGAAGCGGTAGGTGACGATCAAAATCAGCACGAGCGCCAGCCAAGCCGCTGCAATAACGCCAATAATTTTCAGCGCACGCCTGGCGAGACCCTTGTAGTCCCAGTCCCGGTGATCAGCGGGCCAGGCCTTGTGTCCGGACATGTCTGGTCGGGCGGCAGGGTCGGCGACCAGCGGTCCAATCGGTAACTGCGGCTGAAGCGCGGAGACGACGGACATTATCCGCGGTGTCGCCTGCGCGGGCGTCGCGCCATGCCGCCGCTCGATCTGGCGGTCCCGGCGCACTTGCGCGATCGCCGCTTCGACGGTCATCGTTCGGGCAAAGACCTCAGCTTCGATCTCGGAAAGAGCCGCGTCGACGCTTAGCGGCGGCGTTGCAGACCTGCCGGACCCATCGGGGGTAGCCTCAAGCGTTGCCTCGACGGACGGCGGCAGATAGGCCCTCGGCGGCTCGGCTAGGGATGCCTCTGGGGATGCCTCTGCGACCGCCCCTACGTCGGCAACATAAGCCGCGGGGTTCAGCGGTAATGGAACGATCAATCGGGTCAACAACGCCACTGGCTGTGGTTGTGCTCGCGCCGGAGAAAATGCCCACGGAGGCAAAGGCCGAGGCGGATTGGCAAAGGCTGGCCGCCAATCGACAGCCTTCGGCTCGACGCCCGCCACATCGGCTGCGGCATGTTCGGTTGTATTTGCCGCTGCAGCCGCGGACGGCGCGACCGGGCTGGCGGCGATGCCCTCCAGCGGCCGGGGGACGGCGTCAACGCGGACCCGCGAGGCCGTATTCGGCGCGGCCGTTGGCTCTGATGTGTCGTCCGCCCGATCCATGCTTTGCTTACATCGATTGCCGTGTGATACCGCGTCGGCGGTAGCACCCAACGATGGC
>Ga0134122_10003471_pt1 | contig 11690 bp, 9 predicted proteins | sample KB302_FD_96461 | JGI IMG/M metagenome (GOLD analysis project Ga0134122, IMG submission 96461) | Terrestrial soil microbial communities without Nitrogen fertilizer from Kellogg Biological Station, Michigan, USA - KB3-0-2 | ecosystem: Environmental > Terrestrial > Soil > Unclassified ...
TACAAGTCCGGCCCGGAAAACCGCGGCTATCTCGCTCGCATCCACGTGGCCGAGACTGAGGACAAGGCCATTGAGAACGCCAAGCAGTTCATGTGGATGCAAGGCGAGTTCACCGGGCTCGCGCACCCGGTGTGGGCCAATCCGTCAGGGTATTTCTCCCCGAGCGGGCGGCGCAGTTTTGTCGAGTTTGCGGTGGGCCGCACCAAGAACCCGCGCGGAAATCCAACATTCGAAGAGCAGCGGGCGGACGGCATGATCATGTGCGGAACGCCCAAGCAAGTGCTGCGGCGCATTCGCCATCTGTTGGAAGAGACGCGCCCCGGCATTATGGCCGTGTGGGGCAATGACGGTAATGTTTCGCATCGAGATTCAATGACCTGCATCCGCCTGCTCGCCCAGGAGGTATTCCCCCAAGTGCGCGAATGGGCAAAAGAGCTGGGTCTCGACAGTCCATTCGAAGCCGAGGCGCCCGTCAGCATCGCCTACGCCAAGGACCTGAAGCAATCCACGATAGCTGCCGAGTGAGCGCGCTGGATCTGTGATCCGGCCGGACATCCTTGCGAAGTCGGAAGTGACCAATCTCGGAGTACAATGGGACGGTTTCGCGAGGAGCGGACACATCGCTGACCTGCAACCACGGATTGCAAGTGGTCCGAAGCTGAGCTTTATTGGTGCCTCAGGGAACATTCAAATCTATCGAGGTGGCGGTGACCTACGGCGACAAGGATCCGGAGATCATCACGTCACGACACAGCGGCTACGTGACCAAGGACGACGTGACCGTCGAACTCTGCATCTACCGCCTTGAACACACCAAGTGGACGCTCGAGGTGGTCGACGCCGAGGGTACTTCGACAGTTTGGGATGATGAATTTGAAACTGATGATGCTGCTTACGCTGAGTTCCAGAAAACTATCGCTCAAGGAATGCTTGAATTCCAACCAGTCGCTTCGAAGCGAGTAAATTGAATCGAAGTCAATTGTCGCTATGCGGTCGCTGTAGATCATGGATCAACGGACGTAACGAGCTGCGCTTCCGTCAATATGAACGGGTGCTCGATGAATTCTGCATTTGTATACCCCGGGCGACTATCAGGCCTCGGCGAGCTCAGAAGCCTTTCGACGGTAGCAGTGATCCAAGAGCCGTCGTCCGCCGGTCGACGCTTCTCGCCAGTAAGATACCCGCCTCTCCATCATGAGAGAGCCTAGGCAATCATCATGATCCCCGACCGAGGTCCCGCCCCCGGTCGGCACTGCGGCCGGTCTGCGGTGCGCACCGAAGGCAGGTCATAGCCGAGGGCGGGGTCAAAGCGGAGAGGCGTCGTCCTTCACCCCCATTTTGGGGTGCCTTTGGGGGAGGCTTCCCGCCGATCCGTACAGGCGCCGTAGATCAGATCAGAGTAATTGAGATCGCCTCACGTCCCTTCTGCGTCTTCACAACCTTCATCGCAAGCCGCTGCCCCTCGTCAAGTCCGCGAAGTCCGGCACGTTCTACGACGGAGGCGTGTATGAACACATCTTTCTGACCGTCCTCGCACATGACAAAGCCAAACCCTTTGTCAGGGTTGAACCACTTCACGGTGCCTTCAACGCTCGTTGCGGCCGCAAGATCCGGAGGCTCCCGACCGGATGACGCCTTCGCTGAGGGTCGCGTGTTCGCACGCGGGGCGACACCAGTACTTGCATCTACCGCAAGAACCGACGTGACCTGCCGTCCCTTTTGACCTACACCGACCTGCACACTGAGCTTAGAGCCCGGATCAACCCTAGCGTGCCCAGCAGCCTCTAGGACAGCAGCATGCAGGAACGCGTCCCCCGACCGGTCAGCTAGTTCGACGAAGCCGAAGCCTTTGTCGGCGTTGAACCATTTAACGACGGCGTCGATGGCGGGTCCACTTGGGGCCGCATTTTCACGGGGGCTGATTCTGGATGGCTGCCGCGAGCGCCCCTCGTAAGCTGAGGCGCCAGCGTCGTCTTCATCATCAAAGCCGCGTCGTCTCTGAGTTCGGTCTCTTCCCTTTTGCCCCATCGTGCCCTGCTCGTTTTACTGCGGAAACCCAGCCTTTGCTGTGCCGCCGAATCTCCGTGCGCTTACCCAAAGAAAGCATTAGGCCTGGGGACCCGACGCCGCAAGGTCTATAGGCCCCTGCCGAGCGTGTGTGCGTGTTAATGCAATCGTGGGTTGGGGCCTGGCGCGGCTGGACGGGTCTCATCTTTCCCTAAATACGCTCCCCTCGCCTCTTCGGCGATCCTCCAAAACCTCCGAGGGCCAATCTGGAGAAAAGCCACACTCTAAACCACAGGTGCGCTTGTTGGGTCGTCGGCTTGCAGAATCTTTAGTTCCTGTCCTAGTATCGCCAACTCCGCTTTGTGCCTCTCTATCGCGGCTCGAAGGGATGTCGCCGCATCACGAATGCGAGCCTCCTTCTCCTCTTCGGATTGACCTCCTGACGACGCTCCAATTTCGCGGATTAGCGTCGCAGCCGCCCGTTCTTCATCGGTCAGCTCATGGAAGTTGGCAAGTGAAAGGTAAGCATTTCTCAGAAAAATCCGTTTGTCTTCGCCTTCCATCGTCTTGATACAGTGACGAAGAACGAACTTGATCAGGTCTTTTGGGTAACCAAGCTCTGTTGCATCACAGACGCTGCTCTGATCGAGCTTATTGAGCGCGCCAAGATAGCTATCGAGCACATCGCGTGCGTCATATTCCACAACGCCCATCCTGCACTCGACTTCATGTTCGGTCAGGGGGAAGACTCCATCGGAGCCGTTTGATCTTCACGGATATTAGCTCGGGCAGTGCACCGTAGGTAGAGACGACCGCTACACCTGTGGACAATCGCTCCTCATCTCCTCATCCCATCTCCAGCGATCCGAGCAGCCAGGATCACGGAGAAGTATGCCGGCAGCAAGCTTGGCGGGTCTGAGTCACCTCGATGATCTGCCGTAGCGAACTTGCGGCCGGCGCTCCCGTTCAGTGCCGAGCCGGCGCGGCGGCTCAGCACCTCGACGCATTGATGCGTGCGAGGCGACTGAGTCTGTTGGACGCCTTTGCCTGCTTTCGCAGTGAGGAGCCTTGACATATCCTGCGCCACGCGAACCAGTCGCCTAGGAGGAAACAAATGCAAAGGCATGTCAAAGGACTGTGCGCCATGTTGCTGGCGTTTACCGTCGGCGGCGGCGCTTCAACCGGCGAAACTCAGGAAAATGGCCTTGTCACGATACAGAAGCTATCGGCGCGGCTTGCCAATGAGCTCGTGGGTGAAACAGTCGCCATCTGTGCGCAAAGGGGATATGCGGTCGTCGCAGTGGTCGCCGATCTCGATGGTGTGCGCCAGGCCATGCTGCGCGGTGACGGGGCGCCGATCCACTCGGTCGATAATGCCTTCTATAAGGCTTACTCGGTCGCCTCTTTGACGCTGTCTCGCAAGGAAGACAGCACCAAAGCTGTGGCCGAGCGGATGGGCAAGGCTCCCCCCACTACAGTGCCGTCCACGCCCCTACCCAATGTCACCTACGCGGTCGGTGGCGTGGCCCTGATAGTTGGAGGCGTCACGATCGGTGGGCTCGGCGTTAGCGGTGCTCCTGGCGGACAGCTGGATGATGACTGCGCGCGCGCCGCGATCGCCAAGATCCAGGATCGAATGAAGTAGGCGACGCTCATCTACCGCCGCACGGGAAACCCGCGCGCACAGTTCGTTACCTTGGCTTAGAGGTCGGAGAATGCCCGCGAGCCAAGAAAAATTGACGTCTGAGGTACCTGGGCGAAGCGAATCCGCTCTGCCCAGCACACGCTTGGGCGTTTCGTTGCCAGTAGTGAATATGCAATATTCGGCGGGAAAGTCGCTGCTTTGCTCTCAACTTGTCATCGTAATCAGAGCAACATAGTCACCAGCCCGCCGAAGGGAAGGTGCTAAGCCGAGACCTCGCGTGCGTTGATGGTGTACCGGAACGTATCCGGATCGAGGCAGTCCAGCCGGCCCACGGCCATCTCGGCCTGCGGATACATCAGGAACTCCAGCTTCGGGCCTTTGGCACCCGGCAGATCAATGTCATGCGCCGCGTTGTAGGCCAGCCAATTCATCTCCCACGAGCCGAATAAAGCGCGGCGCGCGTCTGCCACCTTCTGGTCGCCAAGGGCTAGATTGCCCGGCGGCTCTTCCAGCACAACTTTGCGCACATCGGCAGGATCGACGGGCACCCAGCCGAAGCCGGCAAGGAAGACCTCGGCTCGGCAGTGCTGCGCCTTTGTTACGTTGGCGCTGCCGACCCCGAGGCTCCTGTACCCGTACTTCGACGGGGCAACGCGCAACCCGTACACGTCGCGCGCGGGCAGGTCGGCGGCGCGCGCGAGTCCCACGAACAATGCGTTGAGATCGGCGCACTTGCCCCTGAGATTGCCGCTTCTCAGCATCGAGGCGATATCGCCGACGCCACAGCCACGCGTTTTGGGATCACGCTGCGTGTTCTCGACGATCCACTCATAAATGCGCCGGGCCTTGTCGAGATCGCTGGCCGATCCGACTGTGATCTTGTCCGAGGTATCCTTGACGATGCCGGTCACCGAAATGAGATCGGTCGCCGACGTGTAGAGCAAATGCTCCGCGGCCGACAACACCTGCGCATTGCCGGGCTTCGACAGATCAACCGCGCGGTCGCGGGTCGCGAAGCTGCTCATCACCTCGACTGCCGGGGCCGTGTCGCCATCCGACCAGATCACATGCAGATATTCCGCGCCATACTTAGTATCGCGCTTGATCGAAGCCGCTCCTGAGCTGACCGTCCAGGTGCTGCCTGCAGGCCGAAACCACTCCGCAGCATTAAAGGCGGGAAGCGGCACCCACGCCTGCACGGCGCCGCGGGCATTGGTGATCTCTAGCCGCGTCACAGTCTGGAAGTTGCGCCATACGTCAGGTGCCGGGGCGAAAGGCCTCATGCCTTGAGCGAATGCCACACCCGGTAGCGCCGAAGCTGCGGCTAGCGCTCCACCCGTCTTCAGCACTTTACGTCTATTGATGACCATTGGGTATCTCTGTTGCGGCAGTTGCTGTTTCTCAATTGGCACTACCCGCGCCGAGCGTTTCCAGCGCGGATACGATATCGGGGCGCGACCAGTCGATGTCACCTTCCACGAACAGGCGCGTCGTCAGATTGCGATCGAGCACGAAGGTCGTCGGCAGCACGTCGACGCCCCAAGCGTGTGTCACAGTGCGATCGGCGTCGAGAGCGACCGGAAAGCTGACGGGTGCAGAATCGAGGAAGCGGCGGACGCGCAAAGGTACCTCGGCCACGTTGACGGCGAGCACGGCCACGCGCTTGCCAAGCGGGCCTTCGATCAGGCGGGAAAGGGACGCCAGCTCATCGCGACAGGGCTCGCACCAAGTGGCGAAGAAATGGACAAGAACCACCCGGCCAGCCTGCTGCTGCAGGTCGAGCGTTGATCCGGAAAGGTCAGGGAGGGTGAAGCTGGGTCAGGCCACGGATCGGGCGTAAGTGACGGCATTCGTTCTTGGCATGTCGCGAAGGCGCTCATCCTCAGTCGAATTGATCAAGCCAGGCGATCGCAGCCGAGCTTGTCGGGATCTTGGAGGTGCCGCGAGCACGGCAGAAGTTCATTCGATTCCAGACATGTGCGCAGCCGCACCCAATGAGTTCGGAGCCACGTACGTCACGTCCACTGGGTTAAGCGGGGCGCGGGCCACGTTCTGGCGACGGTCGGATCTGACCAAGACGCCAAGGCAGCAGCTCCAGGCCCAACTCGAGGAATTCTTGGACGTGCGTCCGGTCTCCGGCAGCAGACTCTAGCGTGGCCATTGGCTCATTTCGTCGAGGACGCTAAACAGGCCGGCAGGGCCGCCGGTGGCTGGTTTCGGCCCCGTGACGTACGAGGTAGGTCCACATCATGATCCGGCGGAACAAGTTGTGGAGCCACCGCGCTTCCCCCGGTGCCGGATGGCTGTGTGTTCCGTCACCGGCCAAAAGTGGATTGCGGAGCATCAAGGGCAGGTCCGGTCTGATGTCCTGGCGCACAGTGCGGGCCCGGTTCTGTGTCAGGACGACTTCCAGCAGGGCAACGTGCTGGCGTGCGGCGAGGACGGGAAGTTCCAACTGACGAGCCTGTCAACTTCGGCACTGCCCGCGCGGACCTCAACCAGCGAACCAGAACAGAGGTGACAAGCGCGCGAAGGCAAAGTCGAGCAGCGACCAATCCGGGGCTATCAGGGTGCTACGATCATTGGGCCAAGAACCCGACGCGCGAGGCAGAGAAATCCAGAAATATCCTGGTGGCTCCTTCTACGGATCATGGCACCGTAGGAAACCTGAGGCGATCCAGCGCGGACAGCCACATGCATTTGGCGCCAGGTGGCTGCTCGCGGCAAACGACTGTCCGAGAGCTGTTGACCTCGCCTTTGATTGCTGGCGCATTCCGCGAGCGGTATTCGGTAAGCATCATGACGCGGAGTGGCCCTGATGTCGGCTTATGACCATTGCGCCTCTCGGGACTATCCCGGATAGACAGCCACCGTCCGTCTGCGCATGCTATATCCGCTCGTGGTTGCGTTGGCGCTCACGCGGAGCCGCACCCAAATGAGAACGGCAACGGCCGTGCGGCATTCGCTAAGTCGCCTGCACTAGTCCGAGACCAGTGCGTTAGGTTATTCCAGCCAACAGAACCCCGGTCTCTTCAAGGTTCGGAGCAAGGTGATGGGGTACGTGACTACGAAGGATGGCGTCGAGATTTTCTATAAGGATTGGGGCTCGAAGGAGGCCCAGCCGATCGTATTTCACCACGGCTGGCCGCTTTCCTCAGACGACTGGGACGCCCAGATGTTGTTTTTCGTCAGCAAAGGCTATCGCGTTATCGCGCATGACCGCCGTGGGCACGGTCGTTCCTCCCAAGTCTCGGATGGTCATGATATGGATCACTACGCCGCCGATGCATCTGTGGTCGCTCAGCACCTCAATCTGCGTAATGCCGTGCACATCGGCCATTCTACCGGTGGTGGCGAAGTCGCACGCTATGTTGCAAAGTACGGCGAGCCGCAGGGCCGCGTCGCCAAGGCGGTCTTGGTCAGCGCCGTTCCGCCGCTGATGGTGAAAACTGCCAAGAATCCGGGCGGTACGTCGATCGAGGTATTCGACGGTTTCCGTTCCGCGCTCGCCGCCAACCGCGCGCAGTTCTACCTCGACGTCGCATCCGGCCCCTTTTATGGCTACAATCGGCGAGGTGCCGATGCCGCGCAGGGCGTGATCCAGAATTGGTGGCGTCAGGGCATGATCGGCAGCGCCAAGGCCCATTACGAAGGCATCAAGGCCTTCTCGGAGACCGATCAAACTGGTGACCTCAAGGCGATTAGCGTGCCGACGCTCGTGCTGCACGGCGAGGATGATCAGGTCGTTCCAATCGACAACGCCGGTCGCCTGAGTGTCAAACTGGTTCAAAACGGGACCTTGAAAACTTATCCCGGTTATCCGCACGGCATGCTCAGCATCCATGCCGACGTCTTAAATCCAGACCTGCTAGCTTTCGTGCGAGGCTAAGCTGATGAACAGGCGCTCCTTTTCCGCCGCCCTGGTTACCAGCATGGCGGCTTCAGTGATCTCGGCGCGAAGCCCGGTCGCGAATGGCGAACCGACCAAGGCCGCCAATATCGTAATGGTACATGGCCTGTTCGCTGATGGTTCGTGCTGGACAGAGGTCATCCCGCGGCTGCAGGAGCTAGGCCTCAATGTCACCTCGGTTCAAAACCCTTTGACGACATTTCCCGAGGCTGTCGCGTCTGCTCACCGCGTACTGGACCGACAGGACGGTCCCACCGTCCTGGTTGGTCACTCCTTCTCGGGAATGATCGTCACTGAAGTCGGCGTGCATCCGAAAGTGTCGGCGCTCGTTTACGTCGCCGCACGTGCGCCCGATGCAGGTGAAGATTACGCAGCCTTGGCTAGCAGCTATCCAACCCCACCAGCAACGGCCGGTATCGTCTTTGATGGCGAGGAAGGTCGTCTTATCGAAGATGCGTTCCTTCGCGATTTTGCCGGCGATTTACCCAAGGCTCGCGCCAAAGTGCTCTTTGCCGTGCAAGAGCCGTTTCAGAAGGCTCTCCTCACAGCAAAGACGACCCAGGCGGCATGGCGGTTGAAGCCGAGCTTCTATGCGGTCTCAACGGAAGATAGGACAATAAATCCAGACCTTGAGCGCTTTATGGCAAAGCGCATGGGCGCCAAAACCATCGAGCTCAAATCGAGCCATCTGTCGATGATTTCCCATCCCGAAGCCATCACTAACCTTATTCTGGAAGCGGCCGGGCAGAGATCCTCAGGGTAGCTCTATCTCGGCTCGGACAGGTTCGCGCCATTCCCGGAGGTTGTCGCGGAGATCGACAACCCTAGCCGCGCGCAGTTGGTGGACTCAGGGCACTGCCTGGCAATGACGGCGTTCCCCGGACGACTACCAGACGTCCTTGCAAGTCGCTGCGAGCGAAGCGCTGTGCTTGCCGCACCTCTACCGCCGAGCAAAGCCCCGCGGAGAGGCTTGGCAAGTTGGATCACCAACCGTCGTATCTAAGGCAAAGGAAGGACCCAGATCGGAAATCGAGCTAGGCCCCTAGTCAGGTCGTCTGGGGAAGAAGTCTCGTCGACTGATTTATCAACACACGCGGATCAGAGGCGTTCCGGAAAAGAGTAATGCGTTAACTGCTTATCGGCCATTTCTAACTGTGGGCCTCGAGGACGCAGCGGCAGCGTCCTCCTCTGCGGATCAAGTGCATACGTTTTTTCCGTCTCGCGCAGGATGAGTTTCGGGCTTGAAGGCGACGGTTGCGGCTGATCTGCACTGGCTGGATGGCGGACTTGCCGGCTCTTGCGCTCGCTGGTGGTTCGTACCTCTATTTCGCTCGTGACCGATCTCAGCGAGCAGGCCCAAGCCAGGTTCCGGTTTAACGTGGACGGGCCAGGTGTTGATTCACGCGATCAGCGATCACGTACGCACTCAAACTGACTGCGGCACCGACCGTGGTGCTGGAGGCGCCGCCACCCAATCCCCGGCTCGACCTGATCCAAGGCTGCCGCCGGCCGCCCCCATCAGAGACATAGGGATCTGGACAACATCGCCACCAAGGCGGTGCTCGACCTGCCTACTATGCATCGAGTGATCGAGGCCGATTCCAGAGTGTCGTTCTTGTCGGCGCGTTGGGACGACAAGGTTCCCGCAGGAGCACCTCCAAGGCGCGTCCCCGCCCCGATGAGCCGTGGCAATTTTTGCTCAGCGCCGCGGCCCCGAGCCCGGCCCGAAGAACGCTCCGGCAACGTCGTGGTAGGCCTGGGTCGCCACCGATGCGGACGTCGGCTGCCCTCGCGCGGATCAGCTCCTCGGTCGGTCGCGGGACTAACCGCCCCCTCGCGTCGGAACCATACCTATCGCCGCATCGAGCGCGCCAAGATCCTTCTAGAGGGCCACGCACTGTCGGTGACCGTTGTCGACTAGAGTCTCGGCTTCTACGAGGCGAGCTCTTCACGATCATATTTCGCACGGTTGCCGAGCCTATCCTTAGCCACAACAACAGGGAGTGTCGCACCCCTGCCCGCACAAAAATTGACCGGTGTTCGACAGCCGTTGGCCCGAAGGGCGGCCGGCCGATCATCGCCTTTCCCAGCAATAATCGGCTATTGGTGCCAACCGCATGCAAGACTGTATCGTCCCATTCTGGGATTCCTATCGTTCGCCCCGCCAACGCGGACAGTGCTGGCCATGGCGGCATCCTGCGTTGTTGGCACGCAGTTCGGAAAGCGTCCCGCCCGAAGGATCGGCTGCTCGTACACGCACGCAACGGCCCGCCACGGCCCTGGATCCGGCAGGCAGCGATAGCCCCAAATTCTGCGCGGCTAGGAGCTAAGAGAGATGACCTCAGCAACGAGCCTAGCGGCGACAGCCTCGGCGAAGATCGCACCAGCTAGCGCCAAGCGACAGGCTCCACCGGCAAGTCTCGTGATCTTCGGTGGAGGTGGCGACCTGACCAAGCGTCTGGTCGTACCAGCACTCTACAATCTCGTGCGCGCGGGACGGTTGGCCGATGGCTTCTCGATAGTCGGCATCGGCCGTGGCGACGTCGATACGCCGTCCTGGCGCCACAACCTGCGGCAGATGATGCAGTCGCTCGTTGCCGACGGCGGCGGAGAGTTTCGGGCCGACGACATCGATGAGGAGGCCTGGGATTGGCTCGCGCGCCGGATGACCTTTCTCCAGGGGGATTTCACCCAGCCCGAGATCTACGGCAAGTTGAAGAAGTTGCTCGCGGAGCCGAACACCGGGCAGCGCGACGGCAACGTGCTATTTTACCTCGCCGTTGCCGACAAGTTCTTCGGTCCCATCATTGAGCATCTTGGTCGCGCGCAGTTCACCCGCCAGACGAACGGTGCCTGGCGCCGCGTGATCGTCGAAAAGCCGTTTGGCCACGACCTAGCCTCGGCGCGCACGCTCAATGCGCAGATCCTTAAAATTCTGGGCGAAGACCAGATTTATCGGATCGATCATTTCCTCGGCAAGGAAACGGTCCAGAACATCCTGGTGCTGCGCTTTGCCAACGGCATCTTCGAGCCGCTCTGGAACCGCGATCACATCAGTCACGTCCAGATCACCGCCGCCGAGACGGTGGGGGTCGAGACCCGAGGAAGGTTCTACGACGGTACGGGCGCCCTGCGCGACATGGTGCCAAACCATCTGTTCCAGCTTCTCGCCATGATCGCCATGGAACCTCCGGTATCTTTCAACGCCAACGATGTCCGCGCCAAGAAGACCGAGCTGTTCTGCGCCATTCACCCGATCTCGCCGACCGATGCTGTCCGGGGCCAGTACGGGGCAGGCACCGTGCTCGGCAAACCGGTCCGTGGCTACCGGCACGAGCCCAACGTTGCGCCGGATTCTATGACCGAGACGTACGTCGCTCTCAAACTGGGGATTGACAACTGGCGCTGGGCGCGCGTGCCCTTCTACCTCCGCACCGGCAAATACCTGGCGGCGCGCGCCACCGAAATCGCAATCCATTTTCGCCAGGCACCCTACGCCCTGTTCCGGGAGACGCCGGTGGAGCGGCTGCCCCGCAACATCCTGACCCTCCGCATCCAGCCCGATGAGGGCCTGTCTGTGAGCTTCAGTGCCAAGCGGCCGGGGCAAGACATCGAGATCGACGGCGTCGCCATGGATTTTTCGTATCGCGACTATTTTGAGCCTCTCACGGCCATCGGCTACGAGACGTTGATCTACGACTGTCTGATCGGTGATGCGACCTTGTTCCAGCGCGCCGACACGGTTGAGGCGGCCTGGCGTGCCGTGCAACCGGTTCTGGACGGCTGGGCCGCGCGGCCGAGTGGCCTTGCCGACTATGCGGCAGGAAGCTCGGGACCGGACGCGGCGGATCGACTGCTTGCACGCGACGGGCATGCTTGGCTGCCCATCGGCATTGGTTCACGCGGGAGGATCGCCGATGCTAAGACCTAGTAAGATCTCCCTGCTCCTCGCGGATGTCGACGGTACGCTCGTTACGCACGACAAGGTGCTGACCGACCATGCTCAACGAGCCGTACGGCGGCTGCAGGAAACGGGAATCCGCTTTGCCATTACCAGCGGCCGTCCTCCGAAGGGGATGGCGATGCTGATCGAACCGTTGCGCATCGAGATGCCCATCGCGGGCTTCA
>Ga0134122_10003476_pt1 | contig 11683 bp, 10 predicted proteins | sample KB302_FD_96461 | JGI IMG/M metagenome (GOLD analysis project Ga0134122, IMG submission 96461) | Terrestrial soil microbial communities without Nitrogen fertilizer from Kellogg Biological Station, Michigan, USA - KB3-0-2 | ecosystem: Environmental > Terrestrial > Soil > Unclassified ...
ATCCCGCAGTGATCCGCAAACTCGAGCAGATCGCCCATGACGAATTGGCCGCGAGCAGCAGGTGAAGGGGGCCGAGACACACGCTCTTCCGTTGCTCATTGGCGTACTTCTTGCCGCCGCTGTGACATGGCCCACGCTCGCTGCTGAACGCGCGGCGGTCCCGAACCTCACCGGTCAGTGGGGGCGCTTGGGATTGTTCCGGTTCGAGCCGCCGCTATCGGGCCCGGGTCCGGTGACGAACACTTCGCGTTTTGCCGACACCGTCGAACGGGTCGGCGATTTCACCAATCCGATCTTGACGCCGCAGTCCGCGGACATAGTCAAGCAGCGCGGCGACGCTCAGCTCGCCGGGATCAATTTTCCCGACCCGCGAAACCAATGCCGCCCCGAGCCACCGCCCTTTCTTCTGGCGGTGGAATTCGAGGTGCAAATCATCCAGCGAAGGGACGAGGTTCTGATCCTGTACATTTACGGCCATCAGCTTCGCCGCGTTCGCCTCAACGGAACGCATCCCGCACGGTTGACGCCGTCCTGGCACGGGGATTCGATCGGACATTATGAAGGCGATACGCTGGTGGTCGACACGGTCGGAGTGAAAACCGGGCCGCTGTCGATGGTCGACATTTTCGGCACCCCGCACAGCGAGGCTCTGCATCTCGTCGAACGCTATCGTCTGATCGGCGGAGAAGCGGCAAGTAAGATCGTGCCCAACGCGCGAACGCCATGGGGCAATTCAATCGACCCGGACATTGGCAAAGACGGCCTGCAAATCGAATTCACCGTGGAGGACAAGGGCGCCTTCACCGTGCCGTGGTCGGCCCGCGTGACCTACAGGCCGCTCCTCGGCGAATGGCAGGAAGTGGTGTGCGAAGAAAACAACGGCATTTACAGCGGGTACGATCAGGGCCGCGTCCTGCACGCGGACAAGCCCGACTTCTGAGAGTAGCGGGGCGCTCCTGCACGCATAGAAGACAGCCGCGGGTCAGCCCGCCGGCTTTTTTCGTTCGGATGAGCGCAAACGTCCGCCTTTCGGCTGCTATCCGGACACGTCTTCACGCGCTCGCCAATTGAATGTTTGAGGAGGGAATTTCTCCGGCGGTCGGAACGTCTTAGCATTAGCTCTGGCCGTGGGCGCCCATTGGCTGGGGTTGGGGACGCCCGGGGGTCCTCGCACGATGACCCGGGCGTCCCGCCTTACTGCACTCAATCGACAAGGCGCGCGAGCGCCTCCGCCCGGCTACGACGCGCCCATTCGATCCTGACGATATCGCCAGAACGTCTTCATTGGCGATTACGGCCGTTCGTGAGCGGTGCGGCGAAGGGCGGCAACGGACGCTCGCATCAATTAAAACAGCCGCGGGGTGAGCCCGCCGGCGTTTTGTTCGGGATGAGCGCGAACGTCTGCTTTCGTCCCGCTGTCCGGCCGTTCCTAAAGAAGGCCGGGACCGCAGCAGATGACTAATCAGACTTCGGTTTCCCCGGAATCCCCATGTCCCGCAATCGCAGGGCAGGAAGCACATTCATGCCCTACTCCACCGACCGGAATTGATGTCGAACTTGACCTTCTTCTCATCCCGCAGGCGCATCAGCACGATCTGCAGTTCTTCGGTGTTTCTTTGGCCTGCGGCCACCCGCTGCTGGATCGCGTGCACCTTCCTCGGTTCATCCAGCGCGGCGATAACCTCTGCTTCTGTAATCATCGCCCTTTCCTGACATACCATTCCATTGACCGGCTCGCCTGTCGGGAACCCGAGGACCGCCGGAACCCAAGGACCATACTGAGCCAAGCATCAAAATCATAATGAGATTATCGGCGAAGGTCCGCTTCGAACGATTGGGCGACAAGGGCCGCTGCGTCTCTGGCGTGAATCATTGCATCTCGCGTTGGAGTCTCGCGTCTACTAAGCAGTTTCCGAGTCTCGCCGGCGACATTCCTGTCGCCTAGGGTAAACAAGCTAGGGAAGGCAAGAGCCATTTGTTTTGGAGTAGAGCTAGTGAGCGCGAAGACGGGTGAAGTATCCCGAGATACGTCCGTGTACCGCTGCGAGGGCTGCCAGCAGCATACGACTCTGAACTCAGGCGCGTTGATTGGCGAGTGCCCGAACTGTGGTGGTTCGAGTTTTCATACTGGCTGGCGGACGGCGCTGTATCAGTCCTCACCAAAACGTGGCTGCCCAGAAGGCCAGCGTGACCTATAGACCGCTGCTCGGCGGAGAAAACGACGGCATCTACAGCGGGTACGATCAGGGCCGCGTCCTGCACGCGGAACAGCCCGACTTCTGAGCGATCTCTGCTCTATGCGTGTCACGCATGGCGAATCTCCTTTCGCGTGGTACATCTGCGACGTCGGTTTCCGTTAAGGCCGCGTGAGGGTTGTGGCCTGCGGACCCGAATCGTGACGAGGAAGTTATGAGCCCAATATTGAGCAGATTGCAGATCGTGATCGTGTCGTTGCTGGTCGGCATCGCCCTCTTGGTCTTTCTTGGGCCAACCACAGGGGCGTCCCGGGAACCACGAGTGCGCCTGGCATTGGTGAATGTCCCAGACGACTTGCTGCGGCCGCTACTGCCGGACTTTCAGAAGCAGACCGGAATGTCGGCGGAAATTGTCTACACAGGAAACGATCCCTTCGCGGTCGCGCGCGATGGAAAAGCAGACTTGGTTATCGCTCACTACGGCCACCCGGGTGTGCAGCCATTTGTCAGTGCAGGCCTCGGGGTCTGGCCACACACCGTGTTCGCCAACACCTATGCGCTGATTGGACCATCCAGCGATCCGGCACATGTGCGCGGATCGACGAATGCCGCCGAGGCACTTCGAAGAATCGCACAGACCAAGTCGCCATTTGTCGTCAACGATTCGACCGGCGGGAAATACATTGAAAACATCCTCTGGTCAGACGCTGGGATTGAGCCCAAGGGATCGTGGTACGTGGATTTGAAGGTTGAGGGACCAGCGGCCGCTCGAACGGCGAACCAGCGAGCGGCGTATGTTCTTTGGGGGCTTCCGCCATTTCTGAGACTGAAACGGCAAGCGCATCTCGACCTTGTACCGCTGGTTGTCGGCGACCCCTTATTCCAGCGCGTGATGGTGTCCATTGTTGTCAACCCGGGAAAAGTGGGCGGCGCCAACGTCGATGCCGCAAAGGCGTTCGAAGACTACCTGCTCCTTCCGCCAACTCAGGCGCGTATTCGCGCATTCCGCTATCCCGATTTTGACCAGCAAGCGTGGTGGCCCGCCGGCCGCAACAACAACGCGCGAGAGTAGCCCTTAAGCGGAAGGTCGAACCGTTGAGCGACGCGAACCTGCCGGCCGATCAGCTTGCGCGTTCAAGCCGCGATCGCTTCGGCGTGGCTGAGCTCACGGACAAGATCAATGTCTCGATAGAAACGCATTATTGGCGCTGGGTCTCTGTCTTCACGATCCTATTTCTGGCCTGTTCGATCGCGCGAGACCTTAAGACCAAATTGTGGTTCGACGAGCTCTTCACTCTTTATTTGGCGAAGCTCGCCAGTCCCGCGGACATCATCGCCTTCAACGACGCCTCGCCGCCGCTCTATCCCATCATCGTTCACTGGCTTCTTCCGATTATCGGCAACGATGCGCTTGCCATTCGCCTGCCCGCGACCTTGGGCTATTGCGCGATGATCGTCTGTTTGTGGGCGTTCTGCCGTCCGAGATTGCCCGCAGCGTTTGCCTTCGCGGTATCTCTGCTCACATTCGAGCGCGGTTTGTATTTCGCAACGGAAGGCCGGGCGTATGGTGTCGTACTCGGTTGTGCCGCCGGGTCCCTGTTGTGTTGGCAAATGGCGACTGAAGGCCGCCGGCGAGGCTCGGCCCTTGCGCTCCTCGCCTTTTGCTCGGGGCTGATGGTGGCACTGCATTATTATGCGATCTTCTTTTTAGCCGTGCTGTGTCTCGCGGAAGGGGTGCGCTCGCGCGCATCCGGAAAAATCGACTGGGGCATATGGGCCGCCATGCTGCCGGCGCCGCTCGTTCTTGGTTTGCACTTGACTCTGCTGGCTTCGAACCAGGACTACGGGACGCACTTCTGGGCACAAGCGTCGTTAGCGGCTATTCCGCCGTTCTACGAGCGCTTTTTGCTTCCTCCACTCATCCTCGGCGGACTCGCCGTTGCCGTCGTCGTCCTTTTGGCTGGATCATCGCGCTATCGGCCCGAAGGCATGCGGAACGTAAATTTTCCACCCCATGAATGGACAGCAATTGCCGGCCTCGTCTTGATTCCTCCGGCGGTCATCGTCGTCTCGATGTACACCACTCATGCCTTTTTCGAGCGTTACATTCTCTGGGCGGTGATCGGATTTGCGCTGGTGGGCGCCGCCGGCCTCGCAACGGTGGTACGCGGGCGAGCTGCCGTCGGTGTCGTGCTCATCGGCGTCACGATTGCCTCCATAGCGCGATTGGAGATTGGACCTGTGTTCGGAACTCCACTCCTTCCGACAGCCGAAGGCATGCGCCAAGAGCTTGACAGACTGGCGAGGTACGGCTCGGAACCCATCGTCGTTGCCAATGCCCACGCGTTCATGGAGTTGACTTACTATCTGGACCGGCCGCTTCGCGAGCGCATTGTCTTCCCAATCAGCCGGGAGTTGGACGTGAAGTATCGCGGGTTCGATACGGACGCACTCACACTTGGTCCGCTGGGTCAGCGCGGACAAATTCCCGTCAAAGCGTATGAAGAGATCGTAGGGGAGAATAAAAGCTTTCTCCTCGCCGCCACTGATGCCGACTATCTCCCGCAGCATCTCACCGCTCAAGGATACCGTGTCACGCGCGTGGAAGGGACAACGACGCTCTTTGAAGTGCAAGCGCGCGGCAACTGATCGGCATCATCGGCGGCGAACAAAAAATTAGACACAAAGAACACTAAGGGGACACAAAGTACACGAAGGGCTTTTGGCGCGCTTGGCGCGCCGTTTTTTACCTTTGTGTTCTTTGTGAATCCTTTGTGCCCTTGGTGTCTCCCTTCTCTATTTCGCGGCGCTGAAATCGCGGAACACCATGTCGGGCGCACTCGTATTGTGGCGCGACGGCACGAGCCGCCCCGTCCAAAGCTCGGCCGCGTTGGCACGCTTGAACGACATCACCGGCTCCTCCCGCCAGAGCTGATTGTCTTTCGCGCGCCAGCCGATGCGCGCCACGTCGGAATTGCCTTCGCTTACGAACATCGAGCGCAGCGCCGCAAACGGCCGCTGCGCGCCCACGCTCTCTGACAGGTTCACGTCCAGCACGATGCGCTCGTCGTCGAGCTTTTCCACACGCAAGGTGGCGCTGCCGCCGCGCGCAAAGCTGAGCGTGAAGGTCTTGGTCTCGGGCTCGTAGGCCACGTCCTTGATGTCGACGAGCGGGCGGCCTTGGGCTTCCACCGGCCCGACCAGGAACGACGAACCGTATGCGCTCCAGCGCAGGTTCGAAGGCGGCATCGGCCGCGCACGCCAATAGCCGTCGGCGGGATAAAGCACCAACACCTCATCGAAGCCGCCGTGGCGCGCCGTCCAGAGCTGCAAGAGGTGCAAGCCGTTCTCGATCTTATTACCGACCCGCACCGGCACCTGGTTCGGGCGCCAGAAGCTGTCGAATGTATGACCAACGAGCCGCCACTCCGCGTTCTCGAAGATGGTCACTTGGCGAGGCTGGAACTTGAACGTCGGATCCTTCGACATGTCGCATCTGGTGAAGTCGGGCGCGAAGCGGTCCACCACAATCGTGCCGGCATAGGCGGGATGCACCGCTTCGATGGTGAAACGACGTGCTTCGGGAGATTGCAGTTTCAGATAGACGTTGTCCTTTTCGGTGCAGAGCGTCGGCTCACTTTCGTTGATGACGTCCACGGCAAGCCGATCGCCGGTCTGCGCCCCCGCGGCAAGAGCGAACAAGGAAAATCCGGCCGCCAGCCACTTACGCCATGCGCGCATAGATATCTCCCGAATTGGCCGCTTGCGGCAGCTCTGAAAGCCAGCGCGCGATGTCCTCGGCCGAGCGCCATTCTTTAAGCTCCTGGCTCTCGCCGATCGCGGCATTGTAGCGCCGAAATCCGAGCGCCGCGCAGCGTGCGATGCAGGCTTGCGCGACCTCCCGCTGGATGGTGGTGAACTCGAACGACAGCACGTCAACGGGCCGCGTCATTCCCGCCAGTGCCTCTCCCTCGAAGCCCTCCACGTCGATCTTCACAAAATTAGGGATGCCGTGCGAATCCATCAGCGCGTCCAGCGTGGTTACCGGCACAACGATGGCCTTATCCCACACCTGATCTTCCCAGCCCTGCGCACCTTTCGCGGCGTCGACGAAAGCACTCGACACCGTCGACACCGTGGGATTATCGACATTGATCATCATTTTGAGTCTGCCGGGAGCTCTCCCGACGGCTTTGCTTTCGATCGCCACATTGCGGTCACGGCAGTAGAGTGTTTTCAGCGTGAACGCGAGTGCGGGTTGCGGCTCAATGGCCACCACCCGCGCGCCAAGTCTTCGGAACGACGCCACACGGTCGCCAACATGGGCGCCGACGTCGAACACGAGATCGTTGGGCTTGACGAACTGCGCGTAGAGTCGGTCCTTCTCGACCGAGCGGCTGTTGCGGCCGTAGTACACGCCCAGCGATCGCATCACGCCGCGCGCGGTGCGGAGCGTGTCCAACATCGCCCTAGGCCGCGCGCGCCGAGGCCGCGAGAGCCGGAAGCGACAGTGCGGCCAGCGCCTGTGGCGGTGTGCTCTCCTCCGGCAGACGGCCGATGCCAATGCGTGCGAGCGCGTGTCCGACGCTGGGCATAGCCGTGACCACGGCGAACGGGATCGACACCGCAAGCCCACCGGCGATCAGCACGAAGGCATAGATCGCAGCCACGGGATGCGTCTCAGCGAGTATCAAGAGACATGCGATCCCGAGCGTGGTGTGGGGCCACAGCTGCCGAAACGCCACCGACCAGGGAACGGTATGGTCATCGCGCACCTGTCCGATCCAGCCGACGACGCGGCCGAAGGGCAACCCTGCAAAAAACAGCGTGTGAGTGAACCACATCATCGGCGAGAGCAGGAAGGACGAGCAGGTCTCGGTGAGGACGCTGGCGAGGAACCGCGGCGTTCCCCCGAAGGCGCGACGCAGGTCCGGCCGCGCCAACACGTCGATTCCGGTTGCGATTTTCGGCGTGAACCACATCACCACATAGGCGGCGAGCAGCGTATAGCCCGCGTCGGCGCGGATGAAGTCCGTCATCGAAGCTGATGAAGCAATCGCCAGTGTGCCGACGATGAGGAGCCCGATCCAAGCCGGTGAACCGATAAACATCATCATCGCAAACGCGAGCTGGAAGCGGCTGACGAATTTCAGCCCCGGCAGGAACAAGAAGAACCCGTATTGCAGCGTTCCCTGCAACCAGCGCAGATCGCGACGGAGGAATTCGATCAGCGTCGGCGGGTTCTCTTCCCAGCCGAGATTTTCTTCCGGCAGCACGCGCACGTCATAGCCGCCGCGTCGCATCAGCGCCGCCTCGATTTGGTCGTGGCTTAAGACATGGCCGCGCAGCACGCCGTTGCCCGGAAGTTTTGGGATTTCACAGTACGCCTTGAACGGCGCAATGCGCAGCGCCGCGTTGTGCCCCCAATACGGACCGCAATCCGCCTGCCACCACGCGCTGCCGATGGTGAAGGATTGCATGCCAAGCCGCATGCCGAACTGGAAAATGCGAGCAAACGCGCTGGTTGTCGGCAGGCCGGCCACCAATCCTTGCAGGATGCCGAGCTTGGAATCGGCCTGCATGATCCGCACCATGCGCATGATCGCAGCCGCGGTCATGAAGCTGTCGGCGTCGAGCGTGACCGCGAAGTCGTGGTTGTCGCCCCAGCGCTGGCAGAAGTCCCAGAAATTGCCGGCCTTGAAGCCGGTGTTGACCTCGCGGCGGCGATACGTGACGGGGAGACGGCCGCGCCATTCGTTGGCGAACGCGGCGAAGCTTTCCTCCTCCTTGGTCGCGATATCGGGCAGGCTCGTGTCGCTCAGCACATAGAGATGAAACTTGTCGGCCACGCCGGCCGCACTCAGCTCCCGCATCATGGCGTCGAGATTGCGAATGACCCGGGTCGGGAGCTCGTTGCGCACGAAGATGGTGATTGCGGTCGAGGCTGTGATCGGCGCGTCGCCGCGCCCGTGGATCGCCGCCGGATTGACGGCCGCGACCGGATCGCGCGCGAAGCGCATGATGATGAAGCCGATAATGCCGTTCCAGAAGCCGATCACTGCCCACGGCATGGTGAGCCCGAACAGGAGCAGCAGGACTACGTCGGCAAAGGTCAGTCCGCCGGCCGACAGCGCGTAGCCGCTAAGCGCCAGCAGCGCCGCAATGGTGGTCAGGACCAACGCGCTAAACAACACGCGCCGCGCCGAAACAAGTGATGCGAAATCCTTGGTCAAGTGCCCGTGCACGTTAAGCGATTTCCATGGCCCGAGAGCCGGGGCACGATATAACGGGGAGCGGCTGAGGTGTCCAAGGAGGGAGCGTGTCCGGCGGCGATGTGACGGCGGAAGCGCTTTGGTATGTCGGGCCCGGCCGCGCTGAAATCCGGCCTGAACGGCTCAATCCGCGCGCCGATAACGTGGTCCGCGTCCGCGCGCTCTATGGCGCCATCAGCCGCGGCACCGAGGCGCTGATTGCGGCCGGGAGGGTTCCGTCCAGCGAATATGAGCGGATGCGTGGCCCGTACATGGAAGGAAGCTTCCCGTTCCCGGTGAAATATGGCTACGCGACAGTCGGTCGGGTCGAGGCAGGGCCGGACGGTCTGATCGGCCGCGATGTGTTCGCCCTTCATCCTCACCAGACTGTGTTCGACGTGCCGGTCGACGCCGCCATGCCGGTGCCAAAGGAGGTTCCGATTTCGCGCGCGGTGTTGGCCGCGAACATGGAAACTGCGCTGAACGCAACCTGGGACGCGGCCTCAATTCCGTCCGGGCCAATCGCCGTCGTCGGCGCGGGTGTGATCGGCGCGCTGGTCGGATTCCTCTGCGCGCGCGTCAAGGGCGCCGAGGTGACTCTCATCGATATCAATCCTGCGCGTGAACAGCTCGCGCGCGCGCTCGGCCTCGCTTTCGCCAAACCGGAAAATGCACCGGCCGATTGCCGGCTCGTCGTGCATACCAGCGCCGATCCGCGCGGCCTCGCCACTGCGATCAACATCGCAGGCGACGAGGCGACCGTGCTCGAACTGAGCTGGTACGGCGCCGGCGACGTACCGGTGCCGCTCGGCGGCGCGTTTCATTCCCGCCGCCTCAAGCTCGTCTCGAGCCAGGTCGGCAAGGTGGCGCCGTCCCGGCGCGCAACCACGACCCACCGGCAGCGGCTGGAGCAGGCGATCGCGCTTCTGAACGATGCTCGGCTCGATGCCTTGCTGATGCCCGCCGTGCCGTTTCGTGAGCTTCCGCAGCGCCTCCCCGATATTCTCAATAGGCAGAACGACGTACTGTGTCAGCTCATTGCCTATAACTAAGAGGATCTCCCGTGTTTACCGTCGAAGTCCGCGACCATGTGATGATCGCCCATTCTTTCCGGGGTGCTGTGTTCGGACCGGCGCAAGCGCTGCACGGTGCGACCTTCGTCATCGACGTGGCGTTCATCGCCGAGACGCTCGACGAGAACGGCATCGTGGTCGACATCGGGCGCGCGCATGACGTGCTCAAATCGGTCTTGCAGCCGCTGACCTATCGCAATCTCGACGAGGTGCCGGAGTTCAAGGGCAAGAACACGACAACCGAGTTTGTGGCGAAATACGTGTTTGACCAGATTGCGGCCGCTGCCCGCGCGGGTGGACTTGGCCGCGCCGGCCGGGAGCTCAACGCGATCCGCGTGAAGATCGGGGAATCCCATGTGGCGCGCGCCTCGTACGAGGCGGCTCTGTGGTGAATCGCATCGCGTTTGCGGTGCCGGGCGATCTTTCGACGCCCACCGGCGGCTACGGCTATGACCGGCGTCTCATCGCGGAACTTCGGGCCATTGGCTGGCATGTCGATGTCCTGTTGCTTGGCGATGGATTTCCGCGACCCAGCGCCGAACAGCGCGCGATTGCGCTGTCGCGACTCGCGGCCCTACCTGAGGATATGCCGGTCGTGATCGACGGGCTGGCGCTCGGCGCCCTTCCAGAGGAAGCGGAGAAGATCGCGCGGCACGCACCGCTTGTTGCGCTCGTGCATCACCCCCTCGCGCTTGAAACAGGACTGTCGCGTGCCGACGTCGACAAGTTTTTCGAAAGCGAGCGTACAGCACTAGCAGCCGCGCATTCGGTCATCGTTACGAGTCCATACATCGGCGAACGGCTAAGTGAGGACTACGACGTTCCGCCGGAAAGCATCACCGTTGCGCCGCCCGGCACCGATCGGGGCACGCCCGCGAACGGCAGCACCGACGGCACAGTGCGCCTTTTGTCGGTTGGGGCAGTTGTGCCGCGCAAGGGCTTCGACATCCTGATCGCAGCGTTGGCGCCGATCGCGAAACTGCCGTGGCGGCTGACCATCGCCGGCGATCTTAAGCGCGACGAAGCGACGGCTGCGAAGCTTGCGACGGACATCGCTGTACACAAACTTGTTGGTCGTGTCGATCTGCTCGGAGCGCTCTCGCAGGGCGAGCTCGCAAAACTGTATTCCGCCTCCGACGTCTTCGTGCTTGCATCGCATTTCGAAGGCTATGGCATGGCCTATACCGAGGCGATGGCGCACGGCCTCCCGATCATCGGTACGACAGGCGGCGCAACTATGGACACTGTGCCTCCGAATGCCGGCGTGCTGGTCGACCCGGGCAACGTGAAGGCGCTCACTCGTGCGCTGCGGATATTGATCGAAAACGAAAACGAGCGGCGCTGGTTTGCGTCCGGCGCGCTGGCTGCATCGGCCGACCTTCCGACCTGGAGAGAGACTGCCATGATCGTGGCGGCGGCGCTCGAGGAGATCGCATGAGCGGCTTCTCGGCGGAATGGCTCGCCTTGCGGGAGCCATACGATCTCCGCGCCCGCAATAGGGCGGTGTTGGACGCGACTGTCGAACTGCTCGCCAGCCAGCCTTCCGTCGCGATCGTCGATCTCGCCTGCGGTACGGGGTCGACATTCCGCGCGCTCAGTCCACGCATCACGGCGCGCCAAGACTGGCGGCTCGTGGACAACGATCTCAGTCTGCTTGCGCGCGTTCCGCGATCCTCGCCAAGCATCACCGTCACCGCCATGCCCATCGATCTCAACCGTGACCTGGAAGCGGCATTCGATAGCCCGGCTGATCTGATTACGACCTCGGCGCTACTCGATCTTGTTTCTGACGACTGGCTGAATCGGTTTGTGGTCGAAGCCGCCGCGCGCCGGCTGCCCGTCTATGCGGCGCTGAGCTACGACGGCAGAGCAGAGCTTGCACCTTCCGATCCCTTTGATCAGCGCATTGTCGATGCGGTCAACCGCCATCAGCGCACCAGCAAGGGCTTCGGTCCTGCGTTGGGGCCAACAGCGGCGCAGACCGCGATCGCGGCGTTCGAACGCGTCGGCTATCAAGTGATGCACGGTGTGGCCGATTGGCAGTTCGGACCGCCGGACCGCGAAATCCAAACAGAAATTCTGTCAGGCTGGGCCGTCGCCGCGCGTCAAATCGGCGATCCGCCACGCCCTCAAATCCTGGACTGGTTCAAGCGGCGGCGCGAGC
>Ga0134122_10003478_pt1 | contig 11680 bp, 16 predicted proteins | sample KB302_FD_96461 | JGI IMG/M metagenome (GOLD analysis project Ga0134122, IMG submission 96461) | Terrestrial soil microbial communities without Nitrogen fertilizer from Kellogg Biological Station, Michigan, USA - KB3-0-2 | ecosystem: Environmental > Terrestrial > Soil > Unclassified ...
GGCATACGCCGCATCCAGGCCGTCTGAGAGCAGATGGTCCGCGCTATCGAGAGAGACAAAACTCTTGGGGTGCTTAGCGGTCGTGAAGATGGCCGTGGTATGCTCGATGCCAACAGTTTGATCTCGCGACGCGTGCATGACCAGCAGCGCCTTACGCAAGCTGGCGACGTGGTGCTCAATCGCTTGGCCCTTGGCATCCTCCACTAGCCTCCGACTAATGGGGAAGCTACGACCGGCGAGCGTGACGCTGGCGACGCCGTCACGTTCAATATCGTCGAGATGGGCCTGGACTTGGTGCAGCACGTGGGCGACATCGGATGGCGCACCGATGGTAACGACGGCCTTTGCCTCGGGAATGTGGTGCGCCGCGGCCAGCACGGCAGCGCCACCCAGTGAGTGGCCAATGAGAATTGCGGGGGCCCGATAGTGCGTGCGCAAATGGTTGGCGGCGAGGAACAGATCCTCGACATTCGAGGAAAAATTTGTGTTCTGGTACTCCCCCTCGGATCGCCGAACGTGATGACTGGCGTAATCCGCAGACAAGCGGCGAGCTGCACGGTGCGATCGCAAGAGGCGTAAGATCAGTCGCCAAGACGACCCGCTGCGGTGCGCGCTCCGAAATGCATTGTCGTTGATCAATGCCTGACACCGGTTTTGTATCCGAACCCTCGCGGATACCCCCCGACCATCTTTAGCGACAGACGAGAACCGGCACTGAACTCATCGTCAGCACCTTGGTGGCCTGACTCCCCAGCAGCAGCTTGGCCAGCCCGCGGCGGCCGTGCGACGCCATGACGATCAGGTCGCAGCCATGGCTCGTACATGTAGCAATGATGCCCTCGGCGGGGAACTGGTCTTTGATGTGAGCGGTGGCACAGGCCACGTCCTGTTTTTTTGCGATCTCCGATGTGGCAGCGAGAATGCGCGCCGCGTTGGCCGCGGCTCCCTTGTCGTATTCATCGAAAGGAAAGGCGATTGCAGCGTCACCGGCGAGAAAGGCAGTCCAGGGCTCAGTCACTGTGACGGCCGTCACTTTGGCGTTGAGCACCTTGGCCAAGCCTACCCCCTGAGCCGCTGCTCGCTCTGCCAAATCGGATCCGTCGGTTGCTATCAGGATGTGCTTGAACATAGTAATCGTGCTCCTAACCAGATGAGATGGTTCAGTCGATAGCCGACGCGATCCTATCCCGTGTTGATCCCGCATCAATGCGCGTCAGCAAGCTTCAAACCGAAATCCTGTCCCGGACGAGCACTTAACGAGACCCACTGCCAGGCTCTCAGGCGGGCCGTCTCAGTTAGCGATCCGTCGACACCGGGTTGCCGAGGCGGTTGCCGTTGTGCAGACCGCCGGCCCCCACGACGCCATTTACACGCACCCGACGATGGCTGAAGGCCTCAATGTGCTGTTCGCGACTACGCCGTCGGTGGTCTCGGGCTAGGCGCTCCGGGCCGCGCCGGCGCAGCCGCACTATCGCGCCTGTGTGAGCATTGATAGCAACGCTTCCGGTCAAAGTGACAGCGTGTTCGGGGCCGCTGCGAGCCATTGCCGACGGCCACTTGCGACCCACGTCGCAACAACTCGCCCCAGCTTTCAGGCAGCGGGCCTGAGCAAATCGAGGCAGAACTGCCTGTCGTCTATGGCAGCGGTCTTGCTGATGTTTTCAAACCAGGCTTCGAGGGCGGCTCGCTTCTCTGTCTCGTACGCCCAAAGGTCGTCGGTATCGTAGTGTATGTCAGTGACGCCCCGCGGTGCGTGACCGAGCACTAAGCCGACGACATGTCGATGACCCAGCCTTCGCATGCGTTCCGATGCTGTGCGGCGGAGATCGTGGATATTGATTCCGATCAGGCCCAGCGTGAGCGATTCCAAGCCACCTCCACTCCCGATATAGTCAGCGAACCCCCTTTGCTCGTCGTAGGGAAAAGAAACTCGCCATTGCCGCCGATAGCGTGCGTCTGGATCAATTCCATGGCGAGTGGCGTCAGCAGCACAAGGTGACGCCTGAGCTTGCGACTGCGGCCTTTTCATAGACGGGGTACGACCCAATAAGGCCGTCCATCAGCCAGGTGCAGCTCCTCATTTCGGATCGAAGCGATGGTGCCGATGCGCTGTGCGTGCTCATTTAGTACGACGTTACGTGAGGTTCCAACGGGAGTGGCTTTTTGATGCCACCGCATGGGTCGGCGGCAATGATGTCTTCTGCAAGCGCCCACCGCAGGATGTCGGCCTTTCGGATTTCCTGAATCTTCATGTGGCCAAGGGCTGGGTTGATGTGGCGTTTCAGCGTGCCGCAATCGTCGTTGAGAGAGTGTGGATTGTGATTGGAATCGAGCGCCCGATTTGCAAGCCATTCTTCGGCGACCACGGCAAAGGTGGGCGCTTCCCGCAGCGCGCGGCTCACGCCCGCCGGATCACGACCGTGGTCGACGTCGACCCGCACCTCACGAGCTTTCTTCCGAGCGTTCCCGAGGCTGAGCCCAGCGATGCCATCGCTGGAGTAGCGGCCGAGCTTGATCACTTTGCGCATGCCATCGCTGGCCGTGTAGTGCACCCGCCAAGTCTTGGCGCCTTTCGCCGTAACGCGGAGCTCCAGACTGGACTGTCGCAAGTCGCGCCACTCCTCACGTGCCATATTCGCGCGAACGCCGCGCACCCACAGGTCGGTCATTTCGATTTGGCGTTTGTGCATTGTGTCCGACCCGGACACATGGGTGACAAAACGTACCTAAGACATAGGTGACAACCTAGGGGCAAAGGGCCTGCCCGCGGTCCAGTCGTCAAAGATCGAATTGGTCATCGATCTCAGGACCGCCAAGGCGCTTGGCCTCTTATTAGTCCATTAGCCTCGACGCATCTAATACAGTGTCGCCTCTCCCGTCTGGCAAGCTGCCGGAAAGAGAGTTCATGAGCTCCTTTTCCTCGTCGGGCAAGGTGAGCTGAAATACGGCGCCGCGAGGTGCATTCACATCCGCCCACAGTCGGCCCCCGTGGGCATTAACGATCGTGCGGCAAATGGACAGTCCCATCCCCACCCCCGTCGACTTCGTGGTATAGAACGCCTCGAACACACGCTCCAGGTTTTCTGGAACTATGCCGGGCCCTGAATCACGCACCGCAACGAGTACGCCGCCAGTCTGGCGTTGCTCGGTGCTGATCAACAGCTCTCGTTCCCCCTCCGCAACCGCGCTCATTGCCTCGACCGCGTTCAGAATTAGGTTAAGAACGACTTGCTGCAGTTGAACACGATCCCCCTGAACCGGAAACATGCCCTCCGCGAGGCGGGTTCGTACCGAGACCTCAGTCTTGGCGATGGCGCTTTGCGCCAATTCGATCACCTCGTTGATCGCCTTATTAAGATCAAAACGATCCTTTCGCGGAGGCGCCTTCTTGATGTGATCGCGGATCCGGTCGATGATATCTCCGGCTCGATCGGCATCGTCTACGACACAGGCCAGCGCTTCCCTGACTTCCCCTAGATCTGGTGGGGCCTTGGCTAAGAAGCGTATGGCCGCACGGGCGTTGTTGCGCGCGGTGGCAATCGGTTGCGTGATTTCGTGAACCAGCGAGGCGGCCAGTTCTCCCATTATGCTCAGACGGTTCATGTGGGCGAGATCTGCCTCCAACTCGCGCAGCCTCTCATGCTCCTGCTGCGCCCGCTTGCGTTCCGTCACATCCACCGCAGTGCCAACAAACGCAATCGGGCTTCCATCGTCATCGAAAACCGGATGACCTATGGAGTTGATATATTTGAGTGTTCCGTCCGGAAGGACAATCCTATACTCATCGAAGTCATCAAGTTTCCCGCGGAGTGACCTTTCAAACCTCTCATCCACCATTTCACGATCGTCGGGGTGGACCCGTTGCCGCAATCGCTTGCGAGTCGGCAAACTCTCCCGATCCAATCCAAAAATGCGGAACATTTCCTCCGAACAGTAAAGCACCTTCTGGTTGCGGGCATCCCAAGCCCAGCTGCCGGTATGGGTCAACCTCTGCGCCTCTGCCAAGTACGCTTGGCGTCGCTCCAACTCCTGTGTCAGCAGTTCCTGCTCGGTAATATCCATTGCCGTGCCGAGAAACCCCTTGAGGACATTGGCTTGAATATTGGGAATACCGACGCAGCGAATGTATCGTACTTCCCCATTGGGTCGAATAATTCGCTTTTTCACGTCGCAACCACAGCGTTCCGCATGCATCCTTTTTATTGTCTCAGACATGAAGTCTCGATCTTGCGGGTGAACTATGGCTAGATACTTCTCAAGTGTCGGGGCTCCCTTCTGCGGATCCATGCCATAAATCTGAAATAGCTCGTGAGACCAGTGGTTAAAAAAACCTGAAGGGTTGAATGCCCAACTGCCCATGTGAGCGAGGCGCTGCGCTTCGCTAAGATAAAACTCGCTTCGCTGCAAGGCGTCCTCGGTGCGCTTGCGCTCCGTCAAATCGAGCACGAAAGCGACACCCTCGTTGCCCCCCTCTTCGAACAGCGCGCCTCCAATCAGCACGGGGACACGGCTACCGTCTTTCCGGAAAAACTCCTTCTCATATGGTTGAGCAATCGTATTTGAGCTCAGTTCGGCCAGGGCGCGCCTGTCGTGCTCGTGCCATTCCGGTGGGGTCAGGTCCGTCCAGCGTACGCGACCTGAAACCAGATCATCCCGGTCATATCCTACGACATTAAGAAACGCGTCATTGGCATCAAGAATCCGACCTTCCAAGCCAGAAATAAAGATCCCGATGATATTGGCCTCGACCAATCGCCGAATCTTCGCTTCGCGTTCTGCGAGATCGCGGTTGACGTGCGCAAGCGCTAGCGTGCGTTGCTTCTCGGCTTCGAAGAGGCGTGCGTTTTCGATCGCGATCACCGCTTGGTCGGCGAAGGTCTCGAGAAGTGCGATCTGTTTGTCGTGGAACGGTCGGACCTCCATTCGCCGTACCAGAATTATCCCAATGGGTGTACCCTCGCGCAACAAGGGGGTCGCGAGCGTGGTGCGCCAACCCTCGTCTTTCACGATCCTGCTGCCCAGCGGGTACTCGCTGCTTTCTGCCGCGATATCATGGACATGAATCGTGCGACGGTCGCACGCGGCTCGTCCAGTCACCGTTTCTCGGTCTGCGGGAAGGCCCTCCCTGCCATCCTTAGTCGCCAAACTTTCCCCGTATGCAGCTACCAGCCGAAGACGGTTGTCCTCCAGGCGCCAGATCCTCGCATTGTTCGCATCGCACAGGCGCGCGGCATTTTCGGCTACCGCGTCCAGCACCGACTGACTCTCGCTCGGCGAGTTGGATATGATGCGCAGGATCTCAGAGGTAGCCTTGAGCTGCTCTTCGAGATCAGCACGGGTCTGGCGAGCTCGCCCAACGCACGCCTTCGCTCCGGCCAAGTGACACTTGAGACCTCGCGTTCGGCTCTTCGCCCATTTGCGAGACAATATCACCTCCATCGCCGGACCAACCCCAATGCTGGTCGTCGCAGCCAGGGACGGGGGCCCGCGGGGAGATTAGCACGCTGCCCAGAGGCTAGCAGCTCTGCGTGAACGCGGATCATTCCGGGCGAAAATGCTTTAGCCGGAACGCAAGCGCAATCAGCGTGCAGCCATGCAGTATCGCAAACGAAACAATGGCCGCGCCCTGCTTTATCGCTCAGTGCAAGCGAAGAAGGCGCAGACCAAGACCTTCACTGATCGTGTCAGTCTTCTCACTTGCGCTGACCCCTGGTATCGGGACAAACCCTTAGCGATATACGGGGCCCGCCCCTAGACGCGCGCACCACTACGCGGCCCCAGGCTTCGTTCTTGGTCTCACACCTGCCGAAGGCTCGACAGATTCCGGTTGGGCACCGAAAATCGGCCTCGTTTGAACCAGCTCGCAGAACTTCGAAGCACCTCTTACAAGGCACGGCGGATGATGCCGCCGAGGCCCCGCCGTTCCTCGCCGCGTTCGAGTCGAATGCGTTGACGGGCCAGTCGGTCGTGGTCAGCCATGGCTGGTTCATGCAGTGAGCTTAGGACCGCATCTGATAGGATACTCGTAAGCCGTGCCAAGCCAGATTGACCTCACCTCGCAACACCTTCGAGAATAGTGCTTCGCCATCCCTGCGCGTGAATGCCATCAACGCCCTGCGCCTGGTCGAAGTCTGGTCAGCACCACACCTGTGGGAAAAGGGTCTCGTCCACAAGGTGAAGCCGGCCAACATCCTGGTAAATGTGGCAACTGCCGAGCTAAGGCTCACCGGTTCGGCATCGCATCGCGCCTCTTCGCCTAATGGCAGCCGAGGGAGCCCCACGGCGTGAAAGCTGTTTGGAGCGACGGTTTCTAAACCAAGGTTCAGGCGGCGCAACCACATCCGTATCCCGCACTACTCACGCGCAATAGATCGTCGCAAGGAAAATCATTGAAGATGCAACCGTCGATGCAGGATCGGCCCTGCCAAATTCGTCTTTCGCACGTACAGACGAAAGGTGCTCATGGTGGATATGTCGCGCAGAATGGTGATCAAAACTATAGGTGCGGCCCGCAATGCCATGCTGCCCGTTGCCACTGTGCCTAGCCAATCCTTTGGAGAAGTGTTGGCCGAGCACGCGCCTTCTCCGCCGACCGGCCGGCGCGAAACAAGCGAACGCGTCTCGCTCGCAGCAAGTGTGACTGGCATGCGACAAGCCCATCCAAGTTTGACTTCAGCCCATTGGGTGGACGGACCCGTTGCTAAGCCGACACTGAGAACCAGTTTGCATGAGGGGCACATGCGCACGCAAATTCCGTTAATTGGAGCGATCCTGTGCTTGTCGACCCAAGCGACCGTGGCGTTCCAGAGGTATCGCTTCAATAACGGTCTCCTCCTCGGCGCAACCTTGGCGGCAGTGTCCTGCTACGACGATAGAGCGCGGCGCATGGGGCTGCGCCCCTCGCAGATGCAGCTCACGCTTATCGCCACCGCCGCCGCTGCCTTGACCATGATCGTGCAGCAGCATGTGTTACGTGCCTTCGTTCACTTATGAAGAACAAGTAGCAGCAGACGCCTCGCCGCGGTGTCGGGAAGTCAGCTGAAGAAGGAGATCGAAAATGTTGCTGGAGATTGACGTTTGCCAAGTCCTTGCCCTGGTGCACAGCGGCTTGGCGATGGGCCCGGTCCAACTGCAGAGCTTTGTGTCATGACCACATTCTCGATCACCAGCCTGAAATTCACCCTCGTTTTGGCGGGCGGGGGGAGCGATGCCTCGCTTAGCCGCCTCAGCGAGTCCAGGGAGTCCCATATCCTAGCCGCCACATATTCCATAGGTGCTTCACCTTTTCGATCTCCCGCGAACATCCGAACTCCTCGATCAAGCCTACCGCAGCACCCTGCGCTCGATCGATGCCGGCCCCATAAATCGGCCCATCAAACGCACCTCACCTACCGCACCAAGGTGCTCAGCGACGTTGATGCCGGGCGCTGCCGCGCCCCTAGCCGCCTATCGATCCGTGCAACCCCTTATCGCAAGTCGGCGTGCATTTCGGCATTCCGGCTGACCGGCGCGGATCGAGGCAGAGCACCGGCTGCAAGCTCGAAAGCAGTGAGGGGCACAGAGAGATAAGGAACCCAACATGTCCTTGCGTATTCCACTTGAGTTGCAGACACACGGCGTGGAGAAGTACCAAAAATACTGCGGCGACGGCTCCTGTAACCCAACCACGGTTGCTTCAATTCAACTTGATCGTGCGCGATTGAGCCGTGTTCTCGGTTATATCGAAGAACATCTCGCCACCGACATCACCGTCACCGACCTCGCCAATGTCGCATGCCTCAGCATCTTTCATTTCACCCGCGCATTTGCCGGCGCTATGGGCGTGCCTCCACATCGCTACGTCAGGCGACGGCGGCTGGAGAACGCGAAGGCGATGATCGCGACGGGACGCGCGTCGCTCCAAGAAATCGCTCTTGACTGCCAATTTTCCTCGCAATCGAGCTTCACGCGCGCATTCCGGCGGGGCACCGGCATGACGCCCGCCGGGTACCGACGAGCATTCCGATAAGCGTTCATCGCCCAGACACCAACTGCGATCATCACCCAGAGGACCGTTGCGGTTTTCAGCGTGCCGAACCGGGTCAAGCGCAATCGGCAAGTCCGGCGGTAAAGAACGATCCAAAAATAGCCATGCGCGGAGGCGACACGCGCACCGACTTCCGACACTAAGTCAGAGACCCACACGATGAAAACCGCAGATTCCAAAAAAAGATGGCCATGCGTTGACAGCGATCCGCATGCGGGAGCCATGAACCGCTTTATCTTGGGCCTAGTGGTCGGAGTGCTGTGTTGCGGCTTCGGCGCGTCTGGGAGTACGCAGGACACGGCAAGCTTTAACCTTCTCAAGCTCGCTGGCAACAATGTTCACTGGCAAGCGCCGGCCAACGGCAGGGCGCCCGTCGTCACCTACATGCTGGTGCGCAACGATGTAGAGTTCGTTGGCACCCGCAACTGCCACAAGATGACCTCCCTTGATCACCTCATAGCGGCATCGGAGCTCGCTCCTGCCGCGGTGCACGAAGAAATTGCCGCGGCGTTTCACATGTGGGAGTCCACAGCCAATATCAGCTTTCGCGAGGCATCCGAAGGCGAGCGTGCCAACATCCTCATCGGCGGCCAGGCGGAGCCGCAAGGGTGGGCTTTCGCTGACATTTCGTATGACACCACCTCACCGGAGCGCGTCAAACCTATTTCTCTATCGCTGATTTGTTTCAATCCGGCAAAGCGCTGGAAGATCGGCTTTGACGGCGATCTCACGGTCTATGATTTGCGCTACACGCTGGCCCACGAAATCGGCCACGCGATCGGCCTCGATCATCCGGTCGGCGCCGGTCAGATCATGGGATATCGCTACGAAGAGCGCTTTCGCTCGCTGCAGTCTGGCGACGCCCACGGCGCCGCCCTGCTCTACGGCGCACGCTTTCCGACTGCGGTCGAGGTCACTTCCGGAAAGGCGGGGCCTCAGCAAGTCGACCCAGCAGCACCTCGCCGGTTCACAGACTTGGCGAAACGGCACTTGCAGTTTGGCTACGAGTAACGTCAGGTTACGCCATTACTAAACGTCTGTCGCACGACTTGCGAAATCACCTATAGGCTGAACCGTATGCAGACGACGCGGGTTCTGCTACAGCGCTCTTGGTGAAGTGATGGTACTACAATGACAATTGGAGCCAGACCAGCGGCGTATCAGCGGCTTGGCGGACGGCTGGCGGCAGCGCCCACTTCCATACCGCTCTACGGAATTGGTCCCCTTGTCGCGTAGTGTTCTCGCTACCGAGACTTTGTCATTCGGAATCAAACCTCGCCCCTTGCAAAAAGGAGCATCACACAATGCTTCCGTGGATTGCGCTCGTGTCAGCCGACTTTGAGCCGGACCGATCTGAACGTTTGAGTTTAGGGGCATAACCATGCGCTATGTTACTTTAGGAGCGCAACAACGTTGCCAGGCCCCTTATTCACTCCGATCGAGGCACTCTGCATCGGGACCGTCACGCCTGCCGCTTCGTCGCAAATTCTTTTGATTGTGATGGCACATCGTCCACAACGTTGTTGGCAACCTAAGCACGCGTAAACTTCACTTATCGTTGGCGGACGCGGCTGCAACGACCGCGCGACCTGCGCGACTTGTTTATCGGTCAAAGCGTTGCACGAGCACACAATCATGGCCACACGAGCCTTCCGCAATTATCACCAGGAACGATACGAATTGGCGCAACCTCCGCACACCAAGTCAGTGCTGGGAAGACGCATGGTTCTGTCGACACATTTGCATGCCGCTGGGAAAGGGCTCGCAGGCAAAGCGGTCGAGTGTGTCGCCTGCCAACTTGAGCGGTAATCCTGCTACCGCCCCGGCAAAGGTTTTGGTGTGCTGATCGCGAACGCTGCCATCCAAAGCGCGACGATGCACTATCACTCGTTACGATCCGCCATTGACCGGTCGCCGACACAAATTCATACCGAGTTAGAAGCCCTGGTGCGAATGCGAGCGATCCGCCAACACTTGTGCGACAAGACCTTCGCCACCTCGCGGTCGAATATCTGCCGATACGATCGGGAGACGTGCAAGCGAAACGGGTCGTAGTAGGTGGGCACCACCTTCCGTTCCACAGCGAGGCGCGAAGCACCTATGAAGTTAGGCACCACACGATCCGCGCTATCTTTGATAGTCCAGATGTGAGACACGGGGGATTCTCCAATAACGCTAAGCAAGTTAGCTGCTCGATTGCAAGAATCATGATGCGCGGCGTGCTGCCAGGCAATTGGCTCAACGATGGTGTAGGCTACACCTTTGTAGAATCGCGTAGACAGCAACGAAACAAATGGCACGACTGCAAGTTGAACCGCACCAGCTCCTGCCGTTGCGGATCAACAGGCTGGGACTATTCGACATCCGCGAGATAGCGCCCTTGTCGACCAAGCTCATCGCCTCGCTGTCGGCGAGGCTTCAGCGGATTGGCCATAACATCCATTAGGTTCTCGCCGATTGCGGTATGGCCCACCGTAATGCAGCAGGAGGCTTGCGCCATTACGTGATTGTATTGCTGCAGGCGCAATGACCACCAATGGAGTATTGCTGCTAACCGGCCTGACGGAGGCTGTTTCCCGCTGAGGAGACCGCGTTCAATTGCAACAAGTGGACCCAAACTTGAGCCTAAACGCGGTGGGAGCAATCAGCTCGGCTGAGGGGCAGAAGAGTTGCTGATCGGCCACGAGCAAAATCAGACGGGTGGCATTGTCGTGGCCGTGTGCGCGGGTCGGCCCCGGGCATTGATCCGGATCTCGAGCGCGTTTTCGCGGCTTTCTAGACGACGAAGTCTAGCGGGGTCGAGTGGGCCTTGTGATCTGCCGGTCGACCATTCTGGCTGTGGGCAGATGCGAATGAACCTCGAGGTGCTTTACTGCCATTCAGCTTCCCCAGCGGGAAAACGAACTCATGAATTCTCCTCAGTCGACTCGCCAGGCCGAAGGACCTCACGAAGACACCGTATTAGATGCGTCTCATCAATTGGCTTGCGAAGGTAGCAAATGATGCCATCCTTGACGGCTTGGGCGCGGTCAGCATCATCGGGGTAGGCGGTAACGAGTATCGTTGGAATCGTGTACCCTGCATTGACGAGGTGTCTGTAGAGTTCGACTCCGGTCATCGCAGGCATATGGACGTCAGCGATCAAGCAGGCAGTTTCGTCCACACGAGGGGATGCGAGGAAATCGGGTGCCGACGCGAAAGCCTCAACGGTGTAGCCCAGCGACCTCATGAGCCTTTGCATGGACTCGCGAAAGAACTGATCATCCTCAACGACCGAGACCAATGACGGTTTCGACATATGGCCTCCGACACTCCGCCCGAATTCGCCCTACGTGCATCCAACTAGGCCATGGCGCGCGCATGCGAATTCCTTAACCTGCGCCTAGAGTTCTGCCGGGGCAATGCCAGGCACCGTAAACTTTGGTTTATTCGCGGACGCGAAATCCACCACCTGAGTGCCAAGGTGCTGCCAAACCAATGACAGTCGGCATAAACCTTGATCTATACTGCGCGTGTCCTCTGGCGGCGAATGAGCCTGTTCAGATCTAGGGATTGGGACTACGCTCTGAGCAATACGGCCGTACGACTACAGCAAACTTACGAATCGAGACAATTTGGTGATCCCTGCGTGAGTACCGGCAATGCCAGACGCAA
>Ga0134122_10003479_pt1 | contig 11678 bp, 12 predicted proteins | sample KB302_FD_96461 | JGI IMG/M metagenome (GOLD analysis project Ga0134122, IMG submission 96461) | Terrestrial soil microbial communities without Nitrogen fertilizer from Kellogg Biological Station, Michigan, USA - KB3-0-2 | ecosystem: Environmental > Terrestrial > Soil > Unclassified ...
CGCCGAACAGGACCGCCGCTACAAACAACTCATCCCCTACGTTCTTATTCTCTGCGAGGGTAAAATCTTGCGCTATCGGCGCGGAAAAGGCGGCCAGGAAACCCGGTTGCACGGATTGTATTCTGTTGGAATCGGGGGACACATCGCTGAAGAGGACCACGGGCTTTTCTCGGCACGTCAAGGCTACCACGATGGAATGCAGCGCGAGTTGATGGAGGAAGTGGCGATTGAAAACACAAAGGACGCCGCCGTTGCGGTGATCAACGATGACAGCACGGACGTTGGCTACGTGCATTTTGGAGTCGTGCATGTGGTGCATGTGCCTGATGAAGCCGTCGCGGGCCGACGCAGTGGAATTGTCGGGCCGGAGTTCGTTCCAATTGATGAAGCGCTGAAAGACGTGACGGGCTACGAATCATGGTCGCGCTTCTGCCTCGACCATCTGGGCGTGCTGCTGCCAAAAGCCGCCGCGCTTGGTGTCACGATTGCTGAACAGGCAAGGACGATAGCAAACCGACCTCCTCAACCCGACGGCGCGCTGCTGGCATCATCCGCAAAATGAAAACCTTCGAAGAATATCAGGCACTGGCCACCAAAGTGCCCGCATCTTTGCGGAATAACCGTGACCGCGTTGACCTACCACTTGTGGGATTGCAGGGGGAAGCAGGTAAACTCGGTTCGTTGTTTGCCAAGGCATTTGCTTCCGGCAAATTCACGCCGACGCAGGAGCAAACGACAGAAATCAAGGATAGACTTGGAGACGTTCTTTGGTGTGTAGCAATCTTATGCGCCGAAGCGGGGATTTCGATGCAGGACTTGGCCGAGCATAGCGCCGGTCAACTCCAGGAGAGGATGAAGGAATTTGATCCAGAATGGCGATGAGAAAGGCTTTAGCGACTATGATAAACAATTGTCCGGCTTCAGCAACCGGCGCGGAATGCGAATTCTGTTTGGAGTTCTCGGAGGCCTGTTCTTCGCGCTTTGGGCTCACGTACGGCGATGTGACCGAGTCAAGAATCATAGCAGAGCAAGATGGCATTGTCGTATTGCCCACACTTGGTCAGCTCTTTGTCGGAAGCTTGCTGATAATGCCACGCGACCATTTCGAAACTGTGGCTGAAATACCCGAACGACTTCTCGACGGTTGTTTTCGCCTCGTCGCGGAGTTTTCAGAGCGCCTTCGCGCCTTTGGAACGTCAGTCGTGTTCGAACACGGCGCGAGATCCGAGACTGAACGTAGTTGCGGGATTTACCACGCTCATTTGCATCTTGTGCCAGTTCCCGCGGAGATTTCAGTAGAGGATGCTTTGCCTAATGCCGGAACAGAGGCATCTACGCTTGAGGACGCGTATGACGTGCTTCGGGATGAAGACGCGTATCTGTTGTTTCGCGATACGCGCAAAAGAACCAAATATGTAATAGGCGCCGAAGCGCACTCAGAAATCTTCAGGTCCCAATACTTTCGGAAAATGCTCGCTGCTCATTTTCGTTTGCCTTCTCCCTGGGACTGGCGCGCTTATCAGGGCATTGAGTCTCGCGTTTTGAATACGCTCGGCGCATTGCAATCTCATGTGGCTGTCCGCTAATCGAATCTCCCAGCTCGTTAAGGCCAAAACCATCGCGATAGAGCCGTTTGACGAACGCTTGCTCAAACCAGCAAGTTACGTTCTTCGCCTCGGCAGCGAATGTCTTGTTTGGAGAGAATTTGGGGCGAGCGTCCGGTTGGCAGATTACACAGCGAACGCCAGTGATTTTGAACGTGTGCGGACTGAAGACTTGCGCTTGGAACCTGGAAAATTTGTGCTCGCGTCCTCGTTTGAGGTTCTGCGGCTCCCGCTGGAACTTGTCGGTGTGCTATCTACTCTTTCACATGTGGCAAGATTTGGGCTAAATGTTCTTCAAGGCTCGTGTCTGGTCAGTCCGGGGTTTGGCCGCACCGTTCCAACAGCCCTGACTTTTGAGATCGTTAATTCTAATCCCAATCCGATTCAACTCCGACCTGGCCTGCCAATCTGCCATCTCGGATTCCAAGAGGTTCGCGACCCGGGAACGCCCAACGCGGCGTTGAGTACGAGCGCGTACGAACGGCACAAGCCTCCATCCGCACCGATGTATTCAGAAGAGTTTTCCAAGTTCCTGCAATCTCCCTAACTTGAATTTGAAATCGATGGCCTCAATTCCCACAGCCACACATCTCCAACTCCACGGGAATGAATTGGAGGTTGAGTTTGTCGACAGAAAGGCGCAATTGGCTATTCGTCCGTCGGCTCAAAGGATCTTGGATAAAATCGAAAGAGACATACGGAAGCCTTCAGATTGCATACTCAATTATCGAGATTTGGTTTGGCCTCAAATCAATCGCGGTAATTTCAAAAAAATCAAACCACGTCTCCGTATCGTCCCCTTGGAAAGACTAGGAGCGGCTCCGGGCAAAAGCGGAAGCAGAGTGATGGTCGCGTATTTCACAGAATCCCGCAAACCTGAAAACAAGGACTATTGGTCGACGCCGATGGTCCTCAAAATCGAGGAGGCAATAGGCCCCACGAAAAATAAGCTCCGTGACGAAAACAACAATGCGGCGGTTGTGCGAAGATTCGCCGCCAACACCGATCGTTTCGCATTACCTTTCGAGTTTTGGGACCAAGGTGGACACAATGTCCTCTGGTCCAAATTCACGCATAATGCGAGGTTTTGGAATGAGAACAGCGGCGAGTATTGGCTTGGCCTCGATGATCTTCGCGGCCTTTTGAAAGACCAGTGTAAAATCCAAGGCGCCAAAGCGGGCGAGGTAATTCGCGATGCGGTTGGACTACTCCGTTCACTGCACGGAAAGGGGCTGCCGCCTAAATATCGCGACGAGAATATTGTGAGACACTACTGTTGGTACTTGCGCGACATCCTTGATAAACGTCTGCAATGGCCAAGCAGTTCCTCGGATTGGGCGGCGCCGTGGAAAAGCGTGTGGGCAAATCATACTCAAGAGAATATCAGCTTTTGGGGACGGCGTTGGAAAAATCCATTCTGGGTTCTTGATCAGTTGCGAAGATTGCGGAGACCGCAGCGATTGCTGTGCGGGGTAGTTCACGGCGACTTTCATCCAAGGAACATCGTTCTAGCTGGTACGGCTCAGCCTCATATCATCGACTTTGGCTGGTCTGGTGATGACAGGCACATTGGCCAAGATTTTGTTCTGCTGGAATGTAATCTCCGGTTCCTAGTTCAACAGCCTGCTTTACCATTCGCTGACCTGCAAGGCTTGTCTTCTTGGATTGAATTCGGAAGCAGAGGTCCTTCTCCGTTAACGACGGATTATGTGCGAAATCGGGTAAGATTGATTGCTGAGCTTCGCAATGCCGCGTGTACACATTTCCCACTCGACACCAACTGGGATATTGAATACATAATCCCCCTCTTTTTGACATCGCTCGGGCTTCTCAAGCATATGACCGATTGTGAGAACCAATTGGCGGGGCATCTGACTATTTTGTCTTTGGCGAATTACATTTCATCCAATGTTTTGCCTCGGATTCGGTGACTGGCGGCCTGATGGGTCATGAGTGAACTCTTAAAAGATGTGGGCGAGTTTCGGCTTTTGAGCGAGGTCGTCTTTCCGTCAATACACCAACACGCTTGCAATGCTGACCTTGGGAACGACTGTGCGTTCATTCAGATTCCCACGACGGACCAAACGCTGGTAGTCACGACCGACGCTGGCCCGCGACCACTGGTCTGGTCGCTCGGTTTTGAATGTTACCGCACATGGGGATGGTACACGGTAGTGTGCAATGCCAGTGATCTCGCGGCGGCGGCAGCAGAGCCGCTTGCGTTTTGTAGCTCCGTCGAGGGTTCGGATTCAATGCCGGTTGCTGACATGAAGGAATTCTTCGCGGGACTGGCAGAAGCTTGTACCGAATGCGGCTTAACGGTCGCAGGTGGCAATCTTCGGAGCGCCCCACGCTTTGCGGCTCACGGAACAGCGCTCGGATTAGTTCGAAACAAATCGTTTTTGGGTAGGACAGGAGCCAAGCCGGGCGACTTCTTGATCGTCGTGGGAAAGTGCGGGGAATTTATATCAACGTACCTCAAGGCGCGGCGAGAAGGGCTTCAGGCTATGAATGCCATCGAGATGTCTATCATAACGCGCCCGAAACCCCAAAGTCGCCCAATGATGAGCCTAAGGAACGCCGGTTTGATTGAAGCTGCATCCGATAATTCGGACGGCCTGTTGGGCGCGATTTGGAATATTTGCGAAAGGTCGCATTGCGCAGCAGAAATTGAAATGGCAGAAGCGAGTTTGCCACCGCTTATCGCACGTACTGCAAAGATCGAAGGGGTGAACCCATGGAACATCATGTTCTTTTGGGGTGACTATAATGTGATAGTCGCCGTTCGACCTGACCGGATGGATGAATTCGACCGCACAGCCCGAGACTCACAAATTACGCATCGTATCGTTGGAAAAATGTCGGTCGGACCACCGGCGTTGAACGGCATCACGGAATCGGGAAGACGAAAGCTAAAGTTGCTTAGAAATGAAAATTTTGTCAGTCAAGGATTCAATAATGGCGACGTCGACCACGTCAGTTACATGCTCCACGAGCAACTATTCGCAGATGCTTGAGCGCAAACTTTCAAAACCAGTGTGCTTGTCGCGCCAATGCGCCTGACGCTGGAGCGGATTGATTGTAAGTGGCGCTGTCAGTTCAGATACATGAAGGATTGGGGAGGGCGGATTGAAGGTCGAAGGTCTTCGAGAGTTTTTGGGGTTGCGTACCGCTTAACCTTCTTAATCTTGATGGCGTACGCGGTTTCCTTGTCGGCAAAATAACAATCAAAATAATCCTTGGCTATCCCTGAGTACTTCTTCGTCTGTTGCCAGAGTTTTTTGGCTTCTAACGCCAGGATGCCAGCAACCTCGAATTCACCAACAACCCTTTGAACTGGTGACGACGCATAGACTACCACCCTCGATACATTCTTGGACTTGAAGACCACGCGGCGAAATTCGTACCGCTTCAGTCCGGAGAAGATTTTCTCCACAAATTCAGGCTTAATCGACAATAAGACGCTTGTTCGCATTTGAGATGGTAATGAGCTTTTGAAATGACTCGGCAGGAATTTCGTCAAATCCTCGCGGCGCGTCGACAATTATCTTCTCTTCCTTCAGCGTCGCCAAGTTGGGACGTTTAGGAAACGAATGAATAAACAGGAAATTCACGATAAATGGCTTCAGTTTTGGGTAGTAGTTCCAATGCTGTTTTAGCTCGTCGTCACTGAACACGCTGCGTTTCCGGCACAGCCTGATGAAATCTTCGAGCGACGGCACCGGATGAATGACACTTTCAACAACCCCTAGCGTTGTGGCGACAGACGTGTAGTGTCCGGCACCGCCGGACGCAGTTCGATAAAACACGATGATGTCACCGGACACCATGTCCTTCCGATGAGACCTGGAAATATAAACCTTTCGTAGCGCGTTCCGATTTGGTCGGTTCTCTAAGTAGTTTGTTGCTGACTCAGTCCGAAGAATTGAATCTGGCAGCAACTCTGTATGGTATTGCGGATAGATCGCAACGATGAACTTGCGCTGCTTGGCGGAAACATAAGGATAAGTCAGCGCTGGATTCGCCGGGTCAGCCTTAGGAGCGAAGTCTCTCACATAGACGAGTTCGTCCCCGGACTTGCTTCGCTTCACACCATGTTTGCGAAAGCCCCAATCGCTCAGCAATGTTATTAGCCGCCGCTGATCCGTGTCTTTGTCGAAGATCGTAACGTAAATTTCATCCACATTCTGCCTAACGGCGTTATCAAAGATGATCTTCAGGAACCGCTCGCCGAGTTTGTAGCCGTTCATTGACACCTTGAATGTGCCAACTTTCAATCGGTGGCGTGGTCGGAACGGCGGTTCAATGTCGCTGTAAGGTTCTCGCTCGTCTTCAAGTTTTACGTACAGGAATGCAATCAACTCATCCCGCTCTGATTTACAAATGTAGGCCACTTCGTCGGCCTTCCGGTTGAACCATTCAGCAAACTCGACATAGTCACGCTTGAACGAATCAAAAAACGGATCTGCCAAGTTGATGTTGCCAAAATGTTCACGCTTTACAGCAAGAACCTTGTAAGAGGCGAGGTCGGGGTGTTCAGCGGTGACTTTTTCCAGGAATTCGTCAATTGTCAGCACCCGGTCCGTAATTCCCAGAATGCCGGCTTTCCTGCGGACGCCTCCGTCCTCGGAGATCATCAGATCCACCCGACTTGCATAGACCTCCTTTAACAGAGTGGAGTCATTTTTGTCGTTTTCACTCTGGTCGTTTAGCCGCAAGTTTTGGATCGCTGGCGTCTCAGGAGCTTCCGTCTTCAGCTCCGTGTAATTCTTAATCTTGGCCTTGAATGTTTCGACAACCCGCTTGTCCCGATGCTTCTCGATTTCATTGATGGTAACTGGGTGGATGCACTTGCTGTAACCAAGCTTGTCCAGCCAATTAAAAAGAACGCCAATCTCCTTCATCACCACGAAACTTGCCTCTCGATGGATGATAATGTTTGTATCCAGAAGAACTCTCATGGCTTTGCTGTCCATGTTGTGAAATGAACCGCTGCGCTCTAACTAGGTCAGTCGCGCGGAGGATCTGGCGCCCGCCCGGGATTCGAGTGGCACAATAAGAAAAAGCTTGGTTTGAAGCAAGCACGGCATGGAGGGCCGCTAGTTTGAATTCAGTTCTGCTTCCCGAGTTGCGCTTCGTAATGGAAGAGGCGTTCGCGGCATTTTTATCGTTTGGCAAATGCTTCCACTTCCGGCAACTGCCGCACATCAGCCACAAATTTTCCAAGCAATGGGGAAACGTTGTCCTTCCGCCAGATGAGAGCGAGAGGCAACGGCAACTTCAAATCCATGACCGGAAGCACGACCACGCTTTCGGGACAGCGCCAGCGGGTGGCGCTACTCACAAACGCCACTCCCAGCCGGCACGACACGAGACTGAGAATGGTCGCTTCGTTCACCGCTTCCTGGACGATGTGCGGCGATTTGAGGCCGCCGCGAAAGCATTCGTGCATTAACCGGTCGTAGTAGGCCGGGCTTTCCCGCCGCGGAAACCACACGAACGGAGCGTCGCTCAAATCGCGCAGCCGAAGCTTTTTCAATTTTATCAGCGGATGCCCCTTCGGCGCGGCGAGCATCAAGTTGAGCGAGGCGACGGGGAGTTGCGCCAGCTCGCGACCGATATGGGCAATCGTAAACACAAAGCCGGCTTCCAGACGGCCGGAATGAACGGCTTCAATCTGTTCCGCGGAGCTTGATGGCTTGAGCTGCAATTCCGCGTCAGGTTGTCGCTCTCGAAATTCCCGGAAGGAATCTGGAACTACGCCGTGCCAGGACACGCTTTCTACGAATCCCACGCGCAAAGTTCCGGACTGACCCGAAGCCACCCGTTTGGCGCGCGCTGCCGCCTCATTCACCTCGTGAAGGATTCGTCGCGCATCCACCAGGAAAGTTTTTCCGGCCGCGCTTAGCTTCACGCCGCGGGGCAGGCGGTCAAACAACTTGAAACCGATCTCCTCTTCCAGGTCCTGAATCTGTCGGGAAAGCGCGGGCTGCGCGATGCGCAGACGCTCGGCGGCGCGTCCGTAATGCTGCTCCTCTGCCACGTGCACAAAATATCGCAAGTGCCGCAGTTCCATTTCGATACCCTATGGGTATCGGTTCGATAGTAAAGATGTTTTAGACGCATCGGGAATTCTCCGGGAAAGTGGCGCCGTGAGAGAGCAGAAAAACCAACAAGAAAGGACACGAATATGAAGCCAGCAACAACATCGCTCAACCTGCCGAAACCCATCACCGCCTACTTCACCGCAGATAAAGGTGACAGCGAGGCCGTTTCACAATGTTTCACCGAAAACGCCGTCGTGAAGGACGAAGGCCACACCCACAAAGGCCGGGCCGCGATCAAAGCGTGGAAGACGGATGCCTCGGCAAAATATGAATACACATGCGAGCCTTTGGCGTCCGAAGAGAAGGACGGGAAGATGGTCGTCACCTGTCATCTGGTCGGAAACTTTCCCGGCAGTCCGGTTGACCTTCGGTTTTTCTTCAAACTTGAGGGCGACAAGATCGCATCACTTGAAGTGGTTCCGTGATCGGGTCTGATGTCGGGGTGATTTGCCACAGCTCGTATGACAAAGTTTGCGGCCTCCTGTCATTTCGCGCCGAATGCTCGATAATTTGGGGGAGCGTTTGCCAGGCGTTGAACTGTCTTCGAACGGTTTGCGATCACGTTAACATGTTCGCGCCCATGCTGCGGACGCTGAAGATCCAAGACTGGGCCAAGAGGAACAATGCGCGTCGGATTGATGTCATCGTGCGTGATACAATAGCGGCGGCCGTCTTTTTACTTAGCCGAATGCTTGGCGCGCTCCGCCCGTGCGTAGCGGCAGGAGTGCAGCGAGACGCCTTTGATGCGGGGGCATCAGCACGTCAAGCAGCAGCAGCGCTTCCCGCACGTTCACATGGTTCCGGAAAGCGACAAGCCACAGCCGATCGACATGCGGATTTTTCGTGCAGCGAAGAGGCGACTGGCATTCAGCGCGCCAATTACGGAAACCGGTGGCCATTTCATTGGTTTTCACACGGTTTATAAAAGACGCCCTTTCGATGGTGAGAAACCGCCAACCCTCGAATAAAACCGACCCCGATCGACGCTATTGAGCAGACAATCTTTTTTTGTGACCGGGAAAACCAGGCGAAAATGCCGCCTCTCAAACACCAGGCAAAGATTGAACGTTGCGAACCGTCCGGCGGCAAGTGCTGTTCACGCAGGCGCGCGCAGAAGACTGACAGGAGCTTTTACGGTGTTGAGGATTTTTCCTTCTTCGTCGCAACTCGCGCGGCGACCGCTTTGAGGTCTTGCTTCTTTAACACGCCTTCGATCAAATCCGGCAGTTTGTTCGGCGTGCAGCCGAAGCAGGGCACGCCAAATTCGGAAATCTTTTTCGCGAGTCGCTCGTCAAACGTCGGAATGCCGCTGTCTGAAAGAGCCAGCAGGCAGATGACGCGCACCCCGGATTCCACCATGTCTTTCAGCCGGCGCACGAGTTGAGCCTGGTTGCCACCTTCGAACAGGTCGGTGATAAGGAACATAATGGTCTGCGATGGATCAGTGACGAACTTCTCGCAGTAGGCGACAGCCTTGTTGATGTCCGTGCCACCTCCCAGTTGGACGCCGAAGATCATGTCCACCGGATCATTGCCACATTGCTCCGTAAGATCCACAACCTCCGTGTCGAAGGCCACGACGCGAGTGTTCAACGCAGGCAGCGAGGCGAAGATCGAGCCTGTCACCGAGCCGTAAACCACCGATTCCGCCATCGAGCCACTCTGGTCCATGCAAACAATCACCGTCCAGTTGTTCGAGCGTTGGGCGCGTGAGTAGAAATAGACTTTCTCCGGAACAATCGTGCCAAGCGATGGCTGATAATTCTTGAGATTGCGGCCGATGGTCCATTTCCAATCAATGTTGGCGGCACTCGGCAGCGGCGAATGTTCCTTCCGATTAAGCGCGCCCATGACGGCCTGGCGGATGCGCTGTTCCAGCAGGCGTTTGATTTTCTCCACGACGGCGCGCACGACCATGCGTGCGGTTTCCTTGGTGCGCTCGGGGATGCGCCCTTTCAACGACATGAGTGTGCCGACCAGTTGCGGATTCGGCTCAACGTTCTTCAACATCTCTGGCTCGAACAAAAGTTGAGTCAGACCCTTCCGCTCGATGGCGTCGTTCTGGATAACCGTGACTACATCTTCCTTGAAGTAACTGCGGATGTCGCCCAGCCATTTCGCGAGATTCGGGGCCGACGGACCAAGCCCAGCACTACGCTGCCGACCGCGTTGACCTTCTCCTTCGCCGGAAGATTCGTCATAGATCGCAGCGAGCGCTTCATCCATCGCCATTTGCTCAGGCGAAAGCTGGCAACCGCCCGCGCCACCCATCTGTGCCAGCGGTTCCTGCGCGTGCTGGCCAAGAATCAGCCGCCAGCGTTTCACCTGTTCTTTGTCCACCCTGGATGCCATTACAATTCCTCGAAGTTGAAGTCGGACAACTCGTCCAGTTTCTTCTTCTCCTTCTCGGTCAACTCGGCGCTCAGGACTTCGCTCACCTGATCTGCATTCGCACCCCAGATTTCGCCGAGGTTTTCAGTGATGCTGTGTTTCTCCTGTGGCGAAAAGTCACCGAACGCGCGCCGCAGAAACACCAGCGCTCTTTTGAATTCTTCGTCCGTCAATGAACCCACGTAACCATCGAGTTGCTCCCAGAGAGCGAGGCGCGTCAGCAGCGCGTAGCGATTGCGCTGAGCCAGGCCCTCAAACCATCCTGCGCCGAGATCGGCGGAAATGCCTGGCGATAAGCGGCGCGAAACTTCCTTCGCCAGTTCGTCGTTGGAAATCAGGTTGCGCTCCACCAGCAGCGCGCACGCGTAGCCGGACAATAGCGGGTTCAAATGATCGGCGCGCGCCAGCTCTTGAAGTTCGCTGATCCAATGCGGCTCATCAATCAGCGATGTGTAATCCAGCGCGACCTTGTTCAACTCATTGATGCCGGTGACCATTTTCTTCGCCGCGGCAAGGTCGCAATTCGCCGCGCCAACGAGCGACAGCGCACCTTCAAGGAACAACTGTTCGAGCAGCGGCTTCAAGGGCTCGGCGTCGAACTGTCGCACGTCACCGTAGCGGATCACGAGGCCCAGTTCATACGTCGCGCTGGCGAGTGCAATGAAATCGGAAGAGTCATTCGCCAGCCGCTGAAGTGTCTGCCGGGCCAGCTCGATTGAACCGCTCATTCCACATTCGCAGGCCTGGCGGATGATGGTCGCGGCTTCAGCGATGGACGTGCATTTCTCCAGACGCTGCTTGAACTTAAACGCCACCGCCAGCTCGATGGTCTCGCCCAGCAGCACGGCCTCCACGATGGCGATCTCAGCTTCGGGCGTCCATTGCAGCGCCCAGAGTTCAGCCCACGTTGTTCCTTCCTGACGAACATCAATTTTCTTTGCGAACGGAACTTCCAGCACGGCCAGCCGGTGTAAGAAACTGGAGCGGTGCAAATCGAGGAACGCCGCTTCCGCCGTCTTCACGCGGCGGTTCTCCCGCAGGTCAAGGTCCAGGTCACGCTTCACCCCGGTCTTGAACTGCTCCAGCTTGAGTCGGCTCAACTCCCGGTAGAAATCGTCCTGAATCGAGGTTTGGCTGACGCCTTTGGCCAGCGCGCCGATGGCCGTGCCGACTTCCACGCGCAACAACGACTCTCGCACAACGGCAGGATCGCCCTGGCCGAGCAGCGTCACCGCTGCATCCTGCAATTCGCGCAGGGTCGGCAGGGAATTCTTCATGCCGGCCATGGTTTCGGCGAGCCGGACACCATCAATGACCTCGGCGGTGGACCGGAATGTTCCGGCGGCGCGCAGTTCGCGGGCGACGCTGGTCAAAAACAACGTTGGCAATGCCGGCGCTGTATTTTCGTTGTAGGAATTCCAGACCATCTCGAAGTAGGCGGGCGCGTGATTTCCCGCGCCGTAGCCGGATTGCGAAGACAACTTGAAAAACGAATACGGCATCAGGGTCATCTTCGATGCACGCCGACGGAGCTTTGCGAACTCGTCATCAGTCATCGCCGCATGCTCCGGCGAGA
>Ga0134122_10003482_pt1 | contig 11676 bp, 11 predicted proteins | sample KB302_FD_96461 | JGI IMG/M metagenome (GOLD analysis project Ga0134122, IMG submission 96461) | Terrestrial soil microbial communities without Nitrogen fertilizer from Kellogg Biological Station, Michigan, USA - KB3-0-2 | ecosystem: Environmental > Terrestrial > Soil > Unclassified ...
GAACGCGCCGCCGTCGTTGATGTAGCGCTCGAGGTTGTCCTCGTACTGCGTGATGGAGAGCGCCGGGTCCGTGTACCCGAAGTTCTGGAAGATGACGACGTCGAAGGTCCGCAGCTTCTTGTCGAAGATCTCGTCCATCGGGAACGGGATCAGCGACAGCTCGCGGTCCGGGTTCACCGTGTTCACGTCGTCCGACATCGTCCTCAAGATGTAGAAGCTGATCAGGTCGACGTTCGGGTCCTGCCGCAGCAGCCCGCGCAGGAACCGCTCGTCCCAGGTGGGCCGCCCCACCACCAGCAGCACGCGCACCCGGTCGCGGATCACCTTGAGCACGAAGGAGCGCGAGTTGTTCTCCGCCACCGCCTCCTCCGGAAACACCGGCACCGACACCGTGTAGACGAACCGCCCGGTCTGGTCGGGGGTGATCTGGAAGGACACCTGGACCAGCTCGTCGCCGCCGTTGATCTGCACGCTCTTGCTGGCCACCACCTGGCCCTCGCGCCGCAGCACCACCGGGATGGACTGGCCGGCGAAGCCGCGCCCGCGGACCTCCACCTCCACGGTGATCATGTTCCGGACGAAGGCGAAGTCGTCCACCTTCACCGTCTCCACCGCCAAGTCCTTGAGCGCGTCGCGCCCCACCACGAAGGTGGAGACCGGCACCTCCAGGTCCGAGAGCGCCGCCCGAGCGCGCCCGGCGACGCCGGCTTGGAGCTCCGCGTTGTCCGCCCCGTCCGAGAACAGCAGGATGCCCGACAGCCGCTTCTGCGACCCGGACTGCTCCTGCGCCTTCACCGCCCGCAGCGCGGAGAGCAGGTCGGTGCGGCCGCCGCGCGGGACCTCGCCGTTGAGCGCCTGGGTGGACAGCGGCGCCAGCGCCGGGTCGAACCCGTCGATCTCCAGCGTGAACCGGTCCGAGAGCGCCTGGAGATCCGGGGCCACCGACTCCAGGTACCGCGCCACCAGCTGCGCGCGGCTGTGCCCCTCCCCGTCTCCGGGAAACGCCATCGACGCCGAACGGTCCACCAGGATCGCCAGCCGGTTCTTGACCGTGGCCACCTGCATGTTGCGGACGCCCGGCTCCAGCAGGAAGAACAGCGCCGCCACCCCGGCCAGCACCCGCAGCGTCCACAGCACCGCGCGGCGGGCGCGCACCGGCTCCTTGCGCAGCCCCACCACCGCCAGCCCCACGCCCGCCACCAGCGCGACGCCCAGCGCGACCAGCGCCCACGAAGGCAGCGGCGAGAGGCTGACCAGCTTCCAGGCGTTGTAGGAGGAGCTCGTCACACTCGTTGGCTCATCGCCGCTTCTGCATGATCAGCGGCAGGTGGACCGCGTCGTCCTTGTAGTCGAGGCACAGCGCGTACATGCACAGGTTGATGCCCAGCCGGATGGCGATCTCCCGCTGCGACTCCCCGCCCGGCGTCACCTCGTGCTCGTAGTCCCCGCTCTCGTCGCGGCTCCACGCCCCGGCGAGGTCGTTCTGCGTGTAGACGATGGCGCCGCGCTTGCCCAGGTTGCAGGACTCGATCTGCGGCTTGCGGAGCAGGCGGCCCGGCGCGGAGTCCAGCAGGTAGAAGGACTTGAAGATGACGTGCTCGGAGGGGACGGGGGTCAGCGGCGACTGCGGGAGCAGCCGCTGCGCCTCGCGCCGGAAGTCGGCGTCGAAGCCGGCGCCGTCCGACCCGTCGTTGGCGTCCGCCAGCAAGAAGCCGCCGAAGGTGAGGTAGCGGCGCAGGTTCTCCACCTCGTCGTCGGTGAACGGGGGCAGCCCGCCGTCGCCGCCCAGGTAGACGAAGGGGTACTCGAACAGCTTGGGGCTGTTGGCGGGGAGCGGGCGGGCGTCCGGCACCATCTCCACCGACGTGCGCCGGCCCAGCTCCCAGGCCAGCCGCCGCAGGCCGGACAGGCGGGCGTCCCACTTGCCCCGGTGCTGGAGGACGGCGGGGACGAAGCGGGCGCTGTCGCCGAAGGCGCGGGCCGGCCGCGGCCAGACGGCCGAGGCCACAGCGCCACACAACCCGGCGAGCGCCGCCCGTCGGGAGGGCATCCAGCGAGCCATCCGGGGACCTATATACCGTCGGCGGGCCATTGCATTCCTGGGCTATAGAGCGCGCATGGCGAAGTCGGGGCACAAGGGAGAGAAGGAGAAGGGCGCCTCAGGGCCGCTCCAGGAGGCCTGGCGGCGGTACGAGGCCGGCGACCAGGTGGGCGCGAGGAGCGAGGCCCGCCGAGTCCTGGACGAGAAGCCGTCCGACGCGGTGCGCGCCGAGGCGGAAGCGCTCATCGCGCGCACCCGCCCGCCCACCTGGGCGTGGCCGTACGCCGCGGGGGCGGCGCTGATCGTGGCGCTGATGCTCGCGCTGGCCATCGCTCGGGGCTAAAGGTACAAGTCCGCGCCCATCCATGGCCCAGGCGAAGCGCAAAGAGAAGGAGCGTGCAGCGGACGCGCCCGCCGCCGAACAGCCGGTGCCCGCGGCGAACGGGAGCACCCCGGCGCCCTGGCAGCCGCCCCAGCCGCTCTCGCGCGGCGCGCGGTGGGTCCTGTTGGGGGTGGTGCTGCTGGCGAACCTGCCGCTCATCCACTACGCGCTCCGCGGCGAGCAGGAGGCCACGGTCCAGGTCCCGTACGCCGACGACTACTCCGACCGCACCACCGTGGAGCGGAACTACTGGACCAACGGCGGGTACTGGCGGACGGTGAACGGGCAGCTGCTGGCGCCGGGCGTGAAGAACAACCCGCTGTGGCTGAAGGCGAAGCTGCCGCGCGACGCGGTGGTGGAGTTCGACGCGCGCTCCGAGTCCCCCGAGGGCGACATCAAGTGCGAGATCTTCGGGGACGGGCTGAACCACGCCTCGGGCTACGTGCTGATCCACGGCGGGTGGAACAACTCCGTCTCCGTCATCGCCCGGCTGGACGAGCACGGGACGTCGCTCTCGCAGCTGCAGCAGCAGGCGCGGAAGATCCAGTCCGACCAGGGCCTGCCGCAGGCGAACCTGGTGGACACCGGCGTCTTCCGCGCCGACACCCGGATGCGCGTGGAGGCGAACCCCTACCCGGTGCAGATCGGCCGGACGTACCACTGGAAGATCGAGCGCAAGGGCACCGTCCTCCGCTGGAGCATCGACGGCAAGCCGTTCATGGAGCTCGACGACCCGTTCCCGCTCGAAGGCAGCGGCCACGACCGGTTCGCGTTCTCCAGCTGGGAAGCGCAGCTCTACTTCGACAACCTGAGCGTCCGGCCGCCCTGAAACCCGTTGCCGTGCGCGGCGTATCCAGGTCATGACCCTCGCGCTCGTGGTCCTCCTCACGCTCACCGCCGACCCCACCTGGAGGGACGCCAACTACAAGGCCCCCGACCAGGCGACCCTGAAGGCCAAGCTCACCCCCAACCAGTTCTCCATCACCCAGCAGGCGGGGACGGAGCCGCCCTTCCAGAACGCGTACTGGGACAACCACCAGGCCGGCATCTACGTGGACGTGGTGTCGGGCGAACCGCTCTTCAGCTCGCTGGACAAGTTCGACTCCGGCACCGGCTGGCCCAGCTTCACCAAGCCCATCGAGAAGGACCGCGTGAAGATGAACGCCGACCACAGCCTCGGGATGAGCCGCGTGGAGGTGCTCTCCTCCAAGGCGGGCTCGCACCTGGGCCACGTCTTCGAGGACGGCCCCGCGCCCACCGGGCTGCGCTACTGCATCAACTCCGCGGCGCTCCGGTTCATCCCGCGCGACCAGCTCGCCGCGCAGGGCTACGCGGAGTACGCCAAGGCGTTCATCCTGGCGGACGCCAAGACCGAGAAGCACTGACCGTCAGAAGAAGTGCTTGGCCAGCGCCAGCGCGCCCTGCCGCCACGGCGCGCGGTGGCTGATGCCCGAGGTCTTCTGGAACCGCTCCAGGTTGGCGAGGTACCAGCGGTAGTTCCGGACCAGCGCGTCCCGGTTGGAGTGCCTCGGCCGCCACCCCAGTACCCGCTCCGCCTTCTCGATGGAGACGAAGGAGTCCTTGCTCGCCGTCTCGTAGATCCACTTGTAGAGCGGCGACACGCCCAGCGCCTCCAGCACCCGCAGCGCCCAGATCGCCGGCGCCGCGGGCAGGCCAATCATCTTCCGGCCGAAGCCGGCCACGTCGAGCACCGCCTGGTAGTCCTCGCGCATGGTGGCGAAGTCCTTCGCGCCGACGTTGAAGGTGTCCCCGGCGCGGTCCTCCGGGAGCGTGGCGCACAGCCAGATCGCCTCGCAGAGGTCCTCCACGTCCAGCAGCTGGTAGCGGTTCTTGCCGTTGCCCAAGAGCGGGAACGACCGCCCGTCCTTCGCCCAGTCGTAGAAGAGCGCGAACACGCCCAGCCGCTCCGGCCCCACGAACGACTTGGGCCGGATGATCGGCACGCACATCCCCTTCGCCCGGTAGCCCGCGCAGATCTCCTCGGCGGCGATCTTCGCCTTCCCGTACGGGCCCACGCCGTCCAGCCGGTCGTTCTCCAGCAGCGGGTGGTGGTCCGGGATGCCGTACACCGCGGTGGAGGAGACGTGCACGAACCGCCGGACGCCGCGCGCGTGCGCGACCTCGATGACGGTGCGCGTGCCGTCGATGTCGGTGGTGAGGATGTCCCGCTCCGAGTAGAGCGGCAGCGCGGCGGCGGTGTGGACCACCACCTCCGCGCCCTCCATCGCCTGCTCCACGTCCTCGCGGCGGCGGATGTCTCCGCGCACCTCGCGCACCTGCCCGCGCTCCGGGTAGTCGAAGTCCGCCAGGTCCAGCGAGGTGACCTGCTGCCCCTTGGCGAGCAGCGCCCGGGCGAGGTTGATGCCGAGGAAGCCGGCGCCGCCGGTGATCAGGTACCTGGCCATCGCTCTACTTGTCCGGCAGGTGCAGCTCGAAGTCGGGCATCGACTTCCGCATGAAGTCGCGCATCCGGTTGATCAGCGCGGCCTCGATCTGCCGGGCGCGCTCGCGGCTGACCCCGTAGTGGTCGCCGATGTCCTGGAGGGTGAGCGGGTTCTCGGAGATCAGCCGCTTCTCGAAGATGTACCGCTCCTTGTCCTGGAGCGTCTTGCTGAACTCCGCCAGGCGCTCGCGGAAGAGCTGCTTGAGCTCCGCGCTGGCCAGCGCCTCCTCCGCGCCCGGGGTGGCGGCGGCGGGCAGCACGCGGTCCGCGCGGGTCTGCTTCGGGTCGTCGCCCAGCGGCGCGTCGATCGACACCTCGTCGTGCCCCAGCCGCTGGTCCATCTCCACCACGTCCTGCTCGGTGACGTTCAGCCGCTCCGCCAGCAGCTTGGGGGTGACCTCGAAGCCCTGGGCATGGAGCCGCTCCTGCTCCTGGCGCAGCTTGAAGAACAGCTTCCGCTGGGCCTCGGTGGTGCCCAGCTTCACCATCTTCCAGTTGTCCATGATGTAGCGGAGGATGTACGCGCGGATCCACCAGGCGGCGTACGAGCTGAGCTTCACGCCCCGGTCCGGGTCGTACTTCTTCACCGCCTGCATCAGGCCGATGTTGCCCTCCTGGACCAGGTCCAGCAGGGAGAGCGGGTTGCGGTGGTACTCGTGGGCCAGCTTCACCACCAGCCGGAGGTTGGCCGCCACCAGCGTGTAGGCCGCCTTCACGTCGCCGGTGTCGCGGTACTTCACCGCCAACTCGTGCTCCTCCTCGCGGGAGAGCAGCGGGTGCCGGTTCACCTCCGCCATGTACTGCTGGAGGACGTCGCGGGTGCTGACGGCCGCCGCGGTGCGGGGGGCCAGGGCGGCGACCGGCTCCGCCGGCTCCACCTCTTCCAGCTCCTCGGGGGCCGGCTCGGCCTCCACCGGTTCGGCGCCGGTCGCCTCCGCGGGCTCCGCCTCCACCGGCTCCGACTCGACGACCTCCCCCTCCACCACCGGGCCCGGCGAGGGCTTCTCGGGCGCGCGGCGGGGCGAACGCTTCGCCTGGCCGCTCCCCCCGGTTCCGGGCTTCTTGGCTCTCGCCATGGCGCTCTGTCTATCCCCGCGCGTGGATTGTTGCCACGTCATGACGCGAAGGCTATGCCCCCTCCTGATGACTGATGATGCACCGACACCGCCGGGTGATTCGCCCGCGCATGCGCCTGCGACCGAGCCCGCCCCGGCCTCGGAGTCCGAACGGCCGCACGAGTACCTGGCAGACATCGGCTTCGACGACCTGGGGCTCTCCCCCGAGGTCCGCCGGGCCGTCGCCGAGCGCGGCTACGCGCATCCCACCCCGGTCCAGGCCAAGGCGTTCAAGCCCGTGCTGGACGGGCGGGACCTGATCTGCCGCTCCAAGACGGGGACCGGGAAGACCGCCGCCTTCGGCCTGCCGCTTTTGGAGCGGATCGACCCCGCGGACAAGGTGGTGCGCGCGCTGGTGCTCTGCCCCACCCGCGAGCTGGCGCTGCAGGTGGCCGCGGAGATCGGCGACCTGGCGAAGTACCGCGGGGTGAAGGTGGCGGCCATCTACGGCGGCACCTCGATGAAGGCGCAGGAGGACGCGCTGGACGCGGGGACCCAGTTCATCGTGGGGACGCCGGGCCGCGTCTACGACCACATCCGGCGGAAGAACCTCGTCCTGGACGGCTGCCGGCACGTGGTGCTGGACGAGGCGGACGAGATGCTGAACCAGGGGTTCTACGAGGAGGTCACCCGCATCCTCGACCACCTCCCCCCGGACCGGCAGACGCTGCTGTTCTCCGCCACCGTCCCCGCCGACATCCAGAAGCTGATCGCCAAGTACACCCGCGACCCCGAGAAGCTCCTGATGTCCGGGGACGTGTTCACGGTCGATCACATCCACCACGTCCGCTACGACGTCTCGGACGCGTTCCCCAAGCCGCGCAACCTCATCTACCTGCTGGAGATGGAGGAGCCGGACTCGGCGATCATCTTCTGCAACACCCGCGACGACACCTCGCTGGTGACCGCGGTGCTCAACCGCAACGGCTTCGACGCGGAGCTGCTCAACGGCGACCTCCCGCAGAAGGAGCGGGAGCGGGTCATGGCCAAGGTGAAGCGCGGCGAGGTGGCGTTCATGGTGGCCACCGACATCGCGGCGCGCGGGATCGACATCTCGGACCTGGGCTTCGTCATCAACTACTCGCTCCCCGAGGACCCGGCCGTCTACCTGCACCGCGTCGGCCGCACCGGGCGCATCGGCAAGAAGGGCGTGGCGCTGAACCTGGTGTCGGGGCGGGAGATCGGCACGCTCTCCGCGCTGGAGAAGCAGTACAAGATCTCCTTCGAGAAGAAGCCCATGCCGGACCCGGAGGAGGCGCTCCGGCTGTGGACGGACCGCCACGTGCGGGAGATCAAGGGCGCCTCCTCAGGCGGCGTGTACGAGGCGTTCCTCCCCCTGGCGGGCAGCCTCCGCCAGCGGCCGGACGCGGACGACCTGATCGCCTTCCTCCTCCGCTACTTCTTCAGCCGGCACCGGATGGAGAAGGCGCAGGCGGCGCTGGAGGCCCTGGGGCAGGCGCGGCCCTCCGAGGAGTCCAGGGAGTCCAGGCCGCCCCGCGAGGGGAGGGACCGCGGAGGCCGGGGGGAGCGCCGGCGCGATCGGGATCGCGACCGCGACCGCGGGCGCGGCTCGCGGGAGGGCCGGGAGCCCCGGGAGAGCAGGGAACCGCAGGAGAGCAGGGAGCCGCGGGAGCCCAGGCCGCCGAAGCCGCCCGCGGAGCCCGCCGCCCAGCTGCAGCCCGGCCAGATCCGCGTCTGGGTGAACCTGGGGAAGACCGACGGGGTCGCCGACGCGGCCGGAGTGGTCGCCGCGCTGGAGGCCGCCGGGGCGCCCGCGGGCAAGGTGGCCACCACCGAGCTGCGCGGCACCTACTCCTACGTGCTGGTGCAGGAGGAGGACGCCGCGGCGTTCGAGGCCGTCACCGGGAAGCTGCACGGCCAGAAGGCGCTGCGGGTGGAGCGCGCGCGGCCTCGACCGGCGCGGTAGGGCCACGAGGGCACCGGACAGGCCCGGACCGGCCGGCGGCGTATCGCGGGATGCGCCGCGATTTCGACGGCCGGAAGTGACCTGTTCGGGCCCCTATGGCCGAGGCGTGACGACCAGCTCCAGCGCCTCGCCGATGAAGCTGGCCAGGGCCACCAGCAGGTTGACGTGGTCCTGGCTGAACCACTGCGGGCGGCTGGACGTCACCCCGATGGTGCCCGAAGGCAGGTCGCGGACGATCAGCGGGACGATCAGGCCGCTGCGCACGCCGTCGCGCTCGGCGCGGGCGCGCGAGGCCGGCGCGGCCTTCAGCGGGTCGAACACCACCGGCGTCCGCCGCGCCAATGCCTCTCCGGTGGAGCTGTCGCTCACCGCCAGCTTGCGGCCCTTCATGGTCGCCGCGCCGCCCAGCGCCGCCAGGTACTCGATCTCCGCCTCTGCCGTCCGGTAGGTGAAGGTGGCGCCCTCGCAGGCGAGCAGCTTCATCGCCCACGCCGCGGAGCGCTCGGCGATCTCCACCAGCGGGCGGCGGTCGAGCGCGGCGCGGAGGATGTCCTGGCAGGCCGAGGACTGGAGCAGGGCCAACTGGAGGCGGCCGCGGTCGTGCTCGGCGGCGCTCTTCGCCAGCACCGCCTGGAGCCGCTCCGCCACCCAGGCGCCCTCCAGCGGCTTCACCCAGCAGTCCACCGCCCCGGCGCGCATCAGCGCCAGCGAGGCGCGCAGCGTGGGCGCCGAGGAGAGCATCACGAAGGAAGGGTGGAGGCCGCGCTTGAAGGCGACGTCGATCAGCGAGGCGCCGTCGCCGTCCGGCAGCTCCAGCTCCGACACCACGGCGGAGAAGGCGCGGGCGTCGAGCTGGGTGGTGGCCTCCGCCAGCGTCCGCACCGCCAGCGGCGAGGCGCCCATGCCCTCCGCGGCGAGCGAGATCAGGCTGCTGGCCGCGTCATCCGGATCCACCACCAGGACCGAGGCGCGCTGTGCCGGTGTCTCCATGCTCATGGGCCTGGTTCGAATTGTAACCGTGGCGAGCCGCCACCGCGGGAGATCCCGGCGGAAAGAAGACCCCGAGGTCCCGGTGGACCCGGCGGAGGCGGAGGCGGTCCTCTCCGACCTCCACCTGGCCCGACGTCCCGCTGGCCGCCTGCCAGTCCGTTGTCACGGCGGGTGCGCGCTCGCTCCCGGGCGGGCACCATCGAGCGCATGGAAACCACCTTGTCCATCGCCCATCCCCTCCTCCGCAAGACCGCCATCGGCCTCCACCTCTTCGCCGCGGGGTGGATGCTCCTCAACGGCGTCGCCCACCAGATCGGCGTCCTCTACAAGGCGCACCAGGGGACGCTCGCGCCGCAGCACGCACCGGGCCCGCTGCTGTGGGTGGGCGCGGGGTTGATCGCCGCGGCGCTGGCGCTGGGCGCGGGGGCGCCGTCGCTGCTCCGGCCGGGCGCGCCGTCGGTGCTGCCGGCGTTCGGGGGATTGGCGGTGCTGGGCGGGGTGATCGCCGCGGTGGCCGCGCAGTACGGGTTCACCTTCCTGGGCGGGTCGATCGCGCTGCTCACGCTGGACGCGGCGGCGCTGGCCGCGCACCGGCTGCTGAACGGGTAGCGGGCGGCGCTCAGGCCAGCTTCGCCAGCGAGGCCCAGACGGCCTGGAGGCGGCAGAGGTCCTTGGCCTTGGCGTCCGCGCCGGTGACGGCGGCGCCCTGGTAGCACGCCTTGAGGGGATCCAGCTCGGTGGCGCTGACGTAGCCGGGGTACTGGACGTGGGGGCGGTCCTTCGTCTTCCAGTCGCCGCCCCAGACCAGGCCATGCGCCACCGCCTGCTGGCCCAGCATCTCGTAGTCCGCCGCGCTCCACGCGGGCTGCAGGCCCGACTTCGCCGCGTCCGAGTCCTTGGTGAAGTCGATGGCGAGGCCGAAGTTGTGCGCCGACTGGAAGCCCTGCGCGGCGGTGACGACGTTGCCCGGCTTGGTCCGGCCCTGCGCGTAGAGCACGTCCTGGTCCGCCGGGCTCCGGTACCCGCTGGTGGCCCAGTAGTCCGCTCCCGCCGCCCGACACGCCGCCAGCATGTCGCGGATGCGGGCGAGGAAGTCGGGGTTGATCATCTGAAGGTCGAGCCGGATGAGCAGGTCGTTCACGTCCGCCATGGAGGGCTCCTTGCCGAAGTGTTGAGGAGAAGATGGAACAAACCAGGGAGATCCTTCAATGAGGGGGCGGCCTCAGAGGGTCTTGAGGTACTCCAGCAGGTCTTCCTTGTCGGCCGCCGCCAGCGACGCTCCGTAGGTGTGCCCGTGGCGGTCGTTCCCGCGCAGGCGGGTGTCGAAGCGGAAACCCGCCTTCTCGGCCTCGGGCCCGCTGGAGACGTACCCGACCTGCGCCCAGTCGAAGGCGTCGTAGCCGCGGAAGAACACCTCCGGGCGCTCCTCCGGGAAGAGCAGCGCGCGCAGGGTGGGCACCGACCCGTTGTGCAGGTACGGGGACCGCGCCCAGACGCCGTCGAGCGGCGCGCCTCGATAGCCGTCCGCGCCCCTCGCCCGCGCCAGCTCCGCGTCCGTCCCCACCTCGGCGACCGGCGTCGTCCGGCCCACCAGCTGGACGCCGCCGCTGGAGTGGCAGCGGTTGCACTCCCTGTCCCAGAGGCCGCGCCCGCGTTCGGCGCGCGCCAGGTCGATCCGCTCGCGCGGGTAGACCGGCGGCTGCAGGTCCTGGATCCACTCCGTCACCCGCCGGAGCGACGCCAGGTCGGCCGCCGGGAAGTGGGGGGCCGCGCCCTGGTGGAGGCGCTGGTTGAACAGCGGCGGATAGTCCGCGGTCCCCAGCCCTTCCCCCGCCGCCCCGGCGCCGGCCACGGCGTGGTCGATGGCGTCCGCGTCCGCCCGCCCCGGGCCGAACGCGGGGCGGCGCTGCAGGCCGGCCAGTTGCTGGCGGAGCTGGAGCAGGCGCGCGCGCGTGCGCGGGATGGCGAAGAGCCGGTAGTACAGCCGCGCCTCCCAGGAGATGGGGACGCGGCGCTCCTCCATCGCGGCGAAGAGGCGGTCCGGTTCGAAGCGCGGGTCCGCGCCCACCTCGGTGAGGAACTGGAAGAACGCCTCGCTGTCGAAGCGGTTCGCCGGGGCGCCGGGGAGGACCTCCGGCGCTTCCCCGGGCGACCGCCGGAGCGTCCCGGTGTGGCAGGCGGCGCAGTTCAACCCGACGACCGCGACGGTCTGCCGGCGCTCGCCGACGCCCACCGGGAGCGAATGCCCGGGCTCGTAGGTGAAGCCGAGGCGCTCGTAGCCGGCCCCCGGGCCCGGCGGGAGGAGGTCCTCGAACAGGGACGGGAGCACCTCGAAGACGGCCCTCGGGATCCACAGGGAGGACTCCGAGCCGACGGAGCCGTACTTGAAGTGCTCGCGCGGGTCCTCGTGGGAGACGGGGAGGTCGCGGCGGGCCGTGGCGATCAGGTCGACCGCCACGAGCCCCACCCCAACCAGTGCGGCAGCCAGCCCCGCGGTGGTGAGCCCGCGCCTGGAAAGCAACGCCACGCGGTCCTCCGCGAGACTGGATTCGCGTTCAGCGGGTCCGCGACCTGGGCTTGGCCTTGGGGGCGCTCTTCTTCGGGCTCTTCTTCACGGCCTTCTTCACGGCCTTCGCCTTGCGCTTCGCAGTCAGCGCGGGCAAGCGAGAGAGTCCGCCCCTCACGTTCGTGGGAGGCGGGCTCGCTCCACAGTCGTGCTGAGGACCCCTGCGCGTGATGTTCGCAGCCTTCGGCTCC
>Ga0134122_10003484_pt1 | contig 11672 bp, 10 predicted proteins | sample KB302_FD_96461 | JGI IMG/M metagenome (GOLD analysis project Ga0134122, IMG submission 96461) | Terrestrial soil microbial communities without Nitrogen fertilizer from Kellogg Biological Station, Michigan, USA - KB3-0-2 | ecosystem: Environmental > Terrestrial > Soil > Unclassified ...
ATAGAGATCGATCCCGTGCGCGAGAAACACGGCGCGAGTCACTCCAGCACAGTCATAGGCGATGCGTCGCCCGTTGCTCGTAATCGTTTTCGCCCCCACGAGATTGGCCGCTGTCTGCACTATGGCGTTCCGACCCGGCCCGCGCTCACCGGATTGACAGCAGCGGCGTGCCTCTGATGTGGTTGCGCGAGGCTGCTCGATCTGTGTTGTGGCGCAGGCTACGAGCGTGACCATTGCGAATGCGAATGTGATGGAGATCAATCGCATCGGTTTCACCGTACGTTAACAAACCGGCCTTGGGCCGTCTCCCGGAGCTGATCGATGTCTTCACTCCGGGTGACGGAGAGCGGCACAGTGTTGGTCAGTTCTTCAATCAAGAGATCAGTTGTGAGCGGTGTTTTTTGATGGAGCGCGCGGTAGAGGCCTGCGACCACAGCCTGTTCGATTTCCGATCCGCTGAAGCCGTCGCTCGCACTGACGATCTTGAGTAGATCGAACTGTTTCGCGTCCTGCTTCCGAAGCCTCAGGTGAATGTTCCAGATGGATTCTCGTTCTTTGTCGTCCGGCAGATCTACGAAGAATATTTCATCGAATCGTCCTTTACGAAGAAGTTCAGGAGGGAGTAAGGCGAGATTATTGGCGGTCGCCACGACGAAGACTTCTTGTTTTTTCTCTTGCAGCCACGTGAGAAATGCGCCGAACAGCCGGCGGCTTAACCCTGCATCTGCCTCTCCGCTTCCGCCCCCTGCGGTCATCGCTTTTTCGATCTCATCGATCCAGAGAACGATTGGAGACAACGACTCAGCCGTCTCGATCGCCTTGCGGAAATTCTTTTCAGACTCCCCGACATACTTGTCGAATAATCGGCCTGCATCGAGTTTGAGGAGCGGAAGCTGCCATTCCCGCGCAATGGCCTTCGCTGCCAGCGATTTTCCGCAGCCCGGCACGCCCACGAGCATGATCCCTCTGGGAGGCGTGAGATTGAGCGCCTTGGCCTCTGCGGTAAACCCGACTTTCGCCCGCGCCAACCAGGACTTCAGATTGACGAATCCACCCAGCTCGAACCGGTTGTCCTCAAGTGGATAGTATTCGAGCAGGCCTCCGTCTTTAATGGCCTGCACCTTGCGCGTCAGAATCTTCTGCACATCATCGGCGGAAAGTGTGCCGTCCTCGACGAGACACTGCGTGATCACCTGCCGGCCCTGATGGAGGGTCATACCCTGCAAGGCGCGGAGGATGGCCTCACGCTCGTTGGCCGAAGGGTGCTGGTCCGCCGGTTTGGACTCGTTGATGGAACTGAAGAGACTTTGTACGACGGTGGTCGAGCGTGGACGGCGGGGTGAGGTCCTGGGAGCGAGCGACTGTAGGACGTTCTGGAGCATGGATTGGAGTTCTTCACGATCCGGTAGTCGTAGGTCGAAACGAACAGCCATCTGTTCGATATCGAGCGGCAGGGCAATGGGATGTCCGGTCAGCACGCAGGTGGCGCGCGAATGCCCGTAGACTGTCGCGACTTCTCGAAGCTGACGGGCGACGGCTGGATCTTGTAAGTGTGGGGCGAGGTCTTTGAGCCAGAAGACCGCTTCGACGGTCAGACCCTGCAGATGTTGGAGGAGAGCCAGAGGAGAGGCCGTCATTTTGCTCAAGGTCGGTGTGTCGTCGCTTCGGGTTAGCCCTCTGGTGACGGACCATTCGAATAAGGGCATGCGTTCCTGTGCGGCCACCGATTGCAGCAACGCCAGTACCCTGTCCTCTTCCACCGTCTCGATGATGATGAGCGGATGGCAAGAGCGAACGAGGGTGCGGAGATCATGTACGCTGGTTGACAGAGCCATAGGAAGAAAATGCTAGCACGAGGCTTGTGTCTTACCAAGGAAAGGGAACTTTGTTGCGACGGGTCAGCAGGATACTGAAAAGGGACGAGAGGGTAGCCTGGCCGTTCTCCTGCTCGCGGAACGCGCACGATCAAAATGTGCTCGCCTGGGACAAGAGCGCGTCTCGGCGCGCTCGGGGTTGGGCGGGTGAGAATGTTGCGCGCAATTGAGAATCGACCAGGCTACCCTCGGAAGCAAAACGGGGAATTGGGAAAGCACGCAGTTGGGATCATCTCGGTCACCACTTAGTAAGGGCCGTACGTGGTCGATTGCTGCGGCCTTGCTCGGGACAAGACGCGTCCCTGGGTGAAGAGGCTGTCTTGGCAGACTCGGGGCGGGCGGGTGAAGTAGCCGCCGGGGCTGGATGGGTGACAAGGTTGGCGTTTTTGAGCAACTTGCCTGGTTGTTGTGCAAAGACGAATGGTTCGGGGAAGTCCTTGTGTGCCAGAGAGATATTCCATAGCCTCCTAGTGAATAGGGGGGGGCGACGATTTCGCGCAGCGGAATCCGATCGTTGATGTTCTCTGATCCGGCGCCGAGCCACCCCGGGTAGCGGTCCGGAGCATGACTGGGTGACTCTTCCATGAACCGCCACGAACAGCCTTATAGCGCCCGCTTGTCGGTCCCTGAGGATTCCGCTCCGGCATGGAAGCATAGTAGTCAGACCCGAACCAGTCTTCTACCCATTCAGCGGCGTTCCCCGCCATATGGTGAAGGCCATAGGGACTCTTGCCTGCGTCGTTCGACTCCACTGCCGCCAGAATAGGGATTTCATGCACGTGGTATTGCCCGAACATAGCGACTGTGGGGTTGGGCGCAGTGTCACCCCAGGGGAATAGCTTGCCGTCAGATCCTCGTGCCGCCTTTTCCCATTCGGCCTCCGTCGGCAGCCTTGTCTGTTTCGCGAGGCAGAGGTCTTTCGCTTCTTGCCATGTGACATAGAGCGCGGGCCATCGGCTCAGCGTCTGGTCAGGAATAGAATGGACGGTGATGACGTGGAAGATAAGTTTCTGGAGATCGTCGGATGGATGCAGTTTCTGCTGTTGTAGAAAGGCCAGGTATTCTCCGAGGCTCACTTCGTCTCGATCTATTTCATAGCTATCCAGCCAGATTCGACGTTGAGGGAGTTCCGTATCGTCGAACGGCTTTCGCCTTCCAGAAGGATCGTCATTCACTTGCTTGCTGCCGAGTAAGAAGAGACCGGCCGGAATGGTGACCATCGGCGACGGTTGGGCCAGCTCTGCAATTGTTGTCAAATGGGGAGCCAGTTCAGGAGAGGGCTTCGATCCAGCGGCTATGTCATGTGAAGGTCCCACGATGCTAAGGAAGGAGAGCGCGATGGCAGCCCATGCGTAGGAGTATCGCATCAGTACACGATGGGAAGATGCTGTCTATATGCCTGAATTTGTTCGATTCGCAAGGTCTGGATAAGCGGAATATGCGGTGCGGGATGCTCAAAAAGGCTGTCCAGCAAGGCCGCAGCAAGCGAAGAGGCGAGGCGTAAGCTTCGGTACGTTGAGCCTCTGAGCGAAGCGAGAACGCAGCTGGCAGTCTTTTTCAGCATCCCGCTAGGTTTTGTTGGGGGAGGCTAAGGCCTTATTAATTTCCCGGATGAGGCTCCGTTCAATTTCCGCGACTTCTTCTGAGCTCACGCTGAGGACCCGTCCTCCCTGAGCCAGTTTTTCGAAGTCGGCTTTGACGCTGAGCCTGGTAACGTTTGAGGGAAGCGCGTGAAGCGACAGCACGTACTGATTCCGCGAGCCGGCGACTTCAAGCGAGGCAGGCGGTGAGACCTTGCGCTCAGTCACGTAGACCGCTTTCTGATCGGTCTTGATACTCACTTTGATATGGTATCCATTACGGTTGAGCGCATCCTCCGCAATCTTGGCGACGCTGCTCAAAGGGCGGGGAAGGTCTTCAGTCTGTGTCCCTTTCTCCTCAACGTGGATATGCTGTGCTGCCTGAACTGCTGCAGTTCTCTCCATGTCCGCGCTCAATTTCTTCGCCTGGGCTGTTTGTATGGCCAAATTCTCGGCGGAAGATCTTGCGTCGGCCTTGGCGGTCTCGGCAGATTTCTTCGCATCGCGCAGCTCTTGGTTCAGCAGATCGATCTGTTGCTGCATGACCTTGTTCCCGTCCTGCAGAGAGATCACGACCGACTCTTCCTTGACCAATTGCTTGCGAAGCGACTCATTTTCCGCTTTGAACGGAGAGTCGTCAGGTTTGCAGGCCGTCGCTATCAGGCAGAGCGCGAAGGCTCCGATCCACAACGGCCATTGGTTCGATGGTTTGTTGTCCTGCACGTCAGGTCCCTCCCCCTCCATTTGATTTCCAGGATTATCTACGGTTCGCGCCAGCTTGTCCACGTCGGATTCTAGGAAGAAGGGCCGCTGCTTGCGCTCTGAGGAGCATGGGGGTAGCATGCATCCATGACGCCGGCTGTGATCCGAAAAACTTTTTCCGTCCCGCCCCTTGGTTGCAATTGCTCGATCATCGGAGATCCGGTGACGAAACAGGCGATCGTGGTCGATCCGGGTGGCGCCCATGAACAGATTTTGCGCGAGGTCCAGAAACTCGGATTGAAGGTCACACATATTCTCCATACCCACGCGCACTTCGACCATTTTCTCGCTTCTGGAGAAATGAAGAAGGCGACAGGGGCAACGATCTGTCTGCATCAGGATGATCTTGGCCTCTGGAACAATCTTGAATTGCAATGCCGCATGTTCGGCGTCACCTACAGCCCTGTTCCGTTGCCGGACTACTGGCTCAAGGATGAGGAGAAACTGTCGGCCGGTCAGATTTCCGTCACCGCTCTCCATACGCCTGGCCACACCCCGGGATCCATGAGTTTTCATGTCCCAGGCGACAATTTGGTCTTGGCCGGTGACACACTCTTTCGTGGCAGCATCGGACGTACCGATCTCTGGGGCGGCGATTTTGATGCCATTGAGCGATCCATCCGGGAACGGCTCTACACCCTGGAGGATGCCACGATCGTCGTGACAGGGCATGGACCAGAGACCGAAATCGGACAAGAAAAGGAGACGAATCAATTCTTCCGTGCCTGACCGCCGGAGGTGATCATGATGGCATGCATGCGATCCGTCCTCTCTCTCTGTGTTCTCGGCTGGCTTGTGCTACCAGTCGCACAAGCCGGCGAATCCTCCCCGCTAATCTCGGAACAGGTCATGATCACCGATGTCCAGGTTCGCATGTCCGACCACGGCCCTGTGGTGCTCTTGCGGGCCGAAGGGAAGACCATTCCGATTTTCGTGGATCACACCGTTGCGCGGTCGATTCAAGGCGCGTTGAACGGCGAGAAGCTCCCTCGGCCCCTTTCCCACGACTTGATGCACATAATCCTAGATGCCTATGGCGGGAAAGTGGTGCGAACCGTGATCACGCTACAAGGGGGGACCTATTACGGCGCGTTGACTGTGGTGGTGCAGGATCAGGTGAGGACGTTTGACAGTAGGTCATCCGACTCGATCGCCCTCGCCATTCTTTTCAAGGCTCCGATCATTGTGGGACGGGATTTGCTGGAGTCGGCTGGCCGCTCTCCTGAAAAGTCGAAAGCCGAGGATTTGTAGCCCGACGTTCTCATCTGTCATGAAAACTTGCCTGGAAACTGTTCCACCAACGCCTCCGGCAATATATCTGCAATGACATACACGTGCTCTCGGATCAGCTAGCCCTGGGTCTTTGGCCGCGATGCGTTACTCTTTTGCCATTCGCTCTTTTAACCTTTCGAGACGTTTCTCGGTGGATTGCTTGATGAAAGCCATGTTTTCACCCAGATGCTGCTCGGCGTTGATTTTACCTTCCTCCCGTCGCTTCAGTTGATCGAGCCCGAACTGAGCAATGAGAGGCCCATCTTCTTTGTTGAGCTCTTTCCAAATCTCAGCGCAACGTCCCTGCTTCCCCGACGGGTATTTGTCGCAAGGTGGATCGGCGCCCCATGAGCTGCTCCAGTTCGCTCCCAGTAGAATGAATGCCAATACCAGTGCGATCATGTTCCTCTACTCGTGGCATGAATTGTCTTTCTCGCCCGGCTCACGATAACACAACGCGACTTGTTTTGCAGACGATCCACGGGTATGAATGGTCGGCCATGGAATGCCTGCCCGTTGGAATAAGCGGTGCTATCATCGCCTGCCATATCTGACAGGCCTATGTCAGCTTGTCGGTCCAGTCGGCCTATTTGGATGGCGCTGGTTCTGATCCGGTGAGGCGATCGAGCGTGAGATAGATGTTGTCGTCGAAAGTATAGTAGCCGCCCTGGTCCATGTCACTCATGATGCAGATTGGTGAAAAGACCACGAGGCAACCGAAAATATCTCCCAGGACCCACCAGGACCAGGTGCGGTTGATTTTGAGAAGAGTAGGCTGAAAGCCCTCCTTCTTCACTTGCGCGAGGTGGTTGCCTTTCCGACTGAGAGTGACTGTGCCAGGCGCTGTGAGGTGCAGGTAGTCGTCGACGACGACCGATGCCTCAGGCGGGTTGGTAAAAATAGTGACCGACTGCTTGTCGGAATGCATCCAGGTTCCGCAGCCAGAAAGCCCTCCGATCAGGGCACATAACATGAGGCCTTTTTGCCAGTTCTTCATCTTCGACTCCATCAAATCTTCATTGCTTCATATACATCGTCGAGCGTCACCTTGGCGACCTCGCCTGCCCGGCGGCTGCCTTCTGTCACGATGTCGTTCAGATGGGCTGGGTCTTTGCTCAGGCGCGCCCGTGCATCCCACATTGGCGTCATTCGTTCCACAACTCGATCCGCGACGAGCTTCTTACAATCGATACAGCCGATGGCAGCTGTCCGGCATTCGGTATTAATCTGCTCCTGAATCATCGGCAATGAAAAGATTTTGTGAAAATCATACACGGGGCAGAGGTCCGGGTTTCCAGGGTCGTGACGTCGGACGCGGGCCGGATCTGTGACCATCGTCTTGAGTTTTTGGCGTACGACCGGTTCGGGGTCTGACAGGTTGATCGTGTTGCTGTAACTCTTGCTCATCTTCCTGCCATCCGTGCCGAGCACTTTCGGGAACTGGGTGAGTTGCTCCATCGGCTCCGGGAAGACCGGTTTGTACAGGCTGTTAAATCGGCGGGCTAGCTCCCTGGTAAGCTCCAGGTGCGGCAGCTGATCTTTTCCTACCGGCACGAAATCAGGTTTATAGATAAGAATATCTGCGGCTTGCAAGACTGGATAGCCGAGAAATCCGTACGTACCCAGATCGCGTTCCTTCAGCTGTTCCTGTTTTTCTTTATAGGTCGGATTACGCTCCAGCCAGGCGACAGGAATTATCATGGAGAGGAGAAGATGCAGGATGGCATGCTCTGGGACACGCGACTGTACGAACACCGTGGCCTTCACAGGATCGATGCCTGCGGCCAGCCAGTCGATCAATAACTCGCGAGCGAACTCACGGATGCGGCTGGTATCGGCGTAGTTTGTCGAGAGCGCATGCCAGTCTGCGACAAAGAAGAAGCACTCGAATTCATTCTGAAGCCCTTTCCAATTCTCCAAGGCGCCTAGATAATTGCCGAGATGCAGCAATCCGCTCGGCTGCATGCCGCTAAGAACTCGTTTCCTGGGTGTGGTCATGGTGGGTTTCCTGCTCCGAGACCGACTGCGGTGGAGAGAATCGAATTGGAGAGGCTGTGGGTCAAAGTGCTTGTAATGGTATGGATCAGGTGAATTTGTGGGTCGAGTATGATGAGTCCCATCAGGATGAACATGCCATAGGGTTCCACGCGCATGAGTGCCATTGCCGCGTTCCTTGGAAGAAGGCTTGTGAGAATTCTCCCACCGTCCAATGGAGGAAGCGGCAGCAGATTGAACAGCATTAAGAGTACGTTAATCAAGACGGAGTAGACTGACATCACCGCAATCGGTAAGAGGACCATCTGGTGCCAGGTGTCCTGGGGTTCGGTATTTTCAGATTTAGACCAGTAGTTGCCGACTGCTGGGTCAATCGACAGCAGGAGCGCGAAGAGGAGGGCGCTGCCGATGGCCAGCGCGAGATTCATGGCCGGCCCTGCCGCTGCAACGAGCGCCATGTCTCGACGTGGTTGGCGCATGGCGCGTGGGTCGATCGGAACGGGCTTGGCCCAGCCCAGGAAGAATCCCCCCGGTATCAACAGGCAAATCAGCGGCAAGATGACGGTTCCGAATGGATCGATGTGAGCTAGCGGGTTTATGGTGAGCCGACCTTGGAGCTTGGCCGTCGGATCGCCGCACCGATAGGCAACCCAACCATGGGCATATTCGTGCAAGACCATGGCGAAGAGGAGTGGGAGCCCCATGTAGGAAATCGTGTGGAGGATTTGGGGTAAGGAATTCATCCGGTTGTCTTGTCAATTCACCTGAACGAATCGACCGCGTTTGATTTGAATGAGGAAGAGCGGCCGATTCAATGTCCCGTCCTGTCCAAATGCAGCCGGCCCGGTGAGGGAGGAGAGATCCGGCTGGTTCAAAAGCATTTCTTGGACCGCTTCGCCAGAGGAAGCGCCTGAGCGAGCTGCATCAATCACCAACTTCGCGGCATCATAGCCCTGCACCGCAAAGAGTGTCGGGCTGACCTGGAACCGTTTCTTGTACCGCTCGACAAAATCATGCACGACAGGGGTGGGGCTTTCCGAAAAAAAGCCATCGACGAATACGGCGCCGTCGACCGACGAATCGGCCGTGCGGGCAAAGTCGGGCGAGTTCCATCCGTTCGCGCCCAGGAACGGAACCCTCATGTCGTGGAAATTGAGCTGAGCTGTAATGATGCCGGCGTCGGCTGCGCGCCCTGGAATAAAGATCGCGTCGAATCCCGGCGTATAGAGAACTTTCTTGTCCAGCTTTGTCAGCTTCCCGGTCAATTTGGTCTGATCGATCGGCATAGACAAACCATATCGCTTGATATCCTCTTCCTTCATGCGTTTGAGCTGTGCGCTCATGTCGGTTTCGCCTTCTTTGTACGATTCGATCGCGATCACTTCTCCCTCGTGTTGCCGCACTTCCTGGGCAAAGAGACGGGCCAATTCACGGCCGTAGGCGGTGTCGGGATGCAGAATGCAGAATCGACGGAATCCTTGTTCCTTGATGGCATAGGCTGCGATGCGTTTGGCTTGTAGTTGAAAGGTGAGAGCCGTACTGAATACGTAGTTGCCGAGGCGCCTCACGTTGGGTAGTGTCGCTGTCGGTGTGATCAAGGGAATGTGGGCTCGCTCAGCGAGTTCAGCCATGACTGGAAGATTCTTCGAAAGAAGTGGGCCGATGACAGCGAGGGGGCGATCGGTGTTCAGGAGTTCGGAAAAGTCGTCCAAAAACGAGCCGAGATCGGATTCGAAATCTTTGACGATGAGGCCGACTGATGCGCTCCCCGCCTTGTCTCTGTTTGCTTCCACAGCCAGTTGAATGCCGCTGAGCACTTCGTTGGCAAACGAGGCGAGTTTCCCTGAAAGCGGCAGGACCGCCGCAATGAAAAACTGATTGGATTTGAGTTTGGCTTGAAGTGTTGTAAGGAGGTCCGAGACTTTGTCTGCCTGTGGGTGTGTCGGGAAGTTCACGAGAAATTGCTGGATTTGCCGGATGGCTTGATGTTCTTCCCCACGGTTGACGTAGAGGTCGATCAGCCGGAGGGATGCGACATCGCCGGGAAAGCTGCGTGGAAAGGTATCTCTGATTTGCTCGAGGGCTTTCTTGTCAGAGGTCTCATTGGCCAGTCCCTGAATGCGGGCACGCACGTCTTCAGCCTGATCATCGGTTCCTAATGCGACTTCATCGAGCCATGCCTGGATGGCGCGGGTTGCGTCTTTTTTTTGAGCGTAGAAGGTGCCGCTCAGCTGAAGGGCTTCGCGTTTCGTACGATCATCCTTTGACAGGTTGCGCAGGCCCGTTAAGATTGGCATGGCCAGGTCGATATTGCCCATTGCTGCGTGCACCCTGGCTTGCATCAATTTGCCCCGGTCCGCCACCTCTGAGTTGGGAAACTCGGTTTCCAACTGTCGTAAGAACTTTAAGGCTTCCCCATGTTGCTTCGCACGGTGCAGCGCTGCGCCGAGCAGGAGATAGGTGTCGTCGAGCAGGTCGGGTTTCGGGGATGCCGCCAGAAAACGACGGAGTATGGTGAGGGCCTCTTCTGCCTGATCCGCATCGATGAGGCGCTTTGCCTGGTTCAGTGTGGGGTTGTTTGCAGGGCTTGCCGGGGCTGTATCTGCAAGGGCATGGTCATAGAATTCCAGCCCAATGAACAGGAAGGATATGCTCCAGACAAGCACGAGCAACAGCCAGCAGCAAGCCGGACGTAGGTAACTGCGATGTGAAAAAATGGGCATCAACGGGCGGGCCATGAGCTCCTGGGCAATGTGATGGATCATATTATGCGCAGGTGACTACTATCGGAAACCCTGTGGGGTGTCAAGGTAAACTCCCCCAGGGTTCATTGTGTTGATCTGAGCGATTGGCTATCATCGCGTCGATGATACTGGACCCGCTGGTCGAGCGATATCTCAGCGATCTCCGTGTCGAGGGAGGTCTCTCCGTCAACACGGTCGAAGCCTACCGCCGTGACCTGAGTAAATTTCACTCGTACTTGCAGCGAAAAGGCATTGTGCCACTCGCGCCTCTCCAGCCAGAGACATTCACGGGATTTCTTCGTTCCTTGCAAGAGGCGCGGTTGTCGCGCGCGTCCTCTGTGCGCTGTCTCTCCGCTATTCGTGGGTGGCTCAAGTTTCTGATTCGGGAACGGATGATTCGAGAGAGTCCCGCCATCGGTCTGGCTCCAGTGTCGCGGGGTGTTCGGTTGCCCAAAACGTTGTCGCAACAAGACATCATCGCATTGTTAGACCTGGGGGCGCTTCCAACCCCGGAAGACTTGCGCGACCGTACGATGGTGGAGGTACTCTATGCGACGGGGCTTCGCGTATCAGAATTGATTATGGCCGAAGTCGCGCAGGTGAATCTTGATGTCGGATATCTTCGAGTCACAGGCAAGGGCGCGAAGCAACGTCTCGTGCCAATTGGCGAAGCGGCTCGACAGCTCCTGCAGCAGTATGCGGACGAAGCGCGGCCGCAGCTTCTCAAGAAGCGGGTATCGCGATATCTGTTTGTGTCGAGAAGGGGGAGGCCCTTGACGCGGCAAGCTTTTTGGAAATTGCTGCGGTCTCGAGCACGGCGAGCGGGGATCACACAGGTCATTTCGCCTCACATGATCCGGCATTCATTTGCAACGCATCTGCTCGAAGGTGGCGCCGATCTTCGATCAGTGCAGGCCATGCTGGGCCATGCCAATATTGCGACGACGCAGATCTATACGCACATTGAACGGGGACGTCTGAAGCGGGTGCATGACAGGTATTTCCCTCGTACAAACCGGCGTCGCGAGTAAAAAAGACACGTGAGGAGATCCGAGTCATTGCGGCGGAGTACACAGCAACTGAAAAATGCAAGAAGGGTGCGAGATTCGATTGACAAGGCCAAGTGGAGTTGGTAGCATCCCCAAGGTTGCTAAGAAAATCAGGCGGATAGCTCAGTTGGGAGAGCGCTGCCCTTACAAGGCAGGGGTCACAGGTTCGATCCCTGTTCCGCCTACCATCACGAGATCTGACTTAGGGGGTGGGGCAGATAGTTGAATCGCATAATGATTATGTTAGACAGGACCGACCGCTAGATATAGTCGTGTCACCCACTTCTCCCGCTATACGTAGAGCTTCGAGGGGCCGTCGTTCAGCTGGTTAGGACGCCAGATTGTCAATCTGGAGGTCGCGGGTTCAAATCCCGTCGGCCCCGCCATTTTCTCCTG
>Ga0134122_10003486_pt1 | contig 11671 bp, 11 predicted proteins | sample KB302_FD_96461 | JGI IMG/M metagenome (GOLD analysis project Ga0134122, IMG submission 96461) | Terrestrial soil microbial communities without Nitrogen fertilizer from Kellogg Biological Station, Michigan, USA - KB3-0-2 | ecosystem: Environmental > Terrestrial > Soil > Unclassified ...
AAGAACATCCTGATGATCGGCCCCACCGGCGTCGGCAAGACCGAGATCGCCCGCCGCCTCGCCAGGCTGGCCAAGGCCCCCTTCCTCAAGGTCGAGGCCAGCAAGTTCACCGAGGTCGGCTACGTCGGGCGCGACGTCGAGTCGATGATTCGCGACCTGGTCGAGATCGCCGTCACCATGGTCAAGGAGGAGAAGCGGGAAGCGGTGCGCGAGGCCGCCGCCGCCCGCGCCGAGGACCGCCTGCTCCAGCTCCTGGTGCCGCCGCGCCCGATCAACGCCTACCTCCGGCACGAGGAGGAGAACGAGGACGAGCTCGCCGCCACGCGCGAGAAGTTCCGCGACAAGCTGCGCGCCGGCGCGCTCGATCACCGGCGGGTCGAGATCGAGGTGGATGAATCCTCCTATCCCAGCCTGGAGATGTTCACTCCCCAGGGGGTCGAGGAGGTGGGGGTCAACATCAAGGACATGCTCCCCGGCCTCTTCGGCCGCAAGAAGAAACAACAGGTGACGGTCGAGGAGGCGCGCGAGATCCTCCAGCAGCAGGAGTCCGAGAAGCTGATCGATCGCGCCATCGTCTCCCGCGAGGCGCGGCAGCGCGTCGAGCAGGGCGGCCTGATCTTCCTCGACGAGATCGACAAGATCGCCGGGCGCGAGGGCGGCCGCGGCCCCGACATCTCGCGCGAGGGCGTGCAGCGCGACCTGCTGCCGATCGTCGAGGGGACCAACGTCTCGACCAAGTATGGAATGGTGAAGACGGATCACGTCCTGTTCATCGCCGCCGGCGCCTTCCACGTCAGCAAGCCCTCGGACCTGATTCCGGAGCTGCAGGGTCGCTTCCCCATCCGGGTGGAGCTGGACGCCCTGACCGAGCAGGATTTCGTGCGCATCCTCACCGAGCCGGAGACCGCCCTGACCAAGCAGTACTCGGCGCTGCTGGAGACGGAGGGCGTGAAGCTCGAGTTCACCCCGGACGCCGTCGCCGAGCTCGCCCGCCTCGCCGTGGAGGTGAACTCGTCGACGGAGAACATCGGCGCGCGCCGGCTGTCGACGCTCATGGAGCGCCTGCTCGACGAGGTCTCCTACGAGGCTCCCGAAATGTCGGGGGTCAGCGTGAAGGTGGACGGCGAATACGTGCGGCGCGTGCTTTCGGAGATCGTCAAGGACCAGGACCTCTCACGCTATGTCCTCTAGGCCTTCGCAACATCGATCTGTAGGGGCGGCCCTGTGTGGCCGCCCTGTTGGTGGCGGTCTGCGGGAACGGTCAGACGCAGGACGGACACGGACGGAACAGCCACGGACGGAAGGGCCACGGACGGAAAGGCGCCCACGCGGAACAGGGCGGCCACATAGGGCCGCCCCTACAGCCCTGTTGGTGGTGTTGCTCCTCTTCGCCGCCGGCTGCGGCAAGCAGGGTCCACCCGAGCCGCCGCTGCGGGCCGTGCCGGCGGCGACCAAGGATCTCGCCGTCGTCCAGCAGGGCCCGCGCCTGTTGCTCAGCTTCACCTATCCCCAGGTCACGCCGGCCGGCACGGCCCTCGAGGGGATCTCGGCAGCCGAGATCTGGGCGACCTCGCGTGCCGCCGCGGAGGGAAAGGCCAATCCTATCGATCCGCGGGAGTTCAACGCCGCCGCGAAGCTCCAGCAGCGCCTCGCCGGGGCGGACCTCACGACGGCGACCGACGGCAGCCGCATCAACGTCCTGCTGCCCCTGCCCGAAGCTCCGGCGGGCTCCGCTCCGCAAGCGCAGTACTTTGCCGTCCGCACCTTCGGCAAGGACGGCGACCGGTCGGACCTCTCGAACGTGGCGGCGCTCGTGCCCAAGGCGCCGCCCGCGGCGCCCGAGCGGGTCAACGTCACCGCCCGTGCCGACGGCGTGCTGGTGGAATGGTCCGGCGTCGAGGGTGCCACGGCGGGCTACAACGTCTATCGCCGGGACTCGAAGGAGCGCGCCCACGGCAAGCCGCTCCACACCTCCGGGGCGCAGGAGAGAAGCTGGCTCGACACCACCGCCCGCTTCGGTCAGAGCTACATCTATACCGTGACCGCCCTGGCCCAGCAGGAACCGATCGTCGAGAGCGCCATCACCAGCGAGCACGAGGTGCGCTATCAGGACCGCTTCCCGCCGCCAGCGCCCGGCGACCTCGTGGCCCTGGCTGAGGCGGGACGCGTGCGGCTGGTGTGGCGGGGCAGCGAAGCCGACGACCTCGCCGGCTATGTCGTCTACCGCCGCGACGGCGAGAGCGGCACCTTCACGCGGCTCACCGCCCAGCCGGTGGAAGCCGCCGAATTCACCGATACCTCGGTCCAGGGGGGCCGGAGCTACAGCTACCGCGTGACGGCGGTCGATCAGGCCGGAAACGAGAGCGCTCCGGGAGGCGAGGTCCGGGCCGCGGTGCCATGACTCATTTCTACAAGGTCTCCGGCAGCGGCAATGATTTCCTGGCCCTGGCGGAGCCCTTCACGACTCCGGATGCCGGGACGATTCGCGCCTGGTGCCGGCGCGGCGTATCGCTCGGCGCCGACGGCCTGCTCGTCCTGCGGCGGGCCGGAGGCGGCGCGGCCATGGACTACTTCAACGCCGACGGCCTCCCCGCCGACCTGTGCCTGAACGGCACCCGCTGCGCGGCCCAATTGGCCTTTCACCTCGGCTGGGCGGCAGGGACGGTGCGGATGCGGACGGCGGCGGGCGACTTCCCGGCCCGCCGGCTGGATGCCTCCCGCGTCGCGGTGGACCTGCCCGCGCCTTCCGCGCCGCCACAGAGCCTCACCCTGGAGGCCGGGAGCTCGGCGTACGCCGGCTACAGCCTCCTCATCGGGGTTCCACATTTCGTTCTGCTCTGGCCCGCGGGGCTGGAGCGGGCTCCCGTCCGCGAGCTGGGCCGGGAGATCCGCTACCATCCCGCGTTCGGCGCGCCAGGGACCAATGTCGACTTCGCCCGCTTCCCCGAACCGGACCGCATGGAAATCCGGACGTACGAGCGCGGCGTGGAGGACGAGACGCTCTCCTGCGGCACGGGCGTGCTGGCCGGCGCCGCCGTGGGGCTGGCGACCGGCCAGGCCCGGCTGCCGCTGCGCGTCGAAACGCAGGGAGGTTTCGAGCTGCAGGTCGACGGCGATCTCGCCGCGGGACGGTGGTCTCTCTCCGGCGACGCCCGCATCATCGCCGAAGGCGAGATGCTGGCGGGAGCTCTGGCAGATCCCGCGCCGCCCGCTTGGAGCGCCGGCCTCCCCGGAAAGTAAGGGAGTTGGTATCCTTATCCTGGGCGAATGTCGCGCCGGGCCACGTTCTTGCAGGCCGAACGGGGCGGAGGGGCTGCCGCTATGAGGGATTCTTCGCGAGGAGATCTTCGCGTCACCGCCATCGTACCGGCGTACAACGAAGAGGCCACCCTGACCGAGGTGCTCGCGGTGCTCAAGGCCACTCCCCGGGTCGGCGAGGTGCTGGTGGTCTCGGACGGCTCGACCGACGGCACCGTCGCCATCGCCCGCGCCATGGGGCTGCGGACCATCCACCTGCGGCAGAACCAGGGCAAGGGAAGGGCGATGGCGATCGGCGTCGCGCACACCGACGCCGAGATCCTGCTGTTCGTCGACGGCGACATCATGAACCTGACCGTGGACCTGCTCGAACGGCTCGTGACGCCGGTCCTCTCGGGCCGCTCCGACATGAACGTCGGCATCCGCCATCGCGGCGCCGTGCTCGACGCCATGCATCGCCACATGGGGCCGTTGCTGTCGGGAATCCGCTGCTTGCGGCGGGAGATCTTCGAGGCGGTCCCGGAGAGCCATCAAGAGGGGTTCGCCATCGAGACCGGCCTCAACTGGGCCTGCCACCAGCTCGGGTGCCGCATCACCAAGACCGTGATGTACAACCTCAAGCACCTGGTAAAAGAGAAGAAACGCGGCCTTCGCCAGGGCTTTCGCGCCCGTTTCAAGATGTTCGCCGCCGTCTTCCGCGCCTGGGTGATCCTGCAAGTCCAGCAACCGGCGTTGCGCCGGGAGCTCCCGGCCAGACCCGCCCTCAAACCCGAGCTCGAGTACATCAACTTCTGAATCCGCCGAAAAAGAGGGCGCGCCCAAGTCGAAGGGAGACCGGGCGCACCCGAGGGGATTATGGAGTTCCCTTGATGTCGTCAATAAGTATCACCGCCACGCGACAGCCGTGTCAATAGTGGTGCTACCACCGTTGCGTCTCCCCAACCGCCGTACTACGATGGACTTAAGCTTATGAGGAAGACTCAATCTTTCCCCGGACGCGAGGGAGACGTCCTCAACAGCGAGCTGTCGTCTCGCGACCGCATCCTGCAAGCCGGCCGCGAGCTGTTCGCGGAGGATGGTTACGAGAACGCCACGACCTCGGCGATCGCCCGCACGGCGGGAACCAGCGAGTCGCAGCTCATCAAGCACTTCGGCAGCAAGGAAGGCCTGCTGGAGGCCATCTATGACCAGGCCTGGCAAAGGATGTCGCGGGGGCTCCGGCGAATCCAGGAGACCGATGAGTCCCCGCTCGACAAGTTGCGGGCGCTGATGGAGCTGATGATCGGCGCGCTCGAAAGGGACAAAGAGATCAGCACGCTCATGCTCCTCGAAGGCCGCCGCATCCGCAAGCACGGCCACCGGGTGCTGCTGACCCGCGGCTTCCAGCAGGTGTTGGGCGTGGTCGACGGTCTGCTGAAGGAGATGCGCGAGGCGGGTCTCCTCCGGCAGGATCTCAATGCGGAGGCGGTCCGGTCGGCGCTTCTCGGCGCCTTCGAGGGTCTGTTGCGGGATCAGCTCCTCGCCGCGCGCGCGGACTATCCCGCCCACTACGACGGAGCCGAGCTGCGGGCCGTCTATCAGGCGGTGCTGGAGTGCTTCCTGGTGCGGCCGGGCGGCGCTTGATCTCTCCCATGCTGCCCCTGCTGCTCACGCTTCTCATCGGAGCCTCTCCCCCGCCGGACGGCGCGGCGCTCCGGCTCGCCTCCCAAGCCTTCGGCAGGCCGGTGGAGATCGAGGTCCGTGGTCTGCCGCAGGAGACCGCCCGCGAGGTCATCCGCAAGGCGCTGGCCGAGATCGCGGACCTCGAGCGGCTCACGGACGCATACCGACCCGACGGAGGCCTCGCGGCTCTCAACGCCGCCGCCGGCAAGGGGCCCCAAGCCGAAGATCCGAGGCTGATCGCGATACTGGCCCGCGCCGGCGAATTCTGCTTCTGGTCCGAAGGCGCGCACGGGCCTCTCGGTCGGGATCTCTATTCGCTCTGGGGCTTGCGGACGCCGGTTCCTGATCCACCCTCTCCCGAACGCCTGGCGCAAGCAGTGAGCGTCACCGCCTGCGACCGGCTGGTGCTCGATCCGCAGAAGGGCACCGCCGCTCTCGCGGCGGGCAGCGGTCTGGACCTTTGGGGATTCGCCGAGGGCTACGCCGTGGACCGCGCCGTCGAGATCCTCCGGCAGGGGAGCGCCGCCAACGGCTTCGTCCGCATCGGTCCGGTCCAGCGCGGCTTCGGTCCTGGACCGGAGGGTAAAGGCTGGCTCGTCATGCTGCCCCGAGTCGCCGGGTTGCAGGAGCCCGCCGGCCAGGTCTATCTCCGCGATCGTTCCCTGGCGGTCGCCTCGCCAGCGGACCATCCTCTGCAAGGCTCGGGACCGGCGGCGACGCCGATGCCTTACGTCAATCAGCGCACGGGCCAGCCCGCGCAGGGTGTCGCGACCTTCGCGGTGACGGATCTGGCGCTGGACGCCGAAGGGCTCGCGGCGGCGCTGCTGATCGCCGGCCCCCGCGAGGGCCAGCTCCGCATGGGATCGCTGCGGCCGCGTCCTTCCGTCCTGTGGTTTCTGGGCAGCGGCACGGGCGCACCGCTCCAGGTGGGCTACCGCTGGTCGGAGGTCAGCCGAAGATAGCGGGCGCCCTCAAGCGTCCACCTCCACCACCTCGCGAAGCAAGGCGGTCTCCTGGCCGCAGCAAGCCGCACCCCTTGGAATGGGCCGCCCATGCGGGCAGACCGCTGGATGATCGAGGAAGGCGCAGACCTGGTCCTCGAATCCGGCCGCCACCGGAGCGTCCCGTCCGCACTCTTCGGCGGGGCCGCGGTCGAGGGTGCGCTGGAGCAGAACTTCCGCGAGCCGCAGCCGCCGGATCACCGCCAGGGCCTGCATGCGGCCGCGCTCGGCGAAGGCGATCCTGCCGTCCACGAAGGTGAGCAGGCCTTCGGCCAGGAGCTCGGCCATGCCGCGGCGCGCCACCGAGACTCCCGCCCGGTCCTCCTCGAGGAGTTGCCAGAGCTCCGCGAGAACGCCCTGCAGCTCGAGATCCCCCGGCTGCTCCACGTGCGCCAGGCGGCCGTGCTCGAGCCGGATCTCCCGGCCTGCCCGGATGGCGATCGAAGGGTCGTGCGTGACCAGCACCAGGGTATGCCCGCGCTGGTGGAGATCCGCGAGCAGCGACATCACCACCGCCTCGTTCATCGCGTCGAGGTTGCCCGTCGGCTCGTCGGCGAGGATCAGCGGCGGCTGATTGATCAGCGCCCGGGCGATGCACACCCGCTGCTGCTCGCCGCCGGAGAGCTGGCTCGGGAGATGGCTCAGGCGCTCCGCCAGCCCGACCTTGCGCAGGGCCTCCTCGGCCTCGCCACGGTCGGTTACGCTGTGGACGTACTGCGCCAGCATGACGTTCTCGAGAGCGGTCAGATAGGGGATCAGATGGAATTGCTGGAAAATCAGGCCGACCGTCCGCTGGCGGTAGCGCGCCAGCTCGCGAGCGGAGAGCCCGGAAAGATCGACGCCGCCGACCCGCACCCGCCCCGAAGTCGGGCGGTCCAGGCCGGAAAGGACGTTGAGCAGGGTCGTCTTGCCGGAACCCGAGGGGCCGGTCACCGCCACCCACTCTCCTTCCTCGATGGCGAGCTGCAGGTCGTCCAAGGCTCGCAAAGATCCGAAACGGCGGCTCAGGGCCTCGACTTCGACCAGCGGCATGAGATCGTTCACTCGCCCCGCAGGACCCGCGCGGCATCCAGCCGTTCGACCCGCCGCAGCGCCATCAGCATCGAGGAGCCCACCACCAGCGTCGCCACGAGCGCCGCCCCGACGAAGCCGCCCCAAGTCAGGGATGGCCCGCCGGCGGCTCCCGCTCCCAGGACCCGCTGGACGAGGTTCCCCGCCGCCAGCTCGCCCAGTATTTCTCCCAAGGCGCCGGCCAGCACCGCCGCCACGAGCAGCTCGGCGGCGAGAAAGGCTCCGACACGCCGGCCCGTGTAGCCGAGCGCCAGGAAGAGCCCGATCTCGGTGCGGCGTTCTCCCACCAGGGCGGCGGTCGCGGCTCCCACGGAGAGGAGCGCCAGCAGCAACGAGACGGCGCTCACCGCCATCAGGATCAGCGTGAGACGCCGGGTCAGGCGGGCGTCCGACTCGCTGACCCGCAGCAGGGGAGCCGCCTCGATCCCTTCGACCTTCGATTCGACGTCGCGCGCCACCTCGGCGAGCCGGCCGGGATCGGCGCGCACCTCGATGCGGTCCAGGCCCACGCCCGCGGCGGAAAAGACTCCCGGGATCTCCCGCACCCGAGCCACCGCGCCGGAGGGAATCGTCGCCGGCCCGCCCACCTGCGGGCGCACCGTGAGATTCGGCCCGAACGCCGACAGGCTCTCGCCGAGACGTTTTCCGGCGCGGCTGGAGAAGCCCGCGAGGGTAGCCACGGTGGCCGCGGCCACCGTCACCGCGGCGAGGATGAGCGCGAGCTGCCGGAAACGGCGGCGGAAGCTGGCCAGCACCAGGTGGACGATCATCAGGCGGTCGCTCGCTTGAGGATGTCGGCCGGATAGCGATCGAGGGCGCGCGCGACGGGCGCGACGCTCGCCAGGATGGCCACCGCGACCCCGAGAAGCACCGCGTACGGCAGCAGGACCGTCATCCAGGGAATGATGACGCCGAGGACGTTGCTTCCCAGCAGGCGGCCGGCGAGGAGCCCCGCCGCGCCGCCGGCGAGGCCGCCGAAGGCCCCCAGCAGCGCCGCCTCGCTCAGGAAGAACAGCACCACCCGCCCGCGCGCGGCGCCGAGCGCCACCAGCAGGCCGGCTTCCAGCCGGCGCTCGAGCACCGTGGCGGTCATGGCGGCAGTGACGCCGACCGCGGCCCCGGCGAGAGCGACCACAGCCAGCGCGGCCAGCACCCACCTGAGCCGGCCCAGCACGTCCGCCGTGGCCTCGGTGACGTTGTGGACCACCCGCGTCCGCGCCCGCGGCAGCGCACGGTTGAGCTGAAAGGCGATCGAGGATGGATAGGCCGTGCAATACCAGGCCTCATACTCCTCGGCGCTCATGCGCGACGGATCGGAGCGGGTGTTCCGGCTCTCCGGTGAGGTGAGGGCGAAGATCTCGGCGCGGGTGAAACGCTCCGGCTGGTCCGCCAGCCGGTGCACCGCGCCGAGCGGCGCGAAGGCCTGGTCGTCCTCCTCGCCGCCGCTCGTCACCACGCCGACCACCCGCAGGCTCTCGCGCCGCGATCCCAGAGCGGCTTGCAGCTCGTCGCCCGGATGCAGGCCCAGCCGCTCCGCCAGCCGGCGGCCGAGGACCACTTCTCCCGCGTTCTCATGAGGCCAGCGGCCCGCCACCTCGAGCGTCGGCCGCGTCCGCGGCAGGCCTGTCCGCCAGCCGGGCTCCAGGGCGTGATCGAACCAGGTGCCCACCAGCGGCGCGACCGCCCCGCCGGGCTCCAGCCGCACCCGCAGGCTGAGGAACGGCGCGAGCGCGACGATGTTGTTGCGCCAGAAGATCCGCCGCACCGCCGCCAGGTCGCTGACGGGAAGGGTCTCTCCCTCCCGGGCCGGCAGGATCTCGAGGTTGGCGCCGTAGGAGCCCAGCTCCACCGCCAGCCGGTCTCCCGCGGCCAGCATCACCTCCGCGAGCGCCGTGGCGCCCAAGGTGCCGAGCGCCACGGCGGCGACCGCCAGCAGCTTCCTCCGGGTGCCCCGGCGCAACGATTCGACCAGCAGGCGCGCGTACATCGGTTGCTCGCTATCCGGCGTGCCGGGCGTCGGCTCCGGGCGTGAAGAGGTGGCCGCCGGCGGCGAGATCGGACGCGGCGAGCACGAGCTGGCCATCCTCGGCCCGCGAAGGAAGGGGAACGGGATTGCAGCCGCCCGACTGGCCGATGCTCGGCGGATAGATCACCGAGCCGCAGTGCAGGCAGGTGATGTTGGGACCCTTCTGGTAATAACCGCGCGGCCCGCAGATGATGCAGGCGTCGAAGGCGGTGGCGATCGGCCCGCCTTTCTCGATGGGAACGGCGATGAAGCGCACGGGCCGGCCGCCGATCACGACCTGGAACCGGTGCAGCGCGGTGCCCTCGAAAGTCGAGAGCGGAATGCGCACCTTGCCGTCGGTCCCCACCTCGACCGGCGTCGCCGGCGACAGCGCGGCCGGCGGCTGAGCGTACACGAAGCCGAGGCCGAGAGCGGCCAGGATCACCAGGCCAAGGACCGATCCGAGCATCCGGGCGCGCGCCTGGCGGCGCCGCCCCGCCTGCTCGAGCCGCGCCGCCGCGCCAGAGGCCGCCGCCTCCTCCTGCCGCCGGCTCGGGATCATCAGCATCAGCAGGGGCAGCACCAGCACGGCGGTCACGAAGAAGAACTCGTTCTGGACCAGCGGTCCCACCGTCGCCATCGTGGTCGCGTTGGCCGGCAGCCACTCGGCCTCCGAAAGCTCGTGATACCCGTTGATCAGGAGCTGCAGGATGAAGATGGCGAGAGCGATGCCGGTGATCTTGAAGAAGCGCCCGAGATCGATGCGCAGGCTGCCGCGCACGAAGAGCACGCCGAAGACGACCGCCGCCACCAGCCCGCAGAGCACCCCCAGGCTCGCCGCCAGGCCGCTGGTGGTCAACGACAGCGCGGAGAGGAACAGCACCGTCTCCACCCCTTCGCGGAAGACCATGAGAAAGGTGAAGAGGAAGAGGCCCGCGGCGACCGATCCCGCCCGCTCGCGGCCGACGATGCGCGCGAGCGACCCTTTCATCTCTCCCGAGAGAGCGCGGGAGTGCCGCCACATCCACACCATCATCGAGCCGACGATCACCGCCGAGCCGAGGTACAGCAGGCCCTCGAACACCTCCTCGTTGACCGCCCAGCGGTACAGAGCGAAGGCCCCCAGCAGGCTCGCCGCCGTCGCCGCTCCGATGCCGGCCCACACGGCGCCAAGATGGCGTTCGTAACCCTCGCGGCGCAGAAAGGCCACGATGATGCCTACCACCAGGGCCGCCTCGACCCCCTCGCGCAGCGTGACGATCAGCGCCTCAAACATGCACGGCTCTCCTCGCCTGGGCGGCCGCCGTCCCGCTCTCCGCGCTCGCGGCGGTTGCCGCGCAGCCATTGCAGAGGCCCGCGATCTGCAGCGTGTGCCGCATCGGCTGGAAGCCGTGGGCGCGGCAGATCTCGGCCTGCAGCGCCGCAATTCCCGGGCTGACGAACTCGACCACGCGGCCGCAGCCGGTGCACACCAGGTGATCGTGCTGCTGCCCGCCGTGCACGTGCTCGTAGAGAAAGCCGCGGCTCCCCAGGCGCTGCTTGCGGGCGAGGCCGCTCTCCACCAGCAGGTCCAGGTTGCGGTAGACCGTGGCGCGTGAGATCTTGAGACCCCGCGCCTTCATCGCGCCGAGCAACGCCTCGGCGTCGATGTGTCCGTGCTGGGAGAAGATTTCGTCGAAGAGGGCCAGGCGCTCGCCGGTGACCCGCTGTCCCCGGCCGCGCAGAAACTGGAGGAACCGCTCTTTCTCGCGTACGTTCGACATGTTCCCTTCGCCCGCCCCAGCTCTATTGAGATTCTATCTCAATAGCCGGAGCGTATTCTGGACCGCGGCGGTCCTAATTGTCAACTCGGGCGATCGGGAACGGAATCTGCAGCCATTTGATCGGCGACGAAGATCAGGTGGATCATGAGCTTGCCGAACGAACGCCCACCCGAAGCCCTGGACAAGGAGACCGGCGCCGAAGAACGAACGGTGCTGCCGCTCGCGATCGTCGAGCGCCGCCCGCCGTTCTCCATGGGGGTCCGCGTCGGGATCTTCATCGCCGGCTGGCTGCTGATCCTCGTCGGGGTGGCAGGCCTGGTTTTGCCGGGTATCCAGGGGATCTTCACGATCGTCGCCGGAGCGGCCCTGCTCTCCCTCGACAACGAGCTCGTCTATCGCGGGCTACGCCGGCTGCTCGTCCGCTGGCCCCAGGTCTGGCTCCGGGTCGAGCACTTCCGCGCGCGGGCCCACGAGCGGATCCACGGCCTTTTCCATCGCCAATGAGAAGCGACCGGCGTCGCCGCTATCGCCGGTCGAGCGGTACGAACGGCCGCTGCGGGGCACCGGTATAGATCTGGCGCGGGCGGTTGATGCGGGTCTTGGGGTCCTCCAGCATCTCCTTCCAGTGCGCGATCCAGCCCGGCAGGCGGCCGAGAGCGAACATGACGGTGAACATGTTGGTGGGGATGCCCATCGCCCGGTAGATGATGCCGCTGTAGAAATCCACGTTCGGATAGAGCTTGCGGGAGACGAAGAACTCGTCGTGCAGAGCCACCTCCTCGAGCCCCTTGGCGATGTCGAGGAGCGGGTCCCGCACGCCCAGCTCCGCCAGTACCTCGTCCGCCGTCTGCTTGAGGATTTTCGCCCGCGGATCGAAGTTCTTGTAGACGCGGTGGCCGAAGCCCATGAGC
>Ga0134122_10003488_pt1 | contig 11666 bp, 12 predicted proteins | sample KB302_FD_96461 | JGI IMG/M metagenome (GOLD analysis project Ga0134122, IMG submission 96461) | Terrestrial soil microbial communities without Nitrogen fertilizer from Kellogg Biological Station, Michigan, USA - KB3-0-2 | ecosystem: Environmental > Terrestrial > Soil > Unclassified ...
CACATGGTGACGTGCCTCCACGTCCCATGCTCATGCCGGAGCGGCTCAAGCCTCCGTTAAGACACGGGGTGCTCGCATAAAAATCCCGTAAAAATCCGGGTGAGCGGCTGCGTCCGCGCCGGAGCGGCGTAGCATCGAAGGCGAGCGTTATGCGACTGACGCTGGTGAAGCGCTGGCTCGTTGGCCCACCCATGCCGCTGGCGCAAGCGCGTCACGAGCGGCTGACCAAGCGCGTTGCGCTGGCCGTCTTCTCCTCCGACGCGCTCTCCTCGGTGGCCTACGCGACCGAGGAGATCCTCCTGATCCTGGTGCTGGCCGGCACCGCCGCCATCCACCTCGACGTCCCGATCGCGCTGGGCATCGCCGGGCTCCTGGCGATCGTCGCGATCTCCTACCAGCAGACGATCCACGCGTATCCGAGCGGCGGCGGCTCCTACATCGTGGCGCGCGCCAACCTCGGCATCGTCCCCGGGCTGGTGGCGGCGGCCGCGCTGCTGGTCGACTACGTGCTCACCGTCGCGGTGTCGGTCGCGGCGGGCGTGGCCGCCGTCACCTCGGCCTTGCCCGAGCTGACGCCCTACAAGGTCGTGGTCGGCGTGGTGTGCGTGGCGGCGATCGCGGTGGCCAACGTCCGCGGGGTGCGCGAGTCCGGGCGGATCTTCGCGGTGCCGACCTACTTCTTCATCGGCAGCTTCACGGTCATGCTGGCGATCGGGTTCCTCCGGCTCGCCACCGGCACGCTGCCGCCGCTGCCGCCGCCCTCGGTGCCCGCGCTGGAGCCGCTCGCGGCGTTCCTGGCGCTGCGGGCCTTCGCGTCCGGGTGCACGGCGCTCACGGGCATCGAGGCGATCTCCAACGGCATCCCGGCCTTCCGTCAGCCGGAGTCGCGCAACGCGGCCATCACGCTCGGCTGGATGGCGTTCATCCTGGCCACGATGTTCATCGGCATCACCGTGCTCGCCAACCAGCTCGGGGTCGTGCCGCGCGAAACGGAGACGGTGGTCTCGCAGATCGCGCGGGCCCTGTTCGGCGGCGGGCTCATGTACTACCTGGTCCAGGCCGCCACGGCGCTCATCCTGGTGCTGGCCGCCAACACGTCGTTCGCCGACTTCCCGCGGCTGTCCTCGCTGCTGGCCCGCGACCACTTCGTGCCGCGCCAGTTCGCCAAGCTCGGCGAGCGCCTGGTGTTCTCCAACGGCATCCTCGTGCTGGCCGGCTTCGCCGCGCTGCTGCTGGTGGTCTTCGGTGGCGACACCCACGCCCTCATCCCGCTCTACGCCGTCGGCGTGTTCGTCTCCTTCACGCTCTCGCAATCCGGCATGGTGCGGCACTGGTGGGTCGAGCGCGGGGCGGGCTGGCGGCATCGCCTGGCCATCAACGGCGTGGGTGCCGTCGCCACCGGCGTCGTCACGCTCGTCATCGCCGTGACCAAGTTCACCCACGGCGCCTGGATCGTGGTGCTGGTCATTCCGATCCTCGTCGCCGCCTTCCTGGCGATGGCCCGTCACTACGAGGAGGTGGCGGAGGCCCTGTCGCTGGAGGGCTTCGGCGCCCCGCCGCACTTCCAGCACACCGTGCTGGTGCTGGTCGGCGACGTCCACCGCGGCGTCGTGCGGGCCGTGCAGTACGCGTACACGCTGGCCGCGCCCACCGCGGTCGTGCGCGGCGTCTACGTCGAGACGGACCCCGCCCGCACGGCGCGGATCGAGGAGAAGTGGAGCCAGTGGGGCTTCGGGGTGCCGCTGGTCGTGCTGACCTCGCCCTACCGCTCGTTCCTGCGCCCGCTGCTCGACTACGTCGATCAGATCCAGGCGCGCGGCGACGAGCAGATGGTGACGATCGTGCTGCCGGAGTTCCTGCCGCGGAAGTGGTGGCAGCACGTCCTGCACAACCAGACGGCGCTGCTGGTCAAGGGCGCGCTGCTCTTCCGGAAGAACCTGGTGGTGGCCGACGTGCCGTACTTGCTGAAGCGCTGACTAGTAGCGCGAGGTGCCCATCCCGCCGCGCGGCACCGTAGGCGTGCTGCGGGTGGCGGTCGGTGGCGGCGCGGTGGCCGGCAAGGGGCCGGAGGGTGCCGGCGACGCCGCCGCTCGCGGCGCCGGCGACGGCAGGAAGGGCGCGGGGGCGGAGAACACGCGACCCCCGGCGCCGAGGGCGGCGCGTCCCTGATAGTCGCTGTCACCGGTCCGCTCGAGGCCCCCGGGCTTGTAGTAGGCGATCACGTCGTCGTACCGCCACAGCCCGCGCCGCGCGGTGCGCGCACCGTCCTCCAGGCTCTTGAAGTAGGCCGCGTAGCGCACGTCGGCGGCGGGCGGTGCCGCCTCGGCGTAGCCGAAGTGCAGCAGTGCGGCGTTGACGAAGAGGTCGTCGATCCAGACGTACGCCTGCAGGCGGCCGTGCTCGTCCCGCGGCTCCCGCTCGAAGCTCAGCCGGACCCAGCGCCCGTCCACGAGCTGGCGGTTGCGCTCGCGCACCACCGTCGCGTACGGCTCGGGTCCGCGCGTGGGATGGTCCACCACGGGCACGTTGATGCCGAGATAGCGAATGGTCTCGATCCGCCCGCCGAACTCGGCGTAGATCAGGTCGCCCTCCGCCACGCGGGTGACGTAAGCGACGTTGCTCTGCGCGGCCGCCGGCAGCGCCACGGCGGCCACGAGCGCGAGGGTCACGAGGATGCGGGTCACGGCCCCGATGATACGCTGAATGCATGCGGAATCCGCGGCGTTCGATCGGGCTTGCCGTGCTGCTGCTGGCCTCGCTGGGTGGGGCCGGCTGCGCCGGGCTGGAGCCGCCGCCCGAGAACCTGGAGGTCGGGGAGGGGCAGCTGATCCACGCGGAGTGGACGCTGGACGAGCCGGAGATCAACGAGGCGCGGGTGTTCGGCTATGTCGTGAACACCTACTACTACTTCGCGACCCAGGTGCAGGTGCTGGTGGAGGCGTTCGACGAGCAAGGCGCGCTCGTGGAGCGTCGTTTCTCGTGGGTGCTGGGCGGGGTGCCGCCGAGCCATCGCACCTACTTCGAGGTCCGGAATCTCCCGCCCGCCGATCGCTATCGCGTGACCGTGCCGTACTACACCTGGCAGGACCGCGCGGACGGGATCTTCCGTCGGGGGTTCTGAGCTACGCCCCCCGACCGACCCAGTCGAAGGAGAGGATCTCGATGCGATAGCTGGCCGCGCGGGAGGCCGGCGCGGCCGTGGAGAACCACGTGCGGTTGTTCGGCGGGACACCGCCGAGGACCAACGTGGTGCTCCGGCCCACGATCTGGCCGCCCTCGTCGAGCGCCTCGATGCTGAGCTGCATGCGGTCGGTGGGCTGGTTGGACTTGTTGTAGACGAACCCCTCGATGTTCTCGCCGTGCGGGCCCGGCACCAGCTTCCAGTCGATGACGAAGTATGGGTCGAGGCTGCCCGGCGCGTAGTTGGACCGGGCCAGGGCGGTGGGGGCCAGGAGGAGCAGAGGAGCCAGCAGCGCCGCCGCCTTGAACATGCCCATCGCCCGGGGCCTCCCTGGCCCCTGGTTCTTACAACGCGCCAAGTGAGCGGTTGGATTCACCGGCTCGACCCTTTCTGGGGCGGTACCACTCTGGTATGATCGCTGAGCCATGGCGCGTCTTCCCGAGCTGATCGGTCGGGCCATGATCGATCCGGACTTCCTCGCGGATCTCCAACGGTCGCCGGAATCGATCCTCGCCCAGTACGACCTCAGTGCCGACGAGCGCTCGACCGTCCTGCGCGCGCTGGACCGTCTGACCCAGGCGCCGCCGAATCAGCGCGCCCAGGCCTTTCAGTCCGCGCTCATCCGCCGCGTCTCGACGTAGACCGGCGGGCGGTTTTCTTGTCCACTCCCGCCGAGACTCTCGCCTTTCTTCACGAGGTCCGGCTGTTCAAGGAGATCGCCGAACCCGAGCTGTTGATCCTGGGGCAGAGCCTGGAGGAGCGGCCGCTGCGCCGGGGCCAGGTGATCTGCCGCGAGGGCGACCCCGGCGAGGAGATGTTCGTGGTACGAAGCGGCTCGATCGTGATCTCGAAGCTCGTGACCGGCCGTGTCGAGCAGGTCCTGGCCCGGATCGGCCCCGGCGATTTCTTCGGTGAGATGAGCCTCTTCGACCGCTCGCCGCGCTCGGCCACCGTGCAGGCCGACACCGACGCCACCCTGCTGGCGCTCGATCGCGAGGGGTTGCGGCGCATGACCGAGGTCAGCCCGCGCGCAGCGGCGGCCTTCTTCCACGCCCTCGTGCTCATCTTCATCGAGCGGCTGCGCGCCTCCGGCGACCTCGTGGCCGAGGTCACGCGCTGGGGGCTCGAGGCGACCGGCCTCGACCTGGATTCGCGGGCATGAGCGACCTGCGTACCTCCGCCACGCCGCCGCCCACGCCGCCGCGCCGGGCCAAGCTCGAGCTGCTCGTCCGCCGCGACGAGAAGGACGAGAGCTTCGAGGTCCGCGAGATCGGCAGCGCGACGGCGTTCGTGCAGTCGCGGCCGCAGCGCGTGCCGCCCGAGTCGTTCGAGCTCGCCGAGGGCGCCTCCCGGGTGGCCGGCCAGCGCCACTTCATCCTCAAGAACACCACGACCGACCGCTACCTGATGCTGACCGAGCCCGAGAAGTTCCTGTGGGAGCAGATGGACGGGCGCACGTCGCTGCAGGAGATCGCCACGGCCTACGTGCTGCGCTACGGCGCCTTCGACTTCGACGTCATTCCCAACCTCATCCGCAAGCTGCAGCGCGCGCACCTGCTCACGCTGACGCCGTCCTCGCGCCTGCGCCAGGCGCTGGCCCGCAACCGCCGCAAGCCGATGGTGAAGGCCATCGAGAGCGGCTTCACGGTGCTGGAGCGCATCAACATCTCCAGCCGCAACGTGCAGCGCGTGTTCGCCGCCCTGTACCGCTTCGGTGGGTTCCTGCTCTTCACGCGCGGTGCCGTGGTGGCGTTTGCGCTGCTGGCGCTGGCCGGCCTCGTCGTCGGCGTGCGGCTCTGGCAGGAAGGCGGCGATATCGTGGCCGGCTTCGGCGGCCACGCTCTGCGCGGCATCCTCATGGTCAAGGGGCTGTTCTTCCTCACGGTGGCCGCGCACCAGATCGTCCACGGCCTCGCGCTCGTGCACTATCACCGGCGCGTGCGCGAGTTCGGCTTCACGTTCCTGCACGGATTCGTGCCGACCTTCTACGTGGACGTGACCGACATCTTCATGGCCAGCCGGCGGGCTCGCGTGGTGACGGCGGTGGCCGGCGCCTCGGTCCACCTCGTGCTGGGCTCCCTCTGGTTCATCGCGGCCTATCTGGCGCCGCTCGGCAGCTTCACGCAGGCCTTTGCGGCGGCGTCGGGGATGATCCAGTGGCAGGCCTTCGTGATCGCGCTGTACCCGTTCTGCTTCATCGAGATGGACGGCTACCACGTCCTGGTGGACGTGCTCGGTGTGCCCACGCTCAAGCAGGAGGCGATGGCGTGGGCGGGTGGATTGCTGCGCGGGCGCGTGCCGCGGCGCTTCGGCCGCCAGGAGCAGCTCTTCGCGCTCTACGTCGTGCTGTCGGCGATCTCGGTGGCCGCCTTCTTCGCCTTCAACGTGATGCTGATCTCTCACGCACGGAGCTGAGCGGTCTCCACCAGCAGTCGCTCGACCGCTTCCCCGATCTCGCGCGCTGCCGCCGCTGCGTCCGTCGAGCTGCGCGCCAGGGCCTCCGCCTGCGCGCCGGCCTCCGCCTCCGCCAGCCGCGCCTGGCCGCGCGCGCGCAGGGCGTCGCCGAGCGCGTGCGCCGCCTCGGCCAGGGTCGCGAAGCCGAGACGCACCTGCTCGGCCCGGCTGCTCGCGGCGGCGAGCCGGGCCGCCAGGACGCGCCGCAGCGCCGTCGACACGCGCGCGTGTCCGCCGTCGAGCGTGGCCAGCTCGCCGTCGAGCGATGCCCACTCGAACGCGAGGCCGCCGGCGACGGCGCGGATCGCCGCGGCCAGGGGCGGCGCGCTGGCGGCGATGACGATGGCCACGAGCCCGGCCGCGGTGGTCGGCGACAGCGGGCTCGGCGGCTCCGCCGCGGCGGCCGGCGCGTGGATCTCCAGCACATCCCCGGTGCGCGAGAGCATCACGTGATCCTCGAGGGGACTGCCGAGGGCCCACAGCGAGCCCACCACGCGCTCGCCGTCGTCGCGCAGGCGATGCACGGCGTGACGCTCCACGCCGTGCCAGACGTCGCGGTAGTACGCGCGCCCGCGCCACACGAGCTTCTCCACGCGCTCCCGCGTCTGCACGTACACCCCGCGCGGATCGAATGTGCGTTCATGCGGGGCGGGCAGCCAGGCCAGGCCGCCGCGCATGAACACCCCCAGCGGGTGCGATGCTTCGTCCCCGGCCACGAATTCAAACGATTCGAGGAGCGCGAGGAAGAGCTGCTCGGTCGGGTAGGGGCCGCGATAGGCCAGGGGGCCGCGCGCCTGATCGGCGGCGAGGGCGGCGATGAGATTGAGCACGGCGGTGCCGCCGCCGGGCGGCAGGCGGGCGGGCTCGGCCAGCGGCGGGATCGCGTCGATGGCCGCCCACTCGACGGCCGCGAACCCCGTGAGCGGGGCGTCCGCCCAGGCAATCACGTCGGTCGCGCCCCAGCGCGGGTCGTGCGCGGCGCGCGGCCGCACGCGCAGCCAGGTGCTGTCGGGGATCCGCACGGCCGCCTCGACCAGCCGGTCGTCGTCGGCCCAGGTCAGCGTGACGACCATCGTGCCGTGGCGGTCGCGCTCGAACACTCGACGTCCGCGCCGGTCGCGCTCGACCGCCGGCCTGCCGTCGCTCACGAGCCGGATGATACAATGCGGCCGGTGCGGAGGATGGAGCCCTGATTCACGAGGACCTCGCCTGGCGGTCCGCTCTCGAGATCGCCTCGCTGATCCGTGACAAGCAGCTTTCCCCGGTCGAGATCGCCGAAGCGCTGCTCGCGCGCATCGAGGCGCTCAACCCGCGTCTGAACGCCTACTGCATGATCACCGCGGAGGTCGCGCGCGTGGCCGCGCGCGAGGCGGAGATCGCGGTGATGAAGCGCGAGCCGCTCGGGGCCTTGCACGGCGTCCCCGTGTCGCTGAAGGATGCGCTTTACACCCGCGGCCTGCGCACCACCGGTGGGTCGCGGCTCTTCGCCGAGCTGATGCCCGAGGCCGACAACGTCGCGGTCGGCCGGCTGAAGGCCGCCGGCGCCGTCATCCTCGGCAAGACGAACCTGTCGGAGTTCGGCTTCAAGGCGGTCACCGACAGCCCGCTGTTCGGCGTGACGCGCAACCCATGGGACCTGACCCGCACGCCGGGGGGCTCCAGCGGCGGCGCCGCCGCCGCCGTCGCCGCCGGGCTCGGGCCGATCGGTCTCGGCACCGACGGCGGCGGTTCCGTGCGCATCCCGGCGGGGTTCTGCGGGCTAGTGGGCGTCAAGCCCTCCTACGGGCGCGTGCCGCAGGCGCCGGGCTTCCCGGGCTGGGACCATCTCTCGCACACGGGCCCGCTCACGCGCACCGTGCGCGACGCGGCCGCCGTGCTCGACGTGATCGTCGGCAGCGACGACCGGGATCGCGACTCGCTGCCGAGCGAGCCCGGCACGTATCTCGAGGCGTGCGACCGCGACATCAAGGGGCTGCACGTGGCGTGGACGCCCGACCTCGGCTACGCCGCCGTCGAGGACCGCGTGCTGGACATCTGCGGCAACGCCGCCGCCGAGTTCGAGAGCCTCGGCTGTCACGTCGAGGTGGTGAATCCGGCCTGGGAGAATCCGGAGGAGATCTTCTCCACGATCGTGGCCGCGCAGTTCTATGCGGCATGGGCCGACTTCCTGCCCGCGCGCGAGGCGGACATGGATCCCGCGCTCGTGCGCTTCATCCGCCGCGGCGGCGCGGTGACCGCGCGCGACTACCTCACGGCGATGGGCAAGGCCACCGCGTACTGGCACGAGGTGCACACGTTCCTCGAGCGCTTCGACCTTCTGCTGATGCCCACGGCGGCGGTCGCGCCGTTTCCGCTCGACGGCAAGGTGCCGCGCGAGATCGCCGGCCAGGCGGTCTCGGTACTGGGCTGGATGCCGTTCACGTATCCGTTCAACCTCACCGGGCAGCCAGCGGTCTCCGTGCCAGCCGGGTGGACCGAGGATGGGCTGCCCATCGGATTGCAGATCGTCGGGCGCCGACACGCCGACCGCACGGTGCTCGCCGCGGCCGCCGCCTTCGAGGCGGCCATGCCCTGGCGCGAGCGCCGGCCGCCGCAGTGAAGGCGGAGCGCCCAAAGCGCGGGCCGGTCGCCTGGAGCGCGGCGACGCGCTGGGCGACCGCCTCGATCCTGCTGGCGGGCGCACTGGTCTTCGTGGTGTGGCTCGTGGTCACCGACGCGCCGATCATCCGCTTCACCGTGCGGCTGTACCAGGACAAGTACTTCCTGCGCGACACCGTGGCCGCCTGGGGCTGGGCGGCCCCGCTCGTGTTCATCGCGATCCAGGCGCTGCAGGTGATCATCTCGCCGATCCCAGGCGAGATCACCGGGCCGGTCGGCGGCGCGCTCTTCGGCACGCTGTGGGGCGTTATCTACTCCACGATCGGCCTCACCGTCGGCACCCTGTTCTGCTTCTGGGTCGGGCGCATGTGGGGCGAGCCGCTGATCCGTCCGTGGCTGAGCGAGCACCACTGGGAGAAGATGAACTTCATCCTGGAGGCCGAGGGCGCGATCATCTGCTTCATCCTCTACCTGATCCCGGGCTTCCCGAAGGACATCATCTCGTACCTGTTCGGGATCAGCCCGATGCCGTTCTGGGTCTTCGCGGTCGTCTCCACCGTGGGGCGGATTCCCGGCACCTGGATCAGCTCGTACTTCGGCGCCCACGTCGGCGAGCAGCAGTACATCTACGCCATCGTGTTCATCGCGCTCGTCTGCGCGGCCTGCCTGCCGCTCTACTACTATCGGGAGAAGATTCTGTCCCGGTTCCGGCCCAAGCCCCGCGAGCGCCGGGGCGATCGCCCGCGTCCCCAGAGCCCTTGACAGGCCCCGCGTCGCGCCCGTAGAGTAGCCGGCACGCCATGGGCCGACACGCGCGGACGTTCTTCTATTTTTACTTCGTCGAAGGAGTCTGCCCACGGCTCTGACCTAGTTCAAGGCGGCCGCGGGCAGACGAGCCCGCGGCCAGACGATCCCAGGCCGCGGGCGCTGCGCCCGCGGCCTTTTTCGTTCCACCGCCGTGAGGGGATCGAGAGGAAGCCGATCATGATCATCGTACTGAAGTCAGGAGCCTCGGAGACCGACGTCGCGGACGTCGAGCGTCGCATTCGCGCCATGGGCTACACGCCGCACACCATCCACGGTGAGCTGCGCAACGTCATCGGCGCCATCGGCGACGATCGCGGCAAGGAGCGGCTGCGCGCGCTGGAGTCGCTCGAGTGCGTGGAGTCGGTGACGCCGATCCTGCAGCCGTTCAAGCTGGCCAGCCGCGAGGTCAAGAAGGGCAACTCGCAGGTGCGGATCGGGGGCACCGCGGTCGTCGGCGGCAAGGACATCGTCGTGATGGCCGGGCCGTGCTCGGTGGAATCGCGCCTGCAGGTGCTGGACGTCGCCCACCGCGTGAAGGCGGCCGGCGCCCGTGTGCTGCGCGGCGGCGCCTTCAAGCCGCGCACCTCGCCGTATGCGTTCCAGGGCCTGGAGGAGGAAGGGCTCAAGCTGCTGGCCGAGGCGCGGCGCGAGACGGGGCTGCCGGTGATCACCGAGGTGATGGAGCCCGACAAGGTCGAAGTCGTGGCCGAGCACTTCGACGTGCTGCAGATCGGCGCGCGCAACGTGCAGAACTTCTCGCTGCTGCGCCGGGTGGGCGAGGCCGGCAAGCCCGTGCTGCTCAAGCGCGGCATGTCCACGTCGATCCAGGAGTGGCTGCTCTCGGCCGAGTACGTGCTGGCCGGCGGCAACCCCAATGTGATTCTGTGCGAGCGCGGCATTCGCACCTTCGAGACGGCCACGCGCTTCACCCTCGACCTCAACGCGGTGCCGGTCCTCAAGAAGCTGACGCACCTGCCGGTCGTGGTCGATCCCAGTCATGGCACGGGGCACTGGGAGTACGTCGAGTCGATGGCGATGGCGGCCATCGCGGCGGGCGCCGACGGGCTGCTGATCGAGGTGCACCCCAAGCCCGAGGAGGCCCTCTCGGATGGGCCGCAGTCGCTCAAGCCCGACAAGTTCGCCGCCCTGATGGCGCGGGTGAGGAAGATCGCCCAGGCTGTCGACCGCGACTTATAATTGACCGGAATGGGGCTCTGGCAATTCTTGCAACAGTGGCGGGGAAGCCGCGCCGCGGCGGGTATCACCGCGTCGGTGCTGCTCCATCTGCTGGTCGTGGCGGTCATCCTGTGGGGTGGCCATCTGCCTCTCGTCGAGCGTTGGCGGCCCAAGCCGGGTGACTCGCTGATCGTGGAGCTGCCGAAGCTCGACGAGGGCGCCTCACCGGGCACTCCCGATGCGCCGGCCACGCCCCCCGATCCGCAGGCGCCGGCCACCGCGGTGAAGGCGCCGTCGCCGCCGGCGCGCCGGGAGCCGCCTGCGCCTGCGCCCGCGCCCCGTCAGGTGGCCAGCGCCCCCAGGCCATCCGAGCCGCCGGCCAGACCCGCGCCGAGACCGAGCGAGGCGCCGCGCGCCGCTGCCCCGCGTCCGGCCGAACCGCCGGCGGACAACGCTGCCGACAAGGCGCCGAGTGCCGACCAGGCCCCGAACTCTGCCGACAAGGCGTCCGCCGCTGCCGACGCGACGAGCAGCGCCGCGACACCACGAGTGGATCGTGTGCCGGCGGGACCCGCCGGCCCGCAAGTGGCGAGCGTGCCGCCGGGTGGCCCGCCCCGGGGCGCCGGCGTGCCCGACATGCGGTCTGCGCTGCGACGGGGCGCGAGCGGCCGCGGCGAGGGCCGAGGCGGCATCCTCGGCGACCCGATCCCCCTGGACACAGCGGATCCGAGGTTCAGCGACTTCATGGGGCAGGTGAAGCGCCAGATCCAGGCCAAGCTGAACTACCCCTGCATCAAGAACCCGGGCACGTTCGTGTGTGAGCCGAAGGACACCCAGGTGATCGTGCAGTTCGGCATCCTGAAGAATGGCCGCCTGCAGTTCGTCGATCTGTGGATCCCGTCACAGTGGTCGGACTACGACATGAGCTCGATGACCGCGATCCGCCTCGCGCAGCCGTTCCCGGCGATACCGCCGGCCATCATGGCGACGCTGCCGCCGGGCAGCACCGGCATCCCGATTACGGGGCGTTTCATGTACCAGGTCTCGTACTCCACGCTCATTCAGTGAAACGGCTGTATTTCCGGGCCGTTGTCTTGACACTCCTGCAGGCCGTAGGTAGCATGGGCGGTACTCTTGGATAGGCTCGTAGCTCAGTGGGAGAGCGCCTCTCTGACGCAGAGGAGGTCGGCGGTTCGAAACCGCCCGAGCCTACCATCCCCCCACACGCCGGGAATGTATGGCCGAGTCTGAAGAAGAGCGTCACCTCAAGCTGACCGGCGAGTTCGACTGCGATCCCACACCGCTGTCGACGGTGCGGCACTCCACCTCGCACGTGATGGCGCAGGCGGTGAAGCGCCTGTTCCCCGACGTGAAAGTGGCCATCGGGCCCGCCATCGAGGACGGCTTCTACTACGACTTCGCCAAGGCGGAGCCGTTCACGCCGGAGGAC
>Ga0134122_10003489_pt1 | contig 11665 bp, 11 predicted proteins | sample KB302_FD_96461 | JGI IMG/M metagenome (GOLD analysis project Ga0134122, IMG submission 96461) | Terrestrial soil microbial communities without Nitrogen fertilizer from Kellogg Biological Station, Michigan, USA - KB3-0-2 | ecosystem: Environmental > Terrestrial > Soil > Unclassified ...
CCTTCATGACAGGCATGCTCGAATATCGGCCCATCCATCGACGTAAACGGCAGCTCCGCCGACCATGGCGTTGCCCACGTCGAGGGATCCGATACCGTGAACTGATATTTGATTGTATTTTCGTCCGTGCGTGTGAAACGCTCGATCACCTTCAGGTTCTGGCTGGCGCCCTGGAAGTTCACCCTGTCGTTGAAGTTGGTGGTTTCGACGACCAGCGTGTTTCCTTCCCAGTGGCCGCGGGAATCGCCCAGCCATTGGCGCACGCTTTCCGGCGGATGTGGACTGCCATCGGTGCGGATGGTGCGAACCTCGTGACCCGCCTCGATGAGAACCATCACGACGCCGGGTCCCTGGATGATCTGATACGCAGGATTGTAGCCGGGAGGAAGCATCGGCGGTCCGGCGCCCTGGTAAATGCAACGCGATCCGATAACGATGTTCTGGACCTTGTCATATGTACCGCCTACGATTCGTCTCTCGGCTGCTCTGTCTGCCGCGAGCTTCTGTCCTTCCGCTGTTACAGGAGGTTTTCTCCCATTCGGCGGATCCGTAATCAGCGACGTTCGCAGGTTGGCGGCGATCACCGTCTGGCTCTTATCCAGGCCGAACTGGGTGAAGTCGTAGTGCACGTCCCCTGTGGTACCTGGCGTCGTCTGACCTTCGTCGGTTACACCTTGCTGCTTTGCCCTCGCGAGGAATTCTTCTTGCGTGTAGAACTCCTTCGTGACATTAGTCGGCCTCTCCAACGGAATGATGGAATTGTTTGTCCAGTACCCCTGGAGGTCCGGCACGCCATCCGGCGTTTTCGCTAACGTCCATGGCTTGTTTGCAGGTTTGGCGCTCGCGATGGTCACCGCATTCACCCCTTGCTTCACCTGACCGGCAGTCACTGAGGGTGCCAGGAATATGACCGTGAGCACGATCGCGAGGGCCGCAACGCCCAATGCCGTTGCCAATCGATGGTTCATCCGATGGTTCATCTGAAACCTCCTATTTAAGCGGTACCTTGCGGAGATCGCCATAGACAGCGTCTTCCGCGAATTCGATGCATTTATATTCCAGGATTTGAGCATTCTTTTCGACGACGCGATACAGCGGCATGCTCATCTTCCACGCCCGCGTGAAGACCTTGGGATCTTCGATGGTGACTTCGTAATTCAGATGATCCTTGTCCAGCGCTGTGAGCCGTTCGACCACGTGCAAGGAGTCGCTGGCAAAATTGCCTGCCCTGTCGAACCAGGCCATGCCGTTGAAATCTTTTGTATCCACAACCAGCGATTCGCCTTCCCATTTGCCGTTCGACCATCCCATCCAGCTGTCCGCGGGACCGTCCTTATGCGTCATGTAGATGGTGCGAAGGGCGCCTGCGTACTCGAAGACCATCGCGATTTGCTGCGTACTCTGGATGATCTGAAACGGGTAGGGCATGTACATGGCGCGCGGAGTACCCGGGAGGTAGCATTTGATTTCCGGATCCAGTTTCAGCCGATTTGTAAAGTTGTCCTTCTTCTTTTGGAGTGCCTCGGGCTTGTACGGAATCGGGCCGCCTTCAACGACGCCCAGACCCGGAGGAATGGAGGCCTCCGCGCCGAGTTGCCAGACCGCGCCCATCGCCGCTGAATGTGCTTCGATATCCCAATTCGCAGTATTGAGAGCCTGCCAGATGCCGTTCAAGTCCGGTTTGTTGTCCTTGGTGCGAGCAGCTCTGTATGCCGGCGCTGGCGCCTGAGCGGGCGCTGCCGGGGCAGCTCCTCGAGCTGCTGGCGCCGGAGCGGGTGCTGGGGCAGCTCCCCTGCCAGCCTGACCCATAATCGTGCTGGTGACGATCGGAATTATGACGGAGCCAAGCCCGAAAGCCACGGCCACAATCATCACGCCTTTGAACCGATTTCGCATCGGTACGTTGTCCTCCAATTTCGAATGGAGTGATGGTAGTTTCAAGTAGTCTCGATGTCAATTTAACTAAACAGCTTTCCATCACTTTTTCGATTCTCGTGTTGTGAATGCGGCAAGGGTTGCTTACCATGTTCGTCCGGTAGCACGCATGAACACTCAACACACGAATCCAAAGTCCGATATTGAAATCGCACAGGCGGCCGCCATGCGGCCAATTGCAGACATTGCCCGGGAAAAGCTGGACATCGACGCCGGCAGCCTGGATCTCTACGGGCACTACAAGGCCAAAATTTCTTTACCCTGGCTGCAAACCCACAAGGATCGGCCAAATGGCAAACTCATTCTCGTGACCGCGATGTCGCCCACACTGGCCGGCGAAGGTAAAACCACAACGACGGTGGGATTGGGCGATGCGCTCAACTTCATTGGAAAGCGAGCAATCGTGTGCCTTCGCGAGCCGAGTCTCGGGCCGTCTTTCGGACAGAAGGGAGGCGCTGCCGGTGGTGGTTATGCTCAGGTCGTCCCGATGGAAGATATCAACCTGCATTTCACCGGCGACTTTCACGCGATCGGCGCGGCAAATAATCTGCTGGCCGCACTCGTGGACAATCACATCTATTGGGGGAACACTCTCGGTCTCGATGCGCGGCGGATTACATGGAAGCGGGCCGTAGACATGAACGATCGCGCTCTGCGCAATATTGTTGTGTCGCTTGGCGGATCGCTCAATGGTTTTCCTCGGGAAGATGCGTTTGACATTGTTGTCGCATCCGAAGTCATGGCGATCTTCTGTCTGGCGGAGAATCTTTCCGATCTCAAAAGACGGCTCGGCAACATCATCGTCGGTCAGACACGCGACCGGGCGTATATTACCGCAGCCCAGCTGGAGGCGGCCGGTGCAATGACCGCGCTGTTGCGAGATGCATTTGCTCCGAATCTGGTTCAGACCATCGAGAACAATCCGGCCATCATCCACGGCGGACCCTTCGCAAATATCGCGCATGGATGCAACTCCGTTATTGCCACCAAGACGGCGTTGAAGCTGGCGGATTATGTGGTGACCGAAGCCGGGTTCGGCGCGGATCTGGGCGCGGAAAAGTTCTTCGACATCAAGTGCCGGAAAGCGGGGCTGGAGCCGGCATGCGCCGTCGTTGTCGCGACGATTCGCGCGTTGAAGATGCACGGCGGAGTGGGGAAGGACGCGCTCAAGACTGAAAACGTCTTTGCGCTTGAGCTGGGATTCTCCAACCTTGCGCGCCACGTGGAAAACGTCCGAAAGTTCGGCGTGCCGGTCGTCGTTGCGGTGAATCGCTTTAGTTCGGATACCGATACCGAGCGCGCAAGACTGATTCAGTTGTGTGAGGGAATCCATGTCGAGTGTGTCATGACCGATCACTGGGCTGAAGGAGGACCGGGCGCTGCGGATCTGGCCCGGGCCGTCGTTGCTCGGATTCAATCCGAGCAGGGTAAGTTTCGGATGCTTTATCCGGACGATATTCCGCTATGGGACAAAGTGATGATCATTGCGCGCGAAATGTACGGCGCCGACGATATCAGCGCACCACAAAAGATTCAGGATCGCTTCAAGGAATTACAGGACAAGGGATTTGGTAAATTTCCGGTTTGCGTTGCAAAAACTCAATACAGCTTCAGCACCGATCCGGATTTGAGGGGAGCGCCGAGCCATCACATTGTTCCCATCCGCGATGTGCGCCTGAGCGCCGGCGCGGAGTTTGTCGTCGTGATCTGCGGCGATATCATGACCATGCCCGGACTGCCGAAGGTTTCAAATGCCAGCCGCATTGATGTCATGCCGGATGGCCGAATCACAGGGCTCTCTTAAAGAATGCGGTCGTGGCCCCACGTCCATCGGCCGCTGAGCGTGAATTCTTTCTTGCCGCTCGCAGTGGCTTTGGGATTGTGAAGCGTTTGCGGCGAGAAGATGACTCCGAGCTCCCGCAGCAGCTCATCGAGAGTGGCATTGCCATAGCTGAGTCCCGGGAATTCGATCTTATCGCCATTGACGTCCTGCACAATGGTGGATTCGAGCGAGATCGTCAGCTTGCGCAAATTCCGCAATTTTGCGGCTTCCACTCTGAAGAATTGAATCAACGCATGGGTGTCATCCAATGATCCTGCATAGACGCTCATAACGCCCAAAGTCTACGTGGTATCCTCCGGCGATGCAAAAACTCGAAGGTAAGGTGGCAATTGTCACCGGTGGCAGCCGCGGCATCGGCCGCGCCATCGCGCACACGCTTGCGCGCGATGGCGCGCGGGTGGTTCTTTGTGCGCGGGGAGCGGAGGATCTGCATTCCGTAGTAAACGAACTTGCGGCATTGGGCGGCGTGGCAACTGCGATTTCCGCGGACCTGCGTGTTCCGGATCAACCGGCCCGTGTCGCGGACTTCGCGGTGAAAACCTACGGCGGTATCGACATCGTGGTGAACAATGCCGGCGCGACGAAGCGCGGAGATTTCAGACAGCTCACCGATGAGGACTGGTCCGACGGATTTGCGCTGAAGTTTTTCGGAGCGGTTCGGTTGACGCGGTTCGCATGGGCGGAGCTGAAGAAGCGCCGCGGATCGCTACTCAATATATCGGGGGCGGGCGGGCGCACGCCTGGTGCGGAGTTTACCATCGGCGGTTCGGTGAATGCGGCCCTGCTGTCGTTCACAAAAGCGATGGCAGACGTGGGTATCCGCGATGGAGTTCAGGTGAATGCGGTCAACCCCGGAACGATCCGCACGGGACGGCTTCAGATGCGGCTAGCTTCGATCATGAAAGACTTCAGTATTGACCTGGCAGCCGCAGAGCGCCGCTTTGTTGAGGAATCGCAGATCACGCGTATCGGCGAGCCGGAGGATGTGGCGAATCTTGTCGGGTTTGTCGTCAGTCCGGAGGGGCGGTTTCTGCAGGGAAGTCTGATCGATCTGGATGGTGGCTCCACAAAGACGATTTAGTCGGAAGTGGAATTCCGGCACCCAGTTTGGATAGAATGCCGGACGAAATATCCGTTTAATTTAGCGAGGAGAAAAGAATGCAAAAGAATGGGATACGAACGCTGATTGTTTTCACGTTGATCCTCGCCGTCACCGTCAGTGTGGCGGTTGCTCAGGGCGGCGGCGCACAGGGTGGTGGCGGTGGCGCACAGGGTGGTGGCGGACGAGGCGGAGGTGGAGGCGGTGGCGGACGCGGTGGCGGACGAGGCGGTGGAGTCGTTGCCATGCCAATTGCCTCGACAGCCTTCCCCGACGGCGGCGACATTCCTGCTAAGTTCATCGGTGGAATGGGTGTGTCACCCGAACTGACATGGGCGGCGCCGCCGATGGGCACCATGAGTTTTACGTTGATCATGCATGATCTGGATGCGGCAACAGCGAACACTTTGGGCGGCGATATCACGCACTGGGTCGTTTGGAATATCCCAGGTACGGCCCTAAAGCTCGCCGAGAATGTACCCACGGGTGCAACGTTGCCGGATGGCAGCCATCAGGCGAACAATATCGGTGGCATGCCGAAGTATCAGGGTCCCGCGCCGCCGGCTGGAGCTCCGTATCATCACTATATCTTCCAACTCTATGCGCTCAACGCCATGCTGGACCTTCCGGCAACGGCCACCCGCGCGGATGTGGAGAAAGCTCTGGATGGGAAGATCGTTGCCCGAAGTGCATACACGGGTAAGGTCAAGGGGAACTAGGCGGACTGACTTTGGCTGTAGGCGCGGGCGGACCGCGCCTACAGTTAAGATCGGCAGAGCACGGTTCCCCTACTTCTTAACGCGGTGATACCAGTGGGCGATCATCAGTGTCAGGAACGTAATGAATGCGGCGGAAACATGTCCGGCCATATTGGTCATCCAGTCCAGCCGATTGCGAATCCACCCATCTTCGAAAAGCATGTGTGCGCCCGTCCAGGCAATGACACCCGAGCCGACGTATGCCAGCCACCAAAGCTTGTTAATCAGTGTGGCCACCAGATTTCCCATGAACATGAGAATTCCCATGCTGAAAACCAGTCCGAACAGGAGCAGTTTCACGTTTCCATTGCTTGCAGCGGCAACTCCTAAAACGTTATCCAGGCTCATCACGAAGTCGGCAATCAGGATCGTGGTGATGGCTTCCTTCATACTGGCGGCAACCTTGATCCCCTCGCGAGATTCTTCTTCCTGTTTGAGCAGTTTGAACGCGATCCACAACAGTAATAGTCCGCCACCAAGATGAAGCCCGTTTAGTTTCAACAGAAATGCGGCAACCGCCGTGAGCAGAATGCGAAGAGCAATGGCTGCAGCCCCGCCGATCAGTATGGCGTTCCTTCGCTGCTTTGATTCCAGCCGGTGGGCTGCCATGCCGATGACGACGGCGTTATCTCCGCTGAGAACGAGATCGATAATGATGATACGGATGATTTGCGAAAGGAAATCCATGTACGGCGTGGATTCTCGCAGATGTCGCACACGTTGTCCAAACCGTGGGCCGTGTAGTAGAGTCGTTGACAGCGTTTTTGAGAACAATAGTTAACAAGTTACAAGGAGACCAACGAATGAATGCAAAACGATTAATGATGGTTGTGGCAATTCTGGCGGCAGTTATCCTCGCGACGACACTGGCAGTGGCGCAGGCCCCGGCTGGTGGTCAGGGTGGCGGTGGACGCGGCGCCGGTGGTGGAGCCCAGGGTGGCGGCGGTGGTGGCCAACGCGGCGGGGCGAGGACAGTGCTAACGGTGACGACCTCGGCCTGGCCGGATGGCGATGTCATCCCTGCGAAATATGTCAATGCCGGCGACAAGAAGTCTCCAGCATTTGATTTCAAATGGATGACGGGCACGGCCGATGCCATGCCTCCAGCGACACTGCAAAGTTTCGCGATCGTCTTCCACGACATCGAAAATGCTCCTAACGCCACTACAGGCGAAGACACGTTGCACTGGATGATCTGGGATATCCCCGGAACCGCGAAGGGAATTCCAGAGGGCCTTCCGATGGGTGACCTGCCAGATGGAAGCAAACAAGCGACCAGCAGCATTGGCCGCGGCGCGTACTTTGGACCCGGCGCCGGTCCCGGACCGTATCACCACTATGTCTTCGAGTTTTATGCGCTGGACACCAAGCTGAATCTCCCGGCGACCACGGCTCGAGCAGCGGTGATGACGGCGATGAACGGTCATGTGATCGGCAAAGCAGCATACGTCGGCCGCTATCACCAGTAGTTCATTGGGGTCAGACCCCTCGTTCCCCCATTTCCCGCAGGAAATTGGGAGAACGAGGGGACTGTCCCCTCGTTCCCTCATTTCCCGTGCGATATCAATTTTTGACGGATACCTACGAAACGGAACTGTTCAAGGTCGCCAGTGTTTGGAGCATGTTCCACGACGAAGACCTGCCTGTCCGTCCCCACCCTACCGACCGCCGCGGCCGCAGTGTGCATGAGCATATGGTGCATCAGTGCATGAGCGAAGACGGCTGGTTCAAGAACATGCTTGGCATCGATGTCGGCGCGCCGCCGCTTCCTTCCACAGAGACGCGAATGGAATTCATCCGGCGGTATGCCGAAGACGCCGGACGCCGATTGAGTTCGTTGCGAACAAAAGAAGACGCATGGTGGGAAGAGGAAGTGGGGTTTTCAAGGTCCGCCGCAGCCGGGCATGGATCATGGTGCGCCGCATTGCGCACACGGCACACCATCGTGGACAGCAGATGACGCTCCTTCGCATGTTGAACCGCGAGTTGTACAGCAGCTATGGCCCGACTGCCGATACCGGAGGTCTTCCCAAAGATCATGCGCCGGTCATTTATGCGTATGCCGAAATTGCGGACTTGTTATCCGGAAGTCCGAAGAAGCCTCTGCCCGCGCCAACTTCGAATCCGGTCAGCGAACGGCCTTAAGGCGTCAATAGATCAGTGGGATTTCGATGGGGTACGAACCGGATTCTTCAATGTGAATTGGCGTGCCTCTGTCCTCATAGACTCGCATGAATTCCGGATCCAGCCAGGCGCCGTCTTCCACATGGGCCCAGGCGAATAGCTTGTAATCGCCTGGAGGAATGCCGTCGAGACTGAAACGTCCTGTTGTGCTGACGCTAACCAGGCTGAACAGATCAAAGCGCCTTCGATGCGCCTTTTCGGGCACAAGGACCATTCGTGCAGGAACAACCGGTTCTTGCTTTTCATCGAGTACGCGTCCGAAGATCGATCCGGAATTTGTCGCAATCACAATCTGAAGCCCGCCTTCCGGCCTGCTGTCGACGTGCATCCCGCCATCGATAATTTCGGTGGTTCCAAGCTGCACCGACGTCACATACGCCGCTCTCAAATCGATTGGCACTTTCGCATCCGCGGCCAGCTTCGGATTGAGCGAAACGAAAATGCGATAATCGCCCTGCGCAATGCCTTTGAGCACGAAGTCGCCAGTGGTGGAAGGCGCCAGAGTCAGCGGCTTCGCAATGACCCTGTAGCCTGTGAACGTCCGGTCGACCGGTGCGGTGGTGTCAGGAACCAGATTGATGGCAAGTTGTGAGTAATCCGGCGGAGCGCCCAGCTGCCAGTCTGCAAAACGTATCGTTCCTGGAATATCGAACCCGCGGTCTGCTGTGATGGTTAGTTTCTGTAAATCGGCATCGCGCACGTCGACGGGACTCCGCGCTGTCAGCTGAGTATTGCCGGTGCTCACAACAGCGATCAGATAGTACGAACCGGGAAGGACGCCGCGGAATTCGAATTGTCCTTGCGCGTTCACGGCGACCGATCGCGTGAAGCTGGATTCCGGTCCGGCAGAGCGGGGCACCAAGAGCGCCCGGGCTGCAGTTTGAGTCTGGTCATTTGCATTGAACATCACCGTTCCACCGACGCGGTGCGTGCGAACTCTTGCGGCGACAATATTAATGTTCCGGACCTTTCCGCCATTCAGCAGGTCAATGGGTCGAGCGGAAGCCAGATCGGTCGAGTCGGGGTAATAGGCGGTAGGGAACCCTTCGGGCTCGCCGATTTTTTGATCCTTCAGGGAATCCCAGCGTGCGGGGTTCTCGAACAACACCCGGTATTCCGTGCTATTCACCGGATTCGCACGGACGTAGTACTGACCAGATCCAAGCCTGCCGATAAAATACTCACCCTGGTAGTTTGTCTTTGTGTTTCTCTCCTGCTGCAGCACGCGCCTGCCTCCGGCATAAGTAGCACGAAGCACATAGACGTCCGCGTTGCTGAGGGGTTTGCCCGCGCCATCGACGACTTTGCCTGTAATCGAACTGATGGGTGTGAGCACAAGGCGGACACCGGACATGTTCTGGCCTGCAGCCAATGAAACCGGTGACCATGGATCGCTTTGGCTATGCTGGCCAAACGCGCCCGGCATGTAGTTGTCATTCTCCGAAGCGGTGAGTTGATAATCACTGGCAGGCTGGAGATTATGCAGTTCAAATGCTCCGTCCTTTCCACTGATAGCTTGACGAGACAGCACCCGGCCGCGTTCGATGCCGGTCAACTCCACAACGGCTCCGGAGACCGGCCGGTTTGTTGCGGCATCGATTACAACGCCGCGGATGGACGCAAGGGCTCCCTGTGGCGGCGCTTGCGACGCTTGAGAAACCGTCGTCAAGGCCAGCAATGCAATCAGGATGATCCGGTATGCGTTCATCTGTAATCTCTGCCGTCCATTCTACATCGGCAAGCTATGTTAGAATCCACGGCATCCATGCGATTCCTGAAATTTTTCTTCACCATCACCATCGGAGTGGCATGGGCTTCGGCCCAGGAACCCGATTTCAGGTTGAATATTGACGCCAGGAACGTCTCCGTCAATGTGAATGTCCTCGATTCCGCCGGCCGTCCCGTCACCAAACTAACCAAGGACGATTTTTCCATTTACGAAGATGGAGTCCTCCAGGATATCCAGACGTTTGAGAGCGTGGAGATTCCGTACAATATTCTTATCCTGGTCGATTGCAGCGCGAGTACCGAAGCAGACTGGCCGTTGATGGGGAACGCCATCGATCGATTTGCCGCCAAACTTCGGCCGCAGGACAAGATTTCCGTTGCTCAGTTTGGAGCTAAGACCGAGACGCTTCTGGAATGGCAACCGCGAACCGGAGATTCGCTTGGAGTAACCATCCGGGCCAACTCCAAATCGTGCGAGGGAACGGATTTCTACGGCGCGCTGGAAAACGCCATCACGAGATTTAGAGGAATAAGCGGGCGCAAGGGAGTGGTGGTGTTGACTGACGGCGTGCATAATCTGTTCCCGATTCAGAACATGGTTGTCGCCGGACGCATCGTTCGGCGCGTGGGCGATTCGGCCGACGATAAAGATTTCCAGAGAACACTGAATTCCGTTTCCAGGAGCGATGTGGTTTTCTACTTTCTCGCCGTGAACACCGATCTGAATCCCGACGAGATCGGCGTCAGTCCCACAGGCGGGCGTGCCGGGGGTGGAAATGGAGTCTACAATCCGGAACTGATCTACAACATGCAACAGGCACGTTCGCGCATGCAGCAACTGGCGGCAGCTGCCGGCGGCCGCGTGGACTTCCCGAAAAAGCCGGCCGATGTGGCGCCGCTTTATGAAGTGATTGCCAGCGATTTCGGCACGAACTATGGTCTCTGGTACTCTCCGAAAAGACCGGCGGAATCCAATGAAACCAAGCCCCGCAAAATCGACGTCCGGGTCAAGACTCCAGGCCTGATCGTCAAGAAGTCGCGCGATTCGTATACGCCTTCCACAAGATAGCCCGCCGGCGGGCGCTTTCGTTATCGAGGAACGTCACTGGTGGTGGAGGCCACCACGGTGCCGTGAAATAACGGACGGCGCACTCCACTGCGCCGCCGTCAGGATGAGAGAAAGCAACAGTGCCGCAGGCTCGATCACTGTTCCTGGACAATATTGAAAACTTCGCGATAACCGGATTCGGTGACCGCCGTGATTTTCGCATAGGCGGCTTGCCATTCGGGGTTCGACATCATCGCGGGTGCGCTGGTTTCCAATTGAGCGAGGGAATCAAAAGTATGCTCGAATACGACGGTATAGAAATCTCCAACCAGGTCCGTCATCAGCCTGGTCGATTTCCCAGGAAACCCAAGCTTTTTGGAAAGCGCCATGATGTCCTTCCATGCGGCCACAGCATCCTTTGATTTTCCGAACTTGAGCTTGAAAACATTTCTGACGAGTACCATATTGAACTCCCTTCTAGTTGTTGTTGTCGCTGGACGGCGGTGTGGCTTCGGCGCGCTGTTTAACGGCCTCCACAATCAGCTTGAAGTGTGCCGCAGTCACGGCGCCGTCCCGAGGTGAAGTCATAATATCGTCAAAGACCGACGTGAGTTCCTGAATCTCGAATCCGTACTCGCCAAGATCCTTGTATCCCCGAACATATCCATCCTGAAATCCCAGCAAATGCCCGAATTCGTGAGCGAACGTGCGAATGGAGATATCGCCGGGGCCCAGCGCGACGTAGCGCCTGACGATGGCGTTTGTCATTTCCGCGCCCGTGGTCAGCGCCACACCGTCCGAAGGGAAGCGCGCCGCGTGAATTCTGATATCGACGTGATCCCCGCGGTTTGGCATCACGGCGCCAGTGTATAGGACAGCCGGCGGAATTTTCCGTATCTCGATCTCGACGGAGTAGGTGGCGGCGTCGTCTTTCGCCTGCCATACTTTTTCGATCGCGGCCTTTGCCTCTGCGAGGAATGTGTCATTTTCAATATCGGTATACACCGGCACGTGGAGAACCACCGCGTGGTTCTCCTCATCCGTGACAACCTGGATGGATGAAGGAATCA
>Ga0134122_10003492_pt1 | contig 11661 bp, 6 predicted proteins | sample KB302_FD_96461 | JGI IMG/M metagenome (GOLD analysis project Ga0134122, IMG submission 96461) | Terrestrial soil microbial communities without Nitrogen fertilizer from Kellogg Biological Station, Michigan, USA - KB3-0-2 | ecosystem: Environmental > Terrestrial > Soil > Unclassified ...
CCCAGTACGGATCGCGCATGTCGACGGCGACGTCGTAGTACTGCGTCACGTTGAGGTTCTCGAAGCGCAGGTAGGTCTCGCCATCGTCATACGTCAGCGCGATGCCGCCGTCGCTGCCGATCCAGAAGCGCTTCTTGTTGTGCGGGTCGAGCCAGATCGCGTGCCAGCAGTGCATGCCGCTGCCGGCAGGCGCCGTCGACGGCTGGTTGCCGCCGAATCCGCCCCCGCCGCCACCGCCGCCGCGTCCGGTCGCCACGAGCGTCTTGCCGCCGTCGCTCGAGCGGTCGAAGGAGATGTTGTAGTGATACGTCTCCTTGTCGTTGAACGGGCTGATGGCGACGTGGTTGTAATAGAACGGCCGCCGGTTGTAGCGGTTCATGAACGTCCACGTCTCGCCGCCGTCCTCGGAGCGGTAGATGCCCGCGCCGATTTTCGACATGTCGCGGAACTCCGGGCTGCTCGGGTCGGGCTGATACTCCGCCTCGACGTGCGCCATCACGACCTTCGGGTTGCCGCGCGCGATGGCGAGGCCGATCTTGCCGGTCTTCCCGGTCGGCAGTCCCTTCGTCAGCTTCTTGAAGGTCTTGCCGCCGTCGGTGGTCTTGAAGATGCCGCCGTTGGCGCCGCCGCTGTCCAGGTTCCACGCGGTCCGCTTGCGTTCCCAGAAGGCCACGTAGAGGGTGTTGGGATTGCTCGGATCCATGCGCGCCTCGATGGCGCCGGTCCAGCCGTCGTTGGGCAGGTTGCTGGTCAGCTTCGTCCACGTCTTGCCGCCGTCGACGGTCTTGAAGAACCCGCGATCGCCGATCTTGCCCCAGATGTTGCCGGCGGCCGCGACGTAGACGATGTTGGGATCGGTCGGGTGCACGACGACCGACCCGATCGTGTAGGTGTCCTTGAGGCCCATGTGGGTGAAGGTCTTGCCGCCGTCGGTCGACTTGTAGATCCCGTCGCCCCACGCCGCGGAGTTGCGGCCGCACTCTTCGCCGGTCCCGACCCAGATGATGTTGGGATCTTTCTGGAAGATCGCGACGTCGCCGATCGACGCCGCGCCGTAGGTGTCGAAGATCGGCGTCCAGGTGACGCCGGCGTTGGTCGATTTGAACACGCCGCCGGCGGCGCTGCCGACGACCACATGGGTGAAGTCGTTTTCGAGCGCATCGATCGCCGAGATGCGCCCGATCAGGTTGGCGTTGCCGATGTTGCGCCACTTGAGCGACTGAATCAGGGAATCCTGCGAGTAGGTCGCAGGCGCCTGTGGCTGATTACCCGCGGGGCCCTGCGCCATCAGCGTCCACGACACCGTGAGCGCGCAGATGGGTAGCAGGACCCGGAAAGACCGAAGTCTCGTCATATCCGCCCTCCTCCGTCAGAGACGGCGGGATTATATCTGCGGAATGCGTGCGTGATGTGTCGCCGCCTCCCGGGAATTCGCGGCGCTGTGGCGAGATCGGGGCTGCTCACTTTTCGCGCGGAGGGACGGAAGAAGGAGAGAGGCGGAGAGCTTTTCGATTCGCGGCAACCGGGCAATCAGTGAGTGCCCATCGGGTGTCGGTGGCCGCTTACGCGGCGAAGACAACTGAGCAAATGACGGCCGTCCACAAGCTGCTCGCAGCGGCCTTCTATCTCTGCGATCTCTGTTTTCATCTCGGCGGGACAGCGAAGGGAGCTCTGCGTGAAAGTCTTCGCCGCAATCAGCGGCGGCCGGCGCGTCAGTTCGGCACGATCAGTTTCGCAGCGCCGTGACGGGATCGACGCGGGCGGCGCGCCAGGCGGGGATGGCGCAAGCAGCCGCGGCGGCCGCGAGCAGGACGAGGGGAACGCCGGCGAACGTGATCGGGTCGCGCGGCGCGACGCCGTACAACTGCGTCGCCAGCAGTGGCGCGACCACCAGCGAGATCGCCGCACCTGCGGCGATGCCGACGGCGGCGAGCGCGACTCCCTGGCGGACGACCAGCGCGAGCAGCATCCGCGGGTCGGCGCCGAGCGCGATGCGGATGCCCATCTCCTGCGTCCGCTCCCCCACCGCGACGGCCATGACGCCGTAGACGCCCACCATCGCCAGCACGAGCGCGACGGCGCCGACGATCAGCGCGAGCCACGTGATGAAGCGGCGCTCGGTCATCGACGCGGTGCGCAGCTCGGCCAGCGTCTTCATGTCGAAGAGCGGCACCGAGGCGTCCACCTCTTTCACCGCGGCGCGCACCGCGCCCGCGAGCGCGGCGGGATTGCCGCTGGTCCGCACCACGATCAAGGGCGAAGACGGCGGGTTCTGCAGGTAGTGGATGTAGACCTCCGGCTCCGGCGCCGACTCGAGGCCGCCGTGGCGCACGTCGCCGACGATGCCGATCACCGTGGCGGTGCCGATCCCGGCGTTGTCGGCAAGCGTCATGCGCCGGCCAATCGGGTTCTCGCCGGGGAAGACGCGTGCCGCCAGTGCCTGGTTGACGAGCACCACGGGCGGGGCGTCGGCACCGTCGGCGGCGGTGAAGCCGCGGCCGCGCACGATGGGGATCTGCATCGCGGTGAAATACTCGTGCATCGCGCGGCGCAGGCCGACATCGAAGGCACCGTGCGCGGTGTCGCGCCCTTCAACGGCGATCCGCGTGTTGGAGTCGGCGCCGCCGAGCGGCAGCCGGGTCGTCCCGCCGACGGCGGTGACGCCGGGCAATGCCTCGAGCCGAGCGAAGAGGCGGCGATAGAACTCGCGGCGCTTCTCGGGAGTGCCGTAGGCGCGCGGCGTCGTCACCTGCACGCTGAGCACGTGGCTCGTCTCGAACCCGGGATCGACGTTGAGCACCGCGACGAAACTGCGAACGAGCAACCCGGTCCCGAACGCAAGGACGACCGCGAGGGTGACCTCCGCGACGACCAGCAGCGAACGCAGCCGCGCACCGCGCGTCGATGCCGATCCGCGCGACGCGTCGGTCAGCCGCGTCTGCAGGTCGACGCGCGACGAGGCGAGCGCCGGCAGCCAGCCGGCGGCGATGGCGGTGACGAGCGCCAGCAGCAGCGTGTAAATCCCGACGCGCCAGTCCGGCGAAACCTCGGCCAGGCGCGGGATCTCGCTCGGAGCGAGGAGAACGAACGATCGCGTCAGCCACTCGACCACGATCCACGAGAGCGCCGCGCCGATCGCCGTGAGTAGCGCGCTTTCGGTGAGCGTCTGGCGCAACAGCCGCCCGCGCGCCGCGCCGACCGCGGACCGGATGGCCATCTCGCGCTGCCTTCGCACGCTGCGCGCGAGCAGCAGGTTGGCGACGTTGACGCACGCCATCAGCAGCACCAGCCCCACGCCGGCCGCCAGCAGCCACAGCACGGGACGGACGCCGGCGACGACGTGATCGTGAGGCGGCGAGACGATCGCGCCCCAGCCGGCGTTGGTCGCCGGGTACTCCGCGGCCAGCCGCGTGCCGATGGCGCCGACGTCGGCCCGCGCCTGCTCCACGGTGACCCCCGGCGCCAGCCGCGCCACGGCGCCGACGATCCGCAGCGCATCGTTGGGGCGCCGCGGCTGCAGCGTCATCGGCACCCAGACGTCGACGTCGGCGTCGCGCGTGAAGCTGACCGACGCCAGCAGCATCGAACGGTACGGGAACGCGAAGTCGCGCGGCATGACGCCGACGATCGTCGCCGGCGTCGTCCCCACCGTGACCTGGCGGCCGACGACGGCGCGATCGCCGCCGAACTGGCGCTGCCAGTAGCCATAGCCGAGGACGATCGCAAGGCGATCCCCCTCCTGCAGGCTGCGGCCGAGGATCGCCTGGCGCCCGAGCAGCGCGAACGTGCCCGGCGTCAGCGACACCGCCTGCGCCTGGAAGGCAGTGCTGCCGACGCGCATCGTGATCGGCACGAGGTTGGCCTGGAACGCCTCGAGCTGCGAGAACGACCGCGCCTCCCGGCGGATGTCAAAGACGTCGCCCTCGATCAGCCCCGACGGCCGCACCGCCGCTTGCCGCTCGTTGAGACCCCACACCATCACGAGCCGTTCGGGATCCGCATACGGCAGCGGGCGCAGCAGCACGCTGTTGAGGATGGTGAAGATGGCGGTGTTGGCGCCGATGCCCAGGGCGAGCGTGATCAGCGCGGTCAGGGTGAAGCCGGGGCTGCGCACGAAGGATCGCAGCGCGTAGCGCAGGTCGCGCACCAGCGTGTCGAGCCACCGCGTCACCCATGCGTCGCGCGAGTATTCGATCATCAGCGGCGTGTTACCCATCCGCCGCCGCGCCAGGAGCGCCGCCGCGCCGCGGCTCGCGCCGAGACGCTCTTCGTCCTCGCGCAGCATGTCGCGGTGGATCTCGAGCTCCTCCGCCAGGTCGCGATCGATGCGTCCGGGCCGCACGAGATAGCGCAGCTTGTTGCCAAGGCGCGTCCACAGGTTCAACATCGGGGCGGCTATCCTTCCTGCATGATCGCGGCGATCGCGCCGACCACCCGCTCGAACCCCGCCGCTTCCGCCGCCAGCCGCTTCCGCCCCGCGGCGGTGATGCGGTAGAAGCGTGCGCGCCGGCCGGTGTCGGTCTCTCCCCATTCCGCGGTCACCCAGCCGTTGACCAGCAGCCGCTGCAGCGCCGGATAGAGCGAGCTCTCGCCCACCTGCAGGACGTCGGCCGAGACCTGCTCGAGGTGCCGCGCGATCCCGTAACCGTGCGCCGCGCGCCGCGACAGCGTCTTGAGGATCAGCATCTCGAGCGTGCCGGGCAGGAGCTCCGAGCTGATCGACGCCTTGTTTCGCATCGCCGTTAAACGTTGCATCGTTTATCGATGTATGTCAAGTATTCTCCCGTGGCGCATGCAGAGCTATCTCGCGGAACTCCTCGGCACGATGATCCTCGTGCTGCTTGGCGACGGCGTCGTCGCCAACGTCCTTCTCCAGCGATCCAAGGGGCAGAACTCCGGCTGGATCGTGGTGACCACCGGGTGGGGCGTCGCCGTCGCCATCGCGGTCTATGCCGTCGGCCGCATCAGCGGCGCACACCTCAACCCCGCCGTCACCATCGCGCTGGCCACCATCGGCAGCTTTTCCTGGGCCCAGGTGCCCGGCTACATCGCGGCGCAGATGGTCGGCGCCTTTCTGGGAGCCGTGCTGGTCTGGCTCACCTACCTGCCGCACTGGCGCGAGACACCCGATCCCGGCGCCAAGCTTGGCATCTTCTGCACCGGGCCGGCGATCCGGAGCACCGGCGCCAACCTGATTACCGAGATCGTCGGGACCGCCGTCCTGATGTTCGGCATTCTCGCCATCGCCGCCAACGCGCAGACGCTCGCGCGCCCGGGCGACGTCGATCTCTCGGTCGTGTTCAGCCGCGGCCTGCAGCCGCTGCTCGTCGGCGTGCTGGTCCTCGGGATCGGCCTGTCGCTCGGCGGGCCCACCGGATACGCGATCAATCCCGCGCGCGACCTCGGCCCGAGGCTCGCGCACGCGCTCCTGCCGATCCCCGGCAAGGGCGCCTCGGACTGGGGATACAGCTGGATCCCCGTCGTCGGTCCGATCATCGGCGGCATCGCCGGCGCGGGCCTCTACTCCATCGTCGGTTTCTGAGGGACGGCAGGTTCACATGGCGCGATACGTCGGTGCGCTCGATCAGGGCACCACCAGCACCAGGTTCATGATCTTCGACCGCACGGGCTTCGAGATCGCCCGGCATCAGCTCGAGCATCAGCAGATCCTCCCCGGCCCGGGCTGGGTCGAGCACGATCCGCTGGAGATCGCGGCGCGCTGCGACGAGACGATCGCCCGCGCGATGCGCAACGCGAACATCGACGCCGCGGATCTCGCCGCGATCGGCGTGACCAACCAGCGCGAGACGACCATCGTCTGGAACCCGAAGACCGGCCAGCCCTGGTACAACGCCATCGTCTGGCAGGACACCCGGACCGATCGCCTCGTCAACGCGCTGAGCGCGGCGCAGGCGTCGGCGATCCGCGCCAAGACCGGGCTGCCGCCGGCCACGTACTTCTCTGGCGCGAAGATCCAATGGATCCTGCAGAACGTCCCCGGCGTCCGCGACGCGGCCGCGCGCGGCGAAGCGGTGTTCGGCAATCCCGACACGTGGGTGATCTGGCATCTCACCGGCGGCCGTCACGGCGGCGTTCACGCCACCGACGTCACCAACGCCAGCCGGACGATGCTCATGAACCTGGCGACGCTCGACTGGGACGACGAGCTGCTGGCGATCTTCGACATCCCGCGCGCGATGCTGCCGGCGATCCACGCCTCGTCGCACCGCTCCGCGTTCGGCGCGACGAAGGGGGACGGCCCGGCCGGCGGCGTCGTGCCGATCTGCGGCGATCTCGGCGATCAGCAGGCCGCGACCGTGGGCCAGGTGTGCATCAATCCCGGCGAAGCGAAGAACACCTACGGCACCGGCAACTTCATGCTGCTCAACACCGGCACGCAGATCGTCCCGTCGAAGGCCGGGCTGCTGACGACGGTCTGCTACCAGATGAACCGCGAGACGATCTTCGCGCTCGAAGGATCGATTGCGGTGACGGGATCGGCGGTGCAGTGGCTGCGGGATCAGCTCGGGATCATCGGGTCCGCGTCGGAGATCGAGGCGCTCGCCAATTCGGTGCCGGACAACGGCGGCGTCTACTTCGTCCCCGCGTTCTCGGGACTGTTCGCGCCCTACTGGCGTTCGGATGCGCGCGGCGTCATCGTCGGCCTCTCGCGGTTCAACACCAAGGCGCACCTCGCGCGCGCGACGCTCGAGGCGATCTGCTTCCAGACGCGCGCCGTGCTCGACGCGATGGTGCAGGACTCAGGCGTGCGCCTCGAGCTGCTGAAGGTGGACGGCGGCGCGACGGTCAACGACACGCTGATGCAGCTCCAGGCCGACATCCTCGGTGTCCCCGTCGTGCGTCCCGTGGTCGCCGAGACGACGGCGCTCGGCGCGGCGTATGCGGCGGGCCTGGCGGTCGGCTTCTGGGAGGATCTCGACGACCTGCGCGCAAACTGGCGCATGGACAAGCGCTGGGAGCCGCAGTGGTCCGCCGATCAGCGCGACGCCGCGTACGCGCGCTGGCAGAAGGCGGTCGAGCGGACGCTGGACTGGGTGTAGGCGGCTGGCGGGCCTCGGGGGCCAGGTCTGCAAAACGGCGGGCATCGGGGGTCAGGTCTGCAAAACGGCGGTTCGAGGTGCCAGATCGGCAGGAAATGCGATCTGGCCTGGCACCGGAAGCGACGTTTTGCAGACCTGACCCCCAGACGAGCCGTTTTGCAGACCTGACCCCTGGTACGCCCCGGTTCCCCGTTACCTCGGCAGCGTCCGGTATTTGGCGAGGAGCGCTTTTTGGCGGGTGTCCTTCGGGACCTCGACGCCCTTGATGAATACGCGATCGGCGCCCGTGGTCAGCTCGAACGGATCGCCCGACCAGATCACGACGTCGGCGTCCTTGCCGACTTCAATCGATCCCACGCGGTCGGCGACGCCCCACAGCCCCGCCGGGGTCAGCGTGACCGCGCGGAGGGCGACGTCGCGGTCCATCCCGTTGGCGATGGCGTTGCCCGCCTCCTGGCGCAGGTTGCGCGAGTTCTGCGTGTCGAACGAGGCGAGCGCGATGGTCACCCCGGCGCGCGAGAGCCGGGCGGCGTTTTCGAGCGTCGCCCCGAGCGAGTCGAAAGTGGGGATGTCGGTGAGCGGCTTCACCACCACCGGAACCTTCGCCTGCGCCAGTTGCGGCGCGACCATCCAGCCTTCCGAGGCGCCGAGCAGGACGAGCCGGAGCTTGAATTCGTCGGCCAGGCGGATCGCGGCGAGGAGATCGCTGGCGCGGTTGGCCTGGATCGCGAGCGGAATCTGTCCCTTCAGCACCGGCTGCAGCGCTTCGAGATCGAGCCGGCTGCGCGAGTACTCGCGCCGCTGCGCCGCGTTGAAGGCCACCCGGTTCAACGCGTAGTCCTGCGCGTCCTGCAGGATCTCGCGCAGGCGCAGGATCGCGGTGGCGCGCGATCCGCCGGCCACGCCGGCCCCCTGCTCGCCGAGAAGGCCGACCATCACCGCCGGCGCGCGCGTCACGCTCGCCGGCACCTGCGCGCCGGTGAAGTCCATTACCGCGCCCTGCCCGACGAGCACGTTGCCGGTGCCGCCCGGCGTGATCAGCGCGCGCGTGATTCCCTCGACGCGCGTCACGGGAATCACCGCGGAATTGCCATTGAACGCGTCGACGACGTTGAACGCCGCGCTGACGCGGGCGTCGGTGGTGTTCTCGTCAGCCGTCCTGTCCGCCGACAGCGGGATCTCGACGATGCCGGTCTGGATGCCGGAGTCGATGAACCCGGGCGTGACCGTCTTGCCGCCGGCATCGACGACGCGCGCCCCGGACGGCACGGCCACGCCGGCGCCGACGGCCGCGATCCGGCCACCGCGAATGACGATTGTGCCGCGATCGATCGCGGCACCCGACACCGGCAGGATGTGCGCATTGGTGATCGCGATGGCCTCGCCGGTCGCCGGCACAGTCCGCGGCGCGCCGGCAGGCGTCGTGGCCGCCGGCCTTGCCGCCGGCGGGGTCAGACCCGGGTCTGACCCGGGTCTGACCCCGACCTGGCCCCGATCTGCGCCCGGCGGCGGCAGCAGCCCCAGCTGGAAGTCGCTGCGCGGCGCGCGTGCCGTGTCGGCGCGGTCGAAGATCTGCACGCCGTCGATGAACACGCGATCGGCGTGCGCGTAGGCGCTGAACGGATCGCCGGACCAGATCACGACGTCCGCGTTCTTCCCCGGCTGCAGCGATCCCGTCATCTTCTCGATGCCGAGCGCCTTCGCCGGGTTGATCGTCAGCCATTTCACCGCATCGGCGCGGCTGATGGTGATCCCCGCCTCGGCGCCGGCGCGGATCGCTTTCGCCGCTTCCTGGTTCAGCCGCTGGATCCCGTCGGCGCTGTCGGAGTGGACGATGGCGCAGGCGCCGGCCTCGTGGACCAGCGCGATGTTCTGCGTGATGCCGTCGTAGGCCTCGAGCTTGAAGCCCCACCAGTCGGCCCACATGCTGGCGCAGATGTCGTTGGCGGCGAGCAGGTCGCGGATCTTGTAGGCCTCGACCGCGTGGTGGAACGAGGCGATCTTGAAGCCGAACTCCTTCGAGATGTCGATCATCGTCGCCATCTCGTCGGCGCGGTAGCAGTGGTTCTGGATGCGGATCTCGCCGTCGAGGACGCCCATCAGCGTCTCGAGCTGCAGGTTGCGGTCGGGTTTCTTGGCGGGATCCGATCCGCCCTTCTTCCACTCCTGCCACTTGGCGCGGTACTCGGTCGCCGACTGCCAGGCCTTGCGGTAGCCGGCGACGTTGCCCATGCGCGTCGCGGGGGCGCTGTTCTTGCTCCCGTAGACGCGCATCGGGTTCTCGCCGCACGCGATCTTCAGCCCGTAGGGCGCGCCCGGGAATTTCATCGCGTCCGCCGTGCGCGCCGGCACGTTCTTCACGGTCACGCTGCGGCCGCCGAACAGGTTCGCCGACCCCGGCAGGATGTGCATCGTCGTCACGCCGCCGGCGAGCGCCAGCTCGAACTGCGGATCCTGCGGCCAGATGGCGTGCTCGGTCGAGACTTCCGCGGTGTTCGGGCTGGTCATCTCGTTGCCGTCCTGCAGCGACTCGATGCCAGGCGCGGCGTAGACGCCGAGATGCGAATGCGTGTCGATCACCCCGGGCGTGACCCACTTGCCGGCGGCGTCGATGACCACCGCGTCCGCGGGCGCGTCGACGGTCTGCCCGACCGCCGCCACCTTGCCGTTCTGCAGCAGCACCGACCCGCTATCGATCTGCGGCCCGGCCGCGGTCAGGATCGTCGCGTTCCTGATGACCGTGGTCCGCGACGGCGCGGCCTGGTAGGTCGACGCATAGGGGTTGGAGGGCTGCGACTGCTGGTCGGCGGCAACGCCGACGCCGGCCATGAGCACGGCAACGATGAGAGCGCGCATGTGGTGGTTCTCGGTTAACGGTTTGTCAGTTGACGGTCGTCGGTCGGTCATCGGTTGTTCGCAACCTTGTCGACCAGGCGCAGGAAGGCTTCGATCGTCTGCAGCAGGTACGGTTCCGGGGTGTCTTCCTCTTTGCAGTGCGACAAGCCGTTCGACGAATACGCGAACATCATCACGACGGGCATGTGCGGCACCATCTCGGCGGCATCGTGCAGCGGGCCCGAAGGCAGCCGCGGCGCGTCGCCCGTGACCTCGCGCACGGCCTCGGCACAGAGCTCGATCAGGCGCGGGTCGAACGGACGCGGATCGATCCGCCAGAGCGGCCGCCACTCGACCGTGACGTTGTTGTCGCGGGCCGCGCGATCCGCGGCGGCCTTCGCGTCGGCGAGCATGCGCGCGAGGACGTCCGCGTCGAGCGACCGCTGGTCGAGCGAGATCTCGCACACGCCCGGCACCGCCGTGACGATACCGGGCTCGACCTTCACCGTCCCGACCGTGCAGACGACGCGCGTGTCGGGCGTCGTGTAGCGGCGCGCGATCTCGCGGCATTCGAGCGCGGTCTGTGCCGCCGCCAGGAAGGCGTCGCGGCGCATCGGGATCGGCGTCGAGCCCGAATGCGCGGCCTGGCCCTTGAAGCGGATGGTGTGGCGCTCGACGCCGAACGTGCCGAGCACCACGCCGGTCGCCTTGTTCATCGATTCGAGGACCGGTCCCTGTTCGATGTGCAGCTCGAGATAGGCGTGCGCAGGAATCTTCTCGAGCGCGCCGTGCGCGTCGAGCATGCGATCGATGTCGATGCCGTTCTCGCGCAGCGCGTCGGGCAGGCGTGTTCCCTGCCTGTCGACGAGATTGCGCACGCTGGCGACGTCGAGACTGCCGCTCGCGGCCGAGGATCCCAGCAGGCTCCTGCCGAAGCGCGCCCCTTCCTCGTCCGCCCAGTCGACGACGGCGATCGTCCGCCTCGGCGTGCGCCCTTTGAACATCCGCAGCGCGCCGAGACCCGCGGTCACGCCGAGCGCGCCGTCGAGCCAGCCGCCGTTCGGCACGGAATCGAGATGGCCGCCGACGATCACCGTCTCGCTCGATTCTCCAGGCACGGTGATCCAGTTGTTGCCGGCCGCGTCCGTCTTCGCGGTCAGGCCCATCTCGCGCAACTGCTCGAGGCACCATTGCCGCGCGTCGCGCCAGACCGGTCCCCACGCCAGGCGCTGTGCACCGTCCGGCGTGCTGGTCCGTTCCGCGAGCTCGTGCAGGTCGGCAACGACGCGCTGCGCCTGGGAGCGATACACTTCGGTCATGAAGTGTGCGGATTATAGAGTAGTCGCCGCCGGCGTGGTGGTGGCAGCGCTGCTGGCGCTGCCCGCCTGTTCCGGCGGTGCGCCGCCGTCCGACACGGTGCCCATCCCTGCGCCGCCAGACGTCGCCGCGGCGCCGGCCGACGCCGTTCGAACGTCCACCAATCTCGCCAGCAAGGTGCTGCAGCCGGGCACCGGCACACGCCATCCGCGGCCCAACTCCCGGGTCACCGTCCACTACACAGGATGGACGACCGACGGGAAGATGTTCGACAGCTCGGTCGCCCGCGGCCAGCCGGCCACGTTCGGACTGGATGAGGTGATCGCGGGCTGGACCGAAGGCGTGCAGATGATGGTCGAGGGGGAGAAGCGGCGGTTCTGGATTCCGGCGAGGCTCGCCTATGAGGGCACGCCAGGCCGGCCGCAGGGGTTGCTCGTGTTCGATATCG
>Ga0134122_10003493_pt1 | contig 11658 bp, 13 predicted proteins | sample KB302_FD_96461 | JGI IMG/M metagenome (GOLD analysis project Ga0134122, IMG submission 96461) | Terrestrial soil microbial communities without Nitrogen fertilizer from Kellogg Biological Station, Michigan, USA - KB3-0-2 | ecosystem: Environmental > Terrestrial > Soil > Unclassified ...
CGTCCTGCGTCATCGTAGTGGCCAACAAATCGCGGCGTTCCGCCGGGGCATTCTTTGCACCGGTCTCCGCGGCGAGGCTGTACCACACATAAGCCTTCACTGCGTCGCGCTCCACCCCAAGCCCATTCTCATACATCGTGCCGAGCCCGGTTTGCGCCTCGGCCAAGCCTTGCCGAGACGCGACGCGGAGCCAGCGATAGGCCTCCTCGAAATTCTGTTCGGTGCCGACACCCTCGAGATAGAAAAGCCCGAGATTGGTCTGCGCCTCGACCACGCCTCGCGGCGCCGCCAAGCCGTAGAGGCGGAACGCTTCCGCGTAATCCTTCTCTACGCCGAAGCCGAGCTCATAGAGCGTACCCAAGCCCCATTGCGCGTTGGCGTTGCCCTGTTCGGCCGACGCGCGAAGCAACCTCGCGGCTTCTGTCAGATTCTGCGCCACACCTTCGCCGCGCACATACATGAACCCGGCGAGATACTGTGCCATCGCATCGCCGCGCTCCGCCTCTGCAAGCCACAGCTTGAAGGTCAACGCGTTGATTTGAGGTGTCTGCGCAATCGCGCTCGTGGCCGCGCTGTTCAGTAGCGCAGCCGCTATGATCGCCGCACAAGCCGTTTTTGAACGCACGCGCCGAGGCCCCTCTCGCGGCGCTATCCTAGCCTGAATGCACGCGCTCGCAACGCGACAGCTTGACTTGGATGGCGTACAAACGCCGCGCACTGCGTTGAGTAATAAAATGACTCAGGGCCAATGACCCATGCCCGTCCACAGCGCAGGACTTCTGCTCCATCGCGGCTCGGGCGAGGACACCGAGGTGTTCCTGGTCCATCCCGGCGGTCCGTTTTGGGCGAAGAAGGATGCCGGCGCCTGGTCGTTGCCGAAGGGCATACCTGACCCCGGCGAAGACATGCTCGCCGCCGCGAAGCGCGAATTCCAGGAAGAGACCGGCTTTGTTCCCGACGGCCAATTCTCTCCGCTCGGCGCCTTTAAGCAGCCCAGCGGCAAGATCGTTCACGTTTGGAGCGTGAGCGGGGACGCCGATCCGTCCGCGCTGAAAAGCAACGATTTCGAGATGGAATGGCCGCCGAAATCGGGCAAGCGCGCGCACTTTCCCGAAGTGGACCGCGCCGGCTGGTTTGACGGACCGGCCGCGCTTGCAAAGCTGCACTCCGGCCAAAGGCCGATCTTGCGGAAATTCTTTGAAACGCTGGGCGTCGTCCTGCCCGACTAGACTAGCGCGTGGATTTTACCTGCTGGACCCGCTGCTGTGCCTCGGCGAGCAACTCCTCCATCATCGTCCAGGCCATCCCAAGATCGTCGGGATCGCCGTCGGCTTCGAGCTGGACAATGCGTGCACGCTGCTCGGCGAGCCGGCTTTCGATGTTGTCGTTCTGGGCCATCTGTCACCTCTGGAGCCGGGGAGGCTCCCAATCGATCTTTGAATTGCGAAATTGCTATCTGCGAGAACCAACGCTCAAGCTTGAACTAAGTTCCCGGAATCCCGGCAAATTCCGGTTCAGAAGCCGCATGGCAGTCGGATTATGCCGGACCGAATTCAAGTGGCATAATGCGGTTGTGTGTGATTTGGGGGTCTCTCCAAATGAGGCTTGCGTTCAGGGCTGCGTGCGTTGCCCTCGTGCTTGGCATCGCCACGGCCGGCCTGTTTCTCTATTGGCCGTTCTCCGGCGAAAGCGAAGGTCTCGCCGCGTACCAGCACGGTGACTATGCCGCGGCTCTTCGACTTTGGCGTCAGAGTGCCGAACAAGGCGATGCGCGGGCGCAGCACAACCTTGGGCTTCTCTATCGCGATGGCCGCGGCGTCGCGCCGGATGTCAACGAGGCCGCGCGCTGGTTCCGCCTCGCCGCCGATCAGGGACTGACCCAGGCCCAAGTCAATCTGGGGGCGCTTTACGCCAGCGGAAAGGTGCCGCCGAACGACGACGAAGCCTCGAAATGGTTCCGACTCGCCGCCGATAAGGGCGATGAATTCGCGCAATACAATCTTGCTTATCTTTTGCGCGCCGGCAGAACCAAAGCGCAAGGCCCGGACGAGATCGCGCGCTGGTTCCGTGCCGCGGCGATGCAGGGCGATGCCGATGCCCAATTCAATCTCGCCAACATGTTTCTGTCGGGCCAGGGCGTGCCGCAGAGCGACACCGAAGCCCTGCGATGGTATCGCGCTGCCGCCGAGCAGGGCCTCGCCGACGCGCAGAACAATCTCAGTTTCATGTATCTGACGGGTCGCGGCGGCGCCGCGGATTTCGCGGAAGCGGCCAAATGGTATCGCCGGGCGGCCGAACGAGGACAGGCACAGGCGCAGTACAATCTCGGCAATCTCTACCTCGACGGACGAGGGGTGGAGCAGGACGAGAAAGAAGCGTTGCGCTGGTGGCGCCTTGCGGCCGCACAAGGTTATTCCGATGCCGAATACAATCTCGGTGTCGCTTATGACAATGGCACGGGCGTGGCGAAGGATCCCAAGGAAGCCGCAAACTGGTTTCGCCTGGCCGCTGACAAAGGCAACCCCTTGGCCCAGTACAGCCTCGGCAACATGCAGCTCAAAGGCGGAGCGGTGCCTCAGGATTATCTTGAAGCCTATAAATGGTTCAGTCTGGCCGCCTCGCGCTTCGCTCCGGGCCAAACCGAGCTCCGCGATGCCGCGGCCAAAAACCGCGACGGCGCCGCAGCCCGCTTGACGCCCGCCCAGCTGGCTGAAGCCCGGCAGCGCGCCGATAACTGGACGCCGAGCTTGGCGGCTAATACTCGAACGGGACCAAACCCTTAGCCCGCCGCTGTAGCCCTCACGCAAACTCATCCATCAGGGTACGGAACTTTTCGACGCGCGGAGCATTTTGAGCAAAAGGGGTAGCGCGGGCTGGCGTGATCCTGAAGGAAACCAATGGGACAATATCTCACGAATTCGCCCGTCGAGAGGTTCGCGCGCTACATTGAAATGGCCGCTGTCGCCCGGCGTTCCGCCGCCTCTGCAAAAACCAAGGAAGCCCGCGATATCTATCTGTCGATCGCGCAAATGTGGGACACCTTGGCGTCTGAAGTCGAACAATCGCCCGACTTGCAGGATGATCAGTTCCGGCCGGTCCCCGAAACCAAAGCAGACACCATCCGTCGCGGTCGCTGAAGCGTTAGCCGCTCTTCCTCGCGCCCAACGTGCTATGATTTTCACGCGAGGATGATCGGTTGCGCGGGAGTGCACGATGTTCAAGTTCGTCTCGGGATTGACCGCCGGATTGCTGCTCGGCGCCTTGATCGCGACAACTTTTGCCGGCCCACTCGCCGAAGTCGGAGAGTGGCTGGCTTGGGCGTCCCTCGTTACGCTCCTGTAGGCCCTCGCGCCTGAGCCAATTCAAGTTCCGTCACACGATGGAACTCGGCCGGTGACCGCGCGTTAGCAGAGCGCGTTCCGTACGTAAATTCGAGGACGCGCGTGGGGGTAGAGAACCAATCCAAACGGGCGGGGGCGAGGCCGCAGGCGCTTATGCTGCGATATCCCATATTCGGCACTACGGTCATCGGGGCGCATAGCGTCCCCGACTGGTTCGAAGCTTTGGACCGCCTGGTCGCGGTCGGGCAGCTCTCCATGGGCTCCATGGCCGATGCGCAATTTCGCGTCAGCCAGGGCGCCATTCTCGATCAAGAGATCGCCGGAATCGACGTTGTTACCGGCGGTGAGATGCACCGGCGCACGCACAACCGACACTCGCCGCCCAATGCCATGCTCAATTATTTCTGGCAGAAAATTCCGGCGTTCCAGGGTCCGACAAAACCCAAGCCGATCACCAAACACGATCCCGACGTGTTTCATCCGGCGGCGGTTTGCAAGGACCGGATCCTCGACAGTGTCGATTTGGGCCTGGTCGACGAGTTCAAGACGGTTTCAGCGCTTACCCGAAAACCCGTGAAGGTCACCATGACCGGCCCGCATATGCTGGCAAAGGTCGCCTACGACGAATACTACGGCGACACCGCGCGCATGATGAATGATCTCGCGAAACTGTTGCGCCGCAATTTCAAATTGCTCACCGATGCGGGCTGTCAATTCATCCAGATCGACGAGCCGCTCTTCACCATGGCGGACGATCAGGAGGTTCAGTCCGCCGTGGATGCCATCAATCTCGCGATCGAGGGTCTTTCCGATAAGGCCCACGTCTCGATGCACATCTGCCAAGGCAACTACGCCGTGGGCAAGGAATATGACGGCCAGATCGGCCACCGCTATTTCGACACCGGCCGCTACAAGGCGGATCTGATCTGCAAGATCGACTGCGCCTCTCTGCTCGTCGAATACGACATGGCGCACCACTACGAACCGCATCTTAAGAACAAGCAGCTCGGGGTGGGAGCCGTGGACGTGCAGGATCCTAAGGTCGAGAGCGGAGAGACGGTGGCCGGCCGTATCCGTGCGCAACGCTGGCTTGATAGGGAGCAAACCGTTGTCACCAGCTCGTGCGGGTTCAACCATCTCCCGCGCGCCGTGGCCGCCGGCAAACTGAGAGCGATGACCGAGGCCAAACGCATTCTTATCGGGCATTAGCATTGGGAACGTTTCGCCGAGAATCGGACGGTGCCGTGGAGAATCCCATCGGCATTCCCGGCATCGGCAGTGAGCACGTGGACAGCAGCGACCCGACCGACATTTGGAACAGCGCCGAATTGCTGGATCTGGTCCAGGAAGCCGGCGGAGTCGGCATCTTCGAATGGAATGTGCGCGCTGGCCGCGTCCGTGCTTCCCCCAAGTTTCTTTCCATTTGCGGCTTCAAGAATTTCGACGGCCGTTACGAAACCTGGTTGGCTTCCATCTTTCGCGAAGACGTTCCCCGAATTCGTGATCTCATCGAGAGTGTCTTCGCCACGCGTGCGCGTGATGCCCAGGCGGAATACCGCATCATCCGGGAGAGCGACGGCGCTCTGCGTTGGGTCGAAGCGCGCAGCATCAACTTCTACGATCCCGACGGCATGCCGACACGCATTGTCGGCGTGAATGTCGATATCACGGAACGCAAGCGTACTTTGGTTCAGCTGCGCGCTTTTACCGAAACGTTGGAGGACCGCGTCAGGGAGCGCACGCGCGAGCTGGAAGCCGAATTCGATGCTCGGCAAAAAGCCGAGCAGCTGTTGCGTCAGGCCCAGAAGATGGAAGTCGTCGGACAGCTCACTGGCGGTGTTGCCCATGACTTCAACAATCTTCTGACGATTGTCTTGGGCGGGCTCGATGCCATCGGACGGCAATTGCCACAGCTTGAATCGTCACCTGTGCTGGCAAAAATCGCCCGCGGCCGCGATATGGCATTGGAAGGCGCCCGCCGTGCCGTCACGCTGACCAATCGACTTCTCGCCTTCTCGCGTCAAACGCCCCTGGATCCGAAACCCATCGACACCAATTCGCTGGTGTCCGGACTAAGCGACTTCCTGCAACGCACATTGGGCGGATCGGTTTATCTGGAGACCGTACAGGCTGCCGGTCTTTGGTCGGCTTGCTGCGACGTCAACCAACTCGAAAATGCTCTGATCAATCTCGCGGTGAACGCTCGCGACGCTATGCCCGACGGTGGCAAGCTCACGATCGAAACCGCGAATTGTCATCTCGACGAAGCCTATGTCGCCGGATTGGCTGAACCCGTTGTCCCCGGCCAGTATGTGATGATTGCCGTTGCCGACACCGGAACCGGCATGGACAAGGACACGGCCGAGCGGGCCTTCGAACCGTTCTTCACGACCAAAGAGGTCGGGAGCGGTACCGGATTGGGCTTGAGCCAGGTCTATGGCTTCGTACGCCAATCGTCAGGACACGTGCGCATCTACAGCGAGCTCAACCACGGCACCACCGTGAAAATCTACCTGCCTCGCTATAGCGGTTCCTGTGAACCGGCGGCGCAGGGTGAGGCGCGCACCGCCGAGCGCGCCACCGGCAATGAGCGCATCCTCGTCGTGGAGGATGACAAAGCCGTTCGCGCCTTCACCACGGAAATTCTCACCGACCTTGGGTACAGCATCCTCGAAGCCGATAGCGCCGACGCCGCCTTGGCCATCATCGAAGAAGCCAGCGACATCGATCTGTTGTTCACCGACATCGTCATGCCGGGCGCCATGAACGGCCGTCAGCTCGCCGACGAAGCGAGGCGCCGCCGGCCCTCATTGAAGGTCTTGTTCACCACCGGATACACGCGCAACGCCATTGTGCATCACGGCCGCTTGGACCCGGGCCTGCACATGATTTCCAAGCCGTTCACCGCGCAGGATTTAGGCGCCAAAATTCGCACGGTGCTTGAGTCGTGATCGAGCCGGAACAAAAGTCGAAATTCGCCTGCAATCGCTACAGGATTTATTTCTGCAAAGCGCTCTCTACCGCGTTCCTCAGCGTCGACAACTCGACCGGCTTGAAGAATATCTGTCCCGGCAAATCGCTCTCAGTTTTCACAAGATCGGGATACGCGGTCACCAGGATGACCGGCAGGTTCGGCGATTTGTTCTTGATCATCCGCGCCAGCGCCAGGCCGTGCGGTTCGCCTTTGCCGAGACGAATGTCGGTGACGACGATGTCCACGGACTCGGTATCGAGCTTTTTTAGCGCGGCCATGGAACTGTTCACCGTGACAACGCGATATCCATTGGCTTCGAGATGCCGCCAGGCAGCGTACGCAAACGCTGCGTCGTCTTCCACGATAAGAATGGTGACCGTCATGGCGTCCTTCTTATTCTTCCCACAACACAGGACCGCTCACGAGAGCCAGAAAGACGTGAACAAGTATTGCTGGGACACCTACCCTATTCGACGTCAGTCGGGATTGAAACCGCAAATTGAGTTCCTAAGGCAGCAAAGTCAAACTGGTTAGATTATTTCAGTTTTTTGTGACCCGTCAGGCTTGCGCGCACCGCTTGCAACTCTAGGAGATATCATGGCTCAAACCGAAATCGCGACGATTGCGCAATTGTTGGCGACTCACGAGCGGGAAATCCTGGCGCAGTGGCTCGCCGAGTTGAGGAGCACTGCTCAGAGCGGGCGCATCAGTGAAGCCGAGCTCGAGACCCAGTGCCGCAATTTCCTTCAGTTGCTCCGTACGACGTTGGCCAAGGGCAGCGCGCAGGTGGGGCATGCCGGCTTCGCGCCCGTGCGCGATATGTTGGCCGACATTTCCCGTGCTCGCGCCCTGCAAGGTTTCTCACCGGTCGAAACCGCGACCTTCATCTTCTCCTTGAAGCGCCCGGTCTTTGCCGCGCTGAACAAGGAAACGAATTTGAGCCCGGCGGCCATGGCTCAAGCGTTATGGGCGATCACGGTCCTGCTCGACGATCTCGGTCTTCATACGATGGAGGCCTATCAGAAGGCGCGCGAGGAGGTGATTTCGCGTCAGCAGATGGAAATCACCGAATTGTCGACGCCGGTGATCAAGCTCTGGGAGGGCATCCTGGCGGTCCCGCTGATCGGAACGCTGGACAGCTCCCGCACGCAAGTCGTCATGGAGGCGTTGCTCCAGGCCATTGTCGATCAGTCGGCCGAAATCGCGATCATCGACATCACCGGAGTCCCGACCGTCGACACGCTGACCGCGCAGCATCTCTTGAAGACGGTATCGGCTGCCCGCCTGATGGGCGCCGACTGCATCATCAGCGGCATCCGTCCGCAGATCGCTCAGACGATTGTGCACCTCGGCGTCCAGCTCGACGTCATCTCCAAGGCCAGCTTGGCGGATGCTTTGGCGGTGGCATTGCGCCGCACCGGAAGAGCGGTGGTCAAGCTGGCAAAACCAGACAAGAACCAGAACGAAAAAGCGGGCGTCTGACATGGACCGGATCCCGATCCTGAAACTAGGTGAGGCGCTGCTGGTCACGATCCAGGTCGATATGCATGATCGCCTTGCCACCGCATTGGAAGAAGACCTGACCGCCAAGATCGTGTCGGCGCACGCCAAAGGCGTTCTTATTGATATCTCCGCTCTCGAGATTGTCGACAGTTTCATCGGGCGCATGCTGGACAACATCGCTTCGGTATCACGGATTCTCGATGCCGAAACCGTCGTCGTCGGTATGCGTCCGGCCGTTGCCATCACGCTCGTCGAGCTCGGGCTGTCCTTGACCGGCGTGAAGACCGCCCTCAACGTCGAGCGCGGCATGGAGCTCATCAAGCGCCGGCTTGAGGCGGAGGCAGCCAGTGTCGAATCCGGGGACTGAAGCCTTACAGGTTCGCTCCTCGGACGATGTGGTTCGCGTGCGCCAGCGGGTTCGCGCGCTCGCGGTCGATGCCGGGCTTTCGCTTGTCGATCAAACAAAAATCGTAACCGCTGCGAGCGAGCTCGCCCGCAACATGATCGACTACGCCGGCGGCGGCAAAACCGTCTTCGAAGTCGTCGGCTCCGGAACGACCCGCGGCGTGCGCTTGACGTTCGAAGACAAAGGACCGGGAATTCCCGATATCCCGCTCGCGCTGAAAGACGGTTATACGACGGGCAACGGATTGGGACTCGGCTTGGGCGGCGCAAAGCGGCTGTCCAGCGACTTCGTGATCGAATCCAAGGTCGGCCTCGGCACGAAGATCGTCATCACACGTTGGAAATAGCAATGATTTCCGTCCCGGTCGTAGACCCAAGCCAGATTGCTGAGGCGCGGCGGTATGCTGCCGAAGAGGCTGCGCGTGCCGGCTTCGACGTCGACGACACGGGACGGGTGGCGCTGGTAGCGACCGAGCTTGCCAGCAACATCATCAAGCACGGCGGAGGCGGAGAGCTGCTGATTGGACGTTACGAAGAACCCGATTCGCGCGGCATCGAGCTGATCGCTCTCGACAAGGGCCCAGGTATCGCCAATCTGCAAGTCAGCATCGCCGACGGATATTCAAGCTCCGGCACGGCGGGAAACGGCTTGGGAGCGATCTATCGTCAATCGCAAAGCGTGGACGTGGCATCGTGGCCGAACCTCGGCACCGCCATCCTTGCGCGTCTCGAACCGAAGGCTCAGGCCAGAAAAAAAGCCAACGAACGCGCATCGTGGGGGGCCGTAACCGTGGCGATGCCGGGCCAGGACGTTTGTGGCGATGCTTGGAGCATCGATGAATCTGCGACCTCGCGCACGCTCCTCGTGGTTGACGGACTGGGCCACGGACCGGATGCGGCGGAAGCGGCGATGCAGGCCGTGCGCGTGTTCCACCGGCATAAGGACCATCACGTGGACACGCTTCTCGAGTACATCCACGGTGCGTTGCGGGCGACGCGCGGGGCCGCCGTTTCGATCGCGCGTATCGATCGCGCCGCGCAAAAAATTGTTTACGCCGGCATAGGAAACATTGCCGGTGTCGCCGTCGGCGACGGCGGTGTGAAGCATATGATTTCGCTTGCGGGAACCGCCGGGCACAACGCCCGCAAGATACAGGCGTTCGAATACCTGTTCACGGACGGTATCGTCATCATGCATTCGGATGGCCTGGGCACGAGTTGGAACCTCGATCGCTATCCCGGCCTCACCCGCGCGCATCCCACCCTTGTGGCCGCCGTGCTTTATCGCGACTATGCGCGGGGACGCGACGACGTCACCGTTCTGGTCGCGCGCGGATTGGGTGCGCCATGAATTGGCCGATCACGACGATGCAGATCGAGTCCGAGGCCGACGTGGTCGCGGTGCGTCAGCGCGCGCGCCATCTGGCCGAGCTTCTCGGTTTCGAACGCCGTGATCAAACGCGCATCGCCACGGCCGTTTCCGAGATCGCGCGCAACGCCTTCAGCTTTGCCAAGAACGGCCGTGCCGAATTCGCCGTGGACGACACCCAGAAACGGCCGATTTTCAATATTCGCATCAGCGATTCCGGCAAAGGCATCGCCGACTTGGATGCCGCGCTCGAAGGCCGTCCGGGCTCGGCCGAGGGAACCGGCCGCGGCATGATGGGCGCGAAACGCCTGGTGGACCGCTTCGAGGCAAAATCGGAATCGGGCAAGGGAACGATCATCGACCTCGGCCAGATTTTGCCGCTCAAGGCCGGAAAGCTGAGCCGGGCGAAGGTTGCCGAGATCGCTCGGGCCCTTCAGCCCGTGCGCTCTGAAGATCCGATGGCCATCATGCGCGAGCAGAATCGCGAGCTCATGCAAAGTCTCGAAGAGCTTCGCCAGCGGCGCAGCGAGAACGAGCAGCTGAGCCGCGAGCTTGCCGACACCAATCGCGGCGTGGTTGCGCTCTATGCCGAGCTCAATGGGCAAGCGGACAAGCTCAAACAGGCGAGCGAGCTGAAAACTCGGTTCCTGTCCAACATGAGCCACGAATTCCGAACACCGCTGAATTCGATTCTGGCTCTTTCGCGGCTGCTGCTCGATCGCATCGATGGACCGTTGACCACCGAGCAGCAGAAGCAAGTCACCTATATCCGGCGCTCGGCCGAAGGGCTTTTGGAGCTGGTCAATGATCTGTTGGACTTGGCAAAGGTCGAGGCCGGCAAGATCGACATCCGCCCGACGGCCTTTACCGTGGAAGGACTGTTCGGCGCCCTGCGCGGCGCGCTGAAGCCGCTCCAGACCAATGCCGCGGTCGAATTGACGTTCGATTCCCAATCCGATGTTCCGGAGCTTTTCACGGACGAACAGAAGGTTTCGCAGGTCCTGCGCAACCTCATCTCGAACGCGCTGAAATTCACCGAAGAGGGCGAGGTCACGGTATCTGCGGTTTGCGACTCCTCCGACGGCCGCGTGATGTTTTCGGTGCGCGATACCGGTATCGGCATCGCCCGCGAGGACCAGAAGCGCATATTCGATGAATTCAGTCAGCTTGATTCACGGCTGCAAACCAGCGTCAAAGGCACCGGTCTTGGCCTTTCTCTCTCACGCGATCTCGCGGGGCTGCTTGGTGGCGAGATCACGGTCGAGAGCGTCGTCGGGCAGGGCTCGGTCTTTCGTCTGATCATCCCCGCGCGTCTCGGACAGCGGACGACCGAGCCGCCTCGGAGCCGGAGGCGCGTGCTGGTGATCGATGATGATGAAACGTTCCATTACCTTGTCCGTCAATTCATCGGCTCCGGACTCTATGACGTGATCGCCGCTGCTAACGGGCGTAGTGGTCTTAAGCGCGTCCGGAACGATCACCCCGATCTCATTTTTCTTGATCTCCAAATGCCTGACATGGACGGCTTTGCCGTGTTGAGCGAGCTCGCCGCGGATCCGGGCCTGCGTTCGATCCCTGTCGTGATCTGGACGGCGCTGCGGGTCACTCCCGAGCTCAAAGCGCGGTTGCCGGCCGGCATCAGGATTGTTTCCAAGACGGATATGTCGGCGGAAGCGCTAGGCTCAGTCCTGCGCGATGTCACCGGCACCGAATTGCACGGCGCCGCGTAAAGGCGCGTTCGCCTAGCTAGAGCTGGGACACAAAGCAAGGTTTGGTGCCGGGTTTTGAGGCTGAACGGGCCGGTTTTAGGCCTGTCCTAGGTAAAGTCCTAGGCTCTCGTTAACATCCTGTAGCTACGCTCAGGAGGCCAGTGAGGCCCTTTGCACGGCTGACACACTCGGGGCTAAAAAGCCCGTCATCCTGACGGGCCTTTTTCTTTTCGGCATGAATCATCCCCTCCGCCAAGGACAGTGTTTGGCAGCCTGTTCAAATTGGGACATTACGGACTTGGACAAGGCGCTATACCGCAAGTATCGCTGACTGGCGTCGGCGACTGAAAGACATCA
>Ga0134122_10003495_pt1 | contig 11656 bp, 7 predicted proteins | sample KB302_FD_96461 | JGI IMG/M metagenome (GOLD analysis project Ga0134122, IMG submission 96461) | Terrestrial soil microbial communities without Nitrogen fertilizer from Kellogg Biological Station, Michigan, USA - KB3-0-2 | ecosystem: Environmental > Terrestrial > Soil > Unclassified ...
AAACCCTCCGAACAGTGACCACCCGAGGGCGCCGATTCGCTGCCGATACAACAGGGGGACGAACAGGTCGCACACAACTCCGGGCGCCAGGTGCTTCAAGATCTCGAAAACTCCGTACTTTCCGTCTCCGAGGAGGAAGGCGACGAGCCCCATCACCAGGCCCGTCAGCGTCGCTCCAAAGCGCGAGCGCGTCGACAGCGCGGCCACGATGTACAGCGGGGTGAGCAGGACGAGCTTGTGCCCTGGAGCGAAGGGGATCGAGGGGAGGATCTTCAACGCCCGGACGCCAAGCATCGTGAGCGCGATGCCCGCGATCACCGCGGCGTCATGCCGGCTGCCGAGCTGCGTCTCCGCACGTCCAATCTGCCGGTCCAGGCGCTCCGCCAGAGGACGGCCAAAGTCGACCTGGGCCATGCGCTTGAGCGAAGCCCAGAGGCCTTCGCGCGCATCACCTTCTTCCCGCCCGCGTCTTCCTCCCCCCCTGCCCCCGCCGGTCCCGTCCCCTCGCCCACCTCCTGGACGCCGCCCCGCCTCGTCGGGGGCCGCATCGCCCTCCAGCAGCGCGAGCACCGCGTCCATGGCATCGGCGACCACCGAGGGCACCCACAGGCGCCTCAAGCCGGTGGCGATGGCGCGAGGATCCCCGGCCCGAGCGATCTGCGAAGCGAGCGCCACGGAGATCACGCGAAGGACCATGACCGCGCCCACCAGCATGGCGCCCACGTTCAGCGGCAGCCGCCACAGGTGGACCCAGCGATCCACGTCCGGATCTTCCCGGACCAGGGCGTAGGAGATGAGCACCACCAGGGTGAAGCCCCAGAGCTTCAGGATGCTTCGCAGGACCCTCCTGGGCGGGATGCGGACCGCGAACGAGAGGACGAGGAGGGTACCCGTGAGGGCGGCCACCCAGAGAGGACTCCGGAGGACGAAGATCCCGGCGCCGGTGAGGAAAAGAAACGCGACCCGCAGTCGCGAGTCGACTCCATCAGCGCTGGTCTTCGGCATATCGCTCGTACTCCCCCTCGCCACTGAGCACGCCGCCTTCCTGGCTCACGACGAGGTTGACCAGCGATTTGCCGTCCCAGTCGTTGGTGTGGACCAGGTTGGCCTCGCACTCGCCCGCCCCTCCCGACGTGACCTTGATGTCGACGAGGGCGGGCTTGGGGTTGTTGAGGAGCTGGTAGGACTCGTTCCCATCCGCGTCCCGGGTCACGCGGAATCGATATTGGGCCAGGAGGATGTCGGCTGAACGGCAATCGCTGTGGGTCGGCGTCACGTTGATCGTCCAGACGCCTACCGGCCAGCAGCCGCTGACGTCGGCGGGTCTGGACGCCTCTTGCTCGAAGGTGCCGTCGAGGGCCAGGGTGGCCGAGCACGTGATCCCCAGATACGCGCGGCGCTGGTAGTCGATGTTCTCCGGGGGAGGCAGGTTGAGCGCCTGCTCGCATCCCGTGAGGGGTCCCAGGAACGCCGCCGCAAGGGCCACGAGTGCGAGGTGGTGTCGAAGGAGGACCATGGGGCACCTAGGGCTCGAAACGCGGTGGATCACACTGGAAGGTCGACCGGCGGAGGACGGTCTGGAAGTAGAAGCGCTGCAGGCGTGTCATCGCGTCGCCGTCCACCTCGAAGGCGGGATGCTGCGCGTTCCCGGACGCCGCGCGCTCCAGCAGGCCCCGGTTGACCAGGAGCTTGGGCGCCGCGGGATCGCTGAGGTCGGCGGCAATGTACATCTCCATCATCAGTCCACCCGTCGCCGGGTTTATCGACGGCCCCGAAAGGACGTTGAACACGCGGTCGGAGTCCTGAGATGCGAGCCATCCCTGGCCATTGACGTGACACTGTTGACACCGGCCTTCGTCCGTCTCCTTCAACGCCCAGGCGAGCGCGACACCGTCCGTGTTCCAGTCATCGCGAGACATACAGCCCGACATTTCAGACATCATTCGCCGGGTGACGCTCGGCACGCCGGGCAGGTCCACCCGCGCCAGGACCTCCGCGTCCAGCCACTCCTGGATGAGCGCGACCTCCGCGGGCGTATAGCTGGCGGTGTAGTGCCCACCGGCCACCCGGGAGAGCACCTGGGCGCCGGCCTTGTCGAAGTCACCTGCCACCAGCTTGTCGCTGTATTGCAGGACGCTGGCGTAGAGATCCTGCACGGCGGCGGGGAGGAAGCGGATCGGGCTGCTGCCGGGAGCGCTGTGGCACCCGGACCCGGCGCAGGTCGCATTCAGGATCGGCGCGACGTTTTGATCGAAGAGCGCCTGGGCGGAGGACGGGGGCACGGGCCCGGATGGCCCGGACGCCCCCACCCAGACGAAGTCCAGCTGCTCCTGGGTGAGCTCGCCAGGGACGCTCGTGTCCCCGCAGGCGACCAGCCCGAGTGCGAGGACGGCGCTGGCAAGCACTCGCCTCACGCGCGAGCTCCCTCCCCTCGCCGGCGACGCCGGCGGGCCGCGATCAGGGCCAACACCGTGCCCCAGAGGCCGAACGCCCCTTCCCCGCCCGCGGTCGAGCAGGATGTACAGCTCATCGGACCGTTGGTCGGCGGTGGTGTTCCGGTCCCATTGAGCCCCGGTGCGGGGGGCGGCGGCGCGCCATCCAGAATGAGCTCCATGATCGAGACGTAGGAGCTCGGCTTGAGCTCGGGCGCGGCGACATCCGCGGGGTCCTTGCCGGTGAGGGCATGCAGGACGAGAAACTTCGTGCGGCTTCCGTTGAGGCCCTCGAACGGGTTCTTCACGAACGTGGCGCCGGCGAAGTTCCGCCCCTGGTTCCCCGGGTTGTTTCCCAGGTAGTTCGAGTAGAGGTGCCGATCGTAGGACGCGCCCTTCGCTTGATACGTCCCGTAGTCGATCAAGCGCGCTTCGGCCTGGTTGAAGGCGATGACCTTCACGTCCGGCGGATAGACGCCGCCTCCGTTGTGGCTTCCCTGAAGAAAGGTGACGCCCGGCAGGACCTGGCCGTCATTTTGAATCAGCACGCCGGTCATCTTGATGTGCGTGTAATCAAATCCGACCATCGCGTTGGCCACGCTTTGCATCGGCACCACCCACTCCAGCCCCTGCCTCGTGGCCCGCGCAACACCCAGGCGCGAGTCGATGTAGCGGCCTCCCTTGCCGTCTTTCCGGTTGTTGTTGCCCACCAGGTCGCCGGTGGACACGAACAGGAGATCCGTCTGGACGACGTTGTTCGATCCGTCCAGCGCCAGGACGCGGGCGGACTTGGCCCGAGAGCTGTAGCTCTTCTTGCTCTCCTCCATCCCTTCCTTGGAGTTGGGGTCGGGGTTGGGGTTCACGCTCTGGGTGGGAGGGATCGCCTTCCGCCCCTCGATCAACTTCTTCCAGAGCACGCGTCCCTCGCCGTCGTTCGGCGACGGACCGGATCCGGCGACATCGACGGCGGCGATCCAGGTGCCGTCGCGCTGCGGCTGATTGTTACCTTCGGTCCAGGTGCAGACGGCCGTGTCGGGGTCCGCGGTGGACATGCTGCATCTGCCGCGCGAACGCTCTTCCCGCTTCGCCAGCGACACGTCGAACTGCTTGGTGATCCGGCACGTCCGGCCCGCGATTTCGTCGGTGCATTTCACATCCACCACGTTCAACCAACCGTCGTCCTTGCCGTTGCCGTTGCAACCGGCCCACATCACCACGCGGGTCGAACCGTCCAACATCAATCGCGTGTCGGCGCCGCCACCGTCCTCATTCATCGAACAGTCGTCGTTCTCCTTCTCCATGATGACGGCGTACTGGGTGGGAATGGGGAGACCGACCGCGTCGAGGAGGATTCGAGGACTGCAGTCGGGGCCGAGGACCATCCCGTATCGCTTGGTGTCGCTGGTCCCCTGCGCCTGATAGTTGAAGGTGTAGAGCATGTCGGTGGGCCCGACAGGGACCAGCCACGGATGATGGGCGTTGCGCGACTCGTTCCCGTCGTTGTCGGTGACCCACCGCTCGCCCGGCTTCTTGACCGCGGTGACCGATCCATCCGGGCTCTGAACGAGCTCGATGGGTGAGCACGCCCCCTGGACGTTGTGGTTGGGAAGCGTCCCGGCCAGCTCGGAGCTGCGCATCTCGACATAGATCCCGAGCTTGCCGTCGGCGAACAGCTGCACGACCGCCTGCTCGTTGGTGTGTTCTTCGTCCGTCTTGCGCAGGCGCTTCACGCCGTCCACTTCCATCGTGCGCGCCAGGTCGTTGGTGCTTGGGCCGTTGACCTTCAGGGCCCGAGAGGGAAACGCCAGGTTCTGCGCCACGGCGGTCCCGGCGAGCAATTCAAAAGCCAGAACCGGGACCATGAGTGTGTTCCGCATACGATCGCCTCAACCCACACGTTTCGGTACCTTTAGAATTCCTCTTCGGAGCGTACCTTCGGAAGCTGCTCCGGGTCGATAGCCACCTCGTGAAGCGCGATGGCGCTGGCGGGGAGGTCGCGATCCCCGAGCAAGAGCTCGCCCTGCCTTCCTTCAGGCATTTTGAAAAACAGCGCCTGTAGCTGTTCCTGGGTGAATCGCTCCACGCGTCGATCTCGATGAATGGCCCATGCTTCGGCGACCTTCCCCGCGTCGATCCCGTGTGATTCCAGTTGGCTGGCGAGTGAAAACCGGGGTCCACCCTCGAGGTTGCGCCGCTTGATCACCATCGCCAGCCGGTCGTTCAGATAAACCCGCACACCCCCCGACAAGGGTTCACCATGGTACGGAATGTCAGTAATTATCCGACCATCCAACTCGAATCCCTTGTCCGGGACGAGCCGCGGAGGCTTCTTGTCGACGTAGGCAAGGACCGCGGTGATCCTGTCCGGACTGCGCCTGTTGCCGAAGCGGGGAGGAACGATGGGGAGGGGACTCCCTTCGACCTCACCGGCGAAGCGGAAGAGGAAGTCGCGCCCGCGCCGGCGCAGCTCGGCGCCGCCCACCACGATCGCATCCGTCGGTTTCGGGCCGTACACGTGCAGCTCGCGAACCTTCGTGAGATTGACTCGCAAGGCCGTCAGCAGCTCGGTGAAGCGGTACGCGCGGACCTTCACCTCTCGAGAGGGAGGCGCAGCCTGGCCCGGCTCCTTCTCGACGGAGACCTGGTCCGTCCGCCACACCGGCTTGAGGCCAATCGGCAGCTCGCCGAAGCTCAGAACGGAGATCGGCTCGCCATCGACATACACGGCCGGGCTCCGATCGCCTCGGGACCCGCGCCCATTTCCGACACCGCTGCCGCCGCCGCCCTCGCTGCCGGGCGAAGGCTGAGCCTGAGCCACGTTGGGCGCCAGAAGCACCGCGAGGACCAGCCCGAAAATCGAAGACGGGGCGTAGCGTTGAGCAGGCAAGGACGCTCCTCAAGGGTGCTAAGTATCATAGGCGGCGCTCATGGACGACCAACGGGAACGGCCTCACGAGAAGGTCCTGGACTCGGGTTACTTCGATGGGCCGACCTTCTCGGATCTCCTCGGGGTCGTCTTCAGGAAGCGCGTGACCGGGACGCTCCACGTCGCCCGGGGAAACGCGCAAACGAGCATCCACTTCAAGCAAGGCATTCCCAGACAGGTGACCGGCGCTCCGTCCGGCGGGAAGAGCCCCGCTCGAGGGCAAAAGAACCCGGTGGAGTCCACCGTGAAGGACCTCTTCAGCGGGTTTGGGGGAACCTTCCGCCTGGTGGAGGCCCCCGGCCCGAGCGAAGGGGTGGTGCCGCCTCCGAGCGTCCTCGCGCTCATCTACGAGGGGTCCGCCAGCTTTTCGCCGGATCAGCTTCGAGGCATCGCCTTTCGCCTCGATGGGGTCGTCCTCCCGCGCTCGGCCTCGAAGAGGGTCCCTGCGGAGCTGGCCCTCGGGGCCGCCGGGAGGAAGCTGCTGGCGGCGATCGACGGCAAGTGCAGCGTTGGGAGCGTGTTGCGAACCGCCCCCGGCGAGGATCTCGCGGGCGTGCGGTTGCTCTATGCGCTGCACTGCACGGAGCAGTCCGCATCCGGGCTTTCGCCCGGCGAAGAGATCGGCGTGACGCCGGCTGAATCTCCGCGCCTGGCACCCGCGCCCAACCTCGGCCTGGCGGACACGGCCCGCCTCCTCGCCGCCGAGGGAAGCTTTCATCGCGCCCGGGCGCTCATCGACCGCCACGACTTCAAGGCGGCACACGCCGAGCTCCTGGAGGCAACCCGGTTGGACGGCGATGAGGGTGACTACCGCGCATACCTGGGCTGGATGCACTTCCGGATCAGCCCCAAGGACCCGGTTGCCGTCGAGCGCGCGCTCGGTGAGCTCGAGAAGGCATTGGCGCTCAATCCACAGAATGGCAAGGCGTACTTGTTCCGAGGCTACATCCGCGCGGCAACGGGCTACCTGGCGCAGGCGCGGAGCGACTTCGAGCGGGCGCTTCAATCGGGTGGGAACAGCCCTGAGGCCCTGGACGCGCTGCTCCGGATGAACGCGAGGGTGGCGTGACGTCGAAGCGGGCGGGCCGGTATCCCCTGGGCGGCTACCTCTTCGCGGGTGTGCCCGGGGTGCTGGCGATCTCAGGCGTCCTGCTCCGGCTGGCTTCGGGCGCGCCCCATCCGTCCGAGGCGAAGACCACCGATCCTCCGCCGGCCGCGGTGGAGGCGAGCCCAGGGCCCGCGGCGGCGCCCTCCCCCACCCCTGAGGTCCCTCCGCCTCCGTCAGACCGGCAGTCAGCGGAGCAGATCATCGAGGTGTTCGCGCAAGGCAGGGTCAGCGATGCTCGGGCCATGGCGCGCGACGCAGGGGATGCGGAGCTGCTGGCGACCTTGGACCGGTTCGAGAAGAACTACAGCCTGGGCCTCGAGGCGCGCGCCGCGGGCCAGCGCCAGGTGGCCCTCCGATACCTGCTGGAATGTCTGGCGATCGACCGCGAGCTGACCAAGGGCCGGAGCGCTTTGAGTCAGCGGTTGCAGAGGCAAATTGCTAGTCTGCGCTCGAAGAATTCCAAATAGAGGACCTGAGTGGCCCGGGGACGCGCATCGGCGAGCGGTCGACAGCTTCCATTCATCTTCCTGGCCTCGTCCGCGCTCCTCGTCGCCGGCGTGTACGCCCTGGTCCGGACCTCGCTGCTGCACTGGGACGTCGCGGGGATCATCGGCGGCGTCTGCGCGACGTTCTCCCTGGTCAGCAGCTACGGTTGGTACCGCCGGGCGCGAGAAGACGAAGACGCGGTGGCGATCGAAGAAGCCCAGGCGAAGAACCGGCATCTCCCCGCGACGCTCCACCCGGTGGTCGACACCGACGCCTGCATCGGTAGCTTCGGTTGCCTGAACGCGTGTCCGGAGGGCGATGTCTTCGGCGTTCAGAACGGCGTCGCGGTCCTCGTCAACGCGGCCTCCTGCGTGGGCCACGGGAAGTGCTACACGGCGTGTCCGGTCAGCGCGATCAAGCTCGTCTTTGGAACCGCCCAGCGCGGACTGGATCTCCCTGAGGTCACCGAGCGGTTCGAATCGGCACGCCCGGGTGTCCACATCGTGGGTGAGCTGGGCGGCATGGGGCTGATCAAGAACGCGATGTCGCAGGGCGTGCTGGTCGCCGAGCACATCGCGCGTTCGATCCGGCCCGGCCCGGGCGCGGATGGCGTGGTGGACGTGGCCATCGTCGGCGCTGGACCCGCGGGCATCGCCACCGCCGTGGCGCTGAAGGCGAAGGGCTATTCACTCCGGCTGCTGGACCAGGATGCGCTCGGCGGGACCGTGTATCACTACCCGCGCCAGAAGGTGGTGATGTCCGAGCCCGTTCAACTGCCTCTGCACGGAAAGTTCGGCGGGAAGTCTCTGACCAAGGAGGAGCTGCTCGCGCAGTTCGAGAAGGTCACGCAGAAGGCAGGGGTGCAGGTCGAGGCGCAGACCCGCGTCAGCGGCATCGAAGGAACGGATGGCGCGCTCACGGTGAACACCAACCGCGGGCCGGTGAGCTGCCGCAAGGCCGTGCTGGCGATTGGGCTGCGGGGCACTCCGAAGAGGCTGGGCGTCGACGGCGAGGACCTCGAGAAGGTGACCTATCGGTTGATCGACGCCAGCCAGTACGACGGCTCGAAGGTCCTGGTGATCGGCGGAGGCGACGCGGCGCTCGAGGCCGCGATCCAGCTGGCCGAGCGAAGCGATGCGGAGGTCACGCTCTCGTACCGCCAGGCGGGGTTCAACCGGGCTCGGGAGGTCAATCGGAACAAGGTGGTCGAGTACGCCTCCAGTGGGAAGCTCACGCTGCTGATGAGCTCCAACGTCCGGAGGATTGAAAAAGACGCGGTCGTGATCGAGGTCCAGGAGCGGCTTTCGAAGATCGCCAATGATTTCGTCATCGCCTGCATCGGTGGCGAGCTGCCGGCGGAGTTCCTGAGGAACAATGGCATTGCCCTGAAGCGCCACTACGGGACGTCTTCACCGGACGACCTTCCCGTGGCGGCTCCGGGCAGCGCGAAGGCGGCGAGCGAGCACCAGCGGCGGCGGAGGCTGACGTACGCGCTGATCGGGATCGGCGCGCTCATCACCTTCGCGCTCGCTGCGGTTGGAGGCAAGTACTATCTCCTCCCGAGCACCGATCGTCTGAGTCATCCGATGCATTCCCTGCTCCGCTCTTCAGGGACGTGGGGGCACGGGATTGGAATCGCGTCGACGCTGCTGATGCTGGTGAATTTCACCTACAGCCTCCGGAAGCGATGGTGGCTCCTCCGTGACCTGGGGCAGCTGCCGACCTGGATGAGCATTCACCAGTTCGTGGGGTTCATCGGTCCGGTGGCGATCTGCTTTCATGCCACGTTTCAGTCCAACAACCTCCTCGCCACCTCCACCGCGGCGAGCCTGGGCGTGCTCGTCGTGACCGGAATGATCGGGCGGTTCGCCTATGGCGTGGTCACCGACTCCGGGGGGAGGACCGTGGAGTACGCCGAGATGCAGGCGCGCTGGGAGAGGCACAAGCGCCGCACCGAGGCGAGCGCCGCGCCCGACCTGCGCCCGATCCACGAGTTGTTGTCCGCCGCCACGGAACCGGTTGACGACACCCGGCTGTTCCGGACCCTGGCGCTCCTTCCGGTGGAGGGCGTTCGCGTGTGGTGGCGTGTGTTTCGCCTGCGCAACGTCTTCGCCGCGCGAAATCAGTACAAGGAGTTCGCCCGCGCCTACCGCCGGCTGATTCAACTGCGGACCCAGATTGGGCTCTTCAGGTCGACCAAGCGCTTCCTTCGCGTCTGGCGCATCTGGCACGTCGCGCTGTCGCTGTTCCTCGTCTTCATGATCTCCGCGCACGTCGGAGTGTCGGTCTATTTCGGATACCGGTGGGTCTTCTAGTGTCGCGTCTGGGCGCGGTGAGCGCATTGCTCTTCAGTCTGTACGGGACGCTCGCCCTGGGCGCCGATGTGTTCTCTCCCGGCGACCTGTCGCGCGCCCACGCCGCGCTGCAGGGAATCAACAAATGCGTGAGCTGTCATCCCCAGGGTGGGCAGCTTGCCGCCGGCAGCTGTCTGGAATGTCATGCGGACATCGGCGATCGCGCCAAGACGGGCAAAGGCCTCCACGGGACGATGCCCAAATCCGAGCTCAACACCTGTTGGACGTGTCACCACGAGCACCAGGGCCTCGACTTCACCCCCATCGATTGGGGACGCGGAGGAATGCAGGGCTTCGACCACCGGCGAACCGGATGGCCGTTGAACGGGAAGCACGCTTCGCAGGGCTGCGGCACTTGCCACGAGACCCGGCGGATGGTCGACAAGGCCGTCATCAAGCGTGTCAACACGCAGCCCAATCGCAAGACATTTCTTGGGCTGTCCAGGGCCTGCGGCGATTGCCACTTCGACGAGCATCGCGCCCAGGTCGGACAGCTCTGCCGCAACTGCCACACCGAGCAGGGCTGGAAGCCTGCGCCCGGCTTCGATCACGCTCACGACAGCGCGTTCCCGCTGCTGGGCAAGCACAAGGAGGTGGCGTGCTCGGGATGTCATCCACCCCTCGAGGACAGGAGCACCCCGGCGGATCTCTTCCCGCAGCCGGTGCGGAGGACCCACCCCCAGTTCGTGGGGATCGATCATCAGACCTGTGAGCAGTGCCACAAGGACCCCCACAAGGGTGAATTCGGAGGGAGCTGCGACAGCTGCCATACCGAGAAGGGCTGGAAGATCATCGGAGACACGCAGACCGATCGGACCTTCCATCAGACGACCCGCTTCCCGCTGCGGGGGAAGCACATGAGGGTCGAGTGCAAGGCCTGCCACGGCGCCGGCAAGGACGGTCAACTGGCTCGCCTCAAGGGCCTCCCGTTCGGCAGCTGCAACGACTGCCACGCCGACGCGCACCTGGGCCAGCTGGGCCCCGGGAAGCGCGGCCGCGGGCCCGACTGCGACTCCTGCCACCGGGAGGTCGGCTTCTTCGAGAGCATGAAGTTCACGCTCGCGCGGCACGACAAAACGAGCTACCCGCTGGCCGGCGCGCACCGGGCGGTGTCCTGCCTCTCATGTCACAAGGACGACGAGTCGTTGCGCCAGCAGATCCCGGCCGCGACCGTGCGCGAGCTGAAGGGCAAGGGACGGCCGTTCCTGTTCAGCCTCGCGCAATTCCACTTTCCGCCCAACACCAACCGCTGTGAGTCCTGTCACGGGGATGAGCACGCGGGGCAATTCCCGCCGGGCCCCAAGGGCTGCCTGGCGTGCCACAAGCTCACGTCGTTCAAGGACCTCGACTTCGACCACGATCGCGACACCCATTTCCGTCTCACCGGGAAGCATGCCTCCACGGCGTGCGGCTCGTGTCATCGACCGGAGCAGATCCAGGGGAAGACGACGGCGCGCTACCGTCCGATGGCGCAGCAGACCTGCGCGGACTGTCATCGCGACGTGCACGTCGGCCAGTTCGCCGACGCCTCCAAAAAGCAGACCGCCTGTGAGCGCTGTCACGGGACCGACACCTTCAAGCCCGTCGAGCGCTTCAAGCACGAGCCGCCCTTCACCTCCTTCCTCCTCGACGGAGCCCACCGCCGGGCCGCGTGCCGCGCCTGCCACCCGCCCGTCCCGGTGGATACCGGGGTGACCGCCGCCTACTACAAGCCCCTTCCAGCCACCTGCGCCGGCTGTCATGTGGACGTTCACAAGGGCGAGTTCAGGCGGATGGTCGCGGCCGGTCTCCCCGGCGGCAGCACGACCCAATGCGAGGACTGCCACAACACCCACTCGTTCCACCAGGCGTCCTTCCCTCATGACGGGACGGGCTTCCCGCTTCGCGAAGCCCACCAGAGGGTCGCTTGCAAGGGCTGCCATCGCGACGACTACTCCACGCCCATTCAACGGGCGTGCAACGGCTGCCATCGCGATCCCCACGTCGGGAGCCTCGGGTTCCGGTGTGAGGGGTGTCACGACGAGGCGAACTGGAAGTCGCGCTTCGATGCCGACGCGCACCGGGGAACGAACTTCCCCCTGGTGGGCAGGCACGCCCTCCTCCCCTGCCAGGAATGTCACGCCGAGATGCGGGAGCGCCGCTTCGTCCGCACCACCGTCTCCTGCCTGGGTTGCCACGTGGTGGACGTGGTCCGCACCAGCACCAGCGGAGTGGATCACGTGCGCCTGGACCTGGGGGAGAGCTGCTCGAACTGCCATGACGGGTGGCGTTGGGCCCCCGCGCGCTTCCCGCAGCACGACGCCTGCTTTCAGATCAGCGCGGGCCCACACGCTCGCATCGCCTGCAGGAA
>Ga0134122_10003497_pt1 | contig 11655 bp, 9 predicted proteins | sample KB302_FD_96461 | JGI IMG/M metagenome (GOLD analysis project Ga0134122, IMG submission 96461) | Terrestrial soil microbial communities without Nitrogen fertilizer from Kellogg Biological Station, Michigan, USA - KB3-0-2 | ecosystem: Environmental > Terrestrial > Soil > Unclassified ...
CAGTCGATCGAGAGCAAGAGCCGCAAGCTCGCCGCGACCGGGTGAGGTCCCGGCGCCGGGCCGCTGGCGGTCCTGATCCCCAGAAAGGAGCCTGGCAATGCAACTCGGAATGATCGGACTGGGGCGCATGGGCGCCAACATGGTGCGGCGCCTGATGCGGGCAGACCACGAGTGCGTGGTCTTCGACCTGGACTCCGGTGCGGTGCAGCGGATAGCGGACGAGGGCGCTGTTGGCGCGGACTCATTCGAGGACCTGGTCGGCAAGCTCGAGCCCCCGCGCTCCGTCTGGCTGATGGTGCCCGCCGCCGTCGTCGACCAGACGCTCGACTCGCTGGACCCGCTGCTCGAGGCAGGCGACGCGGTGATCGACGGCGGAAACTCCTATTACCGGGACGACCTCGACCGGTCCGCGCGCCTGGCCGAGCAACAGATCGACTACATCGACACGGGCACGAGCGGCGGCGTCTGGGGGCTCGAGCGGGGCTATTGCCTGATGATCGGCGGGCCCGACCAGGCGGTCAGCCGCCTGGAGCCAATCTTTGCCTCTCTCGCCCCCGGAGTGGACTCCGCGGCCCGCACGCCCGGCCGCGATGGGGAGCCGACGGAGGCGGAGCAGGGCTACCTCCACTGCGGCCCGAGCGGCGCGGGGCACTTCGTGAAGATGGTCCACAACGGAATCGAGTACGGCGTTATGGCGGCCTACGCCGAGGGACTGAACATCCTGCGGAACGCCAACATCGGGAGGACCCAGCGAGAGGTCGACGCCGAGACCGCCCCGCTGGAGCATCCCGAGCACTATCAATACGACCTCGACCTACCCGAGGTCGCGGAGGTTTGGCGCCGGGGCAGCGTCATCGGCTCCTGGCTCCTGGACCTGACAGCGCAGGCGCTCCAGGAATCGCCGGACCTGTCCGATTACGCGGGGCGCGTCTCCGACTCGGGCGAGGGGCGCTGGACGTCGATCGCGGCGATCGAGGAGGGCGTGCCGGCTCCGGTGCTCAGCATGGCGCTCTACTCGCGCTTCGCCTCCCGCGGCCTCGACGACTTCGCCGACAAGGTGCTCTCGGCGATGCGGCAGCAGTTCGGAGGTCACGTCGAGAAGGCGGCGCGGTAACGGCGTGGCCCGGGTGACGGTCACCGAGAGCGCCCGGGAGGCGACCGACCTGGCCGCCAAGCGGCTTGCTGGTGCGATCGCAGCGGGGAAGCGGGATGGCCGGACGGTGCACCTGTCCCTGGCCGGCAGCAAGACGCCGCGCGACGCCTATGAGCGGCTTGCCACCCTGGTGGACCACTGGCAAGGAATCGAGCTGTGGCTCGGCGACGAGCGCCTGGTGCCGCCCGACGACCCGGAGTCGAACTACCGGCTGGTGAACGAGACCCTGGTGCAGGCCGGGGCCACAGCACACGCCGTTCCGACCGGCGGATCGGCGGAGGAGGCTGCGAGCGGCTACGCGCGCGAGATCCGGGAGCACATCCCGCCGGGCCCGACCGGCTTGCCCGAGCTCGACCTCGCGCTCCTCGGGCTGGGCGAGGACGGGCACACAGCCTCACTCTTCCCTCACGCGCCGACATTGGAGGCTCGGGGCGAGGTCTGCGTTGCGGTCCACGACGCGCCCAAGCCGCCCCCCGACCGAGTAACCCTGACGATCGACATGCTCCGGGCGGCCCGCTCCAGGGTCGTCCTGGCGGTAGGCGAGGGCAAGGCGCGGGCCGCGGCCGCGGCTTTGGCCGGTCCCGATCCGGGCGTGCCCGCAAGCCTGCTCGCCGACGGGTCGCTGGAGTTGATCCTGGACCAGCCCGCCGCCGGCGAGCTCTCGGTGGAGGCCACCTGGCCGGGATAGACGGGCACGACGAAGTGGCCTCCCCGACCACCCCACTCACCCGGCGGCCCGCGTGGACCGCGCTGAAGCGTCATCTGGATGAGGTCGGGGGCCTGCACCTGCGCACCCTGTTCGCGCAGGACCCGGCGCGTGGCGAGCGGATGAGCGCCGAGGGCGCGGGCCTTTACCTGGACTACTCGAAGAACCGCGCCACGGACGAGACGCTGCGGCTGTTGGTCAGCCTTGCCGAGGAGTGCGGCTTGCCCGAGCGCCGCGCCGCGATGTTCGCGGGCGAGCGGATCAACGTCTCCGAGCAGCGCTCGGTCCTTCACGTGGCGCTACGGATGCCGCGCGATCGTTCACTTCTTGTCGACGGGGTCGACGTGGTCCGCGAGGTGCACCGAGTGCTCGACCGGATGAGCGAGTTCTGCGAACGTGTCCGAGCTGGCGAGTGGCGCGGCCACACCGGCAAGCCGATCCGCAACGTGGTCAACATCGGGATCGGCGGCTCGGACCTGGGGCCGGTGATGGCGTACGAGGCGCTCCGTCACTACGCGTCCCGCGAGATGGGTTTTCGCTTCGTGTCCAATGTCGACGGCACCGACTTCGCCGAGGCGACCCGCGGCCTCGACCCGGCGGAGACGCTGTTCATCGTCTGCTCCAAGACCTTCACGACCCTCGAGACGATGACCAACGCCACCACAGCACGCGAGTGGGTGCTCGCCGGCCTCGGTGACGAGGCCGCGATCGCGAAGCACTTCGTGGCGGTGTCGACCAACGCCGAGGGAGTCGCCGGGTTCGGCATCGACACGAACCAGATGTTCGGCTTTTGGGACTGGGTGGGCGGGCGCTACTCCATGGACTCGGCGATCGGGCTCTCGACCATGCTGGCGATCGGGCCCGAGAGGTTCGCCGAGATGCTCGGTGGCTTCCACGCCATGGACGAGCACTTCCTCCAAACGCCACTCGAGCACAACCTGCCTGCATTGCTGGGCCTACTGGCTGTTTGGTACGGAAACTTCTTCGGCGCGCAGACGGTCGCGGTTCTGCCCTACGACCAGTACCTGCACCGGTTCCCGGCCTACCTCCAGCAGCTGACGATGGAATCGAATGGCAAGCACGTGACGCTGGACGGCGAGGCGGTGGAGTGGGAAACCGGAGCCGTCTGGTGGGGCGAGCCCGGGACCAACGGCCAGCATTCCTTCTACCAACTGATCCACCAGGGAACGAAGCTCATCCCGTGTGACTTCATCGGCTTTGGCCGCTCGCTCAACCCCCTGGGCCGGCACCACGACCTGCTGGTCGCCAACGTATTGGCGCAGACCGAGGCGTTGGCATTCGGGAAGACGCCGGACGAGGTGCGCAAGGAGGGGACGCCTGAGGAGCTCGTCCCCCATCGAACCTTCGAGGGCAACCGCCCCTCGAACACGATTCTTGCCGAGCGGCTCACGCCCGAGTGCCTGGGCTCGCTCGTGGCGCTGTACGAGCACAGCGTCTTCACCCAGGGCTCCGTGTGGGGCATCGACTCCTTCGACCAGTGGGGGGTGGAGCTCGGCAAGGCCCTGGCCAAGCGGATCGTCCCCGAGCTCGAGGCCGACACCGAGCCCGAGCTCGCCCACGACAGCTCCACCAACGCGCTGATTCGCCGCTACCGTGGGCTTCGAGGATGATCGCTCGGGGCGGCATCGACCTTGGTGGCACCAAGATTCAGACCGTGGTCGTCGACGGCAGGTGGAAGGTGCTCGGCGAGGCGCGCCGCCCGACCCCGACGACGGGCGGCCCCAAGGGAGTCGTTGAGCAGATGGCCGAGGCGCTGCGGGAGGCGGCCGAGGCCGCGGGAGTGGAGCCGGGCGAGCTGGCTGGAGTCGGAGTGGGCTCCCCGGGGCTCGTCAATGGACGCACCGGAACCGTCTCGCAGGCGCGGAACCTGCCGGACTGGGAGCGTGCGTTCAAGCTTGGGCCCTGGCTCCGCGAGCATCTCGGGGTGCCGGTTCAGGTCGGAAACGACGTCCAGGTCGCCACGGAGGGGGAGTTCCGCCTGGGCGCTGGCCGTCCATACAAGTCATTGGTGGGCGTCTTCTGGGGCACCGGGGTCGGCGGCGGCCTGGTGCTTGACGGCAAGCCCTGGCTGGGACGAGGCGAAGCCGGCGAGATCGGCCACATGGTGGTCAAGATGGGGGGCGCGGCTTGCCCCTGCGGGCGACGCGGCTGCCTGGAGGCCTACGCGGGCCGCGCGGCCATGGAGGCACGGGCGCGACGAAAGCACGAGCAGGGCCACAAGACCGACCTGTTCAAGATCATGGAAAAGCACGGGCGCGACCGACTGACGAGCGGGATCTGGGAACGCGCTCTCGAGGCCAAGGACCCGCTGGCCACTGAGTTGATCGATCGCGCCGTGGAAGCACTCGGAACGGGTATCGCCTCGGTGGTCAACCTGCTCGACGTCGAGGCGGTGATCATCGGGGGAGGCATCGGGACGCGGCTCGGCGAGCCCTATACGAAGCGGATCGTCGAGGAGATGGGCAAGCACCTGTTCAATGACGACAACCCGCCCGCGGTGAAGGTCGCCGCCCTCGGCGACCTGGGCGGCGCGATCGGCGCCGCGCTTCAGGCGAAGCGCTAGGCCGCCTGGGCGAGCATTGCGGTGGCGGCCTTGAGGCTCTCCGCGTAGCCGCGGACAAACGAGGGCATCGGCTGCAAAGCCTCGGCAAACAGGTCCCGCAGGTGGCTGGTGGCGGCGCCGCGACCAATGCTCACCTCCTCCGCATCGGACCGAAAGGTCAGCATCTCGATCCCTCCGCACCCTCGCGCTTCGGCGTCGCGCGTCAGCAACAGCGCCACCTGCCCGCCGTCGGGTCGCGCGACCTGCGCGTGCGCGCGGCCATCGACTCGCTCGAGCGCGCCGGGGCGCCAGCCTGCCCGGGCTGTCACCCATCCGGCCAAGAGCAATCCGGCGGCCAGGGTGTCTCCTTGGTAGCGGACGTCGAGATGCGTGATCCGGGACAGCAGCGCCCGTCGCTCGGGAGGCGCGAAGGCGGCCGCGGTGGCGGCCCGCCAGAACTCCAGCCGGCCCCAGGCGAGGTCGTGCACGCGGACGCTCCCGGTCAGCTCCTCGAGAAGAGGAAGGTCGGAGCCGTCGCCGGCGGTGGAGTCGACCAGGACCTGGTGGACGCGTTCGAGCAGGCGGCTGTCCGGGATCCGGGATCCGGGCGGGAGCCAGAGGACGGCCGGCAGGTCGCTGAGCAGCAGGGGAGCGAGAAGCGAGGCCGCGTGCTCAAGGCGAGAGTCGTCGCCGACCAGCGTCACCCGATCGTGGCAGACGCCCATCCTGCCGGCAGCGCCGGCTTGCTCGCACTCCAGCACCACCTCGGCGTCCAGCCGGTCCGATTCGTGCCGTCGCAGAGCGACCGTCCGTGACGGACTGTGGGCACCAAGCCCGGCGAGGCCGTCGTCGACCACCTTCGCGGCAGCCGACGGAGCCGGGGCGACGACCAGGTTCAGGGTCCGGACCAAGGCGTGCCCGTCTCCACGATCCTGGAGGTCGCGGTGCACGCGGGCGAGCTCGGCGACCACCGCGTCCAGGCGGATGTCCTCGCCCCGCCACCGGCTGAGCTCCGGCGCCGCCGTCACACCTGCCTCCAGCTTCTTCCCCGCACGGCCAGCAGCTCATCGGCCTGCTTCGGCCCCTGGCTGCCCGCCTCATACGCGGCCGGGGCCGGAGCCGATTCCCATGCGTCGAGGATGGGCTGCACGATGCGCCACTCCGCCTCGACTTCGTCGGCCCGGGTGAACAGCGTCGCGTCGCCGCGCAAGGCGTCGTGGAGCAGCCGCTCGTAGGCCTCTGGGGAGTCGCCCAGGAACGAGGTCCCGTACTTGAACTCCATCTGCACGGGCCTGACGCTCATCGTCTGCCCCGGAACCTTGGCCACCAGCCGCAGCGAGGCTCCCTCGTCGGGCTGCACGGAGAGCACCATCTCGTTGGGTTCCACGTCTCCGACGTCCGCGTTCGCGAACGGCAGGTGCGGCGCGGGCCGGAAGCGGATCGCGATTTCGGTGACCCGTCGCGGGAGCCGCTTGCCGGTGCGGGCGTAGAACGGCGTCCCCGCCCAACGCCAGTTGTCGATCTCGATCCGCATGGCCACGTAGGTCTCGGTCCGCGAATCCGGGGCGACGGCGTCCTCGTCCAGGTAGGCGGGGACTTCCTCTCCGCCTATCCAGCCGGCCCCGTACTGGCCGCGCACGGCGTAGTCGGAGACCTCCTCGGGCTTGTACCGGCGGACCGAGCGCAAGAGCTTGACCTTCTCGTCGCGAATCGTGTCCGCGTCGAATCGCACCGGGGCCTCCATTCCCACCAGGGCGACCAGCTGCATGACGTGGTTCTGGATCACGTCTCGAATCGCGCCGGCGGAGTCGTAATAGGCGCCGCGATGCTGGATTCCGAGGTCCTCGGCGACCGTGATCTGGATGTGCTCGACGTAGCGGCGGTTCCAGATCGGCTCGAAGATGCCGTTGGCGAACCGCAGCACCTGCAGGTTCTGCACGGTCTCCTTGCCCAGATAGTGGTCCAGGCGGAACACCTGCGACTCGTCGAAGGCCGAGGCCACCTGGCGGTTCAGGTCCAGCGCCGACTCGAGGTCGCGGCCGAATGGCTTCTCGATCATCAGGCGGGTATGCGGGTCGGCGCCGGCGCCCAGCCCAACCGCCGCCAACCCCTTCGCGATCTGCGCGAAGAAGCGCGGGGCGACGGCCAGGTAGAAGACGCGCTGGGTGGGCCCCAGGCGGGCGTCGTCGCGGTCCAACCGCTCGGCCAGCGCCTTGAACAGCTCCGGATGGGAGAAGTCACCCTGGACGATCTCCAGGCGGGGCTCGAGCGCCTTCCATGCGTCCTCGTCGAACCCGGTGCGCGAGTGAGCCTTGATCGCCTCGCGAGTGGTGGCTCGAAACGAGTGCACGTCGTGGCGACGCGCCACGCCGAGCACCCGCATCTGGTCGGGGAGCAGTCCGGCGAGCGACAGGTTGTAGACGGCAGGGAGGAGCTTTCGCGACGCGAGGTCCCCCCCGGCGCCGAAGATGACCAGCGTGGTGGGATCGGGGAGCGGCTGCTGGACGTCCTGGGCGAACGGGTTCGCCGGCGCAGTCGCGACGCTCACGCCCGCTCCACCTCCCGTCGTGGCGGCAAAGAGGCATCGCCCTCGGCCAGCTCCAGACCGGCAAGCAGCGCGGCGCCGCGAACGCCCGCCTCCCTCCCATAGCGGGCAAGCCTGATCTCCGTGCGCTCGCCGACGCCCGGCAGCGCGAACCGCCGCGCCACCTCCACGGCCGGGCCGAGGAGCAGATCGCCGGCACGAGAGACGCCACCGCCCACCGCGACCAGGTCGGGATCGAACGTATTGAGGGCGTTGGCGATCCCGAGCCCGAGGCGCTCCCCGAGCGTGCGAAGGGCCTCGGTCGCCTCGGAATCGCCTGACTGCGCCGCGTCGACCGCGGCGTTCCCGTCGACCATCCCGCCACCCACCGCGAGCTTCCCAAGTGGCGAGGAAGGGCTGCGTTCGGCGATCTCACCCGCAAGGTGATCGAGGGCCCGCCCAGCGGCCAGCGACTCCAGCGAGCCGGGCTGTGGAAAGTCGAGCGCCCGCGGCGCGCCCCCGGACGCATCGACGCCGACCAGGGTGTGGCCGAGCTCGCCGGCGGCGCCGGTCGTGCCTCTGTAGACACGCCCGCCCAACACCAGCCCTCCGCCCACCCCGGTGCCGACGGTGAACATGACCAGGTTCTGCACGACTGAACGGCCGTCATCGTCGAACGCCTCCGCCAGCGCCGCCACCGTGGCGTCGTTGTCCACGAACGCCGGCAGCCCCAGGCGCTCCGTGAGCACGAGGCGAAGATCGACGTCGGCGAGCCGGAGGTTGGCGCTGGAGCGCACGCGCCCGGTTGCGAACTCGACCACCGACGGAACACCGACGCCGACGGCGACCGTGCGCGAGCTGCGCAACGCATCGACCCCGGCGACGATCTCGTCCACCAGTCCCTCGGCGCTGGTGACGTCGGTGGGCGTGACGAACGAGTCGCTCAGCCGGGCGTCCTCCAGCGCCGCAACAGCCACCTTCGTGCCGCCCACATCGACGCCGATCAGCTGGCCATCGAACACCGTCCGCAATCTACCTTTCCGCCGCCGCGCGATGAGTCCGGCGGCAGGCCACGGTCATAGCAATACGCTGAGGCAACCAGGCGCCGACGCAATGGCGCTCAATGGAAGGAGACGGGACGGGACAGCCAGTGGTCCACTTCGAAGTGGTCGGCAAGGACGGCGAGGGGCTTCGCAGCTACTACTCGGAGCTTTTCGGCTGGGAGTTCGGCGACGTGATGGGGCCGACGAACTACGCGGTCCTCCCGCGCAACGGGAACACGAACGCCGACGGGGTCGGAATCGGAGGCGGCGTAGGTACCGGGCCCGAGGGATACGAGGGCCACGTCACCTTCTACGTCGAGGTCCCCGATGTGGAGGCTGCGCTGGCGAAGGCAGAGAGCCTCGGCGGAACGCGGATGATGGGCCCGGACAAGATTCCGGAGGCGAACATCGAGATCGCCCTGTTCACCGATCCCGAGGGTCACGTGATCGGGCTGGTCAAGTAGCGGCGATCACCGGGCTACGGCGAGCCCTCTCGCCAGGCGCCCGACGCGTACCGCGCGAGCCCTTCCAGCATCTCGCCGGTTTGAAGCGTCGCCATTCCGTGGCGGTACTCGTTCGCGAGGGCTTCGTCGAGACCCAGCGACCACTGCTCGTATGAGGACAGCCGGTCGCTGCGAAGCGCCGCCTGCGGGCGGGCGGCCACTTCGTGGGCCAGCTTCAACGCCTCCGGCAGCGCCTGCCCTGTGGGGACGAGCCGATTCGCCAAGCCCATTCGCAGCGCCTCCTCGCCGCTCACTCCCCGGCCGGTGAGAATCAGGTCGAGGGCGTTGCTGTGACCGATCAGCCGCGCCAGCCGAATGGTCCCGCCATCCATCAGGGGTATGCCCCAGCGGCGGCAGTAGACGCCGAACACCGCGTCTTCCGCGGCCACCCGCAGGTCGCACCAGATCGCCAGCTCGAGGCCGCCGGCCACGGCGTTCCCCTCGACGGCCGCGATCACGGGCTTTCGCAGCAACATTCGCGTCGGGCCAACGGGGCCATCGCCGTCGGGCTCGACCCGGCTCGCCCGGGGGGCTCCCGGCTCCTGCATCGCCTTGAGGTCTGCGCCGGCAGAGAACTTCCCCCCGGCTCCGGTCAACACGGCGACCGCCACCGCGTCGTCTTCCTCGAAGCGGCGAAAGACGTCCGCCAGCGCCTCCGCGGTCGGGCGGTCGACGGCGTTCGCCACCTCGGGCCGGTCGATGGTCACCGTGGCGACGGGTCCGTCCGTCTCGTACTGGACGCCCATCGGGGCCCAGCAGCCTACGCCGCGACCGGCTCGCGGCGTCGCCGAGCAGGCCGGCGACGCGCGGGACGCGCGGCCGGCTCCACAAGGTCGCGCAGGAACTGACCGGTATAGGAGGCGGCGCTTGCTGCGATCTCCTCGGGAGTGCCGGTGGCCACCACCTCTCCCCCGGCCTCACCGCCCTCCGGCCCCAGGTCGATGATCCGGTCGGCGGATTTGATGACGTCGAGGTTGTGCTCGATCACGACCACGGTGTTGCCCGCCTCGACCAGCCGCCCGAGCACCTCGAGCAGGCGCTGCACGTCGGCGAAGTGGAGACCGGTGGTCGGCTCGTCGAGGATGTACAGGGTGTCGCCCGTGGCCACCTTCGACAGCTCGGTGGCCAGCTTGATGCGCTGCGCCTCCCCACCGGAAAGGGTTGTCGCCGGTTGGCCGAGGCGGATGTAGTCCAGCCCCACGTCGTGGAGGGTCTGTAGGCGTCGCTTGATCTTCGGGATGTGGGCGAAGAACTCCACCGCCTCCTCCACGGACATCTCGAGCACGTCGGCGATCGACTTGCCCTTGAACCTGACCTCGAGCGTCTCGCGGTTGTACCGGCGACCGTGGCACTGCTCGCAGGGGACATAGACGTCCGGCAGGAAGTGCATCTCGATCTTGATCTGGCCGTCGCCGCGGCACACCTCGCAGCGCCCGCCCTTGACGTTGAAGCTGAAACGCCCGGGCTTGTAGCCGCGCACCCGCGCCTCCTTGGTGCGCGAGAAGAGGTCACGAATGTGATCGAAGACCCCGGTGTAGGTGGCCGGATTGGAGCGCGGGGTGCGGCCGATCGGCGACTGGTCGATGCTGATGATCTTGTCGATCTGGTCCAGGCCCTCGATTCGGTCGTGGGCGCCGGGGCGCAGCCGCGCGCGATGCAGGCGGTTGGCCACCGCCCGATAGAGGATCTCGTTGACGAGCGTCGACTTCCCGGATCCCGAGACCCCGGTGACGCAGCAGAGGACGCCGAGCGGCACGCTGACGTCGGCGTCCTTGAGGTTGTGCTGACGCGCGCCCCGAACCAGCAGCTCGCCACTGGGGCTCCGGCGGAGCTCCGGGACAGGGATGCTGAGCCTGCCGGTCAGGTAGCGCCCCGTGAGGGAGGCTGCCCGGCCGGCGACCTGGGGGGGCGTTCCCTGGGCGACCAGCTCACCCCCATGCTCGCCGGCTCCGGGGCCGAGGTCGACGACGTGGTCTGCGGCGCGAATCGTGCCCTCGTCGTGCTCGACCACGATCACGGTGTTGCCCAGATCGCGCAGCCGCCGCAGCGTGTCGATCAGCTTGGCGTTGTCTCGCTGATGAAGGCCGATCGAGGGCTCATCGAGGATGTAGAGAACGCCCACCAGCGAGGAGCCGATCTGGGTGGCGAGCCGGATCCGCTGCGCCTCGCCGCCCGAGAGCGTGGCGGCCGCGCGCTCCAGCGACAGGTAACCGATTCCGACGCTGTCCAGGAATCGCAGGCGCTCGGCGATCTCGCGCACCACCAGGCGCGCGATCGCTCGCTCGGTGTCCGTCAGCTCCAGCGCCTGGATCCACTCGAAGGCGGCACGAGCGCTGAACCGCGTGTACTCGTAGATGTTGAGCCCGCCCACCGTCACCGCGAGGCTCTCCGGCCGCAGGCGCGCCCCGCCGCAGGCCGGGCAGGGCTGGAGCGCCATCAGCCCCTCGATGCGGTCCCGGGTGTTCTCGGAATCCGTGTTCTCGTAGCGCCGCTCGAGGCTGGACAGCATGCCGTCGAACCGCACCGTGTAGGTGCGGCGGCGGCCAAAGCGGTTGCGATAGGAGACCGTGTGCCGCTCGTCACCGGTGCCGTCCAGGAGCAGCTCGCGATCGCTTTCGGCCAGGTCCCGCCACGGGATGTCGATGTCGATCCCGTTCGTCTCCGCCACCGCCTCCAGCAGCCGCCGGTGGTACACGGAGGCCGCCTTGGTCCACGGATCCAGAGCGCCCTCCGAGATCGAGAGCGTCGGGTCGGGGACGATCAGCTCGGGGTCGATGACCCGTTGGAAACCAAGCCCGTGGCAACGCTGACAACAGCCGTGGGGTGAGTTGAAGGAGAAGATCCGCGGCTCGAGCTCGGGCATCGAGGTGCCGCACTCGAGGCAGGCGAAGCGCTCCGAGAAAAGCATCATCTCGGGCTCGGCGCCATCAGGCATCGTCTCGACCTCCACCAAGCCGTCGGCGAGCTGCGAGGCAGCCTCGACCGACTCCGAGAGGCGCTTCCGCACCCCTTCCTTCATCACCAGACGGTCCACCACGACCGAGATGTCGTGCTTGAACTTCTTGTCGAGCTCGATCGGCTCGTCGAGGCGGCGAAGCTCGCCGTCGATCCGCGCTCGCGCGTAGCCCTGGGCGCGCATCTCGTTCAAGAGCCGCCCGTACTC
>Ga0134122_10003499_pt1 | contig 11654 bp, 6 predicted proteins | sample KB302_FD_96461 | JGI IMG/M metagenome (GOLD analysis project Ga0134122, IMG submission 96461) | Terrestrial soil microbial communities without Nitrogen fertilizer from Kellogg Biological Station, Michigan, USA - KB3-0-2 | ecosystem: Environmental > Terrestrial > Soil > Unclassified ...
CTCGGACTATGACCTGGACGGCGTCGGCCGGGTCTCTACCTACCTCTATGGCATGGACTGGCGCATCGATGACACGCTGAAGGTCCGCGCGCAGTTCCAGCACGCGATTCGGGCGCCAAACATCGGCGACCTGTACGGCGGTCAGCAGACGAACTTCCCGACCCTCGTCGATCCTTGCGGTAACCAGGGCACCAACCAGTCGCAGGCGGTGCGCGATCTGTGCGTTGCCACGGGAGTTCCCGCCAGTGTCGTGTTCACCCAGACCGTGCAGCCCAACAACACCGTGCCGGTGATCTCGGGCGGTAACCCGAACCTGCAGGAAGAGGCGTCGGACACGTTTACTGCGGGCTTCGTGATCACGCCGATCGAAGGCCTGTACATGTCGATCGACTACTTCGACATCGAGCTCGATGGCGCGATTGCCGCGCTCGGCGGTGGACCGCAGAACGCGCTCAACCTGTGCTACCTCGCGGCCGTTCCGGACCCCAACAGCGTTTTCTGCCAGGCCGTGGCACGCAATCCGGATACCGGCGCGATCACCACGCCGTTCGCGATCAACACCGGGCAGACGAACATCGGCAAGCTCGAGACGGCGGGCGTCGACTTCAACGCCACGTATGGCTGGGACGCGGGCTTTGGCATGGATGGCGCCAGCCGCTGGGAGCTCAGCACCATCTGGACCTGGACGAAGGAGTTCACGATCACGCCCGTGGCGGACCAGCCGGCTGTCAAGAACCGCTGCCTCGGCGCATACGGTTCGACCTGCGGCGAGCCGATCCCGGAGTGGAAGGGCGTCACGCGCCTGACCTGGCACACGGGCCCGCTGGGCGTGAGCCTGCGTCACCGGTACATCGCGAGCGTCATGACCGATCGCTGGGTGCTGCCGGAGACGGCGGGCCAGAACCCGAACCCGGTGGTGTTGGCGACGTATACCAATCCGCACTTCCCGGCATACAACTACTTCGACCTGTCGGGTACCTATGACTTTGGCGACAAGGTCTCGGTGTATGCGGGCGTCAACAACATCACCGACAAGGATCCGCCGATCGTGGCGGGCTTCGGTGGTTACGGAAACACGTTCCCGTCCACGTATGACTATGCGGGCATGACGTTCTTCATCGGCGCCAACGCCAGATTCTGATCCATCTCCGCACTTGACGCCGCCGCAGCTTGCGGCGGCGTTTTTTTTTGGGCGCTGCCGTGGACTAACCACCGGGTTGACGCCGACGCGTCGTGGCCCGTCACTCTCGACACCTGGCAGATTTGAATATCTGGTGTGTTTGTTCAGATATTCGAGTTTCCAGGTCAACTCGTGACCTGACGGTGCGAGGATTTCTGGCCTCCTGACACTGATATTCAGAGGAGGCGAGCCTGTGAATCTGCCACTGCCGGTTGCGATCATCGGCGTGATTGCCATCGTCGGACTGGGCGGCGCAGTTCGCGTCTTTGGGCGGAAATCCCGCGCGGTGTCCGATGTGCCGCTGCTGGACGGCTGCTCTCGTCTCCATGAGTTCAAGGATGCCGCCGGCGCAATCGTCGGCGTGCTGTATGGCCGGGCTCGAGCGCCCGGCATCTATTCGCGACTGCTGATCGTCGACGACTCTCGTCAGCCGCCGGCGCCGCTCTACGAATTCGAGACCCGCGAATTCCGGATCGAGCTGCTTCGACCAGATCACATCGTCGTGAGGTACCCGCAGCAAGGCGACATCGCCGCCGACGCGCTCACCGTGAAGTGGTGTGCGGACACCCGCAGGTTCTCCGTGGTGACTCCGGGCTGATTTTGTTTCTGCCGTGCTCGCGCAGAAATCCGCCAATCAATCGGAATTGACGAATTTGGCGCGAGTCCATTCCGTACGCGCGACTCCAGACTGCCGTCAGGATTCAGATCTTGACGGGAGCCTGGAGCATGAAATCATCTAACTACTTGGCCGCCTTGCTGATCGCCGCCGTGCTGCCGCGCGCAGCGCTTGCGCAAACCATGATGGCGCTCGACTGGACGGAACGGCAGGAACCGAACGCGGGACTGACCGCACACGACGACACGCTGCTCGGCGATTCGATCGACCCGCGCTCCGGCCGGCTGACCTTCGAACAGGTAGACGTGTCCTTGCCGGGAAATTTCGCACTGCCCGTCGAAATGCGCCGCCGGCTGAACCCCAGCCAGATGCAAAGCGGCGAGTTCTCGGACTGGCAGCTCGCCATTCCGACCATCAGCACGAAAATCCTGGACGACGAGTGGTACGCCGGGAAGCGCTGGGGCAAGACCCGCTGCAGTGGCACTCTCGCGAGCGCGATCCCGCAGGCTTCGTGGCCCACGCATTGGGGTGGCTCGGCGATTCCGCCCGGCAAGTACAGCGACGGCGTGATCCTCGACATACCGGGACGCGCCACCAGCCAGGTGCTCGACAAGACGGTTGCCGCGGGCTGGCCTGCGAGCGCAGCCAAAGTGACAGTCGATGGCTGGTACCTGGAGTGCATCCCGAACATCGACGGCGCCGGCACGCAGGGCTTTCGCGCCATCGCACCCAATGGCGATCGCTACACCCTCGATTTCGCCATCGATCCCGGCTACCGCAAGAGCGAATTCGACATCTGGCAGGCCGTGTCGATGCCCACCGGACCGAGCGTCAACTGGACCAAGATGGGCGTCCACTACGACATCCTGGCCGTCTCGGAGGTGACGGACGTCAACGGCAACTGGGTTCGCTATGCCTACGACGCGAACAAGCGCCTGAAGTCCATCACCTCGAGCGACGGACGGCGTATCGACATTGCCCGCACGTACGCACTGATCAGTTCGGTCACCGCAAATCCCGATACCGCCTATGCGCGCCAGTGGACCTACCAGTATGGCTACAAGGCGGTCACGTCGTTCAAGCCACCGGACTTGGTGAATGGCGCGCCGGGCATGGGCTCTGAGACCTGGGGCTCGCTCAAATCCGTCACGCTTCCAAACGGGCGTCAATGGCTGTTCGACCTGGCGAATCTGCAGGCACGGCCCGTGCCGGGCTCTGACTATGGCGGTTGGAAGTGCAAGCAGCTCAACCAGGCCGTGACCGTGACACATCCCGACGGGGTGAAGGGCGCATTCACACTGGAGGAGTTCCAGCTCCACCTGGGAGCGGGCGCGACCGGAGCATCGGGTCCCTACTGTCCGAACTCCAACCAGGGAGGGGCTCCGAGCGCACAGGTCGCCGATGTGATGGCGGTGACCAGCAAAACGCTGTCGAGTCCCACGATGGCGAGCGCGCTCTGGCAGTACAGCTACTTCGATACGGGCACACAGATCATCACGACCATCAGGCAGCCCGACAACTCGCGGCGCGTGATCTACCAGCCCACTCCATTCGACTGGGCTTCGCCGCGCCCCCATGCAGAGCGCACCAAGGTCGAGGTGTATGCGGACATGGCCGCGACCGCGCCGTTGCAGGTGACCACGTACGCATATCTCCAGGAGCCTGCCGCCGGCTCGATCTTCGTGGATAACTCCATCCAGGACACGTACAAGCCACTACGCGTCAGCGAGACCACAATCGCGCGCGCACCCGATTCGTACACGACCCGCGCGACTTTCAACCTGGATCGCAGCTCGGGCACCTACAGCTACGGCTTTCCGATCCGCGTCGAAGAGTTCTCCAGTCTCGGAGGCGTGACCCGCCTGACCGACGTGGTGTATGCCCACAACACCAACGCTTGGATCCTCGGCCTGCCCGCGAGCGTCACCAAGAACGGCAAGTTGTTCGATGCCTTCCAGTACGACTCGCAGGGGCGGGTGGTGCGGCGGGATCGCTTCGGCAGCCTGTCGCAAACCTATGGGTATTCCAGTGGTGCCGACAGTGCCGGGACTCCGGCGTGGGAAAAGGATGCGCTCAACCGCACCACGAGTTTCCGCCAGTGGAAGCGCGGGATTCCGCAGGAAGTCGAGCGGGCCGACGGGGCGAAGCTCCTGCGCTCGGTCGATGACAACGGCTGGACCCGCGGGATCACCGACTGGCGCGGTACGACGACTAACTACGCATACGACAGTGTGGGCCGGCTCACGACCATCGACCGGCCCGCACCCTGGACCGACACTACCCTGTCCTATTCGTACCCGGTAGCCGGCCTGGTCCAGACGCAGACCTTCGGCACTCAGCGCGCCACGACGACCTACGACGCCATGCTGCGTCCAACGCAGGTGTTGAAGGAATCGTTGAACGGCCCGGGTGGCAGCATTTACATGCAGACCACCTACGATGCCGCTGGCCGCGCCGCGTTCACATCGCTACCGGCGGCCACCGCAGGCTCCACGATCGGATACCAGTTCTCCTTCGACGCACTGGGCCGCATTACTCAAACTACCGAAACCGCGAGCGGTGGCGGCATCACCCGCTACGAGTACCTCGCGGGCAACAAGACCCGCGTGACCAATCCCGTGGGCAATGCGACTACCTACACCACCCGTGCCTGGGGAGATCCGGACGATGGCGACATCATCCGCGTCGAGAAACCCGAGAACATCGTGGTCGACTACTCCTGGGACAACTACGGCGATCTCCTGTCCATTGCCCAGACTCGCAACGACGGCGCCCAGCAGGTCAGCAGCTTCGAGTACGACGCGAGCCTGCGCCTGTGCCGCCGCAAGGTCCTCGAAGCCGGCGACACGCTGTATGCGTACAACTCGGCCGACGATCTCATTTCCTATGCGGAAGGCCAGGCCAGTGGATCCGGGTGCAGCGTTCCGCCAGCCACCGCCGCGGTTGGCCTGGGTTACGACCTCGCGGGCCGGATGACCCTCACGGATTTTCCCGGGTCAACGCCGGACATCGCGCGCACCTTCGATGCCAACGGCAACGTGCTCAGCGTCGATCGCGGCGGCGCTCGCTGGGCCTACACGTACAACGCGCTCGACCTGCCCGAAATCGAGACGCTTTCAATTGATGGGCGTACCTACCAGATTGACCCCACGTATGGCCCCGAGGGATCGCTGATCAGCAAGCGGTTTCCCAGTGGGCGTACCTACACGTATTCAAATGACGGCCACGGCCGGCCTACTGCAATTTCCTTCGGCGCGATCGCCTATCTGAGCAACGCCACCTATCACCCCAATGGCGCGCTGGCGATGCTCAGTCGCGGCACCGGCGGCGTCTATCAACAGTTACTCAACGCTCGCCAGCTCGTGTCCCAGATTGGTGGCAACTGGGGAACGGCGCTTACCTATGCCTACGATACGGCGGGTCGGGTGACGAGCATCGATTCGGTCGACAGCAACAACAAGCGCACCTTCACCTATGACGGCGTTGGCCGAGTGAAGTCCGCGACTGGTCCCTGGGGCGCCGGCACCTATTCGTACGACCGCCTCGGGAATCTCCTGCAGAAGGTCGAGGGTCCGCGGACCGTGGACATCCAGTACTCGACCAACAACCGTGTCGCGAGCGTACGGGATTCGGCCGTGAGCAGCAGCTGGCGCAACTACACGCATGATGCTCGCGGCAACGTGATCGGCGATGGCTTACACACCTTCGTCTACGATGACGCCAACCAGCCCGCGAGTATTGCGGGAGCAGACAACGGCAGCTTTCTCTACGACGGTGCCTTCAGGCGCGTGAAACAGGTCATCGACGGAACGACTATCTATTCGTTGTATGACCAGTCGGGTGCCTTGCTCACGCGCGACAACGCCAGCACCGGCCAGGTCACGGACTTCCTCAACCTGGGTGGCAAGACATTCGTTCGCGTGGTCAACGGCACGCCGTGGTATCCGCTGAACGACCAGCTGGGATCTGCCTACATGGTGGCAGACCAGTCCGGCTCGGTGCCGGCCTCGGGAACATATCGATTTACCCCCTACGGCGAAACACTCGGCAACGATCCCGGTGCGAGCAACCAGCAGGGATTCACGGGCCACATCGAGGATGAAACCGGCCTGACCTACATGCAGGCGCGCTACTACGATCCTGTCATCGGCAGATTCCTGTCGCCCGATCCGCTCGGGTACGCGGACCAGTTGAATCTCTACGCGTATGTGGGCGGCGATCCGGTGAATCGGTCGGATCCCAGTGGGTTGTGTGGCTTCTGTGCGTTCGGCCGTTTTCCCGGAGTGCTTCGGCCGCTCACGCAGGGAGTGCGCCAGGCACTGCGGGAATCACAAGGCCGTCCGCGGGTTGCGCCGGAGGAGAAGCTGCCCGGGCCGCGATATGCGTCGCCTAACGAGGGCGAAACGGGGGAACAACTCATGAAACGACTTCAGAAGTGGCGCGAAGACGATTTCGCGAGATTGGTCGAGGAGGTCAGGCAACCCGAGCCCTTGCCCAAAGGTGTTCCTGACAAACCGCTTTGGTTCCTGACGCTGGACGTCGTCCGCGAACTACTCGACATCTTCACGCACAAGAATTTCAGCGTCACGATCGTCCCGGTCGATGACAACGGGAATGAAGTTCCAATTGAGGAAGAGAACGGGTCGTCGGATGATTCGGGCCCGGCAGACGGAACCTGTCAGGTCATCCCGGATCCGCTTGGCGGTGGGGAGCTTGTTGGGGACTGCACCGCCCAGGTCTGGGAGAAAGAAGCATGTGGAAGCTTGCCGAGTTCCTCCGCGCAATCGCCGGCGATGCCAGGGCGCAGCTGTCAATTGCAGTCGACTACATGGAACCGTCCCATAAAGGGAGATATGACGCCAAGGCCCTTTATTGGGCACGCCGCGCGGGGCAGGGTGGAGAACCCAGGGGATACCTTCTTGCGGCTAACATCATCGTCTCCAATGAGCCGACCGCCGAGGGATGGAAGCAGATTTTCGAGGCCTACTGGGCCGCGGCGCATGCCGGAAATGCAGATGGCCAGCAGGCAGTTGCCTGGTGCTTTGAACAAGGCATGGGAGTCGTCACGAACCTGGAGCGCGAATGGCACTGGTTGAATATTGCCGCGGCAAATGGTTCGAAAGCGGCCCAGCTCGCGCTCTCGCGGCGCTATGCGGAAGGAGACGGCGTGAAGCGCGATGAGGCCCAGGCTCGGTTCTATCTCGAGTTGACCCAACAACACGACAAGATGAAGAAGCGGCGCGTCGGCATCCCCGTGCCGTATCCAAGAGGCGGCAGACCGGACGGGCCAGAAGGGGGCAATCGCGTTTCGCCTGGCGGCAAGCTGGAGACATCCAACTGAGTACAATCCGCATCGATGCGGCAGTCCGAACTCGAGCCCTATGAGGAAGCCAGGCGTGCGCGCAATCGCGGTGACCATGCGCGAACGTTCGAAATCTACGAGAGACTGGCCGAAGACGGAGATGCCTACGCCCTCGTGATGCTGGGGAGCCTCTACGCTCGCGGAATCGGCACGCCGGTCGACTTGGCAAAGGCGGAGGAGTTGCTCGAGCGGGCGGCCAGGCTCGGAGAGCCAGAAGCGCGATTTCAGATGGCCAACGTCTGGCACGACCGCGGCGACATGCAGCGCTACTTTCTCGTCATTGAAGAGGCGGCGCGCGACGACTTGCTGGTAGCCAGGTTCTATCTCGGCTGCTGCTACGCCTACGGACGCGGAGTCGCCAAGGACCCTGTGAAGGCGCTGGAGATCATGCGCGACGCAGCCGAACGCGGGCACATACGGGCGAAGATGTACCTCGCGCGACAGCTCCTGTTGCGGCCGTGGAACCCCCTGGGTTTCGCGTACGGCCTCGTGAAGTTGCTGTTGGCCAGCATCGAGGGACTCACGATCTCGTTGATCGATCCCTACGACGATCGCGTGCGCTGACTTTCCGGCTCGCCTGTCGCAATGAGCAGCCTTACAACGACACTGCAAAAAACTTGCTGGGCCTTTAACTGGAGCGCGAGTCAATAACAATGAAACAACGCCGAATGGCTGTTGCTCTGCTTGGTATTGGATGCGCCCTTGCGGCGATCAGTGCGGCTGGTGTGGCATCCAGCGACATGACCATTCGCTATATCGACACGCGCGACGGGTCACGTGACGAGTTTCACATTGGTCTGCAGGGAACGGGGACATTCCAATGGTGGCACTACATCAGTAAAGCGACTCTAAAACGTGAAGGACTATGGGAAGATTTCGTCAGCTATGATTTGCACAACTGCTCTGATGATATTCACCAATGCCTGATTGGGCTGCACACCGTATTTGCTGTTCCTCGAGCTGGCCTCACCTCCGAGTCAACCTACACTGCGGGCGGTGCATTTTTCAGAGTGCAAGAATGCCTGCGTGAGCAACACGATCGATGCACGCGTGCGCTGGTTAGTTCTGAGTGTCGCTGGATGGCCTGGCCAGATCGCTGTTCGGATGCGCAATCCGAGACGAGAAGAATGGATCGTGGCCCTGTCGCCTATTTCATATTTGACGAAAACAGAGGTGTCATGTCGTGGGGCTCCAACAACATGGTTGCTGAGGGGATCAAGGCACAAACGGAAGTTGCGCGAAAGTGGAGACTGAAGGGTTCAAAAGGATTATTCGCGGCAGGCACGACAATCCCGATCAGTTAGTTCGTCCAGAGGTCTGGGTACTGCCGCAGCAGGTCAATGATCTCGGCACCCCCCAGGAAAATCGGCCCATAACCCATTGCCGCATCCACGCTCTGCGGGCGACTCAGATAAAACGTGTCGTCCCAGCCCAGACCCGTGCCTATGCACGTGCCCTCGACCTGGCCCATCGCATTCACTCTGGCAATCACGCCATTCCAGCCGCGTAACACCACGGGAGCGAAGGTCGAGCGGCTCAACCAGCCGCTGCGGATGGCGCGCGTGATCGCGAACACGTACATCCCGCTCGCGGACGTCTCCTCGTACGAATCCGGACGATCGAGCAGCTGGTGCCAAAGTCCCGACGGCGCCTGCAGCCGCCGCAACCCCGTGGCATGCGCCTTGAGGATGTTGATCAATTGCGCTCTCTGGGGATGATCGCTCGGCAGTTCTGCCAGCAACTCGACCATGGCCATGATCGCCCAACCGTTGGCCCGCGCCCAGAAGAACGCCGGGTGAGGATCCATCTCCTGGACCCAGCCGTGCATGAACAGGTTCTTGCTGGGCACGTACATCCTGGAGTAGTACTGCAGGATCTGCTTTGCGGCGTCGTCGAAGTAGCGGCGGTCGCCCGTGCGGCGACCCATCTGTGCGAGGCACGGCACGCTCACGTACAGGTCGTCGAGCCATAACGTGTTCGCAAACGGCGTGTTGCGCGCGAACGTGCCGTCAGGCAGGCGGAATTGCCGGTTCGACACCCAGTCCACGTAGTTGTCGATCCAGGGTATCAGCGCGCCGTCGGCGATCCCGTAGCGATCCGCCTTGATCAACGCCGCACATTGAGAGCCGGCGTCGCCCAGCGTCTGCGGGAACAGCATCCTCCTGAGTGAGTAGGGGTTGCCGGACACGGTTTTTGGATACGTCTCGAACGTCGCCGTCGGGTAGTTGGCCCGCATGTGTGCCGCCATGCGCGCGAGCCCGGTGAGCCTATTGTCCACGGTGTAGCGGTAGCGCCGATCACCCAAGGCGGCCGTGGCGCGCAGCATGCCCTGGTACGCCATGCCCCACTCGTAGGTCATGAGCTGTATGGTGGTGGGCGCGAGCGCGACATTCTGCGGCATGTTGTCGAGCGAGATCGCCTCGCCCGTGTCGCCGTTGATGGGCTTCAGCGGTGCTGCCGTGAGTAGATAGCTCCACACGCGGTTCATGACCTCGTGGATGGATTCCTTGGTGGGAGGCGCGGTTTGCGCGAATGTTGTGGGCGCGCCGAGCAGCGAGACCAGCAATACGATGAGCAGGCGAGCCATGGATAGTCCCTCCGTGGAGTACCAGGCAACATTATCGCCCCCGCCAGGCGGATCGGAAGGCCGTGGGACGCGAGTGGCTGCCGTCCTACACGCCGCGAAAACGCGGGCTACGGCCCGACGTTGCGCTAATACCACGTCGCCGGGACATCAGCGCCGCACGAGGATCTCCGCCGTTACCTTCCGCACGTCATTGGCGCCCGTGAGCGCGAGGCTCACCGCCAGTTCCTTGCGAATGATGTCCAGCATCAGCGCGACGCCGGCTTCACCTTTCGCCGCGAGCGCATAAAGAAACGCCTTGCCGACGAGGCACCCCTTGGCGCCGAGCGCCAGCGCCTTGAGCACGTCCTGACCGGTGCGCACGCCGCCGTCGAACAGCACTTCGCAACGGCCTGCCACGGCTTCGACCACTTCAGGCAGGGCAGAGATGGTCGAGCGCGCGCCGTCCAGCTGCCGACCACCGTGGTTGGAAACCACAATCGCATCGGCGCCGACCTCGCAGGCCATCCGCGCATCCTCCGCATCGAGAATGCCCTTGATGATGATCTTGCGCGGCCACTGCTGGCGCAACCACGCAAAGTCTTTCCAGGTCACCGTGGGATCGAACTGTTGCGCAATGCGTTCGGCGAGAGTCTTCAATCCCGCGCCTTCCGACATGCGCCCTTCGAGATTGCCGAAAGTGCGGCGCTTGCCCATGAGCACCTTGAGTGCCCACGTGGGTTTCATCGCGACCTCGAAGGCATTCTTGGGCGTGAGCCGTGGTGGAATAGATAGTCCATTCTTGGCGTCGCGACGGCGCAGGCCCTGCACCGGCATGTCGACGGTCAGCATGATTGCCGAGCAATTAGCCGCCTTGGCACGCTCCAGCAACTCCACGTTGAAGCCACGATCGCGCATCAGGTAGACCTGGAACCAGAACGGTTTCTGCGTCGCGCTGCGCACGTCTTCGATCGACCCGATGGACAGTGTGCTCAGGCAGAACGGCACGCCGAAGGCCTGTGCGGCGCGCGCGCCCAGCATTTCGCCATTCGCGTGGAACAGCCCGGTGAGGCCGGTGGGACCGATGCCCATCGGGATGGTCCAGTCCTCGCCAAGAATATTGGTGGAGAGCTGCTGCTTCGATACGTCGACCATCACCCGCTGGCGCAGCTGGATGGCGTGCAGGTCGTCGAGATTGCGGTTGAACGTGATCTCGTCGTACGAACCGCGATCGGCGTAGTCGAAGATGGCGCGCGGCACGCGCTTGCGCGCGAGCTCGCGAAGGTCGGCAACGGAATTGATCACGGTCATAGAGGTCGGAGTATGAGGAATTCTTTCGCTCCGCGGCAAACGCAGGACTGTCCCCTTTTGCTAGGAAATCGGGAATGTCCCCATTAAACAATCCCGCCGCCGAGACTTTGTTTGCCGGGGCGGGCTTCGGCGCAGCGCTGGCGGTAGCCGGAGTCGCGGTACGCGCGCACCGGGTCGATGGCACCGCCCTTCGACGCTCGCGCCTGGGCGAGAATCGGCGACACATCGGTGGTAAAGCCGCGCTTCAGTGTCTGGGCTGACATCAGCACGTCGTTGGCGGCGCGGTACTCGGCCAGCTTTCCGCGTTCAACAATCAAAGCCTGCGCATAGGCGCGCTGCAGCTCGATGGCGCTGGTCATGAGGCTCTCGATGGGATCGGTCACGTTGTGCGACTGGTCGAGCATGTGCGCCGGGTTGTAGTTCGGTGCCTTGGCTAGCTCGGCTTCCACCAGCTCGTTGAACACCAGGAACAGGCGGAACGGCTCGATGGACCCCGCGTCGAGGTCGTCGTCGCCGTACTTCGAGTCGTTGAAATGGAATCCGCCGAGCCGCTGCGCATGGATCAGCCGCGCGACGATCATCTCGATGTTCACGTTGGGCGCGTGGTGGCCGAGGTCGACCA
>Ga0134122_10003500_pt1 | contig 11654 bp, 10 predicted proteins | sample KB302_FD_96461 | JGI IMG/M metagenome (GOLD analysis project Ga0134122, IMG submission 96461) | Terrestrial soil microbial communities without Nitrogen fertilizer from Kellogg Biological Station, Michigan, USA - KB3-0-2 | ecosystem: Environmental > Terrestrial > Soil > Unclassified ...
CCCTGTTCCGTCTCTCGACGTGACTCCTCTCTCGAGGGACTCTACATGGCCGTGCTACACTCCATACCATGTTTGATGTCATCCTCTACCAACCTGAGATTCCCCCGAACACCGGCAACATCATACGGCTCTGCGCCAATACTGGTGCAAGGCTGCATCTCATAAAACCCCTGGGCTTTTCACTGGAGGATAAGCAACTGCGGCGGGCAGGACTGGACTATCACGAATTTGCGACGATGACGGTTCATGAAAGTTGGGGCGATTGCGCCGCATCTTTCAAAGATCATCGTCTATATGCTGTTTCGACCAAAGGCACCCAGCGTTATGACTTGGTCGAATACGCAAAAGGCGATACCTTTGTGTTTGGTCCGGAAAGCCGAGGGCTACCTCCTCAGATTTTGAGATCAGTCTCCGAACAGCACTGTATCCGTGTTCCCATGGTTCCGGGAAACCGCAGCCTCAACCTCTCCAACGCAGTATCGGTGGTCCTCTATGAAGCCTGGCGGCAGGTCGGGTTTGGGATGTGTCGATAAGTATAGAAAGGTTCGAAGCTCCACTCGCTGCGTTCTGATCAGCCCCTGCGTCAAAACTAGAAAGGCTAGACAAGATGCCTGGCTCGCCCCACACTGGTGCTGGGCAACGCATGACTGGTGTGGGCAAGGGCTACGCTGGAAGAGCATCGAGAGTCTGGGGACATCTATGAAGAACGATCGCTGGTGTTACGTGGTTGCAGCGGTATCGGGTGTACTTGGATGGGTTATCGTCGCGTGGGTGTCGGGCCGTCGGGAGGCGTGGGATTCCGAGTGGTATTTTCAGGCAGGGATGCCTGCTCAGTGCCTCGTATCGGCTGTCTTGGGTTATCTAGCCCCTGTTCGTCCGTGGCGGTGGGGAGCGGTCCCGTTGGGAGCGCAATCTGTGTGGATGCTGACATCTCAGGGCGTAGGAAATCTATTTCCTCTCGGATTGATCATGAGCGCAGTGCTCGCAATTCCTCCCATTCTCGCTGCCCGCTTTGGTGCATTCCTTAGCCGAAAGGCGGTATGAGAGGAAGTACCTCTTGTCAGACGGCCTACTGTTCATAGATCCTCCTCTTTAAGACACCGTCCGAATCCCTGTTGCTCGGCAAAGTAATAGGCATAGTGCAGCGCTGCGAGATTCGCGACCCGTTCTTCGGCCTCCTCACGGTTATCCGCGTAGACGATCGTGATCCCGTATCGAGCCGTCAGCGCATCCAGGAAATCAAGCATGCCATTTTTGTGATATTGATTGAGACGTCCTCCGGTCTTGCGGTGTGGGAGCGTCCCTTCAATGACAAGAAAACGAGAGGGAAAGGGCAGCAGTTGTTCGAGTTCGTGAAGAAAGGGCAGGCGATTGTCGGAGGGATTCGAGTAAATCGTAGAGAGCACCTCCACGGCGATACATTTGATGCATAAGAGTTCCGGTATTTCAGCAATGGCATAGCTGCCAGCGGAAAGGGGCTCTCGAATGCTTCCAGCGATCCGGATGAAGCCTTGGAAGTTGTAAGGGAACTGCTCCCGAGGATCGACGTAGAGATGAATGGCCGGTACCAGGGTTGTCGGTTGACCTTGCCGTGACAGCATGATGAGCGATTGGGGGCCGCGAGGGTCCTGCGAGGATCGGGGCCTCTGTTGAGGCCGTGGCGCTGTGGACGCGTACGATTCAGAGTAGGGGCTCGATGCAGGCGATGGGCGTGCCGGCGGTCCGGGGGAGGCCGCGTGCTGTATCTTGGCATCGTAGTTCGTGCGTGCAACCGGGTCGCTGAGGGTTTGATAGGCCTGATTGATCAGCTGTGTCCTGGCTTCTGCCTTGCGGTGCAATGTCGGTGCATGATTGAAGCGATCCGGATGCCAGACCTGGATCTGCTCATGCCAGGCTTTTTTGATGTCAGCGTCTGTCGCGGTGGGCAAGAGTTCGAGCAGTGTGTAATAGTTGGTCATCCGTTCTTTCCGCAGCAGTCTCTTTGGTTCATGGATTAGGAGTGTAGCGGAGAAGACGGGGAGAGTTCTAGCAGGATGCCTAAAGGGCCAACCGGCCACCACAAGCGTATTCCTTACATGTCCGCGGAGGTTTTCCCGGGCCTGCTAGAATCCTAGCTCTTTTTCGAGATCTGCCTGCCCTTTCTTAAACTGTTTTTTCTCCTGTTCGTCCTTTTTCTTCTCAAGGTTTTGCAGCCCCTCTTGCCGCTTCAGTAGAAGTGGGATCTTGCAGTTGGGCATCAATCAGACGCGGTCCCCTACGGTTCCACCTACTGAACTTTCAGGAGTCTGATTCCTTGTGGGGCGAGGGGCGGGGTGGTATCGGTCGTACTGCGGAATTCATAGGCACCGATGTCTGAGGTCGGTCCCATAGGCCTCGTGGTGCCCTCGCGATCAGCCGGGACGTCGGCGCGGATTACCCCGGCATCGCGCGCCGGTGAATTGGCTGTCAGGTGATAGTCGCTTCCAGCTGCGTTGACAAAGAGAGCCGATGGAACCGCCACGAGTGAATGTTGATCCTGTCCGCTGTTCTGCCTCCACTCGGCTAGATTCAACACCGTTTCTCCGTCTGTGGCAAATCGTTCCATGGTGACGTTGTAGTCGCTGATGAGGCCGACGAGGCTGTCGGTGGAGATATCGATGCTGCCCCTGAAGGGATGGTTGTTGTAGAGGATGTTGTTGAACGCCCTGTTCCCAGTACTCCCGTTTTGAATATTTAGAGCCCATCGCCCATCAGCTGCCATGATGATCGTGTTGTGAGCCACAAGATTATTTCTGGCTCCGTCCGCTCCGTCGATCCGATAGAGCGAGATGCCGCTGGCGTGATTGTTGTACAGCACATTGTTCAGGATCTTTGAATTTTGGACCCCATCGCCGTTGATACCGGATCCACCCTGACGGCCGTTGTCGTAGATCACGTTCTTCTCGACCAGAGCGTTCAGGATCAACCCGTTGCCTCCCTGGCTTAAATCGCCGTTCATATGGATGCCGTTGGCGGCGTTGCCCCAGACTTGATTGTTGCGCACGATCGCGTTCACGCTGGAATTGGAGACATAGATGCCATGTTCAATCTGTGAGCGGCTGGTAATATTGTTCTCGATCGTGACGTTGTCGCTGAACCCGGTGAGAATCCCCCACCGTCCCGCCTGATCGACCTGATTATTACGGATCACCACGTGCTGGTTGATCACGGACCTTATACCGGCACGAGTGATTGTCCCGCCGTTTGCAATAGCGAAGCCTTCGATAACGATGTAGCTGGCACCTTCGAGGTTGATACCGTCGGCGGTGCGGAGGTTACGCGCCTCAATCACCGCACCTGGCTCCCCTTGGAAGGTGATGGGGTTGGCAGCGGTGCCGTTCTGAGGGCTGTCCCACCCGAGGACGAAGCCGGCATAGCGGCCTGGGCGGACGATGATGAGATCGCCTGGCACTACGTTCTGTGCGGCGCGCTGCAAGGTCCGCCAGGGAGTTGCAACAGATCCATTTGCTGTGTCATCGCCGGTTGTGGCCACGTAAAAGGTGCGGAGCGGTGCGCTCATCGTCGGTTCCGTGAGGCAGCACAGCAGGGTTAATGGGACAGAGGCCATGACGGCTACGGTTCCGGAGAATGACCGTCGCATGATTGCTCCGTCGGTTCGGCCTAGGGAATCGGTATGGTCAATTCATGTGAGAGGGGGCCTTCGTTTCCAGAATTGTCGAAGGCTGTCACCACAAAAAAGTATGTGCTGCCTTTCTGTAGTCCGTCTGCTTCGTAGCTGGTCCTGCTTGCAGGCAAGGTTGCGATGGGCGCGCTGTATTGACCGGATGAAGTGCCCTTGTAGATCTTATAGCCTGCGAGGTCCGTTTCCGTATTGGGATCCCATTCGAACTGGGCCGAAGCCGTGGCAATCGAGGCCGGGGGTGAAGCAGTGGGCTCAGTGGAGCCGCCGCTGCTGCATGAAACCAGTGGAAGGGCCAAGCTCAGACAGAGGACCATTCTGGCCATGGAGGTCATCAGATTCTTCCCGACGCTCTCTGCTCTATTCAGGAGCCGCATAGTTCCTTCCTCCTGACAGCGTGATAGTAGGACTCTACGCAAAGCCTGTGCCGGGTGACCTGAAAGATGGGCATGAAAAAACAGTAACTTAGTAGTGGTAGGCCGGCGAAAAACGAGTCTATCTTGTGCAGGTGACTGCAAACACAAACAGATAGCCGAGCGCCGGAGGACGGCGGGAAACGGCGTCTGGAACCGTTTCTTTGTGGGGGAATGCGCCGCTAAACTTCAGGGATTCTCGACTTTGAGGATCTTAACCTCTACGACGAGCGGTTTCCCCGCGAGCGGATGGTTATAATCTAATATTGCATTGGTGTCTGATAAATCCGCTACAGTAGCCAGGTCGCCAACGTCATTTTGTAGAATATCTCCTTTTTTTGCTCCAATGGGCAGAAGCGTTTTGGGGATATTCAATTTTTTCTCATCATCATGGGGACCAAACCCTTCTTCCGGACTTAGTCGAACGCTCTTTTCTTCTCCGGGTCTCATTCCCACGACTTCTCGTTCCAACGCCGGAAAGATTTCGTGTCGACCCTGAATAAACTCGCTGATATTACTGTAGTCAATCCCGGTCGAACCGGGCACTCTTGCCACATATTGGAGTGTGACTTTCGATCCTTCTACAATGTGCGCAGAGTCGACCATTTGAAGCCGGGAATCAGCGATCTGTGGAGTCTGCGCGCCAAGACTAGATTTCCCCACAAGCACCATGCAAGTGAAACTGAGTACGATGAAACTCATTTTTGTCAGACCTTGTCGTGTCATACAATCCCTCCCTCCTTGAATCTCTAACGTTTCGATTTCGAAGTCCCTCTCCCAGGGGTATTGAGTTACGAGTCAGTAATCTGCTTTGTCTTGAGATGAGTTTGGTCCAATGCGAATGATAGGGACATTTCTGAGCAAGGGCGATACCATCCCGAGCCGAATTTAGGTTTTGGTTATCTTTCAAAGATATCCGAGGCAGGGTCGGGCAGGGCGACGATTGTGCTCCGCACAGCGTGTCCCCAGAGTCATGACGGTATGATCTAAGCGACTGGTTTTATGAACGGATATACCAATGACGAGTTGTCCGCTTTCGGACAAGTTGTCTGACAGTACTTGGTCGAGCGGTGAGTTCTCTGAAGTTACGGATCGAATGACTCTCGGTTCGATTCCTTTCAGACCTCGGGAACAATGTCCTCATCGCAACGGGGCGTGAGGTCTTTCCGGAAATTGATGGAACAGCGAACACCCATTGTCTCTCGACAAATTATGGTTCAACTACCACATCGACATATGCCGGCATACTATCCGCCCCCTTTTTATCCGTCACTCGTAGCTTGAACCGATAGGTTCGTTTCTCCGATACGGCCGGTGCGAGGAATGAGGGCTCAGCGTTATCTACATCCAGCAGGGCGATTTTGCTTCCGCGCACTTGGCTCCAGGAATAGTACAGGGCCTCTCCTTCTGCATCGTGACTCTTCAGCCCATTCAGCCTGACCTTTGTTCCAGCCTTTACTGACCGGTTTGGGCCTGCATCGGCGACAGGAGGTTGATTCGGTTCTTCGTTCACCTCGACTGTGACGTCGAGCGAAGCCTGCTTGCCCCGGTTGGTGACGGTGAGTGTTGTTTTTCCGTTGCCCACAATCTGAAGCGATCCACCGGAAAGGACTTTAATTACATGTGGACTCGATGACTGATAACTCGTACCGATCGCCGAGGCACTGATCCGGCGGGTCACGCCGTCGGTGAACTCGCCCACGACTGGCAATTCGAAGATCTTGCCCAGTGAATCGACATGACCGAATGCTGAAGATTGCCCTGCGCGTCCGAGATGCAAGGGTTTATCGGTTTCGAAGTCGATAGCCGTCAGGGAGGCAGCTGGTTCAACGTTCACCAGAATTTCATCAAAGATGGATCTCGTTCCCAGCCGTCCCCGGGAGATTGCAGCCACGGCCAGCAACCGCATGGGGCCGATGCCGTTCTTGGGGACCAGCAACGCACCGCCGAAGGGTGGGCGATGGTCGGACAATCCGATCAGTGCCGCCGGCGCGACAATCGATCCCATAGCCGTCGCATCATCCTGCTCGACCAAGGTGTCGTCCTGTTCGCCGTACCAATAATAGCGGACCTCGACGATTCCTGAATCTTTGCCGAGGTCCACCTGCGCCGTGACGGTCTGTCCAGCGATCAACTTGGCTCCCTCCGCCGGTTCCGTGATTTTGAACGCATAGACAGAAGAAGCCGCAGCAAGTCCTATGACGCACACGAACAGGCAACAGTTCCGGGACCACGCTCCACGTTTCACGGTTCACGTCGCATTCTTACCTCTTTAAATGGAATGGCACGTCTATCAGAATGACGCGTTCTTTGAATAAGAGCGAGGCTTTGAGGAGAAGGGCTCGCTGATTGTGCAGGACACCGTGCCACCAGTGAGCGGGGAGAATTTCCGGAATCACGACGGTGACCCATGTGTCCGGTTCCTTGTTCAAAAGATCCTCGACGTATTCGAGGAAGGAACTCAGCACAGATCGGTACGGGCAGGGTAACACCGTCAACTGGACACCGCAGCCCCACTGGGCCCACTGGATTTGGTTACGCGCTGTGGCTTCGGCATCTATGTCCACGATCACCGCCCGAACCTCGCCTGTTCGACTACGGGCGTAATCGACTGCCCGTATGACCGCTTGATTCACGCCATTGATGGGAATGACCATGATATTGCGTCGGGGAGGTGGTGGCCGGTGATCGCGCGTGAGCGCCACCTGTTCCGCGACAGCCTTATAGTGAGAGCGGATCGAGCGGAACATCCAAACCAATATGAAAATGAGGAGAAAGACAATCCATGCGCCTTTCGTAAACTTGGTTGTGCCGATCATGATGATGGCAATACCGGTCGAGACAGAGCCGAGACCGTTCACAATCAGTTTCGTCTGCCAGTGAGGCCCTTTCTTGCTCAACCATCGGCGCACCATGCCGGCTTGGGACAATGTGAAGGAGATGAACACGCCGACTGCATACAACGGGATCAGAGCATGCGGGTCGCCGCGAAAAATAATGAGGAGCAAACAGGCGATGACCCCTAGAATGATAATCCCGTTCGAGAATACCAAACGGTCTCCGAACGTCGCCATCTGGCGGGGCATGTAACCGTCACGTGCCAGGATCGAGGCGAGTTGGGGGAAGGCGGCAAAGGCGCTGTTGGCGGCGAGGACCAGTAACAGCATCGTCCCAATCTGGACCGAGTAGTAGAGAGTTCCGGTGCCAAAGGTGTGACGCGCCAGTTGAGACACAACCGTTTCGTCCATCTTGGGCTGGATGTCGAAATGAGAGGCCAGGACGCTGATGCCAATAAACAGCCCACCCAGAATCAGTGACATGTGCAGCATGGTGGTTGCGGCATTCTTGGATTCCGGCTGACGGAAGGTTTTCACCCCGTTTGAAACCACTTCCATTCCTGTCACGGCAGTACAGCCGGCGGCAATTGCTCGAAGGATCAAGAATAGGGTCAATTCCTCCACTCCTGTCTGGCTTTCTGTCATTGAAGATGCAGCTTGCCCGGAATAGGCCTGAAGGCTTCCGATCACCACCATCACGCCGAGAATGCCGATGCCGAAGTAGGTGGGGAAAGCAAAAAATGTTCCCGATTCCCGCACGCCGCGAAGATTGATGAGGACGATGAAGACCGTGGCAGCGAGCCCTAGGGCTTGGCGGTGCTCGAGTAAACTTGGTACGGCTGAAGTCAGGGCCGAGACGCCTGCTGCGATGCTGACGGCCACGGTAAGGACATAGTCAATCATCAACGCAGCCGCACCGATCAGCGCCGGCTGTTCTCCCAGGTTGGCGCGGGCGACCACATAGGCCCCGCCCCCCTCCGGATATTCGTAGATGATTTGTCGATAGGAAATGGTCAGGATGGCCATGAGAAGCAGGATCGAAAGGCTGATGGGAATGGACCAGGCCATAGCGGCGGTTCCAGCAAGGACCAGAACCAGCAAGATCTCTTCCGTCGCATAGGCCACGGAGGATATCGCGTTCGAGGAAAAGATCGCGAGAGCGATGGTTTTCGACAGGCGTTGGTGGGCTGCCTGAGCGCTTTTGAGTGGATCGCCGACCAGCCAACGTTTCAAAGGCATGGGCGGCATTATCGCATATAAGTGGAGACGTGCCCATCGAAGAAGAAGCTTTCAGATGTCAGATGCAGAACAGTTCATCCGGCGAAGATGTCCGGGAATCGTCACGAAGGATTTTAAGATAGATGGAGGATTGTCCAGGGCACCACGGATTGATGCGCGTCATTCAGGCTTTATGAACACTTCTTCATGAGCCGTTCATTGATTGTTCATGCGGCCGGGCTAGAGTATCGGCAGGAGTTCAGGACATGTGGCATTCGGAATCCAAGCATCCCTCTCGACCCGCTAATCCGGAGACTGAATCAGGATCACTGGGCAATCAAACGGGATCAACTGTAGAGGGGTTGACAGCTATTACGAAGTTCAGTATCTTTTGGTGCTTTCTTACACTAACCATCCCGCCCCTTTTGTGATATGGAGGGGCATGACCGTGAATTAATTCTTAGGCCGGCGGTTTCTCAATACTGGCATTAACTCGATATCTCACCTGATGAAACAGGACTTGTCGCATAACGACTGCCTGTCGGCTTGTGTCAGTGAATGAAGATGCGAGGACGCTTCTTACACGAGGATTGAAAGGTCAGAGTTGCTATTGGTAGCATGTATTCACCGGATATTATTTAGGAGGAGGAGAGGATGACAACCAGAAAGTTTGCAAGTCAGGCCGGGGTTGCCTTGCTCGCCGCCGTTTTATGCGTGACACAGGCGTTGGCAGAAACGCCTACACACCAGCATACGGCTGTGATGAATGCTGAAACTGAGGCGGCGGCGACTGTTATCAATCGACCTGCAGGCCCGGTGCTGCAGGACAAGATGTCGCGCGCGATTGAGCAGATTGAGAGACAGGTACAGAGCAAAGGTCCATTCCAGGGGGCCGGCGCGCATGCGATGCAGCAAGGGGTGCTGCTGGTCGCGGAAGATAAAGACAAGGTCAAAGTGACGCAAGGCGCACGCTGCTCGGCGCAGATGCCGGTGCGGGCCTACGATATTTCCGCCATCAATGTCGAGATCACCGTGAGCCGGTTCGGCGACTTCTATCCCGGCTTCATGTACGTCCTGACCGAGGATGTCGCCGGGGTGCGTGAAGAGGAAAAGAAGAACCAAGCCGCGCGCGAGAGTGAGGATCCCACCTTTGCCGGGGGGGCCGTCTCCAACGGGTTGCAGGGCGATCTGATCCAACCATTGGTGATCCGGGCGAACCAGGGCGACTGTCTGAAGATCACCCTCCGCAACCAGATTGCGGATGACCCGACGAACATGATCATCAATGGGTCCCAGATGTTGGTGGCCAGCACGGGCAAGCCGGCGACGGCCAACAATCCGGATGCGTTGGTGGCAACGGGGAAGAGCGGCGAGTTTGAGTGGGCGATCCCGACCGATCTGCAGGTGGGCGGGCGGGCGTTCCACAGCCATGCGAGCCGGGATCAGTATTCCTTGGGCTTGTTGGGGTCGCTCGTGGTGGAGCCGCGCGGCTCCCGGTTTCTCAGTCCCTTTACGGGGGAGGAGATGAAGAGCGGCTGGGAAGCCATGATTGATGTGGAGAAGGGGTCGGACTTCCGGGAATTTGTGATTTTCTATCATGAGGCCGGGGATGAGACGTTCCGGCTGTTGAACCGCAAGGGAGACATGCTGCCGCAGCGGGATCCGCATACGGATACCTATCGGCCGGCCGCACGCCTCTTGAACTATCGCAGTGAACCCCATGGGACGCGGCTGGAACAGCAGGAGCACCTGGTCGGCTTTGCGGATGAGTCGCAGGGCTACGGCTCCTACACGTTCGGAGATCCGGCGACGACGATTCCACGCTCCTATTTGGGCGATCCCGCCACGTTCCGGATGGTGGGGGGCTCGGAAATCGTGCACTCGCACCATCTGCACGGGGGCTCGATCCGGTGGGCCCGCCAGCCGTTGACCAGTAAGCTCGATCCCACCCTGAGCAAGAACGGGCCGGTGAAGTTCCCGCCGATCAGCGATACGTCGGACCGGTTGGATGTGCAGTCGATCGGGCCGTCGGAGATTTACGATGAGGTGACGGAGGGGGGCTCCGGCGGGTTACAGGCCTTGGCCGGGGAGTTTGTGTTCCATTGCCACATTCCGCAGCACTATGTGACGGGGATGTGGGGGTTCTGGCGCGTGTACAACACCTTGCAAGCGCCGGGGGTCCAAACCGATGTGATGAAGCCGCTGGTCGAATTGCCGGATCGCAAGGGGAAGCTCCAGCAGGCGGTGTCCTCGGACAAACTGGTGGGGACGACGGTGGATTGGTACGGGGGGAAGAAATGGGAGATCACGAAGGACAAGACCGATTGGAAAGCCAGCCCGGTGAAGGTGTCGATCAAGGACTGGGTGGAATATATGTTGCCGCCGCAAGGGTTGCCGGGCAAGACGGACGATCAGGTGAAGCAGGCGCAGGCGAATGACGCGACGGTGGTGAATTGGAAGTGGGAGGGCACACTGGCGCTCAATGAACCGGAGACGCCGCACAAGTGGGCGGATTACGTGTCGCCGACCCCGCTCAAGCGGCCGCCGATCACCTTCGATCCACGCACGGGGAAGCTCGCGTTCCCCTGGCTGCGCCCCCATTTGGGGAAGCGGCCGCCGTTTGCACCGAACCATGGCGGCGCCCCCTGGCTGGAACCGTTCCATGTCCGGGAAGACGGGACGAAGAGCACAGAGCCAGCCAAGCCCGGTGAACAGGGACCCTGGAGCCTCTGTCCCTCGGATTCGCCACGCAAGCACTTCAACATCAACGCGATCACCTTGCCGATCACGTTGAAAACAGCCACGCCCAAAACACCGGCCATCGTCGATCCGAACGGCATGATTTTCGTGCTCCACGAGGAGGAGGCCGAGGTTCGGAAGACTCCGGCTAAACAGGTGCCGTTGGTAATCCGCGGAAATGTGTATGACTGCGTGGATGTTATCTACAAGAACGAAATTCCTGACGACGCGCGGACGGGATGGTCCAACAAGGTCAACCTCCATCCGCACTTCTTCCAGTTCGACACCAGCGCATCGGACGGGCCCACGATTGGGTTCTCCTACGATATGTCCTTGCGGGCCTTTACCATGTTGACGGACCCACAACCGACCAAAGGGATGCCGCTACCGGCCAATACGGTCCAGACCGCGGATTCGAAGGCCGGGGCCACGAGTATCACCGTGGCGGATCCCTCCAAGTTCCACGTCAATATCGAACTGGGCGTGGGGATGGATGATCCAAAATACTTCGAAGTGGCGCGGATCAAGACCATCACCGGCAAGACCATCACCTTTGATGCGCCCTTGAAGTACGCGCACAAGAAGAATGACATTGCGAGCGTCGAGTTTATCCGGGAGCGGTGGTACGTAGATGCCGACTTCGGGACGGTCTACTGGCACGACCATGTGTTCGGCACCGATACCTGGGGCCATGGCCTGTTCTCGGCCTTCATTACCGAGCCGCCGCGCTCGACCTATCATGATCCGGTGACGGGCAAGGAAATCCGGAGCGGCCCCATCGCGGATATC
>Ga0134122_10003505_pt1 | contig 11642 bp, 10 predicted proteins | sample KB302_FD_96461 | JGI IMG/M metagenome (GOLD analysis project Ga0134122, IMG submission 96461) | Terrestrial soil microbial communities without Nitrogen fertilizer from Kellogg Biological Station, Michigan, USA - KB3-0-2 | ecosystem: Environmental > Terrestrial > Soil > Unclassified ...
GGCGGGCGAGGGCGGCGCCGGTGGTGCCGAGGGGGGGTGGCCGTCGCCGCGGCCGGTTCGGGATCCGCGGCGGGCGGTGGGGTACCCGGGACCGGCGCCGCGGGGCGCGGAGCGGGGAGCGGCCGCGTCAACGGCGAACCCAGATCGGCAACGCCGGGGCGGCGGTCGACCGCCGTGGCCGTCCGGCGCACATCGACGCGGCCTCTGATCGCTCCGCTCGCCGCGGCCGCGGGCGCGGAGATCGCAGAGGGAGCAGAGACCGCAGACGCGGAGACCGCAGAGGGTGGCGTCGAACACAGCCCGGCGATGAGCGCGCACACGAACAGCAACACGCTGCGAACTGCCGCGGCCTGCCGCCTCTGCGTGCTCTGCTTGCTCTGCGATCTCTGCGCCTGCGACATTAGAACCAGAACACGAGCTGCGCGGCCGGGAAGTTGTCGATCTTCTCCAGCCTGCCGCCGTCGCGGCGGTTGTGCTGATACGCCACCTTCAACAGCAGGTTGCGCTGCAGCGAATAACCCAGGCCCGCCTCGATGCGTGTGACCGGCGCGTCCCACGGCAGCGTCCGGCCCGTGCCGGCGATCTCGCTGAAGCCGAGGTGGTCGACGCGCGACGCGACGTAGAGGCCCGGCCGCAGCTTGTAGCGTCCTTCAACCGACGTGGCGAGCGCGCTCAGCGGCTGCGGCAGCGCCGGCGCAGCGACCGTGGGCAGACGCCATCCGCTTTCGACCAGCTCGAATCGCAGCACGTAGTGATCGCGCGAGTACTCCAGGTCGCCGCCCCACGCCGTCTGCGTGAACGCGCTGGTGTCGACGTCGAGGGCGCCGAGCGCGGCCCGCGCCGCGTCGCGGCTGAGGAAGGGGCCCCGCGCCCACGATCCGCCGGCGACGAGGCCGCTCACCGGCCGCCACTCGAAGCGGCCCGCCAGCTGCGGCCGGCCGTTGTCGTCGCGCACGCGCGGGTTCGACACCGTGCCGCTCGTCACCGCCACCGTTCCCGACACGCCGCCCGACCGCGAGGCCGCGTGAACCTGAACGCCGGTGTCCCAGCGGAACGCGGAAACCAGCGGCACGCCGCCCTCGAACGTTCGCGCGCCCACCGAGTAGCGCAGCGCCCAGCCTTCGCTTCGTTTGGCGAGGAGCTCGTCGGCCGACGCGGCGAGCGCATTCGCGCGCATCGTCGTCATGTACTGGTAGGCCAGCGGGTAGCCGATGAGCGGGTTGTCGTTGGCGTAGGTGCGCCGGGTGAACGCGCCGAAGGTCGGCGGCACGCGGCCCGCCTGGATGTCGAAGTTACGCGCGGTCCATGGACGGATGCGCACGAACAAGGCGTAGGGTCGGACCTGTCCGAGGTTCTCGCTGCGAACCTCGGCAAGCAGCGAGAAGTGGTCGCCCGCCTTGGCGGCGGCGGAGAAGTCGACGCGCAGCATCCGCAGCGTCGAGTGGTTGTAGTCGGTGAAGTTGAAAAACCCGGGGTCCTTGGGGCCGATGGTGGCCGAGACGTCGCCGCCGAAGGTCAGGCGTCCGCCGGCGACGGCAATCGGCTCCGCCGGCAACACCTGCGCGCCGGCTCTGCCGGCGATGCAAAGCAGCAGCATCCACGCCCGAGTGATGCGACCCCAGCCTGTCATGCCTATGGCTGAAATTATAGTGCCGGGGCGGTGCGCGGCCGGGCCGGCAGAGGCTCATTTGTCGAGCATGAAGCGGATTTCCATGGTTCCGGACAGGAGCCGCGTCAGCGTTGGATCCGGATGCGGCGACAGGCGGGTCGTCGACTCGAATCGCCCCGGCAATTCCCGCCAGATCCGCTCGACGCGCACGCGCCGGCCGCCGTACAAGCGGGCGAGCGCGGAGCGCCGGTAGGTGCCCGCCGTGCCGAAGGCGTCCAGCGCCTCGAGCGCCTCGCCGCGGTCGTCGGGGAGCGGTTCGGGGGTCGTACAGACTTCGTAGCGACCGAGAGACGGCTGCGGCGGCGAAAAAAGTCGCGTCAATGCGGGATTGCACGTGTAGGGCGGCCCGGCCGCGCCGCGCGGCGCCGCCGCCCCGGCTAGTAGAATGAGGGCTGTGGCGTATATCATCTGCGAGCCATGCATCGGGGTGAAGGATACCGCGTGCGTGGACGTCTGCCCCGTCGACTGCATCCACCCCCGGAAGGACGAGCCGGAGTTTGCGGCGGCGGAGATGCTTTATATACACCCCGACGAGTGCATCGACTGCGGCGCGTGCGTGCCTGCGTGCCCGGTCGAGGCGATTTACTCGCTCGATGAAACGCCGCAGAAGTGGGCGGACTTCATCCACCGGAACGCGGATCACTTCGTTCGCGACTAGCGACTAGGGACTGGGGACATCTAGCCCCTTCAAGGATCACGAATGGGACTCATCGATCACCGGTTCGAAGACAACTTCATCACCACCAGCATCGACCGCGTGTTGAACTGGGCGCGCGAATCGTCCATCTGGCCGATGGGCTTCGGCCTCGCGTGCTGCGCGATCGAGATGATGGCCGCGTCGGCGTCGCGCTACGACATCGCGCGCTTCGGCGCCGAAGTCTTCCGTGCGTCGCCGCGCCAGTCGGATCTGATGATCGTGGCCGGCACCGTGACGAAGAAGATGGCGCCGGTGCTGCGCCGCCTCTACGACCAGATGCCGGAGCCGAAGTGGGTAATCTCGATGGGCAGCTGCTCGAACGCCGGCGGCCCGTTCCCCACCTATAGCGTGCTGCAGGGGGTCGACAAGGTGGTGCCGGTCGACGTCTACGTGTCCGGCTGCCCGCCGCGTCCCGAGGCGCTGCTCTATGGGCTGATGCGCCTCCAGGACAAGATTCGCAAGGAAGGCACGACACTGCGCAGGGAGCGCACCATCATGTCCGGCGACACCGAGCCGACCCTGAACTCGGAGCGCGCATGATCATCTGGCGCTTCATCAAATCGCTGTTCCTCATCGACCTGATGAAGGGCATGTGGCTGACGCTCAAGTACACGCCGCAGCCTGCCTTCACGTTCCAGTACCCCGCCGAACGCCGGCCGACGGCTCCGCGATTTCGGGGGGTGCTCCGACTTCAGACCGAGCCCGCCACCGGCGCGCAGACCTGCATCGTCTGCGACCAGTGCGCGAAGGCGTGCCCCGACGATCTGATTGCCCTCGGCGGCCACCGCGAGCCGGGGCAGAAGATCAAGATCCTCGATTATTTCGACTTCAACCTGTCGCGCTGCAGCTTCTGCGGCCTGTGCGCGGAAGTGTGCCCGACCAAGCCGATCAAGGCGCTCATCATGAGCGAGGATTACGAGCTTGGCAGCTACAACCGCGACACCCAGATCCTGCGCGTGGATCAGATGTACGACGGGGTGCCGATCGAGCAATACACCCGGTGACAAACCTGCACGACACCCGGTGAAAGATTTTTCGCTTCCCGAAAGCTACCGGCAGGGTGCATAGTCGCTCTCGCGTTTGAAATGCCGCCCGGCCCGATTCTTGTAAGTCGACCGGATCACCGTTCCTGGAGGGGTCATGCAGAGCGCCTTCCGCGTCGTCGCGGCGTCGGTCATCATCGTCGCGGCGTCGTTCGTCATCCGGGCCGACACCACACCCTCATCTCAATCCTCTGAAATCCAGCTGCAGCTTGCCGATATCCTGTTTTCGGAAGGGAAGTTCCTCGATTCGCTCGAGGCCTACCGCCTTGCCCTGAGGGACGCGCCGTCCGACGCCGCCCGCCGCCCGCGCATGGGGGTGATCGCCTCGGCCCTGCGCGTCGCCGAGTTCGGCCTGGCGCGCATCGAGGCCGAAAGACTTTATAAAGCCGATCCGACCGGGCCGGATGCGATGACCCTGTACGGCGACGCGCTCTGGTCGTCGGGGTTGTTCCAGGAGGCCGAGGAGAAGTACCGCGACGCGCTGGCCGCCTCGCCCGACCTGGCGCGCGGCCACCACGGCATGGCCAAGGCGCTCGCCGCCCGCGGCCGGCTCGACGATGCGATGAAGGAAGCGCAGGCGGCGCTGCGGCTGTCGCCGCGCGATCTCGAGATTCACCACACGGTCGGCACCGTCTACGAGCGCCAGCACAAGTACGAGGAGGCGGCCGCCGCCTACTCGAACTACGTCAACCTGCTGCCGAACAAGGACCACAGCGAGAAGGCCGACTGGTCGCGCGCCGAGATCCGTTTCCTGCGCTCGTTCGGCCAGCGTGTCCCGTTCGAGTCGGATCCCGGCACCGACGACAAGATCTACACGGTCGATTTCCGGCTGGTGAACGAGAAGGTCGTCGTCCGCGCCAAGATCAACGACGCCGCGGCGCAGGACTTCGTCGTCGACACCGGCGCCGAGAACACCGTCATCACGCGTCCCACGGCGCAGCGCCTCGGCATCACCCCCGTCACCTACACGCTGAGCGCCGGCGTCGGCCGGATCGGCCTGCGCGGCCTGCAGCTCGCGCGCATCGATTCGCTGGAGCTCGGCTCGCTGAAGCTGCGCAACGTCCCGTGTCTCATCAAGAACCCGCCGCTGCGCGACATCCCGATCAAGGAAACCGAAGGCTTGTCGCCGCTCGCGCTCGGCTACTCGATGGTGATCGACTACAAGACGCACAAGCTCACCTTCGGCAAGCACCTGCCGGACGAGCCGAAGGACTTCGAGCTCGCGATGCGCATGCATCGCCTGGCAACGGTCCGCGGCACGGTGGACGGCAACCACCAGGCGAATTTCGTCGTCGACACCGGCGGCGAGGTGATCTCGATCAGCCAGGCGACCGCGACGCTGCTGCACAAGCCGCCGACGGGGCGCCGGATTGCGCTGAAGGTGTACGGGACGTCGGGGTGGGACCCGGATGCGTTCCTGATGCCGGGGGTCGACCTGCTGTTCGACCAGATCGCCTACAAGAACTTCCCGGTCGTCGTCCTGAACCTGAACGCGCCCAGCGCGCTGCTGGGCTTCGAGCTTGGCGGCATCGTCGGCCACAAGTTCCTGAGCAAGTACCGCGTCGGCATCGACCTCGAACGCTCGGTGCTCCGCCTCAAGCAAGTCACGTAGAGCGGCGGTCCTTCTCGACGGCCGCCTTGCGCGTGAGCCGGGCGGCTCTCCTCGCTTGCGCCTCTTCGCACACGCGCCGCTCCTCGTCGGTCTCGACGATGAGCGGCGGCACGCGTACCCGCTGACCATCCCGATCGATCGCGACGAAGGTGAGGAACGCGCGGCTGGTCATCTGCCGCCGCCCGGTGAGCGTTTCCTCCGAGAAGACGTCGACCTGCACTTCGAGCGAGGTGGTGAAGACGCAGGTGACGCGCGACTTGAGGATGATGAGATCGCCCACCTTGATCGAGTGCAGGAACTGCAGGTCGTCGACCGCCGCGGTGACCAGCAGGCTGCGGGTGTGTCGATGGCAGGCGATGGCGCCGGCGATGTCGATGAGGTGCATCACCGTGCCGCCGAGAATGAAGCCGAGGGGGTTGGCGTCGTTGGGCAGCACCACCTGGACCATCTCGGTGGCGGAGTCGGCGGCGCGCTTCGGCGTGAAGTCCATGAACGAGTAGGGCTGGAGACGAGGGGCTCAGGGCTAGCTGAATTCAGCCAGCCGAAAGTCCCCGGTCCCCAGCCCCTGCGCGGCTCTCAGAAGTCGTAGCCGATCCACACGGCGAAGCGCGGCTTGCGGAAGTCGGCAGCGCCGCTGACGCACGATCCGCGTGAATCGAGCGAGCGGCACGCGAACACCACTTCCTCCCAGTTCTTGTTGAACAAGGTCCGCCACGACCAGTCGAAGTGAATCGGGAAGCCGAGCGCGAAGGTCTCGAGGCCGAGACCATACGACGCGCGGGCGTCCTGCAGGCGGAAGCCGTCGACGCGCTGCGACGAGTAGTTGAGCACCGGCGTGTCGACGCCGGTCACCGGGTCGCGCGTGAAGACCGGCTGGCCGGTCGCGGGGTCGAGCTTCACGCCGGTCGGCACCTGGCAAAGCGCCGAATCGTTGTTGAAGAACTTGAAGTCGTTCCTGGCGTTCAGGCACGGAGTCTGGGTGGGCTGGTCCTTGAACCACGCGCCGCCGACGCCGGCGAAGAACACGCCGCGGACGCCGCCGACGACGCCGATCGGCGTCAGCGCCGCTTCGATCAGCGGGAAGCGGAGCTCGGCGTTGGCGAAGACGACGTTCTGGCCGGCGAACTCGAGGTAGTTGTAGCCGCGCAGCTCGGAGTTGCCGCCGAAGTACTGGAAGTCGGGGAAGTCGCCGTTGCTCTTGAACCCGCGGAAGCGCGTCGCCAGGAGGCCGGTGCCGCCGAGGCGCAGGTAGTGCCGAAAATCGCCGTCGAGCGTCTGGCGCGAGAGCAGGCTGCCGAACTTCGGCGCGTAGTCGTACGCCAGGCGCATCGTGTTGCCGGCGAGCGGCCCGAACTCGCGGAACACCGTCGTCTCCTGCACGAACGCGGCGCCGAGCGGGATGAGCGTGCCGTTGCGCAGCACGGTCGTGCCGTAGAGCGCCTGCTGGTAGGCCTGCGAGTAGGCCTGCAGGTTCGGGTCGTTGTACTCCTCGTTCAACTGCACCATGCCGCCCGACAGCTCGACGCGGCGATAGCGGCTGAACGGGTAGATGCCGAACGCGCTGCCGCCGCGCACGGTGCGGGTGGCGATCGCATCATCGCGGCTGAGGAACGGCGCGAACGCCGGGTCGTAGAAGAGGCCGCCCAGCTGCCCGTAGAAGAACTGCGTCTGCGAGTAGCCCTGGAGCGCGAACTGGAATCGCCGCGACAGGTCGACGTAGGAGAGCGACAGCGTCCGGTACTGGGAGATCGAGGCGGCGAACAGGTTCACCTGCTTGTCGCCGAGGACGTCGCCGAAGCTGACCTGCGTGCCGCCGAAGACATCGCCGTTGTTGGTGACGCCGACGTTCACCGGGGGCCGCCCCTCGAGGAACATCTTCTCGAACGCGCCCTTCTTGCGCTGGTTCTCCTTCACCAGGGTGTGCTGCAGCGGCGCCTGGAAGTCGATGATCGGCGCCGGCTCGCCGAAGTCGGCCGACGCGGCGGTGTGCAGCGGCTCCTTCCGCTCCAGCGTGCGGATGCTGTACTCGTTCTTGAAGTAGCTGACGAACGCGATCTTGTTGGTCTTGCCCTCGTTGAGCACGATCGGCGACCAGTTGCCGGACACCGCGTCGGTGTACTGGCGCAGCTCGCCGCTGGTCATGTCGAGGGTCCAGATGTTGTAGATGTTGCCGTTCTTCGCCACCTCGGGCTCGAGCGTCACCGCCGGATCGGTGGCGGTCGACGCGAAGACGATGGTGTGGTCGTCGATGAACTGGGCGGCGGTCTCGTCCTGCGTGCCGAAGGTGATCTGCGTCTTCTTCTTGGTGTCGAGATCGAGGCGGAACAGCTTCTCGTTGCCGCTCACCCGCGCCGCGTAGACCATGAACTTGCCGTCGAGCGAGTAGGTCGGCGCCTTGTCGGCGAAGTTGTCGTCGGTGACGTTGGTCACCACCTTGGTGTCGAGGTTGATGGTGTAGATGTCGGCGATGGCGTTGCGCAGCGCGTTGAAGGCGACGGTGCGGCCGTCGGGCGCGAAGGCGGGCGACTCGGGCTCGTCGACCGTCTTCAACGGGATGTGCTCGTCGATCTGGCGGGTCAGGACGTTCTGCACCACCAGCGCCCGCTCTTTCTCGGTGCGGACGAAGTAGGCGAGGCGATCGCCCTTCGGCGACCACGCCATCCACGGGTTGGCGGCCGAGTCGACGCCCAGCTGCACGATGTGATCGAAGCCGAGGTCCTTGTCGAAGCCGCGCGTCAGGTTGCGGACGATCGATCCGTCCTTCGACGAGATCAGGACGATGTCGAGCTCCTGATCCTTGCGGTTGACGGTGACGCAGGCAATCAGATCGCCGGAGGGCGACGGCGCAATCGCCAGCGCCTGCGTGAAGTTGGTGCGCTCGCGGTTCGGCGACAGGTCGCGGCCGTAGTCGGCAGGGCGCTCCTTGTCGCGGAACGGCTTGAAGCGATCCTTCAGGTAGCGGTCGAAGGCCTGGTCGAACTCGTCCTTCTTCATCCGCAGCGCTTCCTCGTAGGCGTCCTCGCCGCCGCCGATCACGCTCTTGCGCAGCGAGAACAGGAACTGCCGGATGCCTTCCTTGCCGAACTTCGCCTCGATGAACTCGAAGACCGCGTGCCCGAGGTTGTAGATCAGGCGCGACGGCCCGCCGCCGCCGTACTCCTCGAGCTCGGTCATCTTCGGGATGATGTCGGCGACCGCCGCGTCGCGGACCGCCATCAGGTCCAGCGGCTCCCACTGCCCGCGCTCGTAGTCGGAGAGCCCTTCGTTCACCCACAGCGGCACGCTGCGGCGAATCAGCCCCTGCGGGATGATGTCGAACTCGAACTGGTGGGTCAGCTCGTGGACGATCAGGCCGTAGAGGCGATCCGGCGGATCGTCAATCGGCAGCACGATGCGCTGGCGGAACGGCTCGGCGAAGGCGCCGACGCCCTCGGTTGCCGCGCCGGCGATGTTCTCCTGCTCGAACTCGCTGTGGGTCTTGAAGATGATCAGCGGCACTTTCGACGAGAGGTCGTGTTTCAGGTCGGCGCTGATCTGCTGATACGCGCTCTCGGCGTAGCCGGCGATCCGTTCCAGGTGCTGCTCGATGGCCGGGTAGTAATAAATCTCGAAGTGGTCGGTGGTGTAGATCGACCACTGGAAGGTGTCGTAGTGAATTCGGTTCTTGCCGAAATAGGGGACCATCGAGGTCTGGGCGGTGGCGAGGCTCGCGTGACCGAACGCGAGGACCAGGAGTGCAGCGACCAGGGAGGTTAGCGGCACGCGAGCGCGCATAGGCAGTACCTCGATAAGGGACGGGAGACAGGGCCGTGGCGATCTTACTGTCGACTGCGAGCCACCTGCAAACGCTGTGCTCGGCATTTCACGCGAAAAACAGCAGCCCTGTGTCCTCTGGCCGCGTGCCGGCCGACCTTTTTCGGCGACAACGTCGTTGGGGCGCGGCCACAACATCGTCGGGGCCGAGCAGGCTCGGATCGTCGGGGGCCGAGCAAGCTCGGCCCCCACAGACCTGTGGGGGCGGAGCTAGCTCCGCCCCCCGCGACTATACTGATCGCACAGGGAATAAATGTCGCCGCGTAAGGGTTTACCGGTAGTGTCGCCGGCGTTCGAGACCGAGGCGCTGGCGTCCCTCGACAGCCTGTACCGCGCGGCGCTCCGGCTGACGCGCCGGCCGGCCGATGCCGAGGATCTGGTCCAGGAAACCTATCTCAAGGCGTTTCGAGCTGCCGATCAGTTCAAGCCTGGAACGAATCTGAGGGCCTGGTTGTTCACGATTCTCCATAACACGGCCCGGAACCGGGCCCGGGACCGCGCGCGCGACACGGTGTCGGTCGACAGCGAGTTCGTCGATCGGGCCGCCGACGCGCCGCCCCCGGGCGGACGATCCGCCGGCGCCGCCGAAACGCCCGAAAGCCTGCTGCTGCGCGACACCCTGGCGCCCGAGCTCCAGGCGGCGATCGACGCGCTGCCTGAGGCCTTCCGCCAGGCTGTCTGGTTACGAGACGTCGAAGAATTTTCCTACGCCGAAATTGCCGAGATGTTGTCGATTCCGGTCGGCACCGTCATGTCGCGCATCTCGCGCGGCCGGCACATGTTGTTCGACCGGCTGAGCCACCTGCGTCCCGTCAATGCCTAACTGTCAATCGATCGATCCGCTGGTGACGCCGTTCGTGGACGGCGAGCTCTCCGACGCCGACTGCCGGGCCGTCGAGGCGCACCTGCGCGTCTGCGCCCCGTGCCATTCCCGCGTCGTCGCCGAACGCGCGGTGCACACGATCATCCGCGCGCGCGCCGAGTCGCTGCGCGCCCCGGCGCCCTCGCCGCTGCACGCGCGCTGCCGCGAGATTGCGGCGCGCGGCGCTGCGCCCGATCGGTCCGCGGTGCGCGCTGCGTCGTGGCGCGGATTCATCCCGCCCCGCGCGTGGACCGCGCGCGTCGCCCCCTTCGCCGTGGCCGCCTCGCTCATCGTGATTGTCGGCGGCGCGTTCTTCGTCCAGGCCACCCGCCGATCCGAAGTCGTCCTCGCCGCCGAGCTCACCGCCGACCACGTGAAATGCCTGGCGATGAACCGCGTGCTCGGCACGCACCAGGAGGCGTCCGCGGTCGAGAGCTCGCTGTTCTCGGGCTTCAACTGGAACGTGCACCTGCCGGAGCATCCGGAGCGTGAGGGGATGGAGCTCGTCGGATCGCGGCCGTGCCTCTACGGCGAGGGGAAGATCGCGCACATCATGTATCGCCACGACGGCAACGCGGTGTCGCTGTTCATGCTCCCGAAAACCGAGCGCGCGCAGCAGCTCGTGCGTGTGCTCGGCCACGAGGCCGCGATCTGGTGCGTCGGCAACCGCACCTTCGTGCTGCTCGCCCGCGAGCCGCGGCTCGAAATCGAGCGGATGGCGAGTTACGTCAAGTCATCCTTACATTAGGATTAGGATCAGTGCCTGTGATTGGTGTGGGCAGAGTCTCGGAGCCGGGCACAGCGTGCCGCGCGCGCAGGAGCAGCCAGTCCCCGGCCCCCGGTCCCCAGCCCCGACGGAGCTCACGATGAACATCCGATGGGTCGTCGCCTCGGTAGCCTGCCTCGCGCTCGCGCTGCTGACGCTGAACGCCGCTCCCGAGTGGCCGTTCCACGCCGATGGCGCGCCGCAAACCGCAGCGTGCCCGGCGAACGCGAAGCCGGCGAACCTGAATTTCACGCTCAAGGACATCGACAACAAGCCGGTGAGGCTCTCCAGCTACAAGGGCAAGGTCATCCTCCTGGATTTCTGGGCCACCTGGTGCGGGCCGTGCAAGATCGAGATTCCCTGGTTCATCGAGTTCCAGCGCAAGTACGGGAAGGACGGGCTGCAGGTGGTCGGTGTGTCGATCGACGATACGCTCGACAAGCTGAAGCCGTTCGCGGCGCAGTACAAGATGAACTACACGGTCCTGCAGGGGCTCGACCATGACGATGTGCAGGATGCGTTCGGGCCGATGTTCGGCGTGCCGGTCACCGTCGTCATCTCGCGCGACGGCAAGGTGTGTCACAAGCACGTCGGCCTCGGATCGAAGCCGGATTTCGAGAGCGCGATCAAAGCGCTCCTGTGATGGTATGATTCGGGGGCATGTTGAAAGGTTTCACGCACGCACGGCTCGCCTGTGGATGCCGCATCACCTTCCGCGAGGGCGTCGAAGGCAGTCCGGTGACTGTGGTGGTCGACGAGAAATCGCCGGCCTGCGCACTGCCGCTGCACGTTCGCGACCTGCCGCTCTTCGACTACCGCGAGGCACTGAGGCCGTCGACCCGGCTCGGTCCGCCCGAAGAAGAAGAGTTCGAGGAAGAAGGCTAGCGCGCTTCGTCGCCGCATGAGCGGCGTTCGCCGGGACGGACACGGCGTTCGCCGTTAGACGCTTGCGCGCGGCCCCGGTCCTGTAGTCTTTTTGTATCCAGTGACAATCGATCCTGAATCCTCGATCGGCGATCTGGCGCGCCTGCGCATCGACCGCGACGCCGCGCCGCGACGTCGCTGGGTGCCGTGGCTGCTGCTGGTCATCGTCTGCGCCGCGGCCGCGGCCGTGTATCCGTCGGCGCGTGCCTACGTGGCCGAACGGCGCGCGCCGGAGGTCGATGGACATCTCGAACAC
>Ga0134122_10003508_pt1 | contig 11638 bp, 9 predicted proteins | sample KB302_FD_96461 | JGI IMG/M metagenome (GOLD analysis project Ga0134122, IMG submission 96461) | Terrestrial soil microbial communities without Nitrogen fertilizer from Kellogg Biological Station, Michigan, USA - KB3-0-2 | ecosystem: Environmental > Terrestrial > Soil > Unclassified ...
ACTTGCAACTATTCTCTATCGGAGGCAATTATGTTCGGAGAACAGCGTTACGGAAATCGCGTCCCCAGCGAGCGCGAGCAGCGAGTCATCGAGCTCGTTGCCCAGGGACTTAAAAACCGCGAAGTCGCGGATGCCATCGGCACCACAGAACACGTCGTCAAGAACTACCTCCGAATCATCTACGACAAGCTCGGGCTCTGGAACCGGGTCGAACTGGCCCTCTGGTACGAAGCCCGCCGGCAGGAAGTCCCGGCGCACGCCTGAAATCCTGGAGAACTGGGAACAGAATATTCTCAATCTTCATCCCCCAGGCCCGCGCCGCAATCATCTTCAGCGTTGAACTTGAACTGACTTGAAACTAAAAAGACCCTCGAGGTTCGAGGGTCTTTTAGTTTTTTCAGTGTTGGTGATTTCTCTAACGGCAACCCCGCGATTCGAGATTGCGCAACTGCTGAGCGGCCAGAGGAGATCCGCGCTTGGCTGCTGCCACCAGCAGAAGCCTCGCCTGATCGCAGCTCCGGGGAACGCCATCGCCTCGCAGATAGAGATCTGACAGGAGGACCGCTGCGGTTGCATTCTGCTTGCTGACCGCTTTCCAAAGTAATTTCGCTGCTTCGGAAGGGTCCCGGACACCCATGCTTCCTCCGAGATAGCGCTGGGCCAAGTGCACATCAGAAGCGCCACTGCCCTGTTCCGTAACCGTCTGACGCGGGGCTACATCGAGCAATGAGGACTTCGAGGTGGCTGGCTGAATTCCGGACGGCGCAGATGTTCGGTGGCGAGCTTCCGCCGTCGCAGACGGGTCCTCAGTTGCGCGCCCTTTGTATTGCGGCGGAGGGGCTTCCGGTGCGACCGATTTCGGCGCAATTGTTTCGGCTGGAACCTTGGGTTCGGCCGGGGCTTCGACGGGCGAAGAGTCTGGCGAAGGTAGCGCCGGGGCTGGGGCACTTACTTGCGGCGTGCGAGTGCTTGCTACTTTGGTCCAGAGCTCCGGATGCCAGCGCACATAGGCGAAGCCAGCCAACACAATCACGACCACACCCACAACGTATTTCCAGCCTCGCCTTGGGGGAGGATAGGTGTCGCTCAGGCCACTGAACGCCCATTCGCGCAGCCACGGTACATCCGCGACGGAGGCTCGCGGCAACGGCGCGGGAGTTCCGGTCGTGCTCCGATGTTCCGGCGAGGCTTGCTGTACCGGAGAGAGAGTTTGTCCGCACCGGCTGCAGAATTTGTGGCCGGGCGGATTATGATGCTGGCAAACGGCGCACAGCGCCCGCTGGAACCTGACATCCGTTGCGAAATAGGGACGACCGGATGCGGCGGCACCCGACTCGTGCTTGATTTCCTCGAGCAGATGATTGATCGCTTCCTCCCGCTTCGCAGGAGGAGTGCTGAAGTAAATCTTGGCCCAACGCCCAAGATTTTGTTCCAGCAGCGGATTCCTGAGCGGATTCAGTTCAGGAGGTGGCGCTGGCGGCGTCTTGTCCCAGACATTTGGCACAGTCAATCTCCAACCGACACAGATAAGATACGATGTTACACATCAAATGCTCGAATCTCAGTGTGAATCGCACATGTGGAAAAATCTGAAATGTGGAAAACTCCGCCGAGCCGGACACAGCGCTTACGGGCAAGCCTTCCGATTGGAGGGCTCAAACTGGTCCTGCTGGGCATCGCGCTGCGTCGTAAATTTCCCGTCAGCGGTCTTGCCGTACAGTTCGCTGCCGGAGCAGTAGTACAGAGCGGTGTGGACGTCAACCCACACCTGAGCGTTCGGATTCCCCATATCTACCGGCGCTGGCGGAGGCTCCGCCAATCCAAGATTTACCATTAGCTTCTCAAACAAAGTCAGCTGCGGCTGAGGCGGCGTCTGCGGCTGGGTGTTCTGCGCCGGCGTCGCGTTGCCTGCCGCCTTGGTCCCCGCCGGACGAATGCCCCAGCCGGAAATCACCAGCAGCAGGATGACGCCCGCCATCACCACGTAGATATTTGCTCGCCGCCTTTGCCACTGTTGCGCCAGCCATTCCGCCCGCGGACCCTGATGGGTCTTTACCGTCTCCAGCCACTCCTGAGCTTTCTTTGCTGAACTCCAAGGATAGGGTTGAAGCTTGTTAGTCGGCGCAAACGGATCGGCCGGAACCAGACCGTTCTGAAGCGGATCAGGCGAAGCCGGATCTTCGCGAACCGGATCTGCCGGAACTATGCGAAGAGCATCCGTGACTGCGGTCTCGACCGGCGGCTGGAAATGAACAGAGGGATTGGCCGGGCCGGCAGATGCGGAGTCCGGTTCCGCGGCGTTCTGCGTTGCGACAGTGGTTGGCATCGGCCGGAGTTCGGGCACTGTGAAGTCAGCGGGCGTGGCCGGTGCCGCAGTTCCCCTTGCGGTCGGTGACAAATCTGCAACGAAATTTCCATTGGTCGGATTTTCCTGCCCATATGGAATCAGCCACGGAGGATCTATTTTGCTTGTGATCTCTGGGCTCGAAACATCGAGGGGCAGCGGCAACGCCAGTCGCGCGGCTCCACATGTGCCGCAGAAGGATTCATTCTCATCAAAGAAATCGCTGCCACAGGCAGTGCAGGTGTCTGCGACACGCTTGATCGCTCGCACCCCAAATGAGGCGGGTGGCTTTGCCGCGGCGAGATCCGCCAGCAACGAGGATTCGGTTCCCAGGCGTTCGATCTGAGGTTTGATTCGTTCCAGAGCTTCCAACATGCTCTGTCGCTCCGACGCGAGGGCCTCCTTCCACTTCATCCGGGCTGCCGTCACCATGGCCTCGCTCAACAAGCCGGCCATCAGCTCCGCAGTACGCAGGTCGGCCTCACGGAAAGAATTCACGCGAGCAAAACGCAGCTCGAGTACACCTGCAACCTGGCCAGCGTGATAAACCGGCACAGCGATGAAGGCTTTGACATCACGACTGCGGAAGAGGTCACTGCGTATGTGCAGGCTCGAAGTGACATCGGGATAATTCAGAGCAGATCCCCTGCTGAGACAATCTGCGGAGAGTGCAGAAGCGGGCGCTACGCGGGTTCCCGCGTCAATGACCGCGCTGCCCGTAGCGGCGCGATAAACGAGTTCTCCCTTTTCGAGAATGCCGATCGCCGTACCCGAGGCGTTGGTGACCTTCTGCACTCTCTCGGCGACGAGTTCAGACGCGGCCGCCAGATCGAGTTGCAGAGTTTGAATAAGCTTTTGGGTTTCTACGATCGCGGACAGATTTTCCGCGAAGTCGGCCTGGAATCCCTTGGCACGCAAGCGATCGTTGTGCTGCTGGAGCACGTAAGCGGCCGAGAGCAGTTGCTGAAACGAAGCCTCGTCAAGCAGAGGCTTACGTTGCGGGCTGGTAGCAGTTTGGGTCACAAGATCGATATCCCGCCAGCCGGTGAGGGATCCCGGGAAGTCTATTGTAATGCAATCCACTATCCAAACCTCCTCCCCAAAGCGTGCGCTGAAGTTACCAATGTTTTGATGTCAAGATGAGGAACCGGGTTCGAAGGCCGCCGCAACTAACTGTAAAGTAAAAGCCTTGCGACGTAGAGATATATCCGAAAAAGGCCAGCCGTGGGGATGGGAAGACCAGTGTTGCATTTTTCTTCGAGCCCTGGTGTGCAAACTTATGCACTTTCAACGCGCCGGCGGCTTTTCCGATGCGAAAACAGACCTTGTCCTCATGAGGCGTTTTCAATGGCAGCGTCGTGTCGGCAGGTTCTGACATGCCGAGCTCTTGTTGCCGAGAAAGATACGCGAAAATCGTGGGCCGCTGGGATATCAGGTTTAGCCTGCGCGCGGCTATCGTCTGGGGACGGGTAATTCCACGGTCATGCGCGTGCCCTTACCTGGCGCGCTTTCGGCGGCGATCGATCCGCCGTATGCTTCGACCAGGGCCTTTACGATGGCCAGGCCCAGGCCGAAACCTCCGGTAGCGCGGGTGCGAGAGCGATCTCCACGATAGAAGCGATCGAAGATGCGGGGCAGATCGCTCGGGGAAATGCCGGCGCCGTGGTCCTGAAAAGTAATCTGCGCCTTCTCGCCAACGCGAGCGACTGCGACTTCGACCGACGATCCTTCGGGACTGTAGCGGACCGCATTCTCCAGCAGGTTCGTCCACACCAGTTGCAAGTCTTCGGGGTCGGCGAGAAAAAGAGCCGGGCCGTTGGTGGCCAGATGGATGGTCGTCTTGCGGGATTGGGCCAGGCTTCGAATTCTCTCTACGGCTTCTTCGCAGGTGGAGTTTATGTCAATAAACTCGAGCTCGCGTCCCTGCCCATTCTGCGCCCACTGTTCGGCGCGGGCGAGGCGAAGCATCCAGTGCAGAAGTTGCTCCAGCCGCTCCAGGTCCTGCAGTGACGCCTGCAAGCCTGCGCGATATTCCTCCGAGCTGCGCGGCCGCTGCAGCAACGACTGCAGCGTAGACTTCAGCACCGCCACCGGCGTCTTCAATTCGTGCGCGGCATTGGCCACAAATTCCCGCTGCTGCTTAAACGAGTATTCCAGCCGCGCCAGCATCTGGATCATGGATTCGGTCAGGGGACGAAGCTCCTCGATGTCCTCGGCTTCTTTGGGTGGCTGCAGCTTCCATCTCTGGGTGGAAACCAGGGAGGCCTGCCGTGCCAGAATCTGCAAGGGCAAGAGACCGCGCCGAATTTTCCATGAAGCCAGCCAGGTAGTTGCGCCCAGCAGGAGCAAGCCGGCGCTTGCAATGGCGGCCAGCGCTGCCTTCGCTTGCTGCCGTATCCGCACGGTTGGCGAGGCGTACACGATGGTCAGGGTTTGCGGCTGGACGGATGCGTTGTCTGGCCGGTCCAGTATCGGAACGTGGGTCATCCTCACGGCGTGGTAGGGAACTCCTGCCCAGGAGAAATTCCAGTGCTGGCTGGGGCCCGGCTGTAACTGCAGACCCTCGGGCCAGTCTTCGGAGCGAGTGAGAAATCCGGTGCGATCGGCCCACACCATGAACTGATCAGGATGGGTCTGGTCAATCGACTCGGGCAGAAGGCTGTTGTCAAAGTACACGTGGCCGCTGCCGTCGTCTGTATAGCGCACCAATACCGCCACGCTGGTGGCATGGGCCTGCATGGCGACATCGAGAGTGGAGAGCAGCCGCCAGTAGGTGACGATCACGCCGATCACCATCAGGCCGGTGGTGAGGATCGCCTGGGAGAGCAATACTGAAGCAATCAGCCGCCGCTGGATTGAGTCGCGCTGCATGTTCTTTCGTTCGGAATCTGTTTCCAAATCAGTCCTGCAACATGTAGCCCTGGCCGCGCAGGGTGCGGATCAGCTGTCGCGATGAGCCTTCATTCAGCTTGCGCCGCAGCCCAGAGATATAAACTTCGATCACGTTGCTGAATTTTTCCCAGTTGTAATCGTAGAGATGCTCCAGCAGCTCGGTCTTTGAAACCACGGCGCGGGGTCGGTGCACCAGATACTCGAGCACGCGATATTCCATGGCGGTCAACGTGATAGCTTTGCCGCCGCGGTGCACGGTGCGGTTGACCGTATTCAGCTCGAGATCGCCGATGGTGACGACCGGAGAGGGCTGGCCCTTCCCGCGACGGATCAGAGCTTTCGTCCGCGCCAGCAGTTCCCCCAGGTCAAACGGTTTGGTGAGGTAGTCGTCGGCGCCGGCGTTGAGCAAAGCGATGACGGACTCCTTGTCGTCGCGGGCGGTCAGCACCAGGACAGGAGTGTGCTGTCCGGACTGCCGGATTCTGCCCAGCAATTCCATCCCGCCCAGCTTGGGCAGCATGAGGTCGAGCAGCACCACGTCGTAGGCGTTCGATTCCGCTAGAAATAGTCCTTCCTGGCCGTCGGAGGCAACGTCCACAGCGTAGCCGGCACTCTCGCGCAAACTGCGGGCTACGTTCTCGGCCAGTCGGGTTTCGTCTTCCACCACCAGAACGCGCACTGGATATCTCCTGCAAGCGATTCTATCCGTGATCGGACCCATTTTGGGACGCGCCTTCCGGTTCAGGCAGGACCGGAAAGTTCGCGGCCCAAGGGTCATCGACCAAAATGTGTCATTCACAAGGGTTTAAGCCGGGAGCCTTCGTGCCTCGGTCGGGGAAAAGACTGCAAAACCTTGCATTTTAGCTTCTAGCTGCCATTCGGGACATCCCGTAAGTAATTGATAAATAACAATCTGTGGCGTGATCAGCGGCAATCGAATCCCGGCAGCATAATTGCATTCCTCAGGATGGGGCGTGATCCCAGGATCGTCCGGCGCTTTCCCCTGAGCCAGCCAAAAGTCCGACCCCTCGAGGCAATAATGGCGTACAAGGAAACGTTTTGGATGGCTTGTGACTCGACCGAACAGATGCGGGCCGAGTATGGTCCCTTTCACACCCGCGCCGAGGCCGAACAAGAAGCCAGGAAATTGGCCTTCGGCTATTTGCTGCGCTACGAACACATCATCGGCGACAACGAAGACATCCAGGAAGTGCGCTGCATCTTCGTTGAGCTGCCTGCAGGCCCGGTCGCCGTTCCGGCTCGCCTGATTCGCAAGCTTCACACCCGCTGCGCCACCTGCGGCGAAACCGCCGTTCACGATGAAGCCTGGCAGGCTGAAGTATGGGCTGACATCCACGAATTTGAGCACACCCGGCATCGGGTTCGTCTTTTCGAACAAACCCGGGCGGACGGGCTGAAGGAAATCGCCGACTGGCGCGACACCTGCGCCTGAGCTCGGGTTCAAAGTTCAAGTTTCAAGGCTTCAACGTCTTAGGCGCGTTCGTCCGCGAGACTTTGTAACCCGAAACCTTGAAACCTTGTTCCTACCAGGTGAATCGCAAGTGATTTTTTGGTAATCTGTTGGCCGAGTTCGGCTGGCAACGGCCTCTTCCGAAAAAATCATGATGCTGTTCATTTCTGTCCTTTTGGCGCTCATTCCATTACTGGGCATTGCGTGGATCGCGTTCTATGGTTCGATTACGACCGTGGACGGACTGTTCATGTCCCTGATTCTGGCGTCAATGTCGGGCATCGTGGGCTTGAATGTTCTCATCGAGTTGAAGAAGCAACGTTCGGGGGCGCAGAGCTTTTCGACGGCGACCTCGACGGCGTCAGGTGGACTCAGGCAGCGGGGTAAAGTGGAGAGCGTCCAGTTCTATGAGTCCGGCGTCGGCCAGCCCAACAAGTCTGTCGTGACTCTGTCTGACGGGGGCAGCGCGTCGAACTTGCTGGTGTTCGAAGGAGACATGCGAAACGCCCTCCCCGTGGGCCAGAAGGTTGACGTAACTTTCCGCAAGGAAAGCGGACACAACGTCCTGGTGGACGTCGACTACGCCTGATTGGTTTTGAGGGGCGCGGGCGCCCTCACCCGCGAAGCCAGATCCACTGATTAGTACGTTTCCGGAAGTGGGCGCGACGCCCGGCCGACAGCCGGCGAGACGCCGGCGCCACGAAGTTCGCTACGCCGGTTCAAAAGCCAGATTACGAACGTAACTGTAGAAAAGCCTTTTCCCGCTGTGTGCCCGCCACGATTGCAGTACAAATTCTTCTAAGGACGAGTGTTCCAGCTCCGGGAAACCCGTTGCGTCGAAGGAGGGGAAATGCCGCAATCTGGTGAAGAGCGTACGACGCAGCCCTCCATGCTGGTGCGCGCGGACGAGATCCAGCAGCAGATTCAGCAGCTTTCTGGGCGTGATCTTCAACTCTGGTCAATCGGAATTCTGGTCATTCTTGTGCTGACGTCTGGACTGTTGGCGCTGCTGGTTCCGAACCTGGTGTGGGCACAGCGCATGGTCCACGTCGAGCACTCCTATCTGCCGCAACTTTTTTTCGGACTAATTTGCCTGATTCTGCTTTTCAATATTTATCTGTTGTCGCAGAAAAAGACTCTGAACAACACGCGCCTGGCCCTGATTCGTGAACTAGTCCTCAACGAGCGCCTAGAGAGCCTGTCTCTGATTGACCCGCTTACGCAGCTTCTCAACCGCCGGGCGTTGAATGAACTGGTTCCCCGCGAAGTGGCGCGCGCCAACCGGTTGGGCAACAGCCTGACTTTCATGGCGATTGATTTGAACGGGTTCGGCGACCTCAGCTCCAAGTTCGGCGCGCTTGAAGGCGACAAAGTCCTGGTCGACTTCGCCAAAATATTGAAAGCCGTCTTTCGAGGCGCCGACCTGGCATTTCGCCAGAGTGGAGACCAGTTTCTTATCATGATGCCGGACACCACCGAAGAGCAGGCCGATTTCCCGGTGCAGAGGATTCTTCGGGAAGTAGACCAGTGGAACCTGGCCAGCAAGAAGGACTACGAACTCTCGTTCAGCTGGGCCCTGGCGCCTTATGTCACCGGATCCGACGCCGAAGATGTCCTGCGCACCGTCGATCGTAAGATGTACTCCAAGAAGCACAACCTGGTGCCCATGTTCTGAGGGCGTTCCTTAGTGGAAACTTGGATTCGGCCTGAGCCTTGAGCTACCATGCAGCGGGAGTTTGGTTGTGCGCTCTCACCTTCGATGGCTTCTCCGCTCGCTCGTCAGGAGCGTGCTCGTCCTGAGCGCGTTCTCCGTTGCGTTCGCCGGCGATGCTCAGTGGATTGAAGTCAAGTCCCCACATTTTTCCGTCGTGACCGATGCAGGCGAAAAGCGCGGACGAGAGACTGCCATGCGCTTCGAGCAGATGCGGGCCGTCTTCGGTGCCTTATTGACGAAGGCAAACGTGAATATTCCCGTGCCGCTGCAGATTGTTGCCTTCCGCAATTCCAAGGAGCTCAGACAAGTTGCGCCCCTGTGGAACGGAAAGCCAGTGCAGCTGACCGGGTTGTTCCAAGGCGGAGAAGACCGCAGCTTCATCATGCTGGACATGTCGGCTGAGAATCCCTGGGTTGTGATCTTCCACGAATACGCCCACCAACTCATGAACGGCGTGCTGACCGCGAGAGTGGATCCGTGGTTTGAAGAAGGATTTGCCGAGTACTTCTCCAGCATCGAGGTCGACAGCAAAGAGGCCCGAGTGGGCAAGATCCCGGACTATGAGTACCTGATGCTGCAACAGAACAGCATGATGAAAGTCAGCGATCTTTTCCGGGTACGGCAGAATTCCCCGACTTATAACGAGAGTGGAAGCCATCGCTCCATCTTCTACGCCGAATCAAGCATCGTGGTGCATTATCTCTATGACAACAGCCTGATTCCCCGGCTGTCCCAATATTTCGCGCTGAAGCTCGATCAGAATGTCCCGGTCGAAGAGGCCATTCAGCAGAGTCTGGGAATGAGTGCGGCCGATTTCGACAAGATCTTGCGCAACTACGTGAGCGGCGGACACTATAAGTACTTTCCGATGCCGACGCCTGCGAACATTGTCAGCAGCGAGTACGAGGTGCGACCGCTTGACCTGGCTGATAGCAGTGCTGTGCTGGCCGATATTCATTTGCACTCGCCGGATTACCACGAGAAGGCGATCGCGGAATTTCAGGAGATCCTGAAGAGCAATCCCGATAACGCGGCGGCTTGCCGCGGTCTGGGATATGCCTATCTGCAGCAGAAGAATTTCAGCCAGGCCGCAAACTACTTTAAGCGGGCGGCGCAGGCCGATCCCAAGGACCCACGCGTACATTATTACTCCGCCCTCATGATGAGCCGCGAAGGCGCATTGAGCGACCACTCCGATTTGGTGGAAATGATCAAACACCTCGATACTGCGATTGCACTCGATCCTAATTTTGCCGATCCATACAGTTTGCTGGCGTTTGCCCAGATGTCGGCAGGAGATCCGGCCAAGGGACTCCTCAGCATGCAGAAGGCGGTGTCTCTCAGTCCTCGAAACCAACGTTACCAGTTCAATCTGGCGCAGATGTATCTGAACAACCGGCAGGCGGATCCGGCAATCGCAGTCTTGGAGGGGTTAGCCAGGACGGGCAGCCCGGAAGTGGCGGCCAGGGCTGGAGAAACGCTTCAGCAAGCTTTGCAATTCAAGGCTGCGATGCCCGAACAGCAGGCAGCGGGTCCCGGAGTTGGGCCGGGAAACGATGGGGCAGAGCCGGCTGGCGCCTCGACAAGGACGGAGAGGAGCCCGGCGGCCCAAGAGGGAGTGGGAGAGATTACGAATCGAACTCCGTCCCGCTATCTTAAAGGCACAATCGTGAGCGTCGACTGCTCCTCGCCGCCCGCGGCTACGCTGACGGTTATTTCGGGCGGACGGAGCTGGACGATGCAGGTATCGGACAGCAAGCATGTGTTGCTGATCGGAGCGGACGCGTTTTCGTGCGCGTGGAGCAAACAGAAGGTCGCGCTTAATTACCGGGAAACAGGGGTTGGAATGGGGCGGATAGTATCCATCGAGGTTCAGTGAAATTCAGCATGGCCAGAGCCCCGCTAGTCCGCCACCTTTCCGTTCTGTTGCTTCTCATTGCCCTTCGCAGCCCGGCGAATGCTTCAAATCTGGAGACCTGGAAAGCCAACCAGGACGCGGCGGCGAAGGCCTCGAAGCTGGCGCATTTTCCGGAAGCCGAAAAATTCCTGCTGGCCAACAAAGGACTTGCCGAGACCTTTTCTTCGACGGACGCGCGACTTCCGCGCACTGTTTTTGACTTGGCCCAAGTCTATCGGGCGGAGGGCAAATACTCCGATGCCCTGCCTCTGTATGAACGAGCACTGCAGATCTATGTGCAACTTTACGGTCCAGAATCGAAGGAACTCGCTGACACGCTCGACGGAGAAGGCGAGCTATACAAGAGCTTGAATGACTATGTCCACGCTGAAGGGCTTTTGGTGAAATCATTGGTGATGAGGCAGAACCTTCTGCCTGTGGACAGCACGGACGTCGCCCAGAGCAAGAACGATTTGGGAGAGGTATATACCGCTACCGGAGCGTTCGACAAAGCCGAACCACTTCTGATGGAGGCTTTAGCCGATCGTAAGAAAGCGGGTGCGCAGACCCCCGGCGTAGCCGAGTCGTTGCAGGCGCTGGGCATCTTGTACCGGAAGACGGATCGGGTAACGGAATCCGAGTCGGCATTCCGTGACGCGGTCAGCATTTATGGAAAAACACTTGGGGGCGGGCATCCCGATTATGCGAATGCACTCGAGAACTTGGCTTTGACCTGTGAAGCCAGGCGAGAGTTTGATACCGCTGAGCCCTTATTGTATCGAGTGCTCGAGATCAGAAAGTCCGTCTTCGGTCCCGAACACCGCGATGTGGCGGCCAGCCTTGACAACCTGGCGGAACTGGAAAGACTGGAGCAAAAACCGCAGGAAGCGGCGGCACTTTACGAACAGGCCATTCCGCTGTGGGAAAAAATTCTGGGCCCCGATAGTCCTGATCTCGCACCTGACCTCAATAATCTCGCCGCCATCTACGAACTAGACACGAAAAGAGAGAAGGCCGAACCGTTGTTCTTGCGTGCGATTGCATTGGATGAAAAGTCGTTCGGGCCAGAGAGCCCGGAAGTGGGGACAGACCTGAACAATCTCGGATTATTGTATCTGCTGAGCAGAAGATATGACGATGCGCAGAGGGTTTATCAACGAGCATTGGCAATCCGGATAAAGGCGTTCGGTGAATCGGACCCAGCGGTAGCAGAAACGATGGGCGGTTATGCTTCGGCATTGCACGGTTTGCACCGCGATAGAGAAGCGCGACAAATGGAGGATCGACTCCACGCTACAACTACAAACCAGGGCGGAACAC